>Ga0209706_10000310_pt1 | contig 27637 bp, 20 predicted proteins | sample PPLLaktember2015_6_FD_187263 | JGI IMG/M metagenome (GOLD analysis project Ga0209706, IMG submission 187263) | Freshwater sediment microbial communities from Prairie Pothole Lake near Jamestown, North Dakota, USA - PPLs Lake P8 Core (1) Depth... | ecosystem: Environmental > Aquatic > Freshwater...
GCTGATGACACCGGTCGAGGCCACGCGCAAGGTGCTGAAGAAGGCGGGCTGGTCGATGAACGACGTGGATCTCCTCGAGCTGAACGAGGCGTTTGCGGTGCAGGCCGTGGCCGTGATGCGCGAGCTTGGCGTGGACCCGGCGCGCGTGAACGTCAACGGCGGCGCCGTCGCGCTCGGGCACCCCATCGGCGCCTCGGGCGCACGCATCCTCACCACGCTGCTCTACGCGCTCAAGGCGCGGGGTGGGAAGCGCGGGGTCGCCACCCTATGCCTGGGCGGTGGCAACGGGGTGGCGCTCGCCGTCGAAATGGCCTGACGCCGGCCCGCGCGCGTCCATCGAGCGATTGGCGATTGCAGATTGAGCGATTGATTGAAGATTGGGGAATTGAGGGGGATTGAGCGATTGGAGTGAGTGATTGCGCGACTTGGTGATTGGGTGATTCGGCTGACAGCGTGACAACGCCAGCGGCCGGTTGCAGCGGACGGGCGGCCGAATCGTCAATGACACAATCACCCGATCACTCAATTGATCGCTCGATCCCCCAATCGCCAATCATCAATCAATCGCTCAATCTGCAATCGTCAATCGCTCAATGGACGCCCCCGCGCCCCCGTCGCCTCAGCGCCCACATTCCCACGACCACCGGGGCGAGCATCAGCACCTCTTTCGCCACGGCCCACAGGTTGTGCGGCCAGAAATTGGGGAGATGCGTGCGGCGTGAGATCGCCTCGAAGACGTACGCGTAGGCGAAATAGAACTCGCTCGTCACCGGCCACAGCGCCATCACGCCCAGGGGCGGCGTGGCGTCCGAGCCCAGCCAGTCGAACAGCACGTGCGACGCCCAGGCCAGGGTGACAGCCAGGGCCAGCCGCGGCGCGCGGCCGCGGGTCCAGGCCAGCACCACCAGGCCGGCCAGCACGGCGGCGCCAAGGCTGTGGGTTTCCATGTTGTGGCGCCCCCACAGGAAGTCGAGGTCCGGCGCCATCGCTGCCGCCGCAACAGCCAGGAGCCCGTTCCGACTCCCGACTCCCGACTCCCGACTCCCGGCAAGGCCGACGATCAGCCCTCCGAGCGCATGTCCCACCGGACTCGGCATCGTCCTCACCGTACGCAGAAGCGTGCACGCAGGTCAAACCGCCGGCTGGCAAGGCCTGCACCGTGGCGCCGGAAGGCGAAAGTGGGCAGGCGCCGCAACCTGTTGATACAGAACCCTTAGGGCGTGCCACCTACACGTATTTTCGCTTGACTTTCGCTTGGTCCGTTTCTAGGATCACTGCTGGCCGGAAAGGAACCCAATACACATGGCAATCGACGAACGACAGGAACGGATCAAGGCCCTCGACGTGGCCGTCGGCCAAATCGAAAAGCAATTCGGCAAGGGCGCCATCATGCGCCTCGGGCAGCGCAACACCATCTCGCCCGTGGAATCCATCTCGACCGGCGCCATCAGCATCGACTACGCGCTGGGCATCGGCGGCCTCCCGCGTGGGCGCGTCACCGAAATCTACGGCCCGGAGTCGTCCGGCAAGACCACCCTGGCCCTGCAGGTCATCGCCGAAGCGCAGAAGGCGGGCGGGCTCGCCGCGTTCGTGGATGCCGAACACGCGCTCGACGCGGAGTACGCCCGGAAGCTGGGCGTCGACATCGACAACCTGCTGGTCTCCCAGCCCGACAACGGGGAGCAGGCCCTCGAAATCGTCGAAGTGCTCATCCGGTCCGGCAGCGTGGACGTCGTGGTGGTCGACTCGGTGGCGGCGCTCGTGCCCCGCGCCGAAATCGAGGGCGAAATGGGCGAAGCCCAGATGGGCCTGCAGGCGCGCCTCATGTCGCAGGCACTGCGCAAGCTCACCGGCGCCATCTCGAAGTCGAAAACGGTCCTCATCTTCATCAACCAGCTGCGCGAGAAGATCGGCGTCATGTTCGGCAACCCGGAGACCACCACGGGCGGCCGCGCACTCAAGTTCTACGCCTCGGTGCGCATCGACATCCGCCGCATCGGCGCCATCAAGGACGGCGAGAACGTCATCGGCGGGCGCACGCGCGTGAAGGTCGTCAAGAACAAGATGGCGCCACCGTTCCGCGAAGCCGAATTCGACATCGTCTACGGCGAGGGCGTGTCGCGCGAGGGCGACCTGCTCGACCTCGCGGTCGAGAAGAAGATCGTCGAGAAGAGCGGCGCCTGGTTCGCCTACGGCGGCGAGCGACTCGGCCAGGGCCGCGAGAACGTCAAGGCGTTCCTCAAGGAACACCCGGACATCCGCCAGGCCATCGACGACAAGGTGCGTCGCGAGCTCGGCATGACACGCGAGGTCGAAGCCGCGGCAGTGTAAGGCCATCTCCGGGCGTCCGCCGGTAGCGAGCGCCGGCGGGCGCTCGTGTACCGGCTGACGGGCTGTTCCCGTCACCCGGCGCATTTCGTTCCCGAGAGTCGAAAGCCCCTCCCGACTCCCGACTTCCGCCTTCGCCAAAAGGCTCCGGCGGACAAGCCCGACTCCCGCCTTCGCCAGGGCTACGGCGGGCAAGCCCGACTGCCAGACTCCCGACTCCCGACTCCCGACAGTGGACGCCGCCCTCTACACCCTCGTGAACGCCGGCCACGCCCCGTGGCTCGACGACCTCATGCTCCTGGCCAGCGCGGTCGGCCGCGCCGGGTTCGTGTGGTGGACGACGGCCCTCATTGCCATGGTGTTCCCCCGCCGGCGCATGGCCGCCTTCCGACTCATCCTGGCCGTGGCCATGGCCTACCTGCTGGTGGACGGCTTCATCAAGCCCGTCATCGGCCGGGAGCGGCCCTTCGACGTGGTGGTCGATGCGCGCCTCATCGATCAGCGGCCCGTCACCAGCTCGTTCCCGTCGGGCCACACCGCCGCCGCGTTCGCCGGGGCGCTGGCAGCCAGCCGCCTGTTCCCGCGCGCCCGGCTGGCGTGGTGGATCCTGGCGCTCGGCATCGCGATCTCGCGCATCTACGTCGGAGCGCACTGGCCCACCGACGTGCTGTCGGGCGCAGCCATCGGCCTCGCGGTTGCATGGTGGGTGCTGGGTGGCCGGCCCCCGGGCCACTCCAACGATCGATAGCCCCGGAAAATTTCGCCCCGGTCCGTCCATCAGCGTGGCCACCGTCGGGCGGAGCCACGGACAATCCAGTCCCGTCTACCCCCGGGAAAGGCAACCCCCCATGACCTTTCGGAACCATTCCGGATTCCCCCTACTCGCGTGCCTCACTCGCCCCATCCTTCTCGCCATCCTGATCGTCCTGCCGGCCGCGGCCGCCGCCCAGACGGGCAGCATCAGCGGCACCGTGACCAATGCCGCTGGAGGGGCGCCCATCGCCAGCCTCGCCGTGCGCGCGACCACCCTGGACCAGAACGCGACCGTGACCGGCGTCACGAACGCGTCGGGCGAATTCACCATCCCGGGCCTCACGCCCGGGTCGTACTTCCTCTACACGTCGACCACCGCGGGCTTCGTCAACGAGGCCTACGACAACATCCAGTGCCCCGGGTTCTGCCCGAGCAGCTTCATCACGGCGGGCGCGCCCGTCGTCGTGACGCCGGGCGGCACGACGACCGGCGTGGACTTCGCCCTGGACGCAGGCGGCAGCATCACGGGCCACATCACCAACGCCTCGGACGGATCGCCGCTCCAGAACATCAGCGTGACGGTGTACACCCGTATCGGCGGGACCACGTTCACCGTAGGCTCGGGGACTACCGATGCCACCGGGCTCTACACCGCCCGGGGCCTCGCGTCGGGCACGTTCTTCGTCGTCACGACGGGCGCAGGCAATCAGGGGTTCGTGAACGAGATACTCGGCAACATCCCGTGCGTCGGGTCGTGCTCATCCACTACCGCCAGCGCCACCGGCACGCCGGTCAGCGTGGCGATGGGCGCCGTCACGCCTGACCAGGACTTCGCCCTCGATGCGGGCGGCCGCATCTCCGGCGTGGTGACCGATGCGGCGACGTCAGCCGGCATCCAGAACGTCGGTGTCAACGTATACGCCGTCGTCAGCGGCAGCACCACGTTCGCCGGAAGCGCGGGGACCGATGCAACCGGCTCGTTCACCGTGCAGGGACTGCCCACAGGCACCTACTACGCCTACACCTCGAACAACGTCGGCTATACGAACGAGATCTTCGACAACCTGCTCTGCCCACTGTCCTGCCAGTCCGGCACGGCCGTGGCCAGCGGCGCTTCCATTCCCGTGACCCTGGGCGCGACGACGAGCGGGCGCAACTTCGCGCTCCAACTTGGCGGCACCATCTCCGGAACAGTCACCGACGGCACGAATCCGGTCGCCGGCCGGCAGGTCATCGTCGTCACGCGCGTGGGCAATTCGACCTACACCGCCAGTGCGGTCACCAACGCTTCCGGGGCGTACACGGTGCGGGGCCTGCCCACGGGCACGTACTGGGCGTACACGTTCGGCGGCCTCGGCTTCATCGACGAGATCTTCGACAACGTCCAGTGCTTCGGCTTCTGCAGCACGACGGACGCGTTCGCGCGCGGGACGCCGATTCCGGTCACCATCGGCGCCAATACCGGCGGGCGGGACTTCGCCCTGTCGCAAGGGGGCGGTCTTTCAGGAACGGTCACCGACGCTGCGACCGGCCAGCCCATCGCCGGCCGCATTGCCGTCAATATCTACGCCGTGGTCGGGAACCAGTACATCTATGCCGGTAACCGTGAATCCACGTTGGGTGGGTACTCCTTTGGCGGCCTCCTCCCCGGCAACTACATCGTCACCGCCAGCGCCACGGGGTACATCGACGAGTTGTACGACGACGTGTCCTGCTGGCGAGGCTTCTGCGACTTCGCGGATGCCACGCTTGTGCCCGTGACCGCCGGCGCGATTGCGTCTGGCCGCAACTTCGCGCTGGCACCGGGCGACCTCGTCACCGGAACGGTCACCGAGCAGGGCACCGGCGCCCCGCTGCCGAACGTCACGGTCACGTTCTACCAGCGGGTCGGCGCCGGCGGCGTGTCGGCGGGAAGCGCGGTGACGGGTCCGGCGGGCACCTACAGGATGCGCGGGCTGCCCGCGGGCACCTACGTGGCCTACACCTCGAACAGTCCGGGTTACTTCGGCGAGATCTACAACGACATCCGCTGCGCGGCCGCCTGTTCGTCCACGACGGCCCTGGCCTCAGGCACCGCAATCGCCGTTTCGGGCACGCCGCTCACCTCGGGCATCGACTTCGCCCTCAGCGCGCGCGACGATGCACCCGCCGCGCCGACGAACCTAAGGGCCGTCACCGACGGCTTCAACGTGCAGTTCACCTGGAGCGCTCCAAGTGTCGCTGCCGGTGGCGCCGCGACCAGCTACATTCTCGAGGCGGGCGTATCGCCCGGCACGACCATCGTCACCATTCCCGTCAACACGACCTCCTACCTCGCGGCGGCCGTGCCGCCCGGGACGTTCTACGTGCGCGTCCGCGGCGTGAACGCGGCCGGCACCGGCGCGCCCTCGGCCGAAGTGGTGCTGACGGTCACCGCGAGCGGCTCATCGCCGCTCGAGCCCCCCACCAACGTCGTCGCTTTCATGAGCGGTGGGCTGCTCACGCTGACGTGGGCTGCTCCCGCCACGGGCGGCGTGCCGACCGGGTACGTCGTGGAGGCCGGTTCGGCCACCGGTCTCGCGAACATCGCCACGGTGCCGGTCAGCGCGCGGTCGTTCACCTTCGCGCCGGTCCCGAACGGCTTCTACTTCCTGCGGGTCCGCGCGCGAAACGCGTCGGGCCTGGGTGCGCCGTCGGTCGAGCAGATGCTCGTAGTTGGCAACGTGCCATCGCCACCGGGACCGCCCAACTTCAGCGGCGCCTCGGTGACGGGGTCCACCGTGACGCTCAACTGGATCGCGCCCGCCTTCGGAGCGCCCACGAGCTACATCGTCGAGGCCGGATCCGCACCGGGGCTCTCCAACCTCGCGGTGGCCAACACGGGGACGGCTGCCCTCACCGCAAGCTTCGGCAGCGTGCCATCGGGCACCTATTACGTGAGAGTGCGAGCGGTCAACGCGCTCGGGGCCAGCGTCGTGTCCAACGAACGCACGGTGGTGGTGCCGTGACGTAACCCAGTTCGTGGCAGAGAGGGGCCGCCGGCACTCGGCCGGCGGCCCCTCACGCGACTTGACGTGCGCCTTCTTTGCCCGGACCATTTAGGGTGGGATGGCACAACGCCACTCACCTCCGTCGTCACCGAAGGATCTTCAATCGAGCGATCCGCCGGACGGCTCCGCCACCTCGGCTGGCCGCCAGGGGCCCAGCGTCGGTCCCCTGGCCTCCAGTCCCGGCGCGGACCTGAACCACGCGGTCGCGGACAAGCTGGACGAAGTCGCGCAGTTGCTCCACGACCAGGGCGCCAATCCTTTCCGCGTCCGCGCCTACCGCCGCGGTGCGGAAGCCCTGCGGCGCCTGCCCGAGCCAGTTTCCCGCATCCTCGACGCGGAAGGTCTGGACGGCCTCGAGCGCCTCCCCGACGTCGGCGACACGCTCGCGCGCACCATCCGCGACATCGTTCGGTTCGGATACTCGCCCATGCTGGCGCGGCTCCGGGGCGATGTGGACCCGGTCCGGCTGCTCGCGTCGGTACCGGGCATCGGCAGGAAGCTGTCGAACCGGCTGCACGACGACCTGGGCCTGGAGACACTGGAAGGGCTCGAGGCCGCGGCCTACGACGGCCGGCTCGAGAACCTGGTGGGCTTTGGCGCGAAGCGCCTGGCCGGCGTCCGTGCCGTGCTGGCGCAGCGGCTGGGTCGCGTACGGGTGCCGGCCACGAGCGGCGACACGCCATCGGTGGCCGAACTGCTGGACGTGGACCGCGAGTACCGCGAAGGCGCCACCGCGGACCTGCTGCCCCGCATCGCCCCGAAACGGTTCAACCCCGGTGGCCGACGGTGGCTCCCCATCCTGCACACCAGCCGGGGCGAGCACCATCTCACGGCCCTCTTCTCGAACACCGAGCGTGCCCATCGTCTCGGGACGACGGGCGACTGGGTGGTGATCTATGGGGATCGCGGTCGAACCGATGGCCAGTGGACCGTCGTCACCGCGCAGGGCGGTCCCCTGCGCGGTCGTCGCATCGTCCGCGGGCGCGAGGAGGAATGCGCGGAGTTCTACGCCGGCTTGCGCTGACGGAGGGGCTTCCGCCGCGACGACTCGGTCTTCGGAGCGCCCCGGCGGCGGCGCACGTAGTCCTGGAGCTGGCGCCGTGCCACCTCGAACCCCTCACGCACGGCCACCTTGGCGTACTTGTAGCCGGCGGCCTCGGGCTCGTCCTGCTTCCGCGTCCGCTCCACTTCCCGCGCGCGCAGATCTGACCGGAGGCTCGCGTCGTGCGTGACGACGATGCGCTCGCCCGGCACGGAGACCTCGATGCGGACACGCCAGCGCTTGCCGTCCCGATGGTGGCGATCGGCGAGCTCGACGAGCACGTGCACGCCGATGATCTCCGGGATCAAGGTCTCGAGCTTGGCGATCCGCCTGCGGATATCGGCCTCGAGCACGGCGGGAGTGCGGATCTTTCGGAAGGTGACGGTGGGTTCGATTTCCATGTGCTGGCCTCCAGCGTGCGGGGACTGGTGCGCTTGCGGCCCCGGGAATCCGGCAGGTACCGGATGAATGAGCAATGATCGTGCCTCGTCGCATCGCTCGTGGACGGGCAAGACTGCGCCGGTTTCGAGGGAACGGTCTCGACATTCCGGCACCCCTATTGTGGCACCGTTCGTGCTGCTCGGCACGACAGGAGATGGGATCATGGCCTTCACCCTCAACAGTACGGGCTTCACGAACGGCGCCCAGGTTCCAGAACACTTCACATGTGACGGCGACGACGTCTCGCCCGCGTTGCACTGGGCGCACCCACCCGAGGGCACGGCGGCGTTCGCGCTGGTCATGGACGATCCGGACGCGCCGTCGGGCACGTTCACGCACTGGATGCTGTGCGATATCCCCTCGACGGCCACGGGACTTCCCGAAGCGTTCGACGCGACGACCATGGGAACATCCGGGACCAACGACTTCGGGCGCATCGGCTATGGCGGGCCGTGCCCGCCGAAGGGTCATGGGGTGCACCACTACCGGTTTCACCTCCACGCACTCGGGACAACGCTGAATCTCCGACGCGGATTCTCGCGCGATGAGATCGACGCCGCGCTGAAGGGCCACGTGCTCGGGACGGCGACGCTGACGGGCGTCTATGAGCGCGGAGCGCGACGCCGATAGACGTCGAAGGGCCGCAGACGTTCCGAAGCCGCAGATGGGACACAGATGGCGCAGACGTCCAGGGCCACAGATGAACGCAGATACGCAGGGCTATCGGCCGCAGAGGCTTGGGTCAAGGCGTGTTGGCAGCCCTGCGCCGCAAAGGCCCGTGTTCTATGGTGCCGAACCGGCCTTCGTGCCCTCCGCGTCCTTCGTGGTCCCGTGAACACCGGCCGGCGGGGGCCGTGTTATACTCGGCAGTCTCCACCGACGGCCAGGTAGCTCAGTTGGTAGAGCACGTGACTGAAAATCACGGTGTCGGCGGTTCGATCCCGTCCCTGGCCACCAGCCGCAACATCCAGCAGCAAAAGGACCTCGGTTCGTCCCCCAACACCGGCCACTGGTGTCGGCATGCGCCGTTGTGTACGCCAGGTGTAAGCGCGCGACAGATCCAATCCGCGAGCGGCCGGCGACGCCGCACGCGTCGAGCCAACGTGATGGTAATCACGGGAGAACGGAATCGATGTCGGCTGGTGGTGGCCATCGCCCTCGCCGCGGCCTGGTGGTTCGCACATGAGCGACCACCTTGGGGAGACGAGACGCCCTTCCTGCACGATGCGCGGGACGAGCTGCCGAAATGCGGAGGGCAAGGACAAGAGGTCGGCGAGCCGCGCTCGACTCGCCAACCCTCCTGCCAGGCGAGTCGGCTATGGAACGATGACGACGATCTCCGCAGACGGTTCACTCTCACCGTCGGCGTTCGTCGCCACCAGCCTCACGTAGTACGTGCCCGAAGCAATCCCATTGGCCAGGAAACTCGTTGACCCGCCAATCCCGAAGATCCCGAGATCGGTGGCACCGGGCGCGCTTCCCACGAGGAGCAGGTGCCCGGTCGGCGTACCACCAGTGCCCGCGACCCACGACAAGAACACTGAGTCGCCGGAGACGATGGCGGTGAGACTGCTGGGCGTTCCCGGCTCCCCCGGAATGCCCGCGCCCACGACGAACATGACCTCGTTGGATGGCAGGCTGCGTCCACCGCCGTTCACGGCGTACACGCGCACGTAGTAAACGCCATCACCCACGTCGCCACCGAGCGATGGGCTACCGGCACCGACGGGAATGACCCCGAGATTCGACCAGCCCGGGGCGGTGCCGACGTGCACTTCATAGCTGATCACCGGCCCCCAGATCGGCGGCCGCCACGTGAGCGACGCGTGACTGCCGTCTACGCCAACCAGCGCCGCTTGTGGTCGTGAGGGAGCGCCCGTGTAAGACACCGAGACTTCGTTGGACGGCAGCCCCGGAATGCCGTCGAGCATCCCGTACACGCGCGCGAAGTACCTGCCGATGGCGACGGTCGTCGTGACCGTCGTCTGCTGAGTTCCGACGTCCATTGACACGTCGGCGCCGCCCGGCGAGATGCCGCCCGCGAGGCGATAGCCGGTGATCCAGGGGGTGTCCGACGGAGCCGTCCATGACAGCGTGATGATGGGGCCGTCCGCTTCAGCAGTGAGGGCCGGACGACCCGGCCGCATGAATGTCGCGGTGCAATACCGCCCACCCTCCATCGTCACCTGGCCGTCAACGCAGTCCGCATCGCCACTCCATCCGGTGAACCTCGAGCCGCGATCGGCGACCTCGTCGAGCGTCACAATTTCATTCCTGGCATAGTTCTCGCTACAGTCCCCGGGACACGCAATGCCGGCCGGCGTGCTCGTGACCGAACCACTGCCGGTGCCAGCGAGGGTCACGCCAAGCGGCAGCGTCGGCTGCCCGCCGGTCTGGCTCTCCAGAATCTCGATGTCGAGGACGGTGGTGTACGGATCGACGAGGCGCGGCCGGAAGAACGAGCTCAAGGCCGTATCCGAGGGATCGGGTCCGTCGAACATGGCGTTCCGGTTGACCGTGTATGACGTCGTACTCCCGTCGACCTCGGACGTCAGGGTGTAGTTCACGGTCGGATCCAGCGCGAACGTCAGGCGCCACCACCCCGCCTTCTCCGCATCGGTGCCCGGCCACTGCGAGAGCGTCCAGTTGTAGCCGTAGACGAGATTGCCGGAGACATTGATCTCCGCTCCATAGGCTCCAGGACCGTCGCCTTCAAAGCCCTCGGCAACGGAGCCGTTGAAGGATGAGGGGCCGGGAATGACGGAACCCCCGGGGCCGCTGATCTTCTCGATCTTCAGGCGCGCCGCAGCCGAGAAGACGGCGCGGCGTGACGATTCGTACGTCGTCTGGTCGGCGCCCCACATCTCGGTGGTGCCCTCACCGAACAGGTACTCCATTGTGTAGGCGGTCATCGTGTCTGCGGGATCGATCGCGTCCTGGTACATCGCGGTCTCGACGCGGATCACCGATCCCGCATACCAGCGGGTGTTGAGCAGGTTGTCGGACCAATTGATGATGACGTGTTCCTCTGCGACACTCGGGTCCAGGCTGATGCCGTCGCGCACGTCAGCCCGCCAGTAGCTCGGCGTCTGTTGTGGGTAATACGTCACATTGTCCTTGACATGAATCTCAGTGTCGTCCCAATACGGCACCGTGGGGTCGGTGGACCCCGATGTGGCGAGGTCTGCAGCCGTTGGCCGCAGGCCCGTGTCCAGGCTGGTCGGCCAGCCGGTGACGCCATGACCTTCAGCAAAAATGGTCGACGTCGCCAGGTTGTTCCCGTGGTCTTCAACCTCCCCTTGTCCTCCGAGAATAATCGCGGTCACGAAGACGAGGCCGGTCGTCATCAGCCATCTCGAACGCGAAGCCTCCATAAACCACCTCGATTGCCTATCCACCGTCGAAGATGCCGAGCCGTGCGCGCGATCGAAAACCATGCGCACCTGTCGTCTGATCGCTCGGAGCGGCTCCGTCGGGACCTGCCCCTGGAGGCTGCAAGAGACATACCTTGCGACTTCAGTTGAATTGGGCCCGAGCCGCTGTGCGCCTTCAGACGTCGTGAGATCGCTGGCCGCGCGACGCCGCTTCTTCGCTGCTCCTCCGGGAACTCGGCAGCTCAGCCGTTGACGCGAATCCGCGCAGCAGCCTCGCTCCGTTCAGCGGGTGAGCAGCTCGCGCACCTGCGGCGTCATCGTCGTCGCCGCCAGCCGATTGCCGGCCACGTTCCAGTGCGTGTCGCGCGGCTTGTAGAGGCGGGCGCGCGCGCCCTCGCGGGCGAAGGCTGGAAGCAGGTCCAATGTCCGGATGCCCTCGCGCGACAGGGCCTCGGTGATGACCCGTGTCGGACGCGTCGGGTCGATGCTCTCCCGCGAGACGCCCCAGGCGCGGGCGACGTCCCGTCGCAGCGCCTCGTCGACCTGCACCTCGTCAGGAAGCAGCACGACGAGGAAGTCCGCGCCGGCGCTGGCGGAGAGATCGCGCATCTCGCGAAGGTAGCTGGCGGCTCGTGCGGCCGGCCCGGTAAGGGCGGCATCCTCCCCCATGTAGATGGCGGCGCGGTCCATCAGGATGCGACGGAAGGCCTCCTCGTCGAGGCTCGGCGCCCCATCGTCATAGTCCCCCGACGTGGCGTCCGCGCTCACGACGACGCTGCGGCCGGCCCGGCCGAGCGTCCAGAGAAAGTTCCCGAGCGTGGCGACGTACGAGTACTCGTGGGGCTTCCGCGCCCGGGCCTCGAAGTCGTTGCCGATGTAGAAGCCGACCATCACCAGGTCCGGACCGAAGGCCAGCCCCTCCTCGACGAGGATGGCGAGGTAGTCGCGGGGCTCGGTGCCCGCAACGCCCATGTTGATCACCTCGACCGAGCCGTCGGGCGCCAGCGCGCGCTCGAGGAGCGACAGGTAGTTGTCCGCTCGAGGCACCACGCCGAAGGCGAACGAGTCGCCGATGGCCACCAACCGGTGACGCACGTGCACGGGACGCGTGACCTCGCGCTCGACGTCGTTGAACCCGCGCGAGTTGAGCCGCGCATCGAAATGCGGGGCCCCCGGCTGCCCGCGATACCGCCCGAACGAGTCGGAATAGAAGATGAAGATCGGGCTGAGGGTGTTGACGACGCGGAGTGACACTTCCAGCAGGACGAGCGTGACAGCCGTCACGGCGGCCACGCGCCCGACGGTGGCCTGATGCACGCCCATCCACAGGACCGCCTCGCCGATTACCCACGGCACTGCGATGAGGACAGCCAGGGCCTCGAGGGACAGCCAGATATGAAGCGGCGTGGCCAGGCTGTAGATCAGCACGGCCAGCAGGCCAACCAATGCAGACCAGCGCCCCACGTGCCAACCGGACGCGGTCTCGCACGACATGCGGTCGAGCACCCGGACAACCAGCCAGGCACCCAGCAGGAACACGGCGAACCGCAGGACCCGGCCCACAAGAGACCGCTCGGCAGCGCGGTGCGTCACCGCCGAGTCGCCCACCACGAAGACTCGCGGGAAGTCCGGGGCGATGCCGTAGTAGTTGTTGACGCGCCCGTTGATGTCGAACGTTGATTCGGTAGTACCGCGGATGATGAAGGCGAGCCGATTCGGACCCTCGCGCACCGCCGATGCCGGCAGTTCCACCTTGCCGCGCTCGGTCCGGTGGAGCGCAACGGGCCGGACCTCCGACACGGAGGTGCCGTTCAGGCTGATGGCGACGGCAGGGCGCGCGTCGCCGGGCGCGCCCAGGACCAGCTCGAACTCGAGGAAGAGCGGCTCACGGGCTGCCAACCGGAAGTCCACGCCGGCCTCACGGCCTTCGACGTGGAATCGCTCAACGACGGGGATGAATGATTCGTTGGTGAGAAGGGACGCCGAGACGGCCAGCAGAATGGCCGACGCCGACGCCGAGACGCGCAAGGGGATGGACACAGATCAGCGCAGGGCCGCAAATGGGACGCCGATGGCGCCGATCAATACAGGCCGCCAATGACCACAGATCAACACAGATGGTCAGGGGTTGGACCCAGACTCACCCTTCGCTCGTTAGCAGGCCTCTGCGATGCCCTGCTTGTATCCGTGGCCATCGGCGTCTCATCTGCGGCCCATCTGCGGCCTGGTTCTGTGTTATCTGCGGCCTCGTCGACGTCTGCGGCCTCGTCTGTGTCCGTGTCAGCGTCTTGGGATCACCTTGATCAGTCGCCCATTCGTGTTGCTATCGGTCAGGATGTACAGCGCCCCATCCGGGCCCTGGCGGACGTCCCTGAGACGCTCCTTCAGGTCCTTCAGCAGCCGCTCCTCACCCACGACCTTGTCGCCCTCGAGCGTCAGGCGCACCAGGTCGTTGGTGGCGTGGCCGCCGATGAAGAGGCTCCCCTTCCACGCCGGGAACAGGTCGGCCGTGTAAAACGCCATCCCGCTCGGGCCGATGACGGGGTCCCAGTAGTAGAGCGGCTGTTCCATCCCATCCTTCGCCTGGATGCCCCCCGTGATGGGCCCGCCGCGATACTCGATGCCGTAGGCGATGGTGGGCCAGCCGTAGTCCTTGCCCTTGCGCGCGATGTTGATCTCATCCCCACCGCGCGTGCCGTGTTCCACTTCCCACAGCTCGCCCGTCGTCGGGTGCAGGGCGGCCGCCTGGATGTTGCGGTGTCCAATCGACCAGATCTCCGGCCGCACGCCTTCCTTCCCCACGAAGGGGTTGTCCCTGGGCACGGAGCCGTCGGTGTTGATGCGGGCAATCTTCCCAAGCAGGCCGTCCATCCGCTGCGACTGCATGCGGCCCTCGGTAATCGAGCGGTCGCCCTGCGTGATGAACAGCGTGCCGTCCCGCCCGAACACCAGGCGGCTGCCGAAGTGAAGCGGCGAATTCAGCGAGGGCGCCTGGTGATAGATCACCTGCACGTCGTCCACGCGCGGGGCGCTGCCGTCCACGAACTTGCCCTTCGCGACGGCCGTGTTGTTCACGCCGTCACGGGGCTCGGCGTAGCTCCAGTAGATGGTCTGGTTGCTGGCGAAGTTCGGGTCCAGCGCCACGTCCAGCAGGCCGCCCTGGCCGCGGGCGTCCACCGGGGGGAGGCCCGCCACGGGCTCGGACAGCGTGCCGTCGGGGCCCACCACCCGCAGGCGCCCGGGCCGCTCGGTCACCAGCATCTTCCCGCCAGGCAGGAAGGCCACGCTCCACGGGTTCTGCAGGCCCTGCGCGATGGGCACGACGTCGAACGCCACGTCCGCCTTCCGCTCGGGGGCGCGCGTCTGACCGGGAAAGGCCGGCGTCTGGCCCACGCCGTTTGGCGGACGGGGATCCACGCCCGCCTGCTGCGCCCGCACCGGGGCACTCCCCCCCACACACGCGACAACGACACACGAGGCCACGATGAACTGAGTTCTCACGCGGAATGTCTCCTGGTGTCATTATGCCCGGATTTTTCCTGTCGAGGTCTTGACGACGCGGCCAATTGAGCGGACGATCCACCCGATGTCTCGCGGTGTGTCGGGCGGAACGTTCGCGGCGGCGCTTCTCGCCGTCGTCATCGGTGGTGCGTGCCTGTGGCTGGCGACCTGGACGTCGCCGCTCGTCGCGGCGGAGGCTGCCCTGCGGGACGGCCGTCTCACCGACGGCCTGAACGACTACAAGACGGCCGAGTCCCGGCTGTCGCAGGTGCCCGCCCTGCAGCAACTGGCGCCCTCGCTCCTGGGCTCGGTGCAGGCCAACCAGGTGCGCCTGCTCTACCAGATGGAGCGCTACGACGAGGCCATCGAGAAGGCCGGCAATTCCACCAGCGTCCATGGCACGCACTTCTGGTCTGGCTGCGCGATGTTCGCGCGCGCCAGCGCCGAAGAGCGGCCCGAGACGCGGCTGGAATGGTTCGAGCGCGCCGAGGGCGAGTTCCGCGCCGCCCTCACGGCGTCCCCCGCCGACTGGGACACGAAGTACAACTACGAGCTCACCCGGTCGCTGCTGAACCGGCTGCGCGAGGAGCCCGAAACACCCCGGCGGCTGTTGTTCGAGCTGCTGCGCCCGCAGTCGCCACGCTCGGGCGGCACGGCGCCCGCCCGCCGCACCGGCTAACCCCACAGTCCACTTGAGTTGAGCATGCCATCGGCCGGAACTCCCTTCCATCACGCCCGATTCCATCGCATCAGCGAGCGGATGGACTGACCACTCAAGCGAACTGAGGGGCTTGAATGAGGTTCCTGCACCCGGAGCTGGCCACCTGGCTGCTCGCCCTGCCCGTAGCGGTTGCCTGGTGGACGTTCCGTCGCTACGCGCGCCTGGGCTTCCTGCGCGACGCCGCCCTCGGCGACCGCACCCGCGCGGCCTCGCGGCTCTCCACCACGCGCACCGACCTCGTGGCGCTCGGGCTGGCCCTGGTCACCTTCATCGCCCTGGTCTTCGCCGCCATGCGGCCGCAGTTGCTCTACGAGTGGCGGCTGCCCGATTACGAGCGCCGCGACCTGCTGCTCGTCCTCGATCGCTCGGTGTCGATGCGCGCCACCGACGTGCCCCCGACGCGCTTCGCCCGCGCCGTGGCCGAGATCAAGGCCTTCCTCGAAGAGAAGCCGGCCGAAATCGATCGCGTGGCCCTCGTGGGATTCTCGAACGCCGCCATCGCCATCTCGCACTTCACGCGCAACATCGACAGCCTGTTCTTCTACCTCGACTGGCTGGCCGACGACTCGCGGCCGAATTTCGGCACCGACATCGGGTCGGCGCTGCTCACGGCCAGCGATGTCATCAAGCGCGACGGCCTCGCCACGAACAAGGTGGTGCTGGTCATCTCGGATGGTGAAGACGAGGGCGAGGTGCTGGAATCCGCCGTCAACGAGCTGCGGAATGCCGGCGTCACCATCTACAGCATCGGCGTCGGCGGGTCTCGCCCCATCGACGTGCCCGTGCCCGCGGACGATGGCAACGGCGACGCGGGTTGGTCGCTGAACGTCACCTTCAACGAGACGACGCTCCGCACCATCGCCGCGGCTGGCGCCGGGCGGTACTACCGGTCGCGCACCGGCCACGAGCTGCGGGACGCGATGCGCGACCTGGCCGCGCGCGAGCGGCGGCAGCTGGGCTGGACCAACCAGACCGAGTACCGGGATCTCCACCCTTATGCGCTGGGGGTGGCCGCGCTGGCCGCCTGCGCGCTGTTGATCACGCTATGACCACATCGGCCGTTCCTTCTGTTCACCCCGCGGCGCTCACCGCCGCGGAAGCCCGCGAGAAGGTGGCGCAGCTCGAAGCCGACATCGCGTCGGTCGTCGTCGGGCAGCCGCACCTCATCCACCGGCTGGTGACGGCGCTGTTCACCGCGATTCCGTTCACCTCGTCTGGCGGCGGCAACGCCGTCGGGTGCGGCCACGTGCTCCTGGAGGGCGTGCCGGGCGTGGCCAAGACGCTCACCGCCACCACCATCTCGCGCGCGATCTCCGCGGAGTTCCACCGCATCCAGCTGACGCCCGACCTGCTGCCGGCCGACATCATCGGCACGCGCATCTACGACGCCGACACGGGCCACTTCCGCACGGAGAAGGGCCCGGTCTTCACCAACATCCTGCTGGCGGACGAGATCAACCGCGCGACGCCCAAGACGCAGAGCGCGCTGCTCGAGGCCATGCAGGAGCGGCAGGTGACCATTGCCGACACGTCCTATCCCCTGCCGGATCCGTTCTGGGTGCTCGCCACGCAGAACCCGGTTGAGCAGGAGGGCGTCTATCCGCTTCCCGAGGCGCAGCTGGATCGCTTCAGCATGCTGCTGCGCGTGGGCTACCCGGGGCACTCGGACGAGGTGAACATGCTGCGCGCGGGCACCCAGCGCGCGAAGCCGTCCACCACGCTCGCCCCGGGCGACGTGGCGCTGATTCGCGATCTCATCCGCCGCACCGTCTCGATCGACGACAAGATTCGCGACTACATCGTCAGGCTGGGCCGCGCGTCGCGCCGGCCGGACGAGGTGGGCCGCGCGCACCTGGTGCAGATGGTGGCGCTCGGCGTCTCGCCGCGAGCCTTCCAGCACATCCTGGCGCTGTCACAGGTCACCGCGTTCCTCGCGGGGCGTGACTACGTGCTGCCGGCGGATGTGAAGAGCGTGTTTCCCGATGCCTCTCGCCACCGCATCGCCCGCAGCGTGCGCGCGGAGGTGGAGGACATCAGCACTGACACCATCGTGGCCGAGTTGCTCGAGGCCACTCCGGTGCCGTAGGCGTCCATCGAGCGATTGGCGATTGCAGATTGGCGATTCATGGCGGATTGGTGATTGGGGGATTGGGGGATTGGAGTGGGCGATTGAGCGATTGGGAGATTGGCCAATTCGGGGGGCGCGCGGACGCCGTTTCACGGCGGCGGCGGCACGGTAGTTCGACAGCGTGACAGCGTGACAGCAACCAATCATCAATGCCCCAATCATCAATCACCCGATTAATCACCAATGACCCAATCATCAATCCGCAATGAATCGCCAATCTGCAATCACCAATCATCAATTGCCATCCGTTTCACCCATGTTGCCTGAGCACATAACCCGCGAACTCCGTTACCTGGAGATCTACACGGCCAGGAAGATGAGGAACCTCCGCGCGGGCACCTACACCAGCCGGTTGCGGGGGCCGGGGTTCGACTTCGACGAGCACCGCCCCTATCGCCCTGGAGACGACGTGCGGAGAATCGACTGGAACGTGACGGCGCGCTTCCAGAAGCCCTTCGTGCGCGAGACGCACGCCGAGCGTGAGCTGAACGTCATCGTCGCGCTGGACCTGTCGGCGAGCATGGGCTTTGGCACCGCGCGACTCGACAAGAAGGAGCTGATGCTCTACATCGCGGCCTGCTTTGCGTTCTCCGCGGCCGCGGACCAGATCAATCTCGGGATGCTGGCCTTCGGACGCCAGGTGATCCACTACTGGCCGCCGCGACGATCGAAGGGCCGCGCCTGGCGCGCGCTGGACGAGCTGTGGCGCCTCGACCCGGATCCGGGCCCCACGAGCATCGCGCCCGTGGCCGGCTTCCTGCAGAAGCGACTGCGGCAGGCCAGCGTCATCTTCATCGTCTCCGACTTCCTCACCGACGAATCGCTGCCCGACCTGCCGGACTTGCGCCTGCTCACCGCCACGCACGACGTCGTCGGCATCGTGGTGCAGGACCCGTCGGAGACGGGACTCTTCAACGTCGGCGGCGAGCTGCGCGTGCGCGATCCCGAATCGGGCCTGCGGCGCCGGCTGGCGCTCACCGGCCGCACCCGCCGGCGCTACGCCGCGCTGATGCACGAGCGACGAGGGCGGCTGACCGATGCCTTCTACGACGCCGGCATGGATCACGCGTTCGTGATGGACCGCGCGGCGCCCCCAGGCGCCGACGCTGCCGAGTCCGGCACGCCCCTGGGCACGGCCTCGATCGTCGAGCCGTTGATGGAATTGTTCAGCGCCCGGAGGCGCGCGTCATGACCCGCTCGCATCGTCTCGCCCTCGCCTGTCTCGCCGTGCTCCTGGTGGCGGCGCCCGCCGACGCGCAGCGCCGGCGTCCGCCAACGCCGCCCCCCGCGCCCGCACCGGCTCCCCCGCCGCCCGACATCCGCGTGCGCTCCGAGCTCAGCCAGACGGCCGCCTGGGTCGGCGACCCGCTGCACTTCGTCGTCGAGATCGACACCGCCCCTGGCGTGGAGGTGGTGGCCGAAGACCTGGCGCCCGAGAAGCTGGTGGTCGAAGGGCTCGAACTGGGGCCCGTGACCTCCGCGGTGGAACCGCGCGCGGACGGCTGGCGGACGCTGCGCCACAGCTACAGCATCACGGCGTGGGACCTCACGCCACCCAAGCGCATCGGCGAGCTCACGGTTCGCTTCCGGCGCCCGGTGACGGCGGCCACGGCCAGCGGCGCGGCCGAGGCGGCCGACATCAAGGTGGCGGGCGCGGTGCTCTCGATGCGCAGCACGCTCCCCGACGATGGCAGCGCTGACGGGGCCCGCGATCGCGTGGCGGCCCTGCCCTCGCCGTCGTGGCTGGGATGGCTCCGCCCGACGGGCCTCGGGTTCATCGCGCTCGGTATCGCCCCGGTCGTGCTGTGGGTGGCCACGCGGGTGCGCCGCCCGCGTGTCACGAAGCCCAGGGCTTCGTCGCGATCGCTTCACGCGCAACTGAAGTCGATGTTCGATGACCTGCAGATCATCGATACCAGCAACCTGGAAGGTCGCCGGCGCGCGTACGATCGGATCGACACCGACGTGCGCGCGTACCTCGCGCAAGCCGAATCGCTCCCGGCCACCGCCCTCACCGCCGACGAGCTGCGCCCGCGCCTGGCGACGTCGAAGCGGGTGAACGCCGACGAGGTGTGCGACATCCTCACGGAGTGCGAGCACGCGCGCTACGGCCCGGACGACCGCGTCCCGGCCGCCGACGCCGTGCGCGGCACCATCGAGCGCCTGCAATCGGCGATGGGTCGCTAGCGTGCCCGATCTCTCCGGCTTCGCCGGCCTCACCCTGCTGCAGCCGTGGGCGCTGCTGCTGGTGCCTGCCAGCCTGCTGGTGCTGGTCGTGCGCGCGCTGGTGCGGCGCCGGCGTTACGTGTCGCTGCCGACAACGGGCCTGTTCCCGGCGCAGGGGTTTCGCCCGTCCATCATCCGCCGCCTCCCGCTCGTGTTCGGCCTCGCGGGCATCGCAGCCATCTCGGTCGCGCTTGCCGACCCGGTGGTACCGCACTCGACCGCCGACCTGCGCTCGCTCGGCATCGACATCGTCCTGGTAATGGACCTCTCGTCCAGCATGAATACCGAGATGGGCGGCAGCGGGCAGTCGTCGCCCGACGCGCCCAAGGGCCCCACCCGGCTCGACGTGACGAAGGCGGCGCTTCGCTCGTTCGTCGGCAGCCGGCACGGCGACCGCCTCGGTATGGTGGTGTTCTCGAACTACGCCTACGTGGTGAGCCCGCTGACGCTGGACAAGGAGTACCTGCTGCGCTACCTCGACATCGTGGACAACCAGATTCTCCGCAACGAGGCGATGACAGCCATTGGCGACGGCATCGACATGGCCACCTTCGTGCTGAGCAAGCAGTCGAGCCGCGAGCGGACGAAGGTGATCCTGGTGTTCACGGACGGCGAGCGCAACTACGGCCGCGATCCCCTGGAGTCGCTGGCCGACGCCGAGTCGGCCAACGTCCGGGTGCACCTGGTGGGCGTGGACCTCGACGAGCAGATCAAGGAGCGCCCCACGGTACAGGCGCTGATCTCGGCGGTGCGGAGCTACGGTGGCCGCTACTACGAGGCCGACACGGTGCGCGAGCTGCGGCAGGCATCCGCCCAGCTGGACTCGCTGGAGAAGTCGCTGGTCATCAGCCAGACCCACGTCGCCAACGAGCCCATCTACCACTGGTTTGCGCTCGCCGCCGTCGTCCTCATCGGCGCCGCGCTGCTGGTCAACGCGATGCCGTTCTTCAATGAGCTGACCTAGCGTCTATGCCGTCGGCATCGCCAGGACCTGCCCCTTCACGATTTCCCTGAGCGCATCGGCCAGGGCGTCGATCTGGGACTCGGTGTTGTAGATGTGCGTCGCAATCCGGACGGCGTTCAGGTCGTACTCCATCGTCCGCGTCCAGATGCGGTGGCGCTTCTTCAGCGTGTACACGATGTCGGCGTTCTTCAGGTTCGGCAGCGTGAAGGCCAGCAGCGCGTTGCTGAGTGCCGGGTTCATCGAGGTATGGAACGTGATGCCCGGCAGCCCGCTCAACTGCTTGCGCGCATGGACGCACAGCGCGCGGACGCGCGCTTCGATGCGCTCGCGGCCGATGGCGTTCTGGAAATCGATGGCCGCGCCCTGTGCCACGACGATGGGATGGGCGCGCTGGCTCTGGCGATCGTAGCGGGCCGCGCCGCGCTTGGGATCGTCCCAGCCGCTGGCCACGACCGTCGGCCAGAGCTGATCCTGCGACGCGCGCCGCAGGTAGAGGATGCCCGCGCCCGTGGGCGCGCACAACCACTTGTGCGAGCTCGACGCGTAGTAGTCCACGCCCAGGTCGTGCATGTCCATCTTGAGCATGCCAGGCGGGTGCGCGCCGTCCACGGCCGTGATGATGTTCTTCGAGCGCGCCAGCGCCGCGAGCTCCTTCAGCGGCACCATCGAGCCCGACTGGTACATCACGTGGCTCACCATGAACACGCGCGTCCGCGGCGTGATGGCCGCGTCGAAGGCCTTCAGGATGACGGCCGGATCCTCGGCCGGCGCCGGCCATTTCACGGCCTTCACGATCACGCCGTGACGCTTCGCCTTCAGGTTGCACGGGTTCATCCCGCCGCCATGCTCGTGAAAAGTGGTAAGGATTTCGTCGCCGGCCTTGAGATCGAGGCCGCCCAGCATGAAGTTCATGCCCTCGGTGGTGTTGCGGACCAGCGCGATCTCATCCACGTCGGCGCCCAGGAACGCCGCGGCCTTCCGGCGGACCTCCTCGGCCATGTTGTTCTGGTCGGTGTTGGGCTGCCCGGGATCCTGGGCCAGGTCGTGATAGCGCTCGGCGAGGGTGTAGTAGACAGGCTTGGGCGTCGGCCCGAGCGTGCCGTTGTTCATGTAGGTCCAGTCCTTGTCGAGCAGGAACTCGTCGCGGACCTGGCGCCAGAATTCGTCCTCGGTGCCGCCAGCCTGGCCGGCCAGGGCCAGCGCCTGCAGCGACCGCTCCCCCGCCAGGGCCGCGGCCCCGACCGCCGCCGCCCCTGCGGGAATCCCGCGCAGAAACCCCCGCCTCGAGACCACCCACGGTGACGAACGCATGGGAACCTCCCTTGTGCCGTGCCTTAGAAATCGAACAACCGGGTGTACTTCACGACGAACGAGCGACCGACGACGTCATACGACGTGGAGTCGAGGAGATCGCGCCGGTCGTTGTACACGACGAACAGGCCGGTGCCCGACCGGTCGAGCAGCGCGAGTCGGATGTTGGACGAGTACTGGCCCGTCTGCCCGTTGTATTGCACCAGGGCGGAGATGCTGGCCAGGTTCGTGAAGGAGTAGCCCACCTTGACGGGGATGAGATTGGCCACGAACGCCCCGCCCGGAAGGCTGATGTCCTGCCGGGTCCAGCCGACGCTGGCCGTCATGCGTGCCGTGAACCGGTAGTCGCTGGTGATCTCCACGGCATTGAAGTCGCCGTCGTAGTAGCTGCCGACGCGGTAGCGGATGCCGCCGGTCACGGCGGCGCTCGGATTGTGAAAGTACTCGAACGAGTTCTGCCACCACGTGTACTCGCCGGCGGGAATCACCACGCGCTCGCCGTCGCGGTTGTAGACCGTGAACGGCGCCAGCGGGTTGTCCTTGTTCTGGTCGATGAACCAGCCGAACCGTCCGCCCTGCATGGGCTGAATCTCGAAGGGGTGGATGTGCGTGAAGGCCGACTGCAGCCGGTCGTCGAATCCCCAGAAGGCGTTCGAAGAAATGTGCGGTGCGAACCGCCGGATCCACGTGCTGTTCTTCGGCTGCGGCTGGAAGAACGCCCGGAATTCCGGCCGCCGATAGCCACGGCGCGGCAGGAAGCCCACCTCGGGGTTGAAGCGCGTGCCGACTTGCGTATAGCCACCCGAGATCTGCCACAGCTGGTTGCGGAAGTCGTAGAACGCGCGGCCGGAGTAGTCGCTGCCGATGGCGCCCGGCGAATCGGTGCGCGCGAAGAAGGTGGAGATGCGCTGGCCGGCGGAAACCTGGAGGTTCGCGTCCACGCCGTAGGCGCGGTTCCATTTCGTGGACAACGTACCGGCAGGGTCGCCCGTGGCGTACTTGCCGACGAAGATGGCGCCATAGCTCGAACGCCCCACTTCCTTCTGCACCCGCATCACGCTGAAGTTGGTGTCGGGGGCAATCGCTCGGCCGCTGAGATCCTCGGCGTCGTTGGTCTGGATGTTGAGGAAGCCGACATTCCAGCTGCCCCCCACCTTTCCGCTCAGGCGTCCGCCCGCGATGATGTCGATGGGCTGAAGCGAGCCCGCGGCCCCGGACAAACCAATCCGGCGAGAGAAGAAGAGATCGACCGACTGCGGCTGGCCGAACTGGAACGTGCTGGCGTTCTCGAGAAAGAACGGACGCTTCTCGGGAAAGAAGAGATCGAAGCGCGTGAGATTCACCTGCTCCTCGTCCGCCTCGACCTGCGCGAAGTCGGTGTTCACGGTGCCATCCAGCGTGAGGCTGGGTGTGACGCCCCACTTCACGTCCACGCCCACGTCGCCGTTGCCGTCGAACTGGTCGTCGGCCGCGCGCGTGTAGTCCTTGTTCGCCGATCCCAGCACGTAGGGAATGAGCTTGATGTCGCGCCGCGGCGGCAGGTCGAGCCCGGGCACCTTGGCGGCCAGTGAGATGCGGTAGATGTCGAAGCCGCGCGGGATCTCCGAGAGGTACACCTGCTCGTTCTTGTGCCGGATGTTCCGCATCAGGTTGAAGCCCCACGTCATACCCTGGCCGGTCGGATAGCGCAGGGTCTTCAGCGGGATGGCCATTTCAGCCTCCCAGCCGCGCTCGGTGACCTGCGCGCGCACCGTCCAGTCGCCGTCCCAGTTGGGGTTGAAGGCGCTGATGCCGCCGCGCTGCGTGCCTGCGGCGCCACCGCCGAAGGTGAGGCCGGCGGACTGGCCCTCGCGCGCGACCTGCCCGTCGTACTCGATGCCGAGCGGGTTGGTACCGAACACGAATGCGTTCTGGCTGTCGTTGAAGGTGTCGAAGACGAGGATGACCGAGTCGGTCTCGGCCAGCGAGGCGTCGCGCCGCGCCTGCGAGACGATGATGCTCGACGGATTCTGGTCGAAGCAGATGATGCCGACGTAGACGGCGCTGGGACCGAACAGCAGGCGCACCTCGGTCCGCTCGGTGGCGGGCTCGCCCAGCCGGGGGTCCTGCTGGGTGAAGGTAGTGTGCGGCGTCACCGCCTGCCACGCCTCGTCGTCCACGCGCCCGTCGATGCTGGGGGGCGACTGGTCGGCCGCCAGCTTGCCGGGGGTGACCGTCGGGGGGGACGACGTGCCTTGCGCGAGAACCGACCCGGGAACGGCGAGGCAGAAGGCCCACAGCGCGGCGGCCATCCACCGAGATCCAGAAAGCGTTGCGACGTGTTTCATGGAAGAGGACGGATTGGGAGTCGCGCAAGTCTAGTCCGACGGGCGCCCGGTGACAATGCTGTTTCCCGCCGGGCGGGTCGCCCTCGTGGTATCGTCAGCCGCATCAGGAGACGCACCATGGCTGCTCGATCCGCCCGTGTGCTGCTCGTCATCGTCCTGCTGGTCTGCCCGACGGCGGCGCTGGGGCAGCCCAAGGCCCCGAAGCTGTCCAAGGAACAAAAGCAGGCGCTGCTGGCGGCTGTCAACGCCGCCAAGACCGCGGCCCCGCTTCCCTCCGAGGACGCGTGGCAGATGCACCTGCTGCGAGCGTCCGATGGCTCACACTATGTGGCGTTCTCCATGGAGGCGCCCACGGACGTGACGCCGGGCGAACGCCTGGTGTTATACGTGCGGCTGGAGCCCAAGCCAACCGATTCGTCGTCTGCCTCTTCCCCGCCGCGATCGACGGTCGAGGACTGGCTGCGCGGGGAGCGCGGCGATCCGCTGCCCATGCGCGCGGCCCGGGTTGTCACCGTGCCTTCCGGCGAGCTGCCGATGGGCGGAACGGCCGCCACCATGACGCGCGATGGCTCGGGACAGAGTTCGGCGGTCCTGGCGCTACTCGAGCGCCAGAAGCAGAAAGCTCGTGAGGAAGCCGAGGCACGCGAGCGGGCCCGTCGCGAGGCGCTGGAGGGCAAGGGTGCCACGCCGAACGTCATGCCGTTCGAGGACTTCGACATGCAGGCCCGCGTGCGGGCACGCCCGGGCCGCGCGGCCGTGTTCCAGCGTGCCTTGACCGCTGGACCGGGCGCCTTCGACGTCGTCGTGGCCTGGACCGTGGTCGACGGGAAAGACCGGCCGACGCGCACGGGCGCCTTGCGTCAGGCGGTGAGCCTGCCGCCCGTGCAGGCGGCCGGGCTGGCCCTCGGCAGCGTGATCCTCGCGGATGCCATCCACGCACGCACCGAGTTCTACACGGCGGACCAGCAGACCGCGCATCCCTACGCCATCGGCGGCACCGAGATCGATCCCGCGCCGGACCACGTGTTCACCAACGACGAGCGCCTGTCGGTGGCCTTCCAGGTGTTCAACGCGGCGCCCTCCGAAACCGGCAAGCCCGACGTGGGAATTGCCCTGCGGCTCTACCGGCGGACGGCATCCGGCGAGGAGCTCTCCGCCTCCCTTGCGCCCCTCGAATACACCAACGGCACCCTGCCGCCCGACTTCAATCTGCTGCAGGGGCATCCACTGCTGGCGGCGTTCGCCGCGCCGCTGCGGACGCTGGCGCGTGGCGACTACCGGCTCGCCATTGCCGCCACCGACCGGATCGCACGCACCTCCGCCACCGGCGAGACGCGCTTCCGGATCATTCCCACGCCGGCGGCGCTGCTGGCCAGCGCGCCGGCGTTCACCGCGCCGTTCGTCCGCGCGCGCCTGCTCCAGACCGCCGTGTTCGATCCCGTGCTCGATGCCCTCGCCCCGCATGCCACGTCGCCGGGGCTCGCGCCGCTGCTGGCGCTCGCACGGCAGCACCGCTTCGTCGACCTGATGGCCGACGCGCCGGTCTCCGATACGGAACGCGGCACCGCGCTCCTGCTGCAGAGCCTCGCCGCCTATGCGTTGGGGGACACGGCGCGCGCCATCAGCGTACGGCTCGGACGCGCCCGGGAGGCCGGCGCCCCCGAGAGTGCGACACAGTTCTGGCTGGGCGCCACCCTGGCGCTCGAGGGGCGTGATGCGGACGCGATTCAGACGTGGCAGGCGGCCCGTGCCGCAGGGTGGCCTGCAGCACTCGTGGCCCCACCCATCGCGGATGCCCAGGTGCGCCTGGGCCAGCTCGAGGACGCCGGACGGACGGCGCGCGAGGCGCTCACCGCCGGTGCCGTGGACGCCAGCATCGTCCGCGTTGCCGCCGCCGCAGACATCGCCGCGCGACGACATGCACAGGCCCTGGAGGCGCTGACGGCCCACCTGGCCTTCGCGCCGGCGGAATCGGACGCGCAGTGGATGGTGATTCACGCCCTCTTCGCCAGCTTCGTGGAGGGGGAAGGCCCGGGCGCCACGGCCGACGGACGCGCACGGCTGGACGAGGCCGTCCAACGCTATGTCGCGACCGGCGGCCGCCATCATGCGCTGGCGCAGGAGTGGCGCGCGTTCGCTACTGCTTCCGCGCCGATCCCTTGAGCCGCGGCGGCGTCCCCGGCGTCTTCACCGAGTAGTCCTTGCGGGCGGCCACGGTGACGCCGGGGCGATTCACCGAGATCTCGATCGACCGGAGCCGCTTCGTCGGATCGGGGTTGGTCGAGTAGTACCCAAGCACGTAGTAGTCGCTCGTCTCGGCATCGATGCGCTTGAACGCCGCCTCGAAGTCGTTGTCGTTCACCACCGCGACCCCGCCGGTTTCTTCCGCGAGAAAGCGCAGGCTGCTCGTCGTCTTCTGAAGGAAGGTCCGCCACTCGCTCTGGTCGACGTACTGGCCCGCGTCCACCACGCCGGCGAGGCCTCGCGGGTCGATCGTGAAGAGGCTGGTGTTGGTGCGATTGGCCGTCAGGGTCAGTTCCTTCATCAGGAGAAACAGGTCGGCATCGGCCCGGACGGCGTTCATCTTGAAGTACGGGTTCTCCTGATCGATCAGCTCCTTCATCGGATCGCCGAATCGACCTCCCATGATGCGGTCCTTCGCGTTCCGCCCCTCCGCGAACGGGTCCAGGTCATAACCAGTGCTGATGTAGATGACCGCCTTGCGCCGGTTCCGGATCTGGTCCAGCGATTCCACCAGGCCGTACATCGTCTGGAAGGCCACCTGCGCACGGAAGCGGATGTCACCGGGACCGCTGGACGTCTCCACCATCTTGAAGATCTCGGCCGCAGTCGGCGCAGAGCCACGGATACGGGTGGCCGCCGAGGCAATCAGCTTGTGGTCCAGCGTGGGATCGATCTCGATGGCGGAGGGACCGCTCGACACCATGGCCACCAGGTCGCCCTCGTGGAGCAGCGTGTCCACGATCTGCTGGACGATGCGGCGGACATGAGGCGTGTACTCCGGCTCGAAGTGCAGATCGTCCACGAAGATGATGAGCACGCGGCCCGACTCGCTCGTGTCCGCCGGGCGGCGGGTCGGCGGCAGGACGATCCCTTCGGGTGCCTCGCGGGGCGGAGGCGCGAGCAGGTTGAACGACCGCCCACCGTGAACCATCACGAACGACTCGAGGCGCTGCGCGACGCCGTCCTCGAGGATCGTGAAGTCGTCCTTCGTGAGGTCGGGCACGAAGCGGCCGTCCTTGTCGCGCGGGATGGCGTCGGTGGTGACCAGGGTGATATCCGCCCGGAACGTGGGCTGCTGGACCCCTCCGGGCGCACCGGCCGGGGGTGTCGGCGCCTGGGCCGAGAGCACCGCGCCAGCCGTACAGAGCGTTGCAAGAGCGAGGACTGCGCGCATCCGGCTCATTATAAGGTTCTGGGGTTCTGGGGTTCTGGGGTTCTGGGGTTCTGGGGTTCGGAGGTTCGGGGCCC
>Ga0209706_10000311_pt1 | contig 27619 bp, 26 predicted proteins | sample PPLLaktember2015_6_FD_187263 | JGI IMG/M metagenome (GOLD analysis project Ga0209706, IMG submission 187263) | Freshwater sediment microbial communities from Prairie Pothole Lake near Jamestown, North Dakota, USA - PPLs Lake P8 Core (1) Depth... | ecosystem: Environmental > Aquatic > Freshwater...
GGGTCGTCGGCAGGCCCTCCAGGTTGGGGATGACGACGGGCCGTCCGCCCTCGATATACGCGACGCAGGAGTACGTGGTGCCGAGGTCGATGCCGATGACGCGTCCCATCCGTTATTGTCCTTTCTTTGGAACGAGAACCTTGACCAAGGTCGGCCGGAGCAGCCGGTCGTGGATCATGTAGCCTTTCTGGAGCTCCTCCTGGACCGTGGGCTCCTCGACCTCCTCGGACTCCTCTACGATCATGGCGTGGTGGAAATTCGGGTCGAAGCTCCGGTCCTCGAGGACGATCGGCCGGACGCCGTTCTTGGCGAGCAGGCTCTGGAACATCCGGAAGATGAGCTCGACGCCCTCGCGGGTGGTCTTCCCCTCTGCCTCGGCCGGGGCGCTCTTGAGGGCCCGCTCGAAATTGTCGCTGATGGTCAGGAGCTCGAGCATGAGATCGCTCACGGCGTACTGCTGGAACTCGACCTTCTCCCGCTCGAAGCGCTTGCGCAGGTTCTCCGTGTCGGCGAGCCGGCGGAGATGGGCCTCTTTGAGGTCCTCCAGCTCCTGCTTGAGGTGCTTGATCTTCTCTTTGAGATGACGGCTGCCCTCCCCTGCCGTCTTCTCCTCGGGCTCTTTCTTCGGGGCTTGAGGAGCGTCCGGGGCGGCCGCCTCGCGTTCGCCTTTGCCGGGGGGAGGCGTTTCGGAGATGAACTCGATCTCGTCGCCGCCCTTGTCTTTTTCGTCCATCATAAGCTGACCTCTTTGCCGAAGACCGTGATGGCCAGGCTGACGCGCTTGGCCATGCGGTCGACGAGCGGGATGATCTTCGCGTACGGGATGCGCTTCGGACCGATGACCCCCAGGGTGCCGAGGACCTGGTTGCTGTAGCCGTAGTGCGAGAGGACCAGAGAGCAGTCCTCGACGTTCGGGAAGTTGGCTTCCGAGCCGATGAGGACCTTGACCCGGTCGAGGCTGATGAAATCCGAGAGGAGCCGGGCGAGGGAGGCCTTCTCCTCGAAGCTCCGGAAAAGGGAGCGGAGCTTGCCCAGATCGGACAGCCCGGACTTGCCGAGCAGGCGCGAGGTACCCTGCAAAAGAATGCGGTCCTCCCCTTCCTTGTCGATCGACGTCTTGAGCAGGTCCAGGAGCTTGTCGAGCGTGTCCTCGTACTTGGCCCGGTATTTGGGCAGCTCGAGGACGAGCGCCTCGCGGACCGCCACGATCGTCCGGCCGCGGAAGTTCTGGTTGACGTACTGCGAGGCCCGGTCGAGCTCGGCCTGGGTCAGCGGCAGGGACGATTCGAGCGTCTCCGTCAGGACCATGTGGAAGGGCGTCACCAGGATGACCAGGACGCGGCGGTCGGAGATCTTGACGAAGCGCAGGAACTCGAACGGCAGGCCGAAGATGCGCGGCGAGATGACGAAGCCGAGCGCATCGGAGGTGTCGGCCAGGATCCGGCAGGCCTGGAGCAGGAGGGAATCGAGGTCGGCCGTGCGGCTGGTGAATTCCTCCTGGATCAGCGGGACCCGCTCCTCGGGCAGTGATCTCTCTTCGAGCAGCCGGCCGACGTAATGGCGCAGGCCCTTGTCGGTCGGGACCCGGCCCGCCGACGTATGCGGCTGGGACAGGTAGCCCATCTCCTCGAGCTTGGCCATGATGTTGCGCAGGGTCGCCGGCGAGGCCTCGACGCGCCGCGTCTGGCAGATCGAGCCGGAGCTCACGGGGCGCCCGTTGCGGACAAAGCTCTCCACGACAAGGCTCAAGACCTTTTTGTCTTTATCGCGGAGCGCAGACTTGGCCATGATTCCCGTTTTATAGCATTAATGGCGCCGGGGTGTCAAATGACTGTCAGTCAGAGGCGGTCTTTTCAGGAGATTCTAATTCCAGCGTAACCAACAACTTGCGAGTAGTCTCCGGACGCGTCGCCGGACGTCGCGTAGCGGATGAGGTCGGCCCCCGAGGCGCCGAGCGCGAGCGAGGCGACGAGAGCGGCGGTCGTCGGCTGGAAGCCGCACATCGAGATGCGCTCGGAGACGACGGTCTCGAAGAGCCCCGCCGGATCGAGGTCCAGGACCTTGCGGATGGCCAAGTTATCCTTCTTCTCGGCCGTCTTCTGGGTGACGTAGTGGCTCATGTCCGTGCTGGCCACGATAAGCGCCTCGCGGCCGTCCTCGCGAACGGCGCCGGCCAGGGCCCGGCCCAGGGCTTCGAGTTCGGGGTACCCGGCTTCGTGGGAGACGCAGATGGGGACGATGGCGGCATCGTTCCGGAAATACTGGATGAACGGGAGCTGGACCTCCAAGGAGTGCTCCGCGAGGTGGGCCTCCTCGTTCTCTTCGACGAGGGACGACGCGGAGACGATCCGCGCGGCCAGGGCTTCGTCGATCGGGCTCTCCCCGAGAGGCGTCTGCCAGCTCCCCCGCGCCTGGATGGCGAAGAGGGAGCCGATCTCCCGGTGGGCCGGGCCCAGGATGACGACGACTCCAGGGATACGGGTTGAGGAGAACACCGCCCCCGCGACGGGCCCGGAATAGACGTAGCCCGCATGAGGCGAAACCAGGGCGATGGCCTTTGGGCGCGGGACGGACGGGTCGACCATCCCGGCGATCGTCTCCTGCAGCGCGGCCCGGCTTCCGGGATAGAACTGCCCGGCGACGAAAGGACGTCTTTTCATGGCCACCTCCTCCCTCTCCCCCAACATAGGCGCGGAGGCCGCCGAAGTCAAACGGGGCCCGGCCCGGGGCCGGCCGGCGCCGTCAAAGGGTCCGGCGCCTCTCTTCGAAGCGGACCCCGAGCGGCTCGAGCTCGTCGAGGATGGGGCCGTAGATATCGGGGACGACAGGCACCTGGACGCCCGTCAGGCCGATCCGGCCTTCGAGGATGAGGCGGGCGCCGATCGCCGCGGGCAGGCCGACCGTGCGCGACATGGAGGAATCGCCGTGGGGAATGCCGTAATCGACGAGCGTCGAGACGATCCTGTCGATCCGGCCGGTCTCCGTCCGGGCCAGGAACTCGTGTTGGAGGACGACCATGTCCCTCTCCCCTTCCTCGTAGCGGAGCCGGTCCATCATCAGAGCGGTCAGGTTGTCCAGGGCCGAGCTCCGGGGAGCGGGCAGCGGTTTCTCCGCGAAGAGCCCCAACCATTCGATCCTGGACAGGACGGCCGACCCGGCGTCGAGGCCGAGCTTTGAGGCCACGGCCGCCTTCGTGTCGCTGCCGGGGCCGGCTTGGGAGAGCTCCCGCATCAGACCGCTCCAGGTCTGGCCCGAGCGGTCCTTGGCGACGTCGTCGAGGAGGCCGAGCTCGACCATCTTGCGCAAGGTCTCGCACCAGCCGGGATAGCGGAGCGTCCCCCGGAAGACCGTCTGAGCCTCCGGGATGCCGTACGTGTCGCGGTAGGCGACGGAATCCCGGTTGGGGTAGCCCTCGAATTCGCCGAGTCCGGGGATGCCGATCGTCTCAGGGCGGGCGAACAGGTCGGCCGCCGGGATGTCGACGACCCGGCCGTCCTTGAGGAACTTGGCCGAGTTCTTGGAGGCGAGCAGGACGCCGCGCGGGCTCCAGGAGAACTTGTAGCCGAAGGGGTTGGTGTTGGCCTCCGGCGCCGGAAGGCCGCCGCACCAGGACGTGAAGGCGGCGACCTGTCCTCCGGCGTCGTGGACTTCGTGGATGACGCGCATGGCCTCCATGTGATCGATGCCCGGGTCGAGGCCGAGCTCGTTGAGAAGGATGACGCCGCGCTCCTTCGCCCGGGCGTCGAGCGCCCGCATGGCCGGGCTGACGTATGAGGCGGTGACCATGGACCGGCCCTGTTCGATGGCCAGCTCGGCCACGACCGGGTGGAACGTGTAGGGCACCATGCTGACGACGAGGCCGGCCCGTCCGATGGCGGCCCCCAAGGCGGCTTTGTCGGTGATGTCCAGGACCTCGGCCACGCCGCGGGGGTGGTCGCCGACGATCCTGGCCGCCCGCCCGGCCTCCATATCGGCGACCGTGACGAAGAAGTCCGGCTGTCCGAGGAGGTAGTTGACGAGGGGTTTGGCCACCAGGCCGGCGCCGAGGACGAGCACTTTTTTCATGGCGGTTCTCCGGAAGGGACGTTCGTCAGGCGACGTATTCGCCGAGGTAGGCGAAATCGGGCGTAAGCTCCCCGCGGTAGAGGATGCACGCCCGCCGCAACACATCGGGCAGGCCGCACTCGGCGAAGGGCTTGTCGAAGCGGGAGGCGGCTAGGGCCGGGACGTACTCCTTCAGCTTGCCGCTGAAGTACGTCGAGGACTCGAGCGGCAGCTCCGCCGGGAGATTGTAGACGGCCAGCACCACCGGTCCCCGGCCCTCAAAACCGGTGACCGCCTTGTCCTCGACGGGATCGTAGACGTAGACCGGGTTCTCCGAGTCCGTGGCCTTGACCGTGCACTCGATCGAGCCGTTGATATCGCAGGAGATGTCGCCGACGACCCGCAGGCGCGGCCGGGCCTCGCCGGCATAGAGCTTCTTCAGGAACGGCTTGGTGACATACTTGGGGAATTTCGGGGTCCAATAGATCCCGTTGACGATGGCCGTGAGGTACGGCACCAGGTCCTCGGTGACGGCTCTGTAACCCTGGGGGTTCTGATAATAGTCCTGGAGGTCAAAGGCTTGGCCGGCCTGGATCGGCCGGACCATGTCCTCTTCCCGGAACACGGCCTTGTAGAGGTTCCGGTGATCCTTGCCCCCGTCCTCGAAGAGCCTGGGGATGTCGGCCGGCCTGACCGTCTCGACGGGCAGGATGTCGAAGACCTCCTGAGCACCCTGGGAGACGTGCCCGTAGCCGAAGAAACCGAAGACGATGGGGCCGAGGCCCGGGGGCGGCCCTTGTTTGACGAGCTTCCAGGCCAGCTTGCCCACGGCTTCCTTGGCGTCGACGAGGTTCTGGTAGCGGTGGGTCGGCTCGAGGACGGTGAAGGGATTGGGCGTCCCTTCGGCCTCGAGCCGCTTCCCGAGGGCCCAGATGGTGTCGATCATTCCGGCGTGGCCGGCGTAGTTGCCGAAGTAGAGCACCCGGCGGCCCTTCTCGTCGACCATCTTCTCGTAATCGATGATCGTGCAGCCGAGGTCCATCATCTTCCTGAGCATGGGCATGTTCTGGGGCTGGCCCTTGGCCGTGTGGGAGAAAAAGAGGTAGATCTTGCCTCTCTCGATGAGATCGATCGGGATCTCCTTGAGGGCCAGGACGATGGGACACGGCGACAGCCCCTCCTCGACGGGAATGCCGGACAGGCGATAATCCTGGTCGGCGAAGACGCGGATATCCGAGGGTTGGATGCGGAATTCGACGGGGTGCCGGTCGGCCAGTTCCCGGGCGTGGGACGGGATCAGGGGGACCCGTTTCTCCCACTTGTTGATGTCCTCTCTGCGGATGCCGAACCTGGTGTTCATGATGGGTGCCTTTGGAATGAATCTTCGGAAAGCCGAGAGCTGATTATGGCACACCCGGACCCCCTCATTCAACTCCTGGGGACTGCCCCCGGAGAGGGCCGTCCTTCTTGCCTCTGCTTGGGTTGAGAGTTGACGCCCGAGGGCCCTTGCGGCTAAGATGATCGAGATGATCCGGTTCCACAACACCCTCAGCGGGACAGTCGAGGATTTCGTTCCCCTCGAGCGCGGCCTGGCGAAGATCTACACCTGCGGGCCGACGGTCTACGATTTCTCTCATATCGGAAACTGGCGGGCCTACGTCTTCGAGGACCTGCTCAAGCGCTTCCTCGTCTACCGGGGCCACCGGGTTGTCCACGTCCAGAACATAACCGACGTCGACGACAAGACGATCAAGGGCGCCAACGCCCGGGGGATCGGTCTCGACGAGTACACGAAGCCGTTCATCGAGGCGTTTTACGCCGAGCGGGACCGGCTGGCCATCCTCCCGGCCGACCACTATCCCCGGGCGACCGAGTTTATCCCCGAGATGGTCGCGGTCATCAGGACCCTCCTCGAGAAGGGCTTCGCCTACAGGAAGGATGGCTCGGTCTACTTCGCGATCGACAAGTTCCCGGCCTACGGCCGCCTGTCGAAGATCAACCTCGAGGACCTCCGGCCGGGGAGCCGCGGCGACGCCGACGAATACGAGAAGGAGAGCGTCCACGACTTCGCTCTCTGGAAGGCGCCCAAGGAGGGCGAGCCCTTCTGGGAGACCGAGCTCGGGCCGGGCCGGCCGGGCTGGCACGTCGAGTGCTCGGCCATGAGCTCCGAGTATCTGGGCAAGACCTTCGACATCCACTGCGGCGGCGTCGACAACATCTTCCCGCACCACGAGAACGAGATCGCCCAGTCCGAGGCGGCCAATGGGGTCCTGTTCGTCCGCTACTGGCTCCACTGCCACCACCTCATCGTCGACGGCGAAAAGATGGCCAAGTCCAAGGGCAACTTCTACAGGCTGGCCGACATCCTGACCCGGGGCTACGATCCCCTCGACGTCCGCTATCTCCTCATCTCCACGCACTACCGCAAGATGCTCAACTTCACCTTCGAGGCCCTGGACCAGGCCCGGACGGCCCGCCGGCGGATCGGCGACTTCCTCGGCGAGCTCAAGGACGTTCTGGAGGGAGCGAAGGAAACCGCCCCCGTCGAACCCGTCATCGAGACCGCCCGGGCCGGTTTTATCGCCGGGCTCGAGGACGATCTCAATATCGCCGAGGCCTTGGCCGCGGTCTTCACGTTGATCAAGAGCATCAATCCCCTTCTCGTCCGCGGCGAGATCTCGAAAGCCGGGGCCGGGAAGATCGCCGCGTTCTTCGCCGAAATCGACGAGGTCCTGGCCCTCAAGCCCTCTCCGACGGTCAGGGGCTCCGGGAAAATATCCGGTGCCAGCCGGATCGAAGGAACCGCGGAAGTCGTTCAGAGCCTCGAGGCCGGGATCCAGGCGAGGATCGAGGCCCGGCAGAAGGCCCGGGCGGCCAAGGACTTCCGGCTCGCCGACGAGATCCGGAAGGAGCTGTCGGACGCGGGCATCGTCCTCGAGGACACCAAGGACGGCGTGCGCTGGAAACGCGTCGGCCCGTCCAAGGCCTGACAGGCCGGGGCCCGCGCCGAACGCAACCCGAGCATGATCCCTCAGAGACCCGGCACGTTGGCCCTGGGCCGCGACGGCGAGGAGATCGCCTGCCGCTATCTCGAAGCGAAAGAGTACGAGATCGTCGCCCGGGGCTTCCGCATGTTCCGCGGCGAGATCGACGTCATCGCCCGCGACGGCGAGACGCTCGTGTTCGTCGAGGTCAAGGCCAGGACCGACGAGTCCTACGGCCGGCCGGAAGAGGCGGTCACCCCCGCTAAGCAGAGGCAGATCCGCAGGGTCGCCCAGGGCTTTCTCGTGGCCCATCCCCATCCCGGCGTCGGCTGCCGCTTCGACGTCATCGCCATCCTCTTCCGGGACCGGGACGACTACCGCCTCGAGCACTTCGTCGACGCCTTCTAACCTGGACTATTCATAAAAACGCCCTTTTTCGCCTGAAGACTCAAGAATCCAAGACCGGCGTTTTTACCCTCCGGGCGAACCGATCCGGCTGCATCTGCTTCGTTCCAAAGGGCTCGCAGTACCAGGAGTACAGCTTCGCCCTTCGCGCCTCGCATCTGCAGCCGCCTCGGCTCGTGAATAATCAAGGCTGAGCGGGCTTCGGGACCGCAAGTCCTCAGAAAGCGTAGCCGATCGCCAGCCGCAGGCTCCGTCCCGGCTCGATCATCGCGTCGCTGTCGGCCCGGCTGATGTAGGCCGTGTTGAACACGTTGATGAGCATGGCCGTGAAGGTCACGCCCCGCCAGACGTAGGCGGCCTTGAGGTTGACCAGCTCGGAGGACGCCACCGCGATCTCGGCCGGCCCCGGGCTGCTCTTGGCCAGGCTGAAGGTCGCGTTGAGCTCGGCCGAAAAGCGTCCCCTCCAGTATCTCGTCCCGGCGTAGACGCGGAACGGCGGGACGTCGTTCAGCGGATCGCCGGTGGCCAGGCTGCGGCCGCGGATGGTCGCGAAGTTGCCGAAGAGCTTCCAGCCCGCGGCCAGGAAGAGCTCGGTCTCGAACTCGAGACCGTCCAGGCGGCCCCGCTCGATATTCCCGTAGGTGTAGGTGGTCGGGTCGAGCTGGTAGCGCTCGATCATGTCGTCGATCGTGTAGCGGAAGGCGTAGAGGCCGAAGAAGTGGCGGCGGCCGAGGAGCTTGAGCCCGCCGTCCAGATTGAAGCTGTTCTCGGGCCGCAGGCCGGGCTGGCCGATGATGAAGCCGCGGCCGCTGATCCCGGTGTAGAAGCGCTCGTTGATGCTGGCCAGGCGGTAGGCCCGGGACACGTTGGCGAAGGCGGTGAGCCGGCCGGTCAGCTTGTAGGAGACGGCCAGGAAGCCGGTCGGCTGGCCGTCCTTGGTCAGCCTCTCGGGCTGCTCGGGGATGGAGATCCCTCCTTCCGGCGCGTCGGCGTTCATCCTTAGGAAGTCGTAGCGCGCGCCGGCCAGGATATCGAGCCCTTTGACCGCCGCGAAGTCCGCCGAGAAGAAGAAACCCAGGTCGCCCCGGCTGCCGTTGATGACGGACCGCTCCTCCGTCACCTCCGTGACCGCGCCGAACTCGTCGAACGAGGTGTAGACGTTGACCGCGTCGGCGCCGGCGCGGCCGAACCAGTCGACGCCCCCCTCGAGACGGAAGCCGGGCCGGATCTTTTTCGTGTAGGCGATCTGGGCGCCGTACTCGGTGCTGTCCGTCCGGGCGAACGACTCCTTGGTCAGGAAGCCGTCATAGGTGTCCGTGAGCGTTTCGAGAAAATTCGGGTTGACGAAGGCGTGGAAGTGGATCTCGCCGCCCCGGCCGACCTCCTTTTCCTTCCAGTGGACCTGGAAGAGGTTCTGGTTCTCCCGCGGATACCAGGTCGGCTTGACGGCCGCGTTGCTGTTCGGCTTGCCCACATCCGTCCCCCGGGCGCCAAGGAAGCCGATGACGATCTCTCTTTGGTCGGTCCGATGGGCGGCCTTGGCCAGCAGGCTCCCCTGGGTGTATTGGGACTGCAGGACCTTCGCCCCTCCCGGCAGGCGATAGAGGCCGGCGTCCGCATACTGGAAGGACAGGGAGAAGGCCCAGGACCCGGTCGAGCCGTCGAGACCGAGGCCGATGCGCTTCTCCCCGTTCGTCGTCCCGAAGCCGGCCAGGAAGCGGCCGTGCAGGCCCGGGTCCCTGCGGGGTTCCCGGGTCATGACATGGATGACCCCGCCGATCGCGTCGGAGCCGTAGAAGACGGAAGAAGCGCTCCGCAGGACCTCGATCCTTTCGATGTCCTCGGGGCTGACGAACGAGGCGTTGGGCCCCGTCCGGCGGTCGCTCTCCAGCCGGGCTCCGTCGATGAGATACAGGACCCGCCGCCTGGCCAGGCCGCGGACCGACGGAACGAGCGAGAACCCGGCCGTGCCGAGCGCGCCGACCCCGGGCACGTCCTGCAGGCCCTCGTTGATGTTCGGGACCATCTTTTCGGCCAGAGCTTCGCCGGAGACGACCGTGCTGGCCGCGGGGACCTGGATCGAGGGCTCGGGGTAGCGAAGGGCCGTGACCACGACCTCCTCGCTCTGCTTGATGAGCGGGACGAGGACGAACACGAGCGGACGGCCGGCTTCCTTGGGCCCGACCTGGAACTCGCGCTCGTAGTAATCCGGGTGGACGACCTCGACGACGAAACGGTCGGCGTCCGGGAGCGCGAGCCGGAAACGGCCCTCGGCGTCGGTCTCGGTCTTGAGGCCGCTGGCCCGATGCAGGACGACGGCCCCGGCCACAGGATTATCCGCCGCCCCGACGACCTTGCCGCGGAGCTCGGCGGCGTCGGCGGCGGCGACGAGCAGGATGAACGCGACCAGGGATGCGATCAGAGCTCTGCGCATAGACTCCTCACTTGTTTTTTAGACGCGCCGCCGCCCGATTTTCTTCCCGTGAGGTTTCGACGCTTTACAGGCGCCCGACCGGGTCCTTTTGATCACTTGGCCCCGGTCCGGGGACACCCGGGCCAAGGCCGCGACGGTCCGCCCAAGGACCGGATGGCGGAGCCGCGGCGCGATCTCGGCGAGCGGCGCCAGGACGAAGTTCCTGAGGTGGAGCCGCGGGTGCGGGATGACGAGATCCGGCGTCTCGAGGACCGTGCCCCCGGCGATCAGGAGGTCGATGTCGATCGGGCGAGGGCCCTTCGCGACCGTGGGCAGGCGCTTCATCTCCGCCTCGATCGATTTCGCCAGACGCAGCAGGGCTTGCGGCCCGAGCTCGGTCCGGACCTCGAGGACCTGGTTGAGGAACCAGGGCTGGTCCGCGTAGTCGACGGGCTCGGTCTCATAGACGGACGAGGCCTTGAGCACGTCGACGCCTTTCCGGGCCAGGAGCCGGCGGGCCCGGGCCAGGTTCGCGGCCCGCCGGCCCAGGTTGCTGCCAAGGCTCAGATAATAGACCACGCACGCTCCTCGCCTGCCATTCTATTCAAACCCCGGACCCCGTTGCAATTCGAGCGGTCCTTGTTTAGTATACAGTCTTTCGGGCCCAAGCCCGGGAATTTCCGTCGGAGAGCGCGCATGACCAAGATGATCTTCCTCGACAACGGGGCGACGTCCTTCCCCAAGCCCGAAGAGGTGTACCGCTTCATGGACCACTTCTTCCGGAACTTCGGCGTCAACCCGGGACGCTCCGGATACGACCTGTGCATGGAGGCAGGCCTCGTCGTCGAGGAGACGCGAAAGCTCCTGACGGATTTCTTCCACGGGACCGACCCGAACCGGCTCTGCTTCGGCTACAATTCGACCGACGCCCTGAATCTCATCATCTCCGGCATGCTCAAGCCCGGAGACCACGCCGTCTCGACCATGGTCGAGCACAACTCCGTCCTCCGCCCGCTCTACCACCTCACTCGCCAGGGCGTCGACGTGGATTTCGTGCCCTTCGACGGGGCCGGATTCGTCGACCCGGAGGAGATCCGCAAGACGTTCCGCCCGAATACCCGCCTGGTCATCGTCAACCACGCTTCGAACGTCATCGGCACCGTCCAGCCGATCGCCGCGATCGGCCGTCTCTGCCGCGAAGCGGGCATCCCCTTCGCCATCGACGCCTCCCAGTCGGCCGGCAAGGTCCCGATCGACATGGAAGCGCAGTTCCTCGACGTCGTCGCCTTCACCGGGCACAAGTCCCTGCTCGGGCCCACGGGCATCGGGGGCCTTTATGTCCGCGAAGGGATCGAGATCCGCCACACCCGGGCCGGCGGGACCGGCGTGCGCTCGGCCGTCAAGGCCCACCTCGACGAGTATCCCTACCGGCTCGAATACGGCACGCCCAACGTCATGGGCATCGCCGGGCTCAAGGCCGGCGTCTCCTGGGTCCTCGGGAAAGGCCTGGAGGCCGTCCACCGCGAAGAGATGCGCCTGGCCGGGATCCTGCTCGAAGGCCTGAAGGCCGTCCCCCGGGTCACAACCTACTGCCTGGACAGCCTCGAGGATCACATCGCCGTCCTGTCCTTCAATGTCGAAGGGATGGACGCGGCCGACGTGGGGACCATGCTCGACGTCGATTTCGGCATCGCCTGCCGGACGGGCCTGCACTGCGCCCCGCTCGTTCACGAACGGCTGGGCACGGACAAGGTCCACGGCTCGGTGCGCTTCGGGATCGGGCCGTTCAACACGGAAGAGCACATCCGGACGGCCGTCGAGGCCGTCGGGAAGATCGCGTCTCGGCCCCTCAAAAGGCGCTGAGGCCGGCTCAGACGCAGCCGTCGGGCTTCGGCAGGCCGGCGACCTTGCAGGCGCCCTTGGCCGGACCCGAGGGGAACAGATCATAGATCTTCATGAGCGGGAAGCCCGTGGCCTGGCACATCTTCCGGACCATGGGGGCGAGCTTCTTATCCAGGTAATACTCGCGGATGAACGTGACGACGGCCCAGTGCTCGGCGGTCAGCTCTTCCAGACCTTCTTCGGCCTTGGCCAGGAGCCGGGCGGTCTCCTCGGTCCATTCCTCGGGGTTCGCCAGGAAGCCCTCCTCGTTGACTTCGATCCGCCGTCCCTCGATCTCGATATGAGGCATGCTGGACTCCCTAAGATCCGCTCCGCCCGGGAATGACCAGGGCGTTGGAGACGAGCTCCAGGACCTGGACGACCCGCAGGGGCAGCTTGTAATGTTTGATGACGTCGGCGAGGCCGTCGACGCAGTTGTGACACATGGTGCAGACGAGCTTGGCCCCGGTCGCCCGGAGCTGGTCGGCCTTGATCTTCGCGACCTCGAGCCGCAGCGGCCGGTACTCGGCCATGGACAGAAGGCCGCCGCCGCCGGTGCAGCAGAAATTCTCCCGGCGGTTGGGGAACATCTCCCGGAAATCCGCGCAGACGCGGCGCAAAACCTCTCGGGGCTCCTCGACGAGGTCCCCGGAGCGGGCGATGTTGCAGGAGTCGTGGAAGGTCACCGGCTCGGCGTTCCGGGCCGGGTCGACAGCGATCCGGCCCGCCTCGAGATAGCGCTTGAGGGTCACGACCACCGACTCGGTGGGAAGCTTCTGCTCGTGCCCCGCCCAGGTGTAGCCCTCCCACCGGGTCGAACGGTAGCCGTGGCCGCACTCCGAGATGACGATCCTCTTCACCCCCAGCCTCTCGGCGGCCTCGTAGACGTTGCGGGCGACGAAGGCGCCGAGCTTGTCATCGCCGGAGAAGAGCCCGAAGTTGGTCTGGTCCCAACCCCATTTCGGCATGGTCCAGGATTCCCTTGCGAGGTGGAATATCTTGGCGGCGTGGGCGATCGAACGCGGGTCGAACTTGATCTCCCGGGGATTGATCGTATAGAGGATGTCGCATCCCGGCTTGTCGACGGGGATGTCGACGGTATCGTCACCGAGCTCCGTTCGGACGTCGTCGCGCATCCACTCCAGGGTCTCCAGATAATCCGTCTCGGTGACCGCCATCTGGTTGCCCGTCTCCCATTGGTCCCGGCTGACGTTGAAAACACCCTCGGGGACGATGCCGAGCTCGGTCAAAAGGCCGCGCGTGAATCTCACCAAGAGTCCCGTATCGACCCCCATCGGGCAGTTGTACGTGCAGCGGCGGCAGGCGCTGCAGCTGCCGAAGACGATGTTCTTGAGCCGGTTCAGGTCCTCGTCGTCGCGGAGGGTGCGGGCCTTGACCCACCAAGGCGCGAGGCGGCCCGTCCAGTCCACGTGCCGTTTGAAGATCTGGCGGATCTGGTCGGCCTTCCAGACGGGCGTCATCGTCGGGTCGTCCGGCCTGGCCAGGAAGTAGTGACAGGACTCGGCGCACAGCCCGCAGTGGACGCAGGCGGTCAGCGAAACGGCCAGCGAACGGGACACGCGACGGTCGAGCAAATCGAGGAACTTGGCGACGTTGTCTCCGGGCTCGTAGGTCTTCAGGCGTCCGTCCTTGACCGAGGGAAGGCCCTCTTCCTTGGCCCGGGCCTGAGCGCGCGTGTCGAGCGGCGCCTCGACGACGCCGGAGGGCCCCGTCTTCCGGCGCTTCATGCCCGCACTTTCGCGGAGGGGGCCGCGGCCCGCTTCCCCCCCCGAGGCGGAAGGGCGCCCCGATGGCCGAGCGAGCGGCCGAGATAGAGCCGCGTAAAGGGATAGTAGAGATAATGGCAGATCTTGGAGAACGGCACATAGACGAGGAAGAAGGCCGTCAGTCCGAAATAGAGGATGAGCGGCCACTCCCCGGCCTCGGGCCGGTTGGGCACCGCAAGCACGCCCGCGGCGAACCAGAGGATGAGGAGGATGAGGGAAAAATAATCGTCGGGGGAGCTGACCGTCCGAAGCACCGGATTCGTCAGGCGCCGGAAGAGACGGAGGAGCCCCACCCCGAAGGCCGCCGCGATGACGGCCTGGAACAGGCGCATGACCGGCCGGATCTCGAACACCCCGGGCGCGTAAGGGATGATGAGGGTCCCGGCGATGGCCGCCGCGACCCCGAGGTGGAAAACGACGAATTGGGCGTAGAAGGAGGGCCGTTTGCGGGTCGATTCCATAGCCCGGGGCATGGCGATGTTCATCAGGGAATAGCCGGCCCCGGCCCGGGCGCTCCCCGCGGTGAAGGTCATCTCCTTGCGGTTCCGGAAGCGGAAGAGCCAGACGAGCCGGATGGCGTAGACGACGGCCATGAACGAGAGGGCTGCGATCTGGATCTCGTTCTCGAGGATCTTCAGGAAGTCGCTCATGGAACGGCCTTTCGATTTGTCCGAGTCGGACATTATACCAGAGACGCCGGCGGCGGGCCAGGCAGCCGGCTCAGGCTTGAGGCAGCTCGACGAGGACCGTGGTGCCTGCCCCGAGACGGCTCTTGACCGAGACCGTCCCGTCGTGGGCCTGGACGATATGCTTGACGATGGACAGGCCGAGTCCTGTCCCGCCGAGCTTCTTCGACCGCGACTTATCGACGACATAGAACCGCTCGAAGACGTGGGGAAGATGGTCCGGGTCGATGCCGATCCCGGTGTCCGAGACCTCGACGGAAAAGCGCCCCTCCCCCGCCCTCAAACGGACCGTCACGGATCCTCTGTCCGTGTATTTGACCGCGTTGTCGACGAGGTTGAGCAGGAGCCCCTCGAGCTGGACCGGGTCGGCCGACACCGCGGGCAGGCCGGCCGGGGACTCGAGCGTGACGGCGATCCCTTTCTCGCTCGCGCGCCTCTCGAACAGCTTGAGGACGTTCCCGGCGATCGCGCGGGCGTCGACGGGCTCCTTGGCCGGCTTCGCCCCGGGGGCTTCGAGCTGGGAGAGGACGAGCATATCGTCGACGATGGCGATCAGCCGCTCGGTGTTCCTGCGGATGATCTCGAGGTAAGGCCTGTTTTCCCCTTCGGCCCGGGGCTCCATCGTTTCCACGAATCCTTTGATGGCGGTGAGCGGCGTCTTGAGCTCATGGGTGACGTTGACGACAAGCTCCCGCTTGGTCTTCTCCAGGGCCCGGAATTCCGTGATGTCGTGGAGCGTCACAACGAGGCGATCGGCTTCGGCGAGGCGGGTGACGCCGGCATAATAGGTTCGATCCCCTACGGCGACCTCCCCGGCCGCCTCAGCCGCGCCGCTCCGGACCTTGCGGACGATCTCCGCGGCGGCGGAGCTGCGCACGACCTCCCAGAAATGCCGGCCCTCGGGCGCATCGAGCCCGGCCAAGCGGCGAAAGCTCTCGTTACAGAGGACGATCCGCGCGGCGCCGTCGAGGACGCACAATCCCTCCCGGATGGAGGCCAGGATGCTGCGGATCTCCTCGTTCTGGACGCTGATCTCTCCGAACATGCCTTTCAGCTTCCCGGCCATGGCATTGAAGCCGCGGGTGAAATCGCGGAATTCCCCGCTCCAGCGGGTCGAGACCGAGACATGGAAATCCCCGGCCGCGACGCGCTTCGAAGCGTCGATGACCTCGCGGACTGGCCCGGTCACCGACCGGGTCAGGAACAAGGCCAGGACGAGCGCGATGAGGGTGACCGCGCCGACGACCATCAGAAGGTCCTGGCGAAGGGCGCCGAGGAGGGCGTCGATGTCCTTCATGAACAGGCTCATCCGGAGGGCCCCGACGACCTCCCCGTCGGAACGCAGCGGGATGCTCATGTACATCATGTCGGACTTGAGCGTCGAGCTCGGGCGGATGGACATCAGCTTCTCTCCCCGGAGGGAGGCCTGGATCTCGGGCCGGAAGAGATGGTTCTCCATGTCCCGGGGCTCTTTCTCCGAGTCGGCCAGCACGCTTCCGTCGACCCCGATCACGGTGATCCGCGTCGCCGTCCTCCGGCCGAGGTCCGTGACGAAACGCTCCAAGTCACCGGAAGCCGGACGGGTGATATAGGGGATGACCTGGCCCTCCAGGAGAAGGGCCATGTGCTCCAATCCCGCGGCGCGCTCCTCGATGTGATCCGTCTTCATGAGCGGCGGCGCGACCAGCGTCACTGCGGCCGCCAAGAGGACGATGACCGCCGCGTAGCCCAGAAAGATCCTCAGGAACAGCGTCTTTTTCATTCTTCGAGCTTATACCCCACGCCCCGGATGTTCTTGATGAGCGAGGCGGCCTCGCCCAGCTTCTCCCTCAAGTTGCGGATATGGACGTCGACCGTCCGGTCGATGACCGCTTTCTCGCTGCCCCACAGGAAATCGAGGATCTGGTCCCGGCTGAAGACCCGCCCCTTCCTGGAGGCCAGGAGCTGGAGGATCTTGAACTCCGTCGCGGTCAGGTCGACCTTCGTCCCCTCGACCTGGACCTCGAATTTGGCCTGGTCGATGACGAGGGTCCCGACGGCGATCCTCGGTCCCGGCTCCCCCGCCCCGGGGCGCCGAAGGACGGCGTGGATCCGGGCGATGAGCTCCTTGATCGAGAACGGCTTGGTCACGTAGTCGTCGGCGCCAAGCTCGAGCCCGACGACCTTGTCGGATTCGTCGCCTTTGGCCGTCAGCATGACGACCGGGATGGCGGCCAGGTCCTCGGATCTCCGGAGATTGCGGCAGATCTCGAGGCCGTCGGCGCCGGGGAGCATCAGGTCGAGGAGGATGAGGCTCGGCTTCTCCCGGGCCAAATAGCGATAGAGGTCTTCCGCCTCCTGGAACCCGACGAACCGGTAGCCGGCCCTCTCGAGATTGACCTTCAGGAGCTCGAGGATGTCGGCTTCATCGTCCAGAGCCGCGATCACCTGAGCCATGGCCTCAGCGAGCTCCTGTCATGATGGCGTATTATAAACAAAACCCGCCCGTTTTGGCACCGGAATTTATCATCTCTTAACAATTCCCTGCTGGAATGAACTCGAAAGGCGAACGCCCGTGACCGCGACTTTGGCGACCGCGTCTTTGGTCCTTTCCGGGGCCTTGGCCATCTGGTCTTTTGCCGGGATCGTCAGAGGTTACCGCCGCCTGGGCGGCGTTCCCTGGCTGGCCTCCCTTGTCTTCGCGGCCGCGGCGATCGCGGCCGTTCTGGCCCTGCATGCCCTCCTGGCCCGCTGATCCAATCGGGGCCGGGGCGCCCGGTTGCGCGGGTGTATCCGGGCGGACTATACTATAAAAAAACCGACCTGAGAGGGACGACCCATGTTCAGACTCATCCTGATCTCGTGTTTGGCGGCCCTGGGCTTGGCCGGTCTGTCGGCGGCCCAGCAGAGATTCGAGAAAGACGTCATCATGGCCTCGTCCGGCCCGATCGAGATGACCTTCCTGGGCCACGGCACCCTGATGATGACGTTCGGCGGCAAAACCGTCCACGTCGACCCCTACGGCGAGGTCGGCGATTACGGGTCGCTCCCCAAGGCCGACCTGGTCCTTGTGACTCATGAGCATTTCGATCACCTGGACCCGGCCGCGCTCAAGGCCATCCTCAAGCCGGGCACGATCATCGTCGGCTCGAAATCCTGCGCGGCGAAGCTGCCGGGCGCCGTCATCATGTCCAACGGCGAGGTACGGTCGGTCCTTGGCCTGAGCATCGAGGCCCTCCCCGCTTACAACATCGCCCACAAGAGGCCCGACGGGAATCCGTTCCACCCCAAAGGCGCGGGCAACGGCTACGTCGTGACGTTCGGGGACACGCGCGTCTACATCGCCGGCGATACGGAGGCCACGCCGGAGATGATGGCGCTGAAGGGGATCGATGTCGCCTTTCTGCCCATGAACCTGCCCTATACGATGTCGCCGGAGCAGGTCGCCGAGGCGGCCAAGGCCTTTCGGCCGAAGATCCTCTATCCCTATCACTTCGGGGACACCGACACGGCGAAGCTGGTCAAGCTCCTGCAGGGGGAAAAGGGCGTCGAGGTCCGGATCCGGAAGCTCAGCTGACCACGCTCATTCGCCGCCCGAACAGCTCTTGAGGCCGGTCGCCCGGCCCTCCTCGATGTGGTGCTTGATCGTCTTGCCTCTGACCATATAGATGACGTCTTCGCCGATGTTCGTGGCGTGGTCGGCGATGCGCTCCAAGTGCCGGCCGACGAGGATGAGGTCCACGGCCCGCGAGATCGTGCCGGAGTCCTGCATCATGTAGGTCAGCAGCTCCCGGAAGACCTGGTCGTTGAGCTCGTCCACCCGGTCGTCCCGCTCGCAGACGTCCCGGGCCAGCTTTTCATCCCGGTTGATGAAGGCATTGATGGCGTCCCGGACCATGTCCTGGGACATCTGAGCCATCCGGGGGATGTCGATCAAAGGCTTGAGCTGGGGGGCCTTCAGGAGGTCGATCGTCCGCTCGGCGATATTGACCGCGAGGTCGCCGATGCGCTCGACGTCGCTGCTGATCTTCATGGCCGAGGTGATGAAGCGGAGATCGGTGGCCATGGGCTGGCGCAGGGCCAGGAGCCGGAGGCACATCTCGTCGATCTCGATGTCGAGCAGGTTGATGGCCTCCTCCCGGTCGAGGACCTGGCAGGCCATGGCCTCATCGCGGTCCTTGAGCCCGCGGACGGCCAAGGCGATCTGCTCCTCGGCCCGGGCGGCCATCTCGAGGAGCTTTTCCTTGAGCTCCTTCAGCTCTTCGTCGAACGGGCGTTCTGCTTTGACCATCGATGTGTCTCCCCCGCCGGCCGGCTGCTGCTCAGCCGAACCGGCCCGTGATGTAGTCCTCGGTGAGCTTATTCTGAGGGTTGGTGAAGATCGTCTCCGTGACGCCGAACTCGACGAGCTCTCCCAGCATCATGAAGGCCGTGTAATCGGAGACGCGGGCCGCCTGCTGCATGTTGTGGGTCACGATGACGACAGTGTACCGTGTTTTGAGCTTCTCTATCAAGTCCTCGACCTTGGCCGTGGCGATGGGATCGATGGCCGAGCAGGGCTCGTCGAAGAGGATGACCTCGGGCTCGACGGCCAGGGACCGGGCGATGCAGAGCCGCTGCTGCTGGCCGCCGGACAGGGCGAAGGCGTTCTCGTCGAGCCGGTCCCTGACCTCGTCCCAGAGGGCGGCATCCCGGAGGCTCCGCTCGACGGTCTCCTCGATCTTCCGCTTGTCGCGCATCCCGTTGATCCGCAAGCCGTAAGCGATATTGTCGAAGATCGACTTGGGAAAGGGGTTGGGCTTCTGGAAGACCATGCCCACCCGCCGGCGGAGCTCGACGACGTCGACATCGGGGGCGTTGATGTCCTGCCCGTCGAGGAGGACCGTCCCTTCTATCCGCGTCCCGGCGATGACGTCGTTCATTCGGTTGAGGGTCCGGATGAAGGTCGACTTGCCGCAGCCCGAAGGTCCGATCACGGCCGTGACCCGGTGCTCATAACAGGCGATGCTGATCCGCTTGAGGGCCTGGCTGGTCCCGTAGTAGAAATCGAGGCTCCTCGTTTCGATCTTGGCCACGCGCGTGTCGGGGCTCATTGTCGTTTCCTTCTCAGCCTGTAGCGGAGGACGACAGCCGTCATGTTCAGGCCCAGGACGAGGGCGATCAGGACCAGGGCCGTCCCGTAGGCCAGGGGCCGGACCTGCTGGATGGCATGGTGCTGGGTGGCCATGATGTAGAGATGGTAGGGCAGCGCCATGAACTGGTCGCCGAGCGACCTGGGCAGGAACGGAAGGTAGAAGGCGGCTCCCGTGAACATGATCGGCGCCGTCTCCCCCGCGGCCCGGGCCAGGCCGAGGACCGTGCCGGTCAACATGCCGGGTACGGCGTAGGGCAGGACGTTGGTCCGGATCATCTGCCACTTCGTAGCCCCCAGGGCCAGGGCTCCTTCCCGGTAAGAATCGGGGACCGTCTTCAGGGCCTCCTCGGAGGCCGTGATCGTCCAGGGCAGCGTCATCAGCCCCAGGGTCAGGCCGGCCGACAGGATGGACGTTCCCAGGCGAAGGGCGTTGACGAAGAGGATGACCCCGAAAAGACCATAGACGATGGAAGGGACGCCGGAGAGGTTCCTGATGGACAGCCGGATGAGCCGGGTGAGGCGGGTCTGCCGGGCGTACTCGTTGAGATAGATGGCCGACGACATCCCCAAGGGGATGGCCAGGAGCGCGGTGATGACCGTGACCAGGAACGTCCCGACGATGGCCGGGAAGATGCCCCCCTCGGTCATCCCCCGCCGCGGCGCCTGGCTCAGGAATTCCCAAGAGATCGCCCCGCCCCCTTTCGTCCCGATATCGTAGAGGAAGAGGACGAGCACGGCCAGGACGAGCCCCATCGCCGCTCTGAGGGCGAGGAAGCCGGCGGCCTGGACGATCTTCTTCCGCGTCGACCTCCTCATCGTTCCTTCTCCTGGTACTTCCTCAGGACGATGTCGGCCGCCACGTTGACGGCGAAGGTCAGGACGAAGAGGACGAGGCCGATGGCGAAGAGGGCGTAGTAGTGGGTCGTGTAATACGGCACCTCGCCGAGCTCGATGGCGATGCCGGCGGTCATGGTCCGCACGGACTCGAGGAAGCCGTGAGGGAAGGCCCGGGCGTTGCCCGTGGCCATGAGGACGGTCATCGTCTCGCCGATGGCCCGGCCCATGCCGAGCATGCAGGCGGCGATGATGCCCGAGAGGCCGGCCGGCAGCTTGACCCGGACGAGGGTCTGCCAGCGGGACGCTCCGAGGGCCAGCGAGGCTTCGCCATAGGCCGCGGGCACGGCGCTCAGCGCGTCCTCGGAGATGCTGATGATCGTCGGCAGGGCCATGATGGCCAGGAGCACGCTCCCGTTGGCAGCGTTCAGCCCATGGCCTGTGTGGAAAACCTTCGCGAGGAACGGCCCGAAAAGGACGATCCCCAGGAAGCCGACGACGACGGACGGTATGCCGGCCAGGATCTCGACGACCGGCTTGAGGATCTCCCGCACCCGCCAATGGGCGACGTCCGAGAGGTAGGCCGCGACGCCGATCCCGATCGGGACGGCGATGAGCAGGGCGCCGCCCGTGACCATCAGAGTGCTCACGACCATGGACAGGATGCCGTACTCGGCCTTCTCCGGCGAAGTGGGGTCCCAGTTGGTCTTCAGGAGGAATTCGGAAGGCTTGATCTCCCGGAACGCGGGGACGGCGGTGGAGACGAGTGTGGCGAAGATCCCCAGGAGGACGGCGACGGTCAGGATGCCGCAGGTGAAGAAAAAGGCCCGGATCGCCGCCTCGCGGAAGTTCGAGAGCTTCTTCGTACGCATGCGGCGATCCGGACGAGGTCCCTGTGGCAATCTACGCTCATCCCGGGGAGCGGTCAAATCATTGGAGGTTCTTGTCGTTCTGCGCCTTGTGGACCGGGCTGATGGGGAAGAACCCCTCCCGCTCGACGATGGACTGGCCCTCGGGGCCGCTGATCCAGGCCAAGAACGCAGCCGGGCCCGGCTTGGGTTTGCCGTTGGTGGACATGTAGAGCGGCCGGGCGATCGGATAGTCCCCGGAGTCGACGGCCGCCTTGTCGGTGGGCATGAATCCGGCGCCGCCGGGTTCCTTGGAGACCTTGAGGATCTTGAGGCCCTGGCGGACCCGGCCGTCCTTGTCGAAGAGGTAGCCGACGCCGACGTACCCGATCGCGCCTTCGTCCTGGAGGACGCCCTCGATGATCTGGGCGTTGCCGTTCATCTCCTTCATGTCGGTCGAGTAGTTCTTGTTGCCCAGGACGAACTCCTGCATGAAGACGTAGGTGCCGGAATTGGACTGCCGGCCGTAGAGAGAGACGGGCTTGGGATAGTCGCCGACCGCTTTCCAGTTCTTGATCTCGCCGCGGAAGAGCGCCCCGACCTGGGCCATGGTGACCTGCTCGAGCGGGTTCTTCTCGTTGACGATGACGCTCAGGCCGTCGACGGCGACGACGAAGAAGCGCGGCTTGACGCCCTTCTCCCAGGCTTGGTCGACCTCTTTGGGCTTCCACTCGCGGGAGCTGTTGGCGATGTCGCAGGTTTGGTTGATGAGGCCGGTGACGCCTGTGCCCGAGCCGCCTCCGAGGACGGCAATGGCCGAGCCAGGGGTCTTGCCCATGTACTCCTCGGCCAGGATCTGGACGAGGTTGACCATGGTGTCGGAGCCCTTGATCTGGATCATCTTGGCCCGCTGGGCGGCCGCGAAGCCGGCCAGCCCGAGCACGGCCAGGGCCAGGGCGGTGAGGAGTTTCGTTCTTTTCATCTCATATCTCCTTTGCGGTATTGTGATATCTGTCGAAGCCTTCCGGGCCGCGTCAGAAGGACAGGAAGAACGTCAGGTTGAACATGAGGTCCGTGTTCTTCGCGGCAGAAGCGTTGTAGCGGGTGCCGTCTGTGTAGTTGTAGAACCAGACGTTCGGCTGGATCTTCCAGCTCTTGTTGTAGGGGGCCCAGTCGAGGCCGGCGATGACCAGGCTCATGTCGAGCCCCCGGTCGAGGGTGTTCGGCGTGTAGTCGTCGTAGCGGGCGAAGAGCGCCAGCTTGTCGGGCGCGATCGTGTAGCGCCCGAAGGCGGACCAGCCGCCGACGTCGTACTTGACGCCATCCGTCTGGTAGAGGTCGTTCTGGAAGGTGAACCACTCGAAGCCGAGGACCACGTCTTTGATGCTCTCGAAGAAGGCGTCGACCTTGTAGATCGACTGTGCGGGCTTGGCCTCTTCGGGGAGGGAGGCCAGGGGGAGCTTTCTCTCGTAGTCCATGTAGCCGACGATGGAGAATCCGGGCATGGGCGTGATCTGGGCCTGGATCTCGATCTCCTTGAACTGATCGGTCTCCTCCTTGCTGTAGTGGGACCCGTTGTAGAGGCCCGCGGCCACGCGGAAGTACTTGGCGAAGGAATACTTCAGGGTCACGCCGATGTCGGCGCTCGTGGTCAGGATATCCTTCTTGGTGACGTCCCGGTAGCCGTCGAGCAGGGTCTTGGCGACGCTGCGGTAGCCCCAGCGGTCCTCAGCCGGCTTGAAGGTAAGGGTCTCGATCATGCCGACGTTGAGGACCATCTTGGGGACGAGGAAGTCCGCGTATTCGAGGTAGAGGTGCTTCATGAAGGGGCGGAGCTTGCCGTCCGTGCTCGTGGTCACGCCCGTCACGGGCGTGCCGGTCAGGCCGACCCCCGTGACATTGGACGTATTGTCGGCGTCGATGCGGAATCGGAACTTCAGGTTGTCGTTGATCTTGTTCTCGTAGGTGAAATAAGCCCGGCGGAACAGGAAGGCGTTGCTCTTGTAGGCGGACGTGTCGGCGGCCGGCTTGAGGGTGAGGGGACCGTCGTTCGTCAGGAAGGCCCTGTAATCGAAGTAGACGGTGGCGGAAAAGGTCTGGGGCGGAGGCGTGGTCGTCTGGGCCCACAGGCTCATGATGCTGACCATGGGCAGCATCATCAGGCCGAGGACCAGGTCGCGGACCGTCGTCAGGACTTTGCGCATGCTCGGTTCTCCTCTTTTTAGTCTTTTTCAGACTCATGATAAGGAGACCCGGTTAAGGAACGATTAAGGAAAAGACAATTTTGGGTTAACGGGGCAGAACGACGTCGGGGAAAGAATGGCTCCTCGGGCAGGACTCGAACCTGCAACCTAGTGGTTACAAGCGCCCCAGAATTTCTTCTGGGCTTGGACTATCTCTTCACCCGTCCCGGATAAGGGCTGAGGGTGCCGGGCGCTTCCCGCGGCCCATGGCCGCGGTACGAGCGATGCTCTAGTCTCTGCACCTTCCCTTGTCCCGCCGGGACAGGGGCTTGGCTCAGGATTACCCTTCTTCGCTTCCGCGATGGGCGGGCTTCCCTGAATTCACCCGGTTTTTCAACCACGATCTCTCGTGGAAGCTGCGATGACACAGCCACCCGCTCTGCCGATTGAGCTACCGAGGAGCAGGCTGGCGCAATATAGCACGGGGAAAACAAAAAAGCAAGGCCGTTCAGGGCTTCAGAAGCGGTAGCTGGCCTGCTTGGCCATCTTGCGGTAGTCGTCGCCGTACATCTCGACGACCTTGCACATCTCGTAGATGCGCGACCGCAGCCGGACCCCGATGCGGTCGATCAGGCTGTCGCCGCTCTTCTTGTAGAACGAGTCGCGCTTGTCCTCTTCCTCGTCGACGTCGGGGTAGTTGGTCGTGAAGAGGGTCAGCTTCTTGTGGTTGTAGCGGTGATTGATGATGTAGAAGACGGTCTCTTCGACCCAGGCCGTCGTCCTCTTCGCCCCGAGCTCGTCGAGGACGAGGACCTCGGACTGGAAGACCGGCGTGAGCACGTCGGATTCGGACAGCGTCGATTCGGGCGTGAAGGTGCTCTGGATCTCCCGGATAAGGTCGCGGAAATCGTAGAAGATGCAGGCCGCGTCCTGGGACCGGATGAGCTCCTGGATGATGGCCACGGCCAGGTGGGTCTTCCCCACCCCGCAGGGGCCGATGAAGACGAGCCCGACGTCCTGGGCCGGGTAGTTCTTGACGAACTGGCGCGAGATCTTGAGGGCGTCCCGGTGAGAATCGTTGTGGACCTCGAAGTTCTCGAGGGTGCACGTCTGATAGCGCCGAGGAATGTTGGCTTGGTCGAACAGGGACTGCTTCCAGCGCTCGCCGAAGCAGGCGCACCGCTTGGCGACCTGGGAGCCGCCGGCGTCCTCGAGGAGCCAGCCCGTCCCCTGGCACTTGGCGCAGGGCTTCGGTTCCGTCAATTCAGATAGCCTCTCAGGAGCTGGAGCGAACGCGAGCGGCCGAGCTTGCGCATGGCCTTCTGCTCGATCTGGCGGATCCTCTCCCGGGTCAGGCCCATCTTGGCCCCGATCTCGTGGAGGGTCCGCGGCTTATCGTCGTCCAGCCCGAACCGCAATCTTATCACAAGAGCCTCTTTTTCATCCAGTTCCGTCAGGGAATCCCGGATCTGCTGCTGGACGGAGGCCTTGATGATCTGGTATTCGACGGAGGGCGAGGTCTCGTCGCCGATCGTGTCCTCGACCTCCCGGTCGTCGTCGCTGACCCGGTCGCTCAGGGACAGATTGCGCTCGGCCAGGATCTCGAGGTCCTCGACGTCGGACTCGGTCAGCCCCATGGCCCGGGCGATCTCTTCCCGGATCGGGTCCCGGCCGAGCCCGGTCTTGAGCTCGGCGGTCTTCTTCTTCATCAGGGAGATCTGATCGGCCAGCTTCTGGGGGATGCGGGTGATGCGCGAGTAGACCGTCAGGGCGTGGATGATGGCCTGGCGGATCCACCAGACGGCGTAGGAAACGAAGCGGACGCCCCGGGTCGGGTCGAACCGCCGGGCCGCCTCGATCAGCCCGACGTTGCCCTCGTCGATGAGGTCGAGCAGGCCCAGCCCCATGCCCCGGTATTTCTTGACATAGGAGACGACGAACTTGAGATTGCTCTTGACCAGGGTCTGCAGGGCCTCCTTGTCGCCCTGGCGGATCCTCTCCCCGAGAGTCTTCTCCTCCGCCTCGGTCAGGGTCGGGAACTTGGCGATCTCCTCGAGATAGTGCTTGATGCTTCTCGAGTCCGTGAAATCGCGGGGATCCATGGCTCACTCCTCGCGGGTCTTGACCGTGACGACGCCGCCGGGGCGGACGCTGATGAGGGCCCTCCGGCGGGCCTCGAACTCCTCCTCCTTGCCTTTGAGGAACTCGCGCTGGACGAAATCGAGGAACTCGTTGACCTCGGCCTCGATCCTCTCGATCTTGGCCCTCATGTTCAGGATGACCTCGACGCCGGCCAGGTTCACCCCCAGATCGCGGATGAGGTTGAGGATTATTTCCAGCCGCTTGAGGTCTCCGGACGAATAGAGGCGGGTGTTGCCCTCGCTCCGGGAGGGCTTGAGCAGGCCTTCCCTCTCGTAGAGCCGGAGGGTCTGCGGATGGATGCCGTACATCTTGGCCACGCTCGAAATATGGTAGTACGGCCCTCCGGGGTCCCCGGCCGTGGCTTTGCGCGCGCGTTTCATCTCAGCTCACTCCCAGGCCCTGTCTCGGGTTCGGGCCCGAGATCGCTTCAAGCTCCTTCATCATCTCCCGGATGCGCTCGTTGTCGAAGGGCGGCGGGACGATGTAGACCTCGGCGTACTCGTCGCCGCGGCCTTTCCGTCCGGCGACCGGCGCGCCCTGCTCTTTGATCCGGAACTTCTGGCCAGACTTTGTGCCCGGAGGGATGCGGATGGTCGTCAGGCCCCAGAGCGTCGGCACCTCGATCTTGGCCCCCAGGGTCGCCTCGGGAACGGAGATGGGCACCCGGACCGAGATGTTGGCCCCTTCCCGCTTGAAGAACGCGTGCGGCGCGACTTCGATGACGATGTAGAGGTCCCCGGGAGGGCCTCCGTTGCGGCCGGCATTGCCCCGCCCCGGGACCCGGACCTTGGAGCCGTTGTCGACGCCGGCGGGGATGCGGACGGCGATGAGGTCGGAGATCTGAACGGCGCCCTGGCCGCCGCAGGCCGGACAGGGCTCGCCCGGGGCCTGGCCCGTCCCGGCGCAGGCCGGACAGGCGCTCGAGAACTTCATGAAGCCTCGCTGGACGGTCCCCCGGCCGGTGCCGCCGCAGCTCGGGCAGGACCGCCTTCGGGACCCGGCGGCGCGGCCTGCACCGGCACAGGGCTGGCAAGCGGCCAGGCGATTGACCCGGATCTTGGTCTGGATGCCGTGAATGGCGTCCTCGAAGCCGATCTGCATGGAATATTGGAGGTCTTCCCCCCGCTGCGGGCCCGCCATGGCCGCTTCGGCCCCCCGCGCACCGCCCCCGCTGAAGAGGTTCTCGAAGAAATCCCGGAAGGTCGACGACCCGTAGTCGGAGAAGTCGAAGCCCTCGAAGCCCGCGCCTCCCGGCCCGCCCGGTCCCGCGCCCGGCGGGACGCCGCCGAGATCGCCGAACTGGTCGTACTGGGCCCGCTTTTTCGGGTCGCTCAGGACCGCGTAGGCCTCCTGGATCTCCTTGAACCGGGCCTCGGCCGTCTTGTCCCCCGGGTTCAGATCGGGATGGTACTTGCGGGCCAGCTTGCGATAGGCCTTCTTGATGTCGGGCAGGGCGGCGCTCTTGGGTACGCCCAGGACGTGGTAGTAGTCTTTAGCCATCACCGCACCTCGGACAGGCTGCGGGCCCCGCGGGCCCGGTTTATCCGTCAGAGGCCGCCGGGCCTATTTCTTTTTATCGTCGTCGACCACCTCGGCGTCGATGACCTCGCCCTCGTCCGAGCCGCCGTGAGCGTCGTCGCCGGGGGGGGGCTGCTGGTAGCCGGAGGGCCCGCCCGCCGCACCGGCATCGGCGCCGGGCTGCGGGCCGGCCTGCCGGTACATGATCTCGGTCAGCTTGTGCGAGGCGTTCGAAAGGTCCTCGGTGGCCTTGCGGATGCGCTCGAGGTCGTCCGACTCGATGGCCTTCTTGGTGTTCTCGATCTCCTTCTGGACGCGCTCGGCCTCCTCCGCGGGGATCTTCTCTTTGTTCTCCCGCAGGAGCTTCTCCAGGCTGTAGACGAACTGATCGGCGTGGTTGCGGGCGTCGATCGTCTCGCGCCGCTTCTTGTCCTCGGCGGCGTTCGCCTCGGCGTCCTTGACCATCCGGTTGATCTCCTTCTCGTCGAGGCCGCTGTGGCCGGTGATGGTGATGGCCTGCTGCTTGCCCGTGCCGAGGTCCTTGGCCGAGACGTGGAGGATGCCGTTGGCGTCGATGTCGAAGGTCACCTCGACCTTGGGGATCCCTCGCGGGGCCGGGGGGATGCCATCGAGGTGGAAGCGGCCGAGCGTCCGGTTGTGGGAGGCCATCTCGCGCTCGCCCTGAAGGACGTGGATCTCGACGCTCGGCTGGTTGTCCGAGGCCGTCGAGAAGATCTCCGTCTTCTTGGTCGGTATGGTCGTGTTCCGGGTGATCATCCGG
>Ga0209706_10000312_pt1 | contig 27613 bp, 29 predicted proteins | sample PPLLaktember2015_6_FD_187263 | JGI IMG/M metagenome (GOLD analysis project Ga0209706, IMG submission 187263) | Freshwater sediment microbial communities from Prairie Pothole Lake near Jamestown, North Dakota, USA - PPLs Lake P8 Core (1) Depth... | ecosystem: Environmental > Aquatic > Freshwater...
CTGGCTGAGCTTTTTCCTGTATTCAATGTTTTCGGCCTTGAGACGCTCCCGTTCCTCGGCCTTCTTTAGGGTCAGGAGAACTTCATCCTTTTTGAAAGGTTTAGAGATGTAGTCATAGGCTCCGATTTTCATCGCTTCAAGGGCATCATCCATGTTGCCGAAAGCGGACATCATGATGAACGTCTTCTCCTTATATTTTTCGTGAGCCGTTTTCAAAAAGGTCATGCCGTCCATTTTCGGCATCCTGAGATCACAGAGGATAAAATCAAACTCGGTGTTGCTCATTTTTTCCAGGCCGTCCGCCCCGTCTGAAGCCGTTTCAGCAACATAGCCAGCTTTGCTGAGCATGATTTGGAGCATGTGACGCATGTTTTTTTCATCGTCAATGACAAGCACGCGGTTGCCGGACATGATTCCTATGCCTCGCCTCGTTTGTCTTTGCCGTCATAAAGGGGGAGAGCCACAACGATCGTTGTCCCCTCATCGGGTTTGCTTTCCGCTCGGATCGTTCCCCCCAGCCCTTCCACAATCCTGTAGCAAACAGACAATCCTAAGCCGGTCCCTTTACCAGGCTCTTTGGTCGTGTAAAAGGGGTCAAAGACACGAACGAGCTCCTTTTCCGATATACCGAGACCGTTGTCGGAGAACCTCAGCTCGATCAATCCCTCGATGCTTTCGCTCCGAATGGTGAATTGCTTGATCATCCCTTCTCCCTTGCCCTCGGCAAGAGCATCTGCAGCGTTCATGATAATATTCAGGAAAACCTGCTGCAACTGGCTCGGATCTGCAAGGACGATATCCTTCAGAGCTTTGAGCTCCAGCACCGTCCGAATGCCCTCCATCATGGGTTGCGGCTCCAGCATGGCCAAGGTCGTTCTTACCAAGTCATGAACCGTCGTTTTTTCTGGTTCTCCGCTGGTTGGTCGTGAGAAATCGAGAAGCTGGCGAATGATCCGTTTGACTCGGATGATTTCGGATTCAATCCGATTCAGGAAGTCCCTTTTGTCCGACTCGGTGATGTCCCCGGAGTTGAGCAGGTCCAGATACCCCAGGATGATGCCGATGGGATTGCCGATCTCGTGAGCGATGCCTGCGGCAAGCCGGCCCACAGAAGCGAGTTTTTCCGACCGAATAATTTCATCCTGGGCCTGTCGAAGATCTCGATTCGCCTTCTCGAGGGAGGAAATATGGGACTGAAGTTCCCGCTTGTTTTCATCGAGGCGTCTCAGCATGTGGCTCAGCGACCGGGTGAGATTCCCGATCTCGTTCTTGGATGATTCGGGCATGGCCGGGACCATGATGCCGTCCTTGTAAGCGCCGGTCATCGTGAGAAGCTTGTCGATCGGTTTGACCACAATCCGTGAAAGAAGAACGTAGCCCACCAGAACGAGGACCACCGTATCCATGAGGATGTAAAAGAGGATCACCATCTGGGAACTTCTGAGAGTCTCGTAGAGCGGGAGGAGGGAACCCGAGACCGTCATTGCTCCGAGCGGTCTGCCGTCAAAGGAAAGGGGAGCCGAGATCCTCACGTCACTCTTGCTCAACCAGATGACGCTCCAGGCGGTGCCGCTGAAATGATGGGTCCAGATTCCGGTGGAGAGCGCTTCCCGGGCAGAGACAAGGCCATGCTCCTCAGACTCCGATAAATAGTCGGTCGTGAAGATCTTGTTCCCCTCCTGGTTAATGATCAGGATATCCGAGAAGCCTGAGTCCGCCAGCATCCGGCTCACCCCTTTTCTGAAATCAAAGTCCAGGTCGGCCTCCGCGAGCTTCTTGGTCTTGGCGGCACCGAAGGGCCCAAGGCTCTGCTCAACCGCCCGGATGAGAAGACGACCGCTGCGAAGCTTTTCCTGGGTGAGGTCTCTCTCTGCAAACTTGACCATGACCACGTTGATCAGGAGCATGGCGGCAATGATCAAGAAGGTGAGTTGCGCCAGAATACCTGTTCTCAGGCTGTAGACCGGGAATTTCAATTCTGTTTTTCTCTACCTCCCCGAGCGATAAAACCACCGGGTGATGTCATCCCCAAAAAACAGGAAAACCAAGGCCCCCAGAGCCAGGAAAGGCCCAAAAGGAATGCGGGACCTCACCCCCTGCCGGGTGGCGACCAGGGAAACCCCGCCGATCACGGCACCGCTCAGAGAGGAAATGAGGAGGATGAACGGCAAGGCCTTCCACCCCATCCATGCGCCGATCATGGCAAGAAGCTTGACATCTCCTCCTCCCATTCCTTCCCGGCCGGTCAGCTTCTCGAACACTGTCCCGACCAATAAGAGGAATCCTCCACCTCCAACCACTCCGATCAGAGCCTCGATCGGAGAGATCGCCGCAGACGGGAAAAAAGAAAATGCCAGCCCAATAAGGATTCCCGGCAGGGAAATCACATCCGGGATAATCTTGTGCTGCAGATCAATGAAGGCGATCGCAACGAGCGCCGCGGTGAAAAGAAAAAGAAACAGAAAAATAGTCTTGGACCTCAAGCCGAACTGAACGAAGAGAGCGACACTCAAGAGCCCGATGAGGATCTCCACCAGAGGATACCTGAGAGAAATCGGGGCGCGACAGTGTCTGCACCGGCCCAGGAGCACGATGTAGCTGATGACCGGGATGTTATCGTAGAACCGGATTCTGGCTCCACACTGCGGGCAGCTGGAAGGAGGGCGAACAATCGATTTCTTGAGCGGGATGCGGTAAATGCAAACGTTGAGGAAACTCCCCAGTGCCAGGCCGAACACCATTGCGAACACGATACCCAGGGTCAATCGGATCTCCTCCCCCGCCCCCGATTCGCACAACACGATTGACAACGAGTAGAGTTTGGGGCACTATGACGGCACTATGATCTTATCTATTAATCCAGAGAACCCGCAAAAGCGCCTGATCACCCGGGTTTGCGAGGTCCTTGAGAGAGGAGGCCTCATCGCCTATCCGACCGACACCTTTTACGGCATCGGTTGCGGTCTGATGAACAAGAAAGGGATCCAGCTGATTCACAAACTCAAGAACAGACCTCTCAAGCAGCCCTTTTCAATCCTCTGTGACAGCCTGAAGGAGATCAGCCTTTACGCCCAGGTCTCCAATTATGCTTACAAAACCATGAAACGATGCCTTCCTGGACCCTACACCTTCATCCTGGAAGCCACCCAGCTCGTTCCCAGGATCATGCTCACCAAGCGCAAAACCATCGGAATCCGGGTGCCGGACAACGCGATCTGTCTGGCCATCGTCAAGACCCTTGGCATGCCCATTATCAGCACGAGTGCCGGCAAAGATGAACCGTACGCGATAGAGGAAGCCTTTGCACCGCACCTGAGCCTGATCATCGACGGAGGCCCCATCCATCCAGAACCCTCCAGCGTGATCTCTCTGATCGGAGATGTACCGGAAGTCCTCCGCGAGGGAAAGGGAGATGCGAGTCTCTTTCTCTGATGTTTAGGGAACCCCCTCCCACCGGTATTCGAGGCGTACCATCAGCACATCCCGAATCACCCTGGTCACGGCCTGGGAAGTGTCCTGCAGGAGAAGGTTCCACCACTTCCCTCTCGGTTTCTTGGGGTGAACCAGGGTCACCTCGCCCTTGATCCCTGTCAGCGACTTGGCAAGCTCCACCGCATCTTCGAAATTTCCAAGCTGATCCACGAGGCCCAAATCCTTGCACTGAGCACCCGAAAGAATGCGGCCGTCCGCGATTTCCCGCACTTTTTCCACCGGAAGACCTCTTCCTTGCGCGACAGCTTCAACAAATTGCCTTTGAACATCAAATACCAGTGTCCTGATCATTTCCCGGTCCCGCTCGGAGAGCTTACGATGGAAGGATCCAATGTCTTTGAATTCGCCGGTCTTGAGCACTTCCACGCTCACACCGATCTTCTTGAGCAGTTCTTCGACCTGCACGAATTCCATGATCACGCCGATGCTTCCTGAGAGGGTACCTGGATTAGCGACAATCTTGTTCGCAGCAGCGGCCACATAGTATCCTCCCGAGGCGGCAACGCTCCCCAGGGAAGCGATGACCTTCTTTGCTTCCAGAGTTTTCCTGATTTCCCGGAAGATCTCTTGGGATGGCCCCACGCCTCCGCCCGGCGAGTTGACTCTCAGGACGATCGCCTTGATCCTCCTGTCTTTCCTGAACTCAACCAGCTGGGCGACGATGGTGTCTGATTCACTGATAGGTCCGTCAATGGGAAGGACGCCGATCTTCTCTTTGAACGAAAAAGCCACTGAAGGACCGGCCACTGAAAAAAGGAAGGTCATGATAAGGCCGAGAAAAAAACTGATAACTGCCAGGATGATGATGACCGCAAGTATAGGACGCCCTTTCCCTGACATACCTTTGAGTAATCCTCTTAGCTCCCCGCTTCCAAAATTCGCATCCCTGCGGCTATTTTCCTATGGCCGTTTAGTCCTCATCACCCTCTTTGCTGGACTTTCTTTCTACGGTCGCTCCCTGTGCTTCCAGCCCAAGCATCTCCTTCTTCAGAATCTCCCCGAGATTCGAAGTGGCGCCGTTTCGGCCGTCAAGGTAGCTTTTGTAAATCTCCCTGTCTTCGCTCTCTTCGAGCCGCTTGATTGAAAGCCCGATTTTTTTCTCGCCCCTGGAGACATTGATGACTTTTGCCTGGATCACATCATCCACATTGAAACGGCTCAGAGGGTTGCCGCTCTTGTCTTTACTGAGCTCGGAAACATGGATAAGTCCTTCGATTCCTTCTTCGAGTTCCACAAATACACCGAAATCCGTGACATTCGTTACCGTCCCAGTCACCCGAGTTCCAGGCTTATATTTGCTGGGAACCTCATCCCACGGATCCGTGGTGATCTGTTTGATGCCCAGAGAGAACCGCTCGTTTTCCTTATCGATGTTTAGGACGACCGCCTGAACTGTCTGACCCTTCTTGTAAAGCTCCGAAGGGTGCTTAATCCGCTTAGTCCAGGAGATGTCTGAAATATGGACCAAGCCGTCAATCCCCTCGTCAATGCCGATAAAAACCCCAAAATCTGTAATGTTCTTGATTCTTCCTTCGATCGTGGTCCCAACGGGATACCGCTGCCCGATGACATCCCAAGGGTTGGGTTCGACCTGTTTCAGCCCAAGGGAGATGCGCTTGTTTCCTGTGTCGATATTCATGACCATGGCTTCAATTTCATCCCCGACTTTTACGATTTGGGATGGATGCCGGACTTTTCTGGTCCAGGACATTTCTGAGACATGAACGAGTCCCTCGATGCCTTCTTCGATCTCTACGAATGCGCCGTATTCGGCGAGGCTGACCACCCGGCCCTTGACTTTGGAGCCCAGGGTATATCTTTCATTAGCCCTTAACCACGGATCAGGCTTGAGTTGCTTGAGACCCAAAGACACCCGGCCGGAATCGGCGTCAAAGTTCAGGATCTTGATGGTGATTTTGTCGCCCACCCTGTAGAGCTCCGAAGGGTGCCCAATTCGGCCCCAGGACATATCCGTAATGTGAAGAAGCCCGTCGATCCCTCCCAGGTCAATGAAAAGACCATATTCCGTGATGTTCTTAACCGTGCCTTCCATGACCGCGCCGATTTGGAGGTGCTGAAGGGTGTTCTCCCGCATGGCAGCCCGTTCAGACTCCAGGATGGCCCGTCGGGAAAGGACGATGTTGGAGCGCCGCTTGTTGTACTTGAGGATCTTGAATTCCTGGACACTACCGATGTGGGAGTCGAAGTCTTTGATAGGTTTCAGGTTGATCTGTGATCCAGGCAGGAACGCAGGAAGGCCTATATCCACGGACATGCCGCCTTTGACACGAGCAATAATCTTGCCCCGGATTGTCCCTCCCTTTTCATAAATTTCTCTGATCTCGTCCCAAATTCTGATTTTAGCCGCCTTCTCCTTGGATAAAATGATAATCCCTTCATCGTCCTCCCTTCTTTCCAGGAGAACATCCACTGGGTCTCCCACTCGAGCCGTCACGTTTCCGCCGGCGTCTATGAATTCACCGATGGGAATTTGCCCTTCCGACTTGTAGCCGATATCCACTAGGACAAACTCTTTGTCCACATGAACGATGGTTCCTCGAACCAGGCCTCCTTCCTGGATGCTCTTGAGGCTCTCTTCATAGAGCTCCATGAAGTTCTTGCCATCGGAACTCCCTCGGGTCTGTGGCACACCCTCGTGATCCGGCTTCCTGAATGGCTCGCGTTGAGAGGGCTCTGCGCCCGGCTGGTTGCTCGTCTTTGCAATGTTCCCACCTGTTTTGTCTGTTTGTTTCTCCATTCAACCCGTTACCCCCTGATCAAAATCTCCTTCTTTTCCCCTAAAATGTATTTTGTTAACACATACTAAAGGGAAATTCAACCTATTCCTTTAAGGATTTTTCCCTCTCTCCATGGTCTTGACCATTTCTTCAACGACCTCCTCCACGGTTAGAGGGGTCGTGTCAATGATCCGAGCATCCCTGGCAGGAACCAGCGGAGCCAGTTCACGCGTCATGTCCTGATTATCCCTTATCCTGAGTTCATTTTCAACCTCTGCCCTGGAAACCGATTCTCCTCGCTCCAGTCTCTCCCGATATCTTCGGCCGGCCCTGACCCCTGGCTCTGCATGGAGAAAGAATTTGTAATCCGCTTTGGGAAACACCACAGTACCCATGTCTCTTCCCTCAGCCACGATGGCCCCTTGTTCCGCCATTTTTCTCTGCAGCAAAGTCATGGCCTCTCTGACTTCCTTGATGGATGAGACGATCGAGGAGAGCATGTCCATCTCCGGGCTTCGAAGGGCAGCCGAGATGTCCTCGGCTCCGACAAAAAGCCGTGCAGTTCCATCCGAGGTCTTGAAGTGAAGATCCAGGTCCCTGCAGAGCTCGCTGATAGCTTCTCGGTCCTTGAGATCAACTCCCCTCCTTTTGGCCTGCAGGGCCACGGCACGATACATGGCTCCTGTATCGAGATACAGGACCTTCAACCTCCTGGCAAGAAGGCGACTGACAGTGCTTTTTCCTGAACCGGCCGGTCCGTCGATGGTGATGATCCTAATCACAGCCTTTGCTCCGAATGAGACAACAAGGAGTTTGCAAAATCTATTACATCAAAAGCAGAAATATATCAACGAGTTTTGACTGTGGGGCGCCCTTCGCCGATTTCCGAGAAGCCACCTGCTCCCTGCCTCGAACATCCGATTTCAAAATCAGATGAGCGATCACAACCCTTAAGAACCGGTTGCGATGGTCATCACTTTTTCATGAAACAAATCGACAATAAGGCTTGACTTAAGGGATTGAATTCATTATCTTCACGTTCGATCTGCGCTTCAAATCTGAGTTTTTTTCGCCCTGAGGCCTAAGGGAATCTTGAAACGTTCTAAGATTGGAGAGAAGACGCATGAACAAATCACAATTGATAGAGGCCCTTGCCAAGGCTGAAAACCTAGCCCTCAAGAAAGCGGAAGAAGTAGTGAACACGGTTTTCGGCGATATGGAAAAAGCGCTGATTCAGGGGGAACGAGTCGAGATCCGAGGCTTCGGGAGTTTCAAGATCAAGAACTACGAGGGGTACCAGGGAAGGAATCCCAAAACAGGCGAAATCATCAATGTCGCCTCCAAGAAACTCCCGTTCTTCAAGGTCGGAAAAGAGCTCAAGGACAGAGTCGATATTTAATGACCCTATGAACGTCCTTGGTCGTGCTAGATGGGGAGCTAGCGGTGCCCTGTAACCCGAGATCCGCTTACGCGGGGTCGAAAGTCCTTTTGGAGAACCCCTCATCTGCACTGACCCTGACCGGCTTTGACGGTGGAGTGGACCTCACGTGACAGACGGTTGCGAATCCCGTCAGGTCCGGAAGGAAGCAGCGGTAAGTAATGCGGTCTGTGTCGTGCTGCTCTCTACTCTTTCTCAAGCCGGTTAAGACAGGCTCCTGAGGATTCGAAAAGGGATGCACGGCCAAGGCTTATCACCAGCACACCATGTCTCTTCATTTCCACGGTACAAAGCTCGACTTTTTTGGCTATGCTGCGCAAACGGTCTTTCCTCTTATCCCCGCTGAAGGCTGGAGTTGAGACTCGGGTTTCTCGTGAGGTGCCGTTCTTTGACTTTCCCGCTCTCTCCACTTATTCTGAGCTCGCTCACTTCTTTTTCACGAGACACGGAGGGGTGAGCGACTCTGCTTTCCGAAGTCTCAATGTGAGCTTCAGCACAGGCGATAACGCAAAGCATGTGGAGACCAACCTCTCGATCATCCGGGAAGTCACAGGCGCCATGTCTCTCCGGTTCCTGAACCAGGTTCATGGCAGGGACATCCTGATCTTGCGCGCGACCACTCTTCAAGACGACGGAGAACCTTGCACGGCGGATGCGGTGATCACCGATGTGCCCGGGATCGCCCTTCTCGTGAAACAGGCGGACTGTCAGGCCGTGATCCTTTACGACCCTTTCAGGAAAGTGGTTGCCAACGTTCATTGCGGATGGAGAGGAAACGTTCACGGCCTTCTTAGGGACGTCATCGCCGCCATGAAAGCGGAATTCGGTTGCGAACCTTCCCAGTTGAGAGCGGCCATAGGTCCCTCTCTCGGCCCATGCTGTGCCGAATTTGTCACCCATCGCGAGATTTTTCCGGACAGCTTCATGCCCTTCATGATTCGGGAGAATTACTTCGACCTCTGGGCCATCAGCCGCTATCAGCTTGTGCATTCGGGACTTAAAGAGACGCATATTGAATCAGCGGATTGGTGCACCTGCTGCAGGACCGACCTCTTTTACTCTTACAGGGCTGAAGGCAGGACAGGAAGATTTGCAACGGTGGTGATGCTCAAGCCATGAAGGACCTCATGAGAATTGCACCGAATGAAATCGCTTTTGATGTGGACGGAGTGTTCGCCGACACGTTTCATCTCTTTGTCGCCAAGGCGCGCAGCGACTACGGTTACCGCTTCGAATACGAAGACATCACGGAATACGATTTCTTGAAGGTCCTCGATATGGATGTCGAGGCAAGCGAGGCCATTATTCAGACGCTGCTTGACTACCCTCTGGAAAGCGGGCTGCGGCCCATCTCGGGGGCTGTGAACGTTCTGACCCGCCTTTCATTCCTTGCCCCACTTCAATTTGTAACCGCGCGACCTCAAAAGCAGCCCATCATGGACTGGGTCGAACACCAGCTTCCGGAAGTGCCCAGGAATAGGATCCAACTTGAGGTGACCGGTGTTCACACGGAGAAGATCCCGGTGTTGCTTGGGAAGGGACTCAAGTACTTTGTGGAGGACCGTCTGGATACCTGTCCTTTACTCGATCTGAACGGCATCACCCCGATCCTCTTTGAACAGCCCTGGAACAGGAAACCCCATCCCTATTATGTGGTTAGGGACTGGGAGCAGATCTCCATGCTCATTGAATGGCCCTGAGCAGGGCCTCGGATGCTTGTTGACAAAAAAGATAAAACGATTATTATTCAAAGCTAAAATTCTGTGTCCCATGGAGGAATCGGCCATGCCAAGCTACGATTTCAGGTGCGAAAAGTGCAGCCGCAAGTTTAATCTCATGCTGTCCCTTTCAGAATATGACAAGCTGAAGTTTCGGTGCCCCAAGTGCAAGAGCACCAAGGTCAAACAGGAAATCATGCCCTTCCAGGTCAAAACTTCCAAGAAAAGCTAGCCGAGAAGACAAATATGGAATGTCCTCATTGTCATCAAGAGATCCCTGGCAGGACCTGCCCGGAGTGTGGGACCCAAGTTCCGGGAGCGAGCCGTTATTGCATGGCCTGTGGCAAAGCGCTGAAGGAAGAGGCCGGCGAAATGACCGGTGCGGAAGACGGACTGGACCTTGAAAACCGCGTCCTTTGCCCTGATGGAAACTGCACCGGCATTATCGTCGACGGCAAGTGCAGCGAATGCGGCAAACCCCACCCAGAGTCCATTTCCTGATCCGCCGGGGTGCTCTCCATGTATGAACTGAAAATCATCACCCAGATGGCCTGTGCCCACCAGCTCCGGGAATTTGAGGGCCGATGTGAACATCTGCACGGCCATAACTGGAAGATCGAAGTCTGCGTGACCGGAGAGGAGTTGGAACCCAACGGCATCTTGATCGATTTCAAGAAGATCAAAACCGCCACGGAACGAGTGATTGACGAATTGGATCACAAGTTCTTGAACGATGTGGACTACTTCAAGGAAGTGAATCCTTCGTCGGAAAACATTGCTCGTCACATTTTCAAAACCCTGGGCCAAGCGCTGGACACCCAGAAGGCCAAGGTCAGCAGGGTCACGGCCTGGGAGTCGGACAACGCCTGTGCCTCTTTCACCGAGCCTTGAGTCGGCGGAACTTCACAAACAGTCATGATGAAAATCATCGCCTTTATCCCTTGCCGATATACCTCCACCCGTTTTCCAGGTAAGCCTTTGGCCCTCATCGCCGGAAAGCCGATGATTCAGCATGTCTATGAACGCACAAGGTCTTCCGTGCATGTGGCCGACGCATTTGTCGCAACTGATGACGAGAGGATATTTCAGTGCGTTCAAGGTTTCGGCGGCAGGGCCGTTATGACGGGGCAAACCCATCCCTCGGGCACGGATCGCATTGCCGAGGCCGCTCTGACGCTGGGACTTAAAGATCACGATCTGGTGGTAAATGTGCAAGGGGATCAACCCGCCTTCGATCCCTCCTGCCTCCCTGACCTGCTCAATCCCTTCCAGGCGGATCCCAACCTCCCCATGACCACGCTGATGATCCGCATGCGCGAGAAGGACGAGATCGAGAACCCCAACAACGTGAAAGTGGTCACCGACAGGAAGGGGTTTGCTCTTTACTTTTCGCGCTCTCCTATTCCCTTCTACCGCGACACAATAGAAAACCAGATCGTTTACAAGCATCTCGGGTTTTACGCCTATCCGGTTCGCTTCCTGAAGGTGTTCGCTAGTCTTTCCCCTGGGCCGCTCGAGTCCTCCGAAAAGCTGGAACCGCTCAGAGCCTTGGAACACGGCTTCAAGATTAAAGTGGAGGAGACCCGCTTCGATTCGATCGAGGTGGACACACCAAAGGACATCGCCAACGTAGAACGCCTGATCGGCAGGCACCAAACATGAAAAAGATTTGGAAGATTAAATCCCCTTCTCCTCATGCGCCGACTCTCTCAGAATCATCCGGTCTTTCTCTTCTGGAAGCGCAGCTCCTGATCCATCGCGGCATTCATGATCCACGAGACGTGGGTTCGTTTCTCCTTCCTAGACTCGCCGACCTCATGGACCCCTATCTTCTTAAGGATATGCGGGCCTCTATAGACCTCATCATCTCCACGATGCAAACCCATGACCCGATCACCATTTACGGGGACTATGACGCAGATGGCCTTACGGCTACAGCCCTTCTATACGACTTCCTTTCTTCTCTCGATGTCCCTGTGCACACCTATATCCCGAATCGGTTAACCGAAGGGTACGGGCTCCATGCCCAAGCGTTACAGCGTATCGCGCGGTTTGGTCCGGGATTGATTGTCACGGTGGACTGCGGCGTATCCAACAATCAGGAGATCGCCTTTGCAGCAAGCCTTGGCCTGAGAGTGGCGGTTACAGATCATCATCAGGTCGGCGAGTCCTTCACGCCGCTTTGCCCTGTGGTCAATCCGCACCGGCCGGACTGCTCCTTTCCTTTCAAGCATCTGACCGGCGTGGGGATAGCCTTTTTCCTCGCCGTGGCCTTGAGGGCGGAACTTCGAGAACGAGGGTGGTTCACCACCCGTCCTGAACCGGATCTGAAGAGGTATCTCGACCTGGTGGCTCTGGGGACCGTGGCGGACATGGCTCCGCTCCTTGATCAGAACCGACTTCTCGTCAAGACCGGTCTGGACAGACTCCGAACGACCCAGTGGCCCGGGATTGCAGCCATAGCAGAACTGGCGGGACTTTCCCTCGATTCCCTCACCGCCCAGGATCTCGCGTTCAGGATTGCGCCCAGGTTTAATGCCTCCGGACGGCTTGGCGATGCGGAAGCAGCCCTCGCTGCTCTCACCACCCGTGATCCTCGCGACGCCAAGCGAGTGGCACTGCAACTGGATAGGATGAACAGCGAACGCCAGCATCTCGAACGGGCGGTCCTTGATCAGATTGAAGCGATGCTTACCGCTGAAGTGGAGTTCGCCTCCCAGAGGACCCTGGTTGTCACCGGACCCGGCTGGCACAGGGGGATTCTCGGGATTGTAGCGTCCAAGCTGCTGGAGAAATATCGGCGGCCGGTGCTTGTTCTGGGCGTAGAAAACGGGACCGCAGTCGGTTCCGGCAGGAGCATCGCCGGATTTAATCTCTACCAAGCATTGCGGAGACTCGAGCCGATCCTCGATCGGTTCGGAGGTCATCAGCACGCAGCAGGACTGGCGCTCAAAGTGTCTAACCTGGAGAGGTTCAGGCAGGAGTTCGAGAGCCTTGCTCGCGAGGAGCTTTCAGAACACGATCTCGTTCACACCCTCGAGGTGGATGCGGAGGTGAGTCTCAAGAAAATGAACATCGAGACGATTCGCCGACTCACCTTACTTTCACCCTTTGGGTCCGGAAACCCCGAGCCGCTGCTGTATGCAGGTCCCTGCGACGTGGTGGAATCCAAAATAGTGGGGGAAAGACATCTGAGGATGAAGGTTCGGCAGAACGGGGAGGTTTTCGAAACAATCGGCTTCGGACTGGCAGAGCATTATTCCGCCCCTCGCGGCCCGATCAACTTCATTTTCACCCCTGAAATCGACCGATGGCAGGGTCAGGAAAAGCCCAGGCTCCGCGTGATCGATCTGGAGCCGGCCGGCGGCGAACCCTCCAAACTGCAGAGGCAGCCCGCTAGTCTTTGAAGATCCGGGCGGCAGCGTCGATGTCCTCGGGGCAGAAAACAAAGAGGGATTTTTTCTCCGAGGGCATGGCCGAACCATACACGTAGCTGATGTTGATTCCCTCTTCCCCGAACTTCTTAGCCATGCCTGCAAGGGTTCCCGGCTTGTTGTCGATTTCAAGGGCGATCACCGGCATGATGTCGAAGAGGTATCCCATCTTCGAGAGAAGATCGATAGCTTTGTCCGTGTGGTTGACCAGCAGCCGGATGAGAGCGAAATCCGCGGAGTCTTTTTGCATGGAGCCGTAGGAAGCGGCGGGCGCTATTCGCTTAAGCGATTTTCCTCTTGCCTTGAACAGCTCCTTCACATAGGCCGAAGCATCCTGGATGGTCAGGGCATCGATGTTGACCCCTTCTCCGCCGAGGAGAGTGGCCAGTTTTCCCAGTTCGCCCGGCACGTTTTCAAGAAAAAGCTGGATCTCTGTTCTCACCATCGTTCCACTCCCGCAGCAAGCTATTTTCCTTTTTGCTTGACTTCGTAGCCCTTGAAAAACCTCAACAGCTCCGAATCCGTGGAAAGCAGGAGAGAGGTGCTTTTATCCATGGTATCCTTGTAAATGTCTAGGGTCTGGATAAAAGAGTAGAACTCCGGATCTCTCCCCAAGGCTCGGGCATAAATGAGGGTCGCCTCGGCATCGGCCTTTCCGCTGATCTCTTGCGCCGTCCTGTAAGCCCCGGACTCGATCTCTTTCAGGTCCTTTTCCATGTCGCCCTCGATTTTCCGGGCCTCCCCCTTGCCTTCGGAACGGAACTTCTCGGCAATCTGCTTCCTCTCCGCAATCATTCGGCCGTAGACCGTTTTCTGCACTTCTTCCACGTAGTTCAGCATCTTGAACTTCACATCCACGAGCTCGATGCCGAATTCTCTGAGCTTGGGTTGGGCCTGTTCGAGAATGCCTTTGGTAATATTGCTTCTTCCGAATTTCACTTCGCCCAGCGGGCTCGTATCCTTCACCACCTCCACACCCACCTCGGACACGTCGAGTTCACGGTTGGTCATCCTCACCGTTTCGATGAGAGGGTAAGAGGTAACGAAATTGCGCACCGCGGAATCGATGATGTCGTCAAGACGGCTGATGGCACCGGCCATATTGTTGACCGTCTGGAAGAACTTGAGGGGATCCACGATCTTCCAACGGGCAAAGGTGTCTACCAGTATAAACGTCTTATCCAGGGTAGGCACCTCCCCCTTATCTCCATCCCATGCCTGGAGATTCTTCGGAAAGGTGTTGGCTTGCTGAATCATCGGGATCTTGAAGTACAACCCCGGGGTGGTTTTAGTTTCACCCACCGCTTTGCCGAACTGTGTTATGACCACCTGCTCGGTTTCATCGACCACGTAGGCCGAACTGAAAACGGCAATCAGAATAATCGCGACAAGGGCGAGTAACGCTTTAGACTTCATTGCTGCCCTCCTTTCGGTCCCACGAGATTGAGAAGGGGAAGAAGATTCCTCTGCTCCGCATCCACGATGTATTTGTCTCCCATCTTGGGCAGGATCTCCCGAATCGCCTCAAGATACATGCGCCGCCTCGTGACATCTTGCGCTTTCGCATACTCCTCGTAAAGCGAGAGGAATCTCGCAGCATCTCCCTGCGCCCGGTTGACCCGCTGTAGCGCATAGCCTTCGGCCTCCCGGATGGTCTTTTCGGCGGAACCTCTTGCCTGAGGAATGCGCTTGTTGTACTCCTCGCGGGCCTGGTAGATCATCTTTTCTTTTTCCTGGACAGCCTGGTTCACCTCATTGAAGGAGGGCTGGACCGCCTCGGGCACGTTGGTCCTCTTCATTTCAATGGTGCTCACACTGATGCCTGTGTCCGCCTCGTCCAGTTCCTTCTGAAGGAGGGTCTGGGCCTGTGCGGCCATCTCCTCCCGTTTGCTGATCACCTCATTAATGCTCCGGTCGCCTACCACCAGTCGCATCGTCGCCTCCGAAAGATCTCTTAAGGTTTTGCTCACGTTCCTGACCTTGAAAAGATACTTGTAAGGATCCTTGACGCGGTACTGCACGATCCAGGGGACCACGGCCACGTTGAGGTCTCCCGTGAGCATCAGCGACTCCTGGAGAAAGGCATCTCCTGTGGCGAAACGAGACCTGGTATCCGCCTTAATGGGGCTGGTGCGGAAACCGAATTCCTCCTTGTAGACAAACGTGACCTTCACATTGGTCACCTTCTCGATCCCGGAAGGCAGCTTGAAGTTCAATCCTTGAGAGGTTGTTCTGTCGTATTTCCCGAACCTCTGAACAATCCCGACTTCATCTACGGCCACCGTGTAGAAACACGAGGAGCCGAGATAAATCAGGAACAAGATGATCACGATCACCCAGAGCGCAGGAAACCGGCCTCGCATCCCTTTGATTTTGTTATAGACCTCGCCCATCTGGGGAGGCGCCCCGCCGCCGCCTCCGCTGCTTCGCTTTTGTTGCTGCAATTTGTCCCAATCCCAAGCCATCTAAATCTCCATTCTAAAAGCCTTCTTTTTTTGCTACCATATAGGCAAATGCAGAGGTCGTCAAGCGTTAACCGGCGTCACAGCGAGCGGTCGCTGTGACATTCACCGGTCACACCATGTCGTCGCGGGAACCCTATGAACCAAAAAAAAGATTCCTTGACCCCCCTAGGGGACATTCTTTCGGCCCTCCTGTCCGACTCGAAGCTCCCCTTCAATCCCCGGGACGCTACGATTTGGAAGATCTGGGACGAGGTGGTCGGTCCTGCCATCGCAAGAAATGCCCAGCCCCTCTGGATAAAAGACAGGCGCCTGCGGGTCAAGGTCTCGGACCCCATCTGGCTTCAGGAGCTTTCTTATTTGGAAGTCGGTGTGAGGGAGAAGTTGAACGCCAGGCTGGGCAGGCAGGCTGTGGACAAAATCGAATTCCGGCTCAGCTCACGATAGAGAACTCTCCCTGATTCATCAAAGGAGGCAGGATCTTCACCCCTCCTTTTCCGCCTTTTGCCCCTTCCACAAGAACGAGTTTCGACTCCTCCTCCATGGACGGGTAGACGACTTGAATCCTTTTAGGCTCGAACTCAAAGGCTCTCATTCGCACCAGCAGATCCACAAGGCGACCCGCCGGATAGATCAAGGCCACTCTGCCTTTGGGTTTTAGCACGGCTCCTGCTGCGCTCAGAATGTCATTGAGTGAAGCCATGATCTCGTGCCTAGCTACCGCCCTCTGGAAATCCGGATTGACTCTGCCGCTCCCTGGTCGGCGATAGGGGGGGTTGCAGATCACCACATCGGCCACGGGCTTCCGGAAGGGCACCTGACGGAGATCTGCGAGAAGCACTCCCATCCGATCCGTGACGCCGTTCAGGGAGCCGTTGCGAACGGCCTGGTCTGCAAGGCTGTTCTGAATCTCCAGGGCGATGGCATAGGCAACCGGCTTTTCGAGAAGCAGAAGGAGCGAAATGATGCCGCAACCTGCCCCCAGGTCCACGACCACATCTCCGGGCTTGACGGTCACGAATTGGGCAAGAAGTACGGCATCGATGGAAAAGCGGTAACCCCTGGCGCACTGAATCAGGCGAAGCCTGCCATTCATGAATTCGTCCAGGGTTTCACCCGGCAGGAGCTTGACCTCATGGAATCTGGATGATTTCATAGGGGTCGATCTTGTTGAAGACAAGACCGGTAATCACCTTGGGATAGAAGTAGGTTGATTTTCTCGGCATGATCAGCCGACTGCCGGCGACCTCTTTCACCTGTTCGATTCTCGTGGGATTGAGCACAAAGACCATCTGGTGCGTTCCCGATTCGACCATACCGACGGCCTTGGTCAGGCTGCTCTGATAATGGAAGATCTCCTCGTTGTTCAGATCCTCCAGCGTGAAGCCCAGGGTTCTCTGCAAAAGGAATCGGGACAGCACGAGCACGTCAAGCTGCTTGAGCGAAGGATGCAGGTCATCCCCCATCTCGCCTCTCTTTTCCGGCTTCAGGGAAAGCATGGAAAAACTTTCTCCTCCCTGATGGAACAACCCGATGGTGGAGCGGCTCCGCCCCCTGTCGGCCAGCGCCCTTTTGAACGAGGCCACTGCTGGTTTGCCGTGAGTCTTTGAGAAAGGCATCTGCTCAAAATCAAACCACTGCCCGACCTTTTCGAAAAAGGCTTCGGGGCTGAAGGCGTCGCACCTCCTGATCAGACGATGGGAAGGAAGAATCGTCAACCCCTCATCATCCATGCTCGTCAGGTACATCATCACGAATTCATAGGACCGGTTAGGAGGCTTGTGCCCGTACCTGGCTCTCATGCTGTTCCGGTAGTTCCGCGCCGTCTCATAGCGGTGATGCCCGTCCGCAATGAAGATCCGCTTGTCAAGCAGCGCATCCGCCACCTTTTTGAACAGCGGTCGATGCTGCGCGATCCAGAGAGCATGATGGGATCCATCCTTGAAATCAAAGGAGAGCACGGGCTGTCCCTTTGTGACTTCTCTCATGGAATCCATGACCCTGTGGTCGGGGTCTTCGTAGAGACTGAAGATCTGGCTGAACTGGGCGTTACAGGCCCGCATGAGTTTGAGCCGATCGTCCTTGTGGGCGGAGAAGGTTTTCTCATGGGGAAGAATCACCCCGGAGCCTTCTTCTTCGATGCGGACCAAAGCGATCAGCCCATATCTTGTTTTGGGTTCGGACCCGTCGTTGGGATCAAAGGTGTGGGAAGTGATATACATGGAGGGGAAATCTGAACGGATGAGCACATCCTCTGTTTCCCACCGCTTGAAGCAATCGGCTGAGCGCGTGTAGCGGTTGTCCCAATCCGAGTCACCGGTCTTTCTCTTGCCCAGAATGAGGCGGATCACGTTGTTTGGATGAGCCCGATAAAACGCTTCCTGTTCCTCTTCGGAGATCACGTCATAGGGGGGAGCTATTAGGCTCGACGGGTTCCCGAGAGTTTTGAAGTCGTACACGAGGCCTTTGAAAGGCGCGACAATTGCCATGAGTCCTAAACAAACACTTCCCTTCTTCTGCTCAATCTAAAAGTATAAGAAGTTACCAGAACGGCTTGTTATGTCAAGCTGTTTTCAACGAATCTTCAAGTGCTTGACGCGGCCTTCGCTATTGAGTAACTTGCGTTTCTCTGAGCACCACTTTTTGCGGAAACTCGTCGAGAAAGAAGCGCTCTCATGCTGCAACCGGATTTGATTCTAGAAAATGGCCTGCTTCTCACTATGGTGGAGGGGAAAAAGCCTCTCGAACACGCTACGGTCCTGATTCAGGGGGATAGGATCGCAGGTATCCTGGCTCCCGGTGAGGAGAAACCTCCGCTCAAAGGAGTTCAAGTTCTTGATGCCACGGACAGCCTTGTCATGCCCGGCCTGGTCAATTCCCACGGCCACACGGCAATGACTCTCTTCCGAGGGCTGGCGGATGATCTTCCCCTTAAGCAATGGCTTTTCGAGAAGATCTTTCCTGCTGAAGCAAAGCACTTGAGCAAAGAAACCGTTTACTGGGGCGCGCTCCTGGGATGCGTGGAGATGATCGCGTCAGGCACGACCGCGGTGTCGGACGGGTATTTCTTCCAAGATGCAACGGTCCGTGCTTTTCAGAAGGCCGGGCTCAGGGCCCTCATTGCTCAAGGAGTGATTGACTTCCCGGCTCCCGGGGTTCCGGATCCAGCTGAGAACCTTGCTGCGGGCAAGGCGTTCATCGAGCGGTGGGATCACGCAACAGACCTCATCCGACCCGGCCTATTCTGCCACAGTCTCTCAACATGCTCCGACAGGACACTTCAGGGAGCCATGAAACTCTCTCAGGAGTTCTCGTTGCCTCTTCAGATTCACCTTTCCGAGACGGAAGAGGAAGTGGAGGAAGTGATCCGCCGATCCGGGGAACGGCCGGTTCTGCATCTCGCTCGCCTAGGCCTTTTGAACGAAAGCCTGATCGGCGTGCATGCGGTTCATTTGGAGGACGCGGAGATTCAGTTCCTTGCACGAAACAAGGTGGGGATCGTCCACTGTCCGGAGAGCAACATGAAGCTGGCATCCGGAATGGCCAGAGTCTCGGAAATGGTGGAAAAAGGCATTGTCGTCGGTCTCGGTACGGACGGGTGCGCGTCGAACAACAATCTGGACCTCTTCAAGGAGATGGACACTGCGGCCAAGCTCAGCAAAGTCAGAACGCTCGACCCGGTGAACATGGGGGCGACCGCGGTTCTCAAGATGGCCACAATCTGGGGCGCAAAGGTCCTGGGTCTTGAAAAAGAGATCGGCACCATCGAGGTCGGCAAGAAAGCGGATATCATCACCATCGACCTTAGAAAACCCCACCTGGTGCCCCTCTACAATCCTTTGTCCACGATTGTGTATTCTGCAAACGGCTCGGACGTGAAGGATGTGATCGTCAACGGGAGGGTGTTGATGAAAGATCGAACCTTCACTGCCCTCGATGCGGAGGAAGTGATGGCCAGGGTCCGCGAGATCAGCGAGAAGATACGCTCTTAGCGGCTACTGGGTTCTTGAAGCTGCAGGGCATGAGGGCTGCGCACTTCCCGCAGACATGTGTGGACTCGGGCAGATCAGAGAACCCCTCCAGGGTGCGCCGGTTTTCCTTCAGGCGTTTCCAGCATCCCTGCCGGTCAAAGTTATTCTCGCTGAGCGCGCTCACCGGACAAACCTCAATGCACTTGCCGCACTTGTGTCCCGCCTTGAGGAGGCATGCCTCCTTGGTCTCGATCAAAGGAGAATCCTCCAGTTCCGCCTCTGTTACAAGGCTTCCCAATCTGCCCGTACAGCCTGCCGGTGTAATCAACATCCGGTGAGTGCCAAAACGCCCCAAGCCCGCAAGATGGCCCAGGTGCTTGTGGGACCAGCGCGCCATGAGCTTGACTTCATCGAAATTGTGAGTGGCAGGCGTCAGACCTGACTTGAATCCGCGCCGGCCAAGCAGATCCCCCAGGGCCTGGCTGACGCGGCCAATGAGATCATTGGTCTCAACATAGGCGACACCCCAGTTCCGGCACGGCCTGTCGCCCTTCTTGTTTTCCTTGATCAGTTCCTCTTTGAAGGGGATGAAAAACACGATCACGGACTTTCCCGTCGGAAGAAGATCCCTCGGTTGCCAATGCTCTTCAAACGCGACCTTCGGAAGGATCTCAAACCTCTCGTCCGCCGGTGCTGTGACCAACAGCGGCCTCTGCCACCACCCCTCGGTCCCCAACCTGGACGGCTCCTCTACAACGCACTTTTCTACAACTTCCCTCAGATCCTTAACAGGGACACCTTTTGCCATGGGATCCTCCTCCTCTTTTTGCCAGAACAGTTACCAGAACTAATTGGCACGGCTGCCTCAAAAAGTCAAACTCAGAGGCAAAGGGCTCTGCTGGAGGTTGACACCTGTCGAACCCCCGGTTTATAGTCCTTCTGCTTTTCAACGCCTTTCCCCTAAGTCCTCTCATACGCCGAAGGATGAAAAGGCGTTAGGCTCGAATCCGATTCAAAAGGAGGATCAGCGATGAAAATAATGAAAGGGTTGTGTGTCATCACGGTGGCAGTAGCGTTGTCTTTGCTCGCCGGCTCGCTTTATGCTCAGGAAAAGCTCGAACCGGTCCCTGAGATCGATTTTCTGACTTGGGTGCCGGCGAAATTCATGGCTTACTACGAAACTAGCAACTATATCGCAGAGGAGTGGAAAAAGCTGGGTCTCAAGGTCAACCTCAATCAGCAGAACATGCCCAACCCTTTGCTCACTCTGTGGTTCAAAGAACACAAGTTCGACTGTGTGGTCTCGGTTCTCTCAGGGCTGCCCTACCGCATGGAACCGGACTTTTTCACCTACTCCCAGTTCAACTCCAAGAACACCGCTCCCGGGGACTGGAACGTGGGCGAGTGGTCCAACGCCGAGTTCGACGAGGTCGGCGCAAAGCAACTGGGTCTTTACGATCCTGAAAAACGACGACCCCTCATCTACAGGCTTCAGGAAATCCTGCAGGAAGAGCAACCGGACACCGTGGTGTACTACGAAGTTCAAAACATGGGAATCAACACCAAGAACTGCGACCTGGACTACATCGAAGCCCCGGACGGATTGCGCTCCATATGGAACCAGGTTCGATTTGCTCCCAAAGGCAATGTGAAGGTCCTCAAAGCGGGAAGGATCTCCGACCAGCAGACCTGGAACCCCATTGCCGCTATTCAGTCCGATGACTTTGAAATGCTCAGGATGGTTTACGACTACCTGGTGCAGATCGGTCCCAAAGGCCAGGTCGAGATGTGGGCCGCGGAAAAGGTCGACACGGTTAATGAAGTGACCATTGAAGTGACCATGAAGAAGGGGCGCAAGTTCTCCGACGGCAAGCCTCTGACGGCCAAGGATGTCAAGTTCACATACGAATACATGAAGCAGTGGAATGCTGCCTACTTCACAAAGTATCTCGCTCCGATCAAGACCATCGACCTGCTAGACGAGTACAAGCTGCGCTTCAATCTGGACAAGCCTTTTGCGCCCTTCATTATGAACACCCTGGGCCAGGTGCCCGTTCTTCCGGAGCACGTGTGGAAGGACGTAGTGGAGAGGGAGAAACTGACCAAGCCGCAGGACTACCGGAACATCCCCGTTGTGGGAAGCGGCGCCTACATCATGGAGTACTGGAAAGAAGCAGCGGAATTCCTTCTCAAGGCCAACAAAGACCACTTTGCCGCTCCCAAAGCAGACCTGCTCTTCATCGTCTTTGGCTCCAGGGAACTCTGCAACAACGCACTCAAGAAAGGGGAAATCGACATCAACATCCAGAACCTTCCCCCTGAAGTGGTGAAGGATTTCTCTGCCGACAAGAACATGAAGATCTTCAAGGTACCCTCCAACGGCTACACGGGCATTCGCTTCCAGTGCAACAGGCCGGTGTTCAAGCACAAGGCTCTTCGGGTGGCCCTCTCCCATGCCATCCCCTACCAAAAGATCATTGATGAAGTGCTCGGCGGGTATGCCGCTCCGAGCGCGACGCCGATCACGCCGGTCAATGCCTTCTGGCACAACAAGAATCTCAAGGTGAGAGAATTCAATCTTGAGAAAGCCAGGCAGATTCTCAAAGACGCCGGTTTCCGATGGGACAAGGATGGGAGGCTCTGTTCCCCTCCAACGAAATGAAGACTGACAAATGAAAACGAACCCGGGAAATGAATCTCCCGGGTTCGTTTTGGAAAAAATCAAGAAAAGGCACCATGGGTTGACATGACCCGTGGGCAAACAGCTCATGATCTCTGTTGTTGCCCTCAAGAAATACTTCCCAGTCGTCTCCGGCATCCGTTCTCTTTTTTCCAGCTCAAGGGGTAAATCCGTCAAGGCAGTCGATTCGGTCAGCTTCGAGATCCCTTCCGGAAGCGTCCTGGGTCTGGTGGGCGAAAGCGGGTGCGGAAAAACCACGACCGGAAGGATTCTCGTCGGCCTGGACCAGGCCACCTCCGGAGAGGTTTTCATCAACGGGGAGAGCGGGCAGGAGATGCGCAAAAAGGACCTCAAGGGGTTTTACCGCAAGGCCCAGATGATTTTTCAGGACCCTTACGGTTCCATCAATCCTCAGCACAACGTGGCCAGAATCCTCTCTAAGCCGTTGTGGTACCAGGGAATTCGTGACCGTGGCGCCGTGCGGCAAAAAACCCTGGAAACGCTTGAACTCGTTGGGCTGAGTCCTCCGGAGGATTTCCTTGAGAAATACCCGCACCTTCTCAGCGGAGGCCAGCGCCAAAGGCTTTGCATTGGAAGGGCGATCATCCTGGATCCCCAGTTCCTTGTGGCCGACGAGCCCATTTCCATGCTGGACGTCTCCATCAAGGCCGGCATCATCGCTCTGCTCAAGACCCTGGTTCGCCGGAAAAGCCTCTCCCTGCTTTACATCACCCATGACCTCGCCACGGTGGGCCACATCTGCGACAGGATCGCCATCATGTACCTGGGAAAAATCGTGGAAATCGGCCCGGCGGGCACAGTTCTCGACCATCCTCTTCATCCTTACACGAGAGCGCTGATTTCGGCGATTCCCATCCCTGATCCCGACACCCACCGGGAAGAGCTTCGAATTGCCGGGGCCATTCCAGACCCGATTAATCTCCCTCCAGGATGCCGCTTTGCACCGCGCTGTCCCAAGGCGGAAAACGCCTGCCGCCAAAAAGAGTCCGGGTTAATCCCAAGCGCTGCAGACCCCGAGCACCAGGTCGCCTGCTTCAGGATGGTTGAACCATGATCAAGTACCTCATCAACCGAATCCTCCTTATGGTCCTGACGCTCTTCGTCTTGGCGACCCTCATGTTCTTCATGTTCCGTATGCTGCCGGGCGATCCCACCATGACGGTCATCAGCTCCGCGCTCAATCCCAAGGCCCAGGAGGAAATGAAGCGCCAGTATGGCTTGGACAAACCCCTGCACGAACAATATGCCGCTTACCTGAGGAACATTGTCTGCTTGGATTTCGGGTATTCCTTCCAGCACAACAGAAAAGTGAGTGACATGATCTCCGGCCGCCTGCTCAACACCATTCTTCTCATCCTCCCTTCCATGATTGCGGCGTATGCTCTGGGAGTGGTAGGCGGAGCCCTCATCGCATGGAAGAGGGGCGGCAAGCTGGAGATCGGAACCGTCATTGTGAGCACCGCCTTTCAATCCGCGCCTGTGTTCTGGTTGAGCATGCTGGCAATTTTTGTTTTCTCCGTTCACCTGGACCTCTTCCCTCTGGGGCACATTGTCTCTCCGGGCATGCACCACGGGAAAAGCCAGTGGGCGATCTACTTCAGCCTGGATTTCCTCCATCATCTCGCCCTCCCCTTCATCGTTAACACGCTCTACAATCTCTGCTTCCCTCTCCTTCTCATGAGGAGCAGCATGCTCGAAACCCTGGGTGAAGATTACGTCGAGCTTTGCAGGATGAAAGGCTTGCCCGAAAGAAAAATCATCTACAATCACGCCATGAGAAACTCCTTCCTCCCCATCGCCACCACCCTACCGCTGATTCTCGGCTGGGCCGTGGCAGGATCGGTCGTGATCGAAACAGTGTTTTCATGGCCGGGGTTGGGGTTGCTCATGGTCGAAGCGGTCCAGCGTAGCGATTACCCGCTGGTGCAGGCCTGTTTCCTGCTCATTGCCGTGCTGACCATCGTGGGAAACTTTGTAGCTGACCTGCTTTACGGGATCCTGGATCCGAGGATTGTCTATGAGTAATACGAACGCAGTTTGTATTTTGACTTTTGAGAGAGGCTGGGGATAGATGCTGGGCGATTTCCTTAGATTCATTGCTCGTTCCAAACTCGGAATGTTCGGCCTGATCCTGTTCGCCGCGTGCGTGCTGGTCGCCGTCTTCGCGCCGGTTCTGGCCCCTTACGAGCCCATGCAGAAGCACTATGATGTCTCCGGAAAACTGATGAAACTCAGGCCCCCGTCCCAAGAGCACCTCCTGGGAACCACGATTTTGGGCCGGGACGTTTTCAGCCAGCTCATTTGGGGAGGGAGGCCTGCCCTCGTCATCGGCCTGCTCACGGCCATGGGGGTCGTGCTCATCGGAGTCAACATCGGCCTGATCGCAGGCTATTACGGCGGATGGATCGACAACCTGCTCATGAGGATCACGGACATCTTCATGGGCCTTCCCTTCCTGCCCTTCATCATCGTGGTCCTTTCTCTGACGGGGAGAAGCCTGTGGACGATCATTCTGGCTCTGGTCATCATCATGTGGCGCTCCACGGCACGGGTCATCCGCTCCCAGGTGCTCTCACTCAGGGAACGTTCTTTTGTGGATGCGGCCCGGGTCTCCGGCGCGAGCAGCCTCAAGATCATTTATGTCGAGATTGCGCCTAACATCTTTCCTGTCGCGCTAGTCAACGTCGTGTTCGCACTGGCATGGGCGATCATCACAGAGGCGAGCATCGGGTTCCTGGGTTTCGGTGACCCCAATGTGCTCAGCTGGGGGTCCATCATTTATGAGGCCTTTGCCTCTGAGATGTCCTACAAGGCCTGGTGGTGGGTGATCCCGCCGGGCGCTGCGATCATGATCCTTGTCACGGCGGTTTACTTCATCGGCCGGGCCTATGAAGAGATGATCAACCCGAGATTGAAGAAATGGTAATTCCTGTGGAGATGGAGCCATGGCTCTCCTGAGCGTAGAAAATCTGAACACCGTTTACCGAACCCAGCGGGGAGATGTGCGGGCTGTAGAGGATGTCTCTTTCGCTATTCAGGAAGGCCTCAATTTAGGGCTCGTCGGGGAGTCGGCCTGCGGGAAGTCCACGGTATTGAAATCCGTGATCGGCGTCCTGCCGCCCAATGCCTTTGTGGCAGGAGGCAGGATTCTCTTCAAAGGACGGGATCTCCCTGCCATGGATGAAGAGGAGAGGCGAAAGCTGAGGTGGAAAGAAATCTCCATGATCACACAGAGCGCTTTGAACTCCCTCGATCCGGTGCACAAGGTGGGGGATCAGATCGTTGAGGCGCTTCAGATCCACGCAAGCATGGATCGCACCACTGCAAAACAGAGAGTGGAGGAAATGTTCGCCCTCGTGGGGATCGACAGCAAACGATTCCGGGAGTATCCTCATCAGTTTAGCGGCGGCATGCGCCAGAGAGCCATCATCGCCATGAGCCTCATCCTCAAGCCCTCCCTCGTCATAGCCGACGAACCAACCACCTCTCTGGATGTGATCGTGCAGGATCAAATTCTCAAGAACGTGAGAAAGCTTCAGGGCATGCTGGGCTTTTCCATGTTGCTCGTCACCCATGACATGGCTCTGGTCATCGAGAACTGCGACCACGTGGGAGTCATGTATGGCGGCAAGATCATGGAGCTTGGTCCCAAAAGGGAAGTGATTCTTCAACCCTTCCATCCCTATACCATGGGACTGAAGAACTCCTTCCCGAACATTCTGGATCGCCGCTCCGAACTCATCTCCATCCCGGGAGTTCCTCCGGTCCTGATGGGCGAACTCAGGGGATGCCGCTTCTTCTCGCGGTGCCCCTTCGGCACGGAGCAGTGTTCAACGGAGATTCCGCCCCTGATCGAGGTGGGACCTGAGCACAGGGCGGCCTGTCATTACACGGACCGTGCAGAAGAAATGCGAAACAAGGCCGCTCTGGCTGAGACTTGGCTGAACATGGCAAGGGATCGTTGATCATTGGACGTTGAACATTGATCACTGAAGGGCGATCATTTGATATTTGCGTTTTAAGGAGGACAAGCACATGACGCATTCTAAGACAAGCAAGCAAGCGGTCTACTTTGCCTACGGCACTCTGCTGGACATCAACGGCATGAAGAAGTACTGTCCTTCGGCACAACCCCTCGGGGTGATGAGTTTGAAGGGATACCGGATGGGATTTGCTCTCTGTGGTGCAGATCTCTCCGTGGGCGGGTGCACGTTGGTCGAAGATCCGGGCAACACGATGTACGGTGTTCTCTACAGCCTTCCTGAAAAAGAATTGGCCGACCTGGATGCGGCATCCGGCGTGGACAAGGGGTTGTGGGCGACCATCAACATCACGCTGACCAATGACAAGGGGCAAAAGGTCCCTGCGAACACGCTCACCATCCCTGATCCGGCCGGCCCCTACCAGCCGCCGGAAACTTACACGAACCCCATCCTGCTGGGTGCCAGGGCGTGGCCTCTGCCCCCGGCTTACATCAAGCAACTTGAGGACATCATTCGCAAGTCATAGGGGGAAAACACCTTTGCCCTTTGATGCAGGTTTGCAGCCTCAAACAAAGCCTGCTTGAGCCCCGTTTTAGTCAAAGTCTCTAAGCAGGCCCGAGGGTCTTGATCATCTCTTCGGCGACGAGGAGATCCGAAGGGGTTCCTCTCTCTCTGAGCTTTTCGGCTATTCGCCTGCGGTCCTCTTCGCTTTTCTGCTGAGCGAGCTTGAATTTACCGGCCATGGTCTCCGGGACAAGCGCAAATACGCCTGTCGCCCTAAGAACTTTCTTGTACATCTCGTCTTCGGGACTCAGTCTTCTGTATCTTCCCTCAGGCTGATACTTTTCCATCAGGAGATTGAGGACCGCGCATTTCTCTTCGGGGTTCTCAATGAACCGGCATTGCCCTCGCACCGTGACCGACTTGAAAGCGACGGATGATCCTGACGCGTCCTCTTCGAAGAGAAAGTAGGACGGCAGATAGGTCTGCAGGGACACGGCAAAAAAACTGGCCCGAGGATCCTTTTTCAAAGATTCGAAGCGCTCCCCTGCGACCGCTCCGTGCCAAAGGATCCGGCCATCATAAGCGTAATTCAACGCCGACACTCTCGGCCAGCCATCCGGTCCATTGAACGCGAGGTGCCCTATCTCAGCACTCTTCAACACCTCTTCCATTCGACTCTGATCCGTCACCTCAAATTCTTTTCTGCGCACCGCTGCTCCCCCTTTCCCTTGCAAGGCTTGCACATCTTGTCTATCCTGTAGTATATGACCGGTCCTGTGTCCAGAAATGATTCCAAACGATTGGTTATTCGCGTGAGCCGGCTAGGACTTGCCCGCTTTCGCTGTGGCGGGTCTGAGGCTCGCCTGTGGAGGGATTGTGGATCTTAGAAAGCTTGTTTTATTGATCGGGTTCGTATTTCTCTTCATCCTCCTGGGCGCCGCGGGATGGTACTTCGCTTTCTTGTATGAGGGCGAAACACCCTCCGCGAGCCTCCAACCTCTTCCCGAGTACATTTCCAAGGCCCAGAAGTTCACGGCCACAGCGGTGGACAAAAAGCGCGGTCTCAGAACCGTCAAACTCTCCGTCACTCAAGGAGGCAAGGAGACGGTTCTCCTGGACGAGAAGTTCTCCTACCAAGGAATTCTTAACCGTGACGGCGTTCATCAGGTGCA
>Ga0209706_10000314_pt1 | contig 27489 bp, 25 predicted proteins | sample PPLLaktember2015_6_FD_187263 | JGI IMG/M metagenome (GOLD analysis project Ga0209706, IMG submission 187263) | Freshwater sediment microbial communities from Prairie Pothole Lake near Jamestown, North Dakota, USA - PPLs Lake P8 Core (1) Depth... | ecosystem: Environmental > Aquatic > Freshwater...
TGCGCTCGCGGAGGAGGTCGCCCCGCCTGCCGTCGATTCCGGCGACACCGCCTGGGTGCTGACCGCGTCGGCCCTCGTCCTCATGATGACGCTGCCCGGCCTCGCGCTCTTCTACGGCGGCCTGGTCCGGGCGAAGAACGTGCTGAACGTGCTCGTCCAGTGTTTCGCGTGCGCGGCCGTCGTGGGCGTCCTCTGGATCCTGGTCGGCTACAGCCTCGCGTTCGGCACCGGCAACGCCTTCATCGGCGACTTCTCGAAGGTCGGCCTCTCGGGCGTCACGATGGACTCGGTGGTCGCGAACTTCGCGAGCCCGCCGCGCAACATCCCCGAGTACGTGTTCATCATGTTCCAGGCGATGTTCGCGATCATCACGCCGGGCCTGATCCTCGGCGCGGTGGCCGAGCGCATGAAGTTCAGCGCCTTCGTCGCGTTCATCGCGATCTGGCTGCTCGCGGTGTACTGCCCGATCGCGCACATGGTCTGGTCGTCGGAAGGCTACTTCTTCAAGGAGAGCGCGATCGACTTCGCGGGCGGCCTCGTCGTCCACATGTCGAGCGGCTTCTCGGCGCTCGCGGCGGCGATCGTGCTCGGCAAGCGGCGGGGCTTCGGCAAGGACCCGATGCCGCCGCACAGCCTCCCGCTGTGTCTGATGGGCGCGGGCCTGCTCTGGACGGGATGGTTCGGGTTCAACGCCGGCAGCGCGCTCAGCGCGAGCCCGCTCGCGACCCTCGCGTTCCTGAACACCGGCACCGCCGCGTCGATGGCGACCCTGGTCTGGGCGGCGATCGAGTGGATCCACCGCGGCAAGCCGACCGCGCTCGGCGCGGCGACCGCGGCCGTCGCGGGCCTGGTCGCGATCACGCCGGCGTGCGGCAACGTGAGCCCGATGGGCGCGCTCGCCGTGGGCACCGGCGTCTCGGTGATCTGCTACGCAGCGGTGACCATCCTGAAGCCGCTCTTCGGCTACGACGACTCGCTCGACGCCTTCGGCGTACACGGCATCGGCGGCACCTGGGGTGCGCTCGCGTCCGGCATGTTCGCCGTGACGCTCGGCTCGGGCATCGAGACCAACATGCAGCAGTTCATCGTGCAGCTGAAGGGCGTCGTCTTCACGGCGATCTTCGCGCCCATCGCGACCATCGTGATCCTGATGCTTCTCAAGCTCGTGTTCGGTTCGCTGCGTGTGAACGAGGAGGACGAGGACCTCGGCCTCGACCTCACGGAGCACAGCGAGAGCGCCTACACGAGCGCGGGCGGCGGCGGCTTCGGCGGGGGAGCCATCCTCGAGCGGCCGGCGCACGGCCACGCCGCGCTCGCGGCGCAGGAGTAGGAACGGACGCTGTGGCCGCCGGCCCTGTGCCGGCGGCCGCACGGCGAGGTTGGAACGTGATACCGTGGCCCCGCCGGGCAGGCGCTCGGAGGGACGCGGCGGAAAAGGGGATTCGGCATGCGAAAGATCGAAGCGATCATCAAGCCGTTCAAGCTCGACGAGGTGAAGGAGGCCCTGAACGGCATCGGCGTCCAGGGCATGACGGTGACCGAGGTCAAGGGCTTCGGCCGCCAGAAGGGCCACACGGAGCTCTACCGCGGCGCCGAGTACGTCGTCGACTTCCTGCCGAAGATCAAGCTCGAGATCGCGATCACGGACGAGATGGTGGACAAGGTCGTGCAGACGATCTGCCAGGCCGCCAACACCGGCCGGATCGGCGACGGGAAGATCTTCGTGCTCCCGATGGACGAAGTGATCCGCATCCGCACGGGTGAGCGCGGCCCGGACGCCGTCTAGTCCGCTCCACCCCCACAACCAGTAGAGGAAAGAAGACCATCTCATGAACGCCAAGGAAGTTCTCGAGTACGCGAAGAAGAACGGAGCCGTGATGGTGGACTGCAAGTTCACCGACTTCCCGGGGACGTGGCAGCACGTGTCGCACCCGATCAGCGAGCTGGAAGAGTCCACGTTCGAGGACGGCTACGGCTTCGACGGCTCGTCGATCCGCGGCTGGCAGGCGATCAACAACAGCGACATGCTGATGATCCCGGATCCCGCGACGGCGATCATGGATCCCTTCGCGCAGCACCCGACGCTCTCGGTGGTGTGCGACATCGCCGACCCGATCACGCGCGAGCGCTACTCGCGCGATCCCCGCTGGATCGCGAAGAAGGCGCTCAACTACCTGAAGAGCTCGGGCATCGGCGACTCGATCTTCTTCGGGCCCGAGGCCGAGTTCTTCATCTTCAACGAGGCCCGCTTCGGCTCCGGCGCGAACCACGGCTTCTACCACATCGACTCGGTCGAGGCGGTGTGGAACACGGGCGCCGACGACGACTACGGCCGGCCGAACCTCGGCAACAAGATCCGCCACAAGGAAGGCTACTTCCCGGTTGCGCCGCAGGACACGCAGCAGGACATCCGCACCGAGATGTGTCTGGTGATGCAGCAGTGCGGCATCCCGATCGAGACGCAGCACCACGAGGTGGCGACCGCCGGCCAGGCCGAGATCGACATGCGCTTCGCGCCGATCGTGGAGATGGGCGACAAGCTCATGCTCTACAAGTACATCGTGAAGAACGTGGCGAAGCGCCACGGCATGACGGCGACGTTCATGCCGAAGCCGCTGTTCCAGGACAACGGCTCGGGCATGCACTGCCACCAGTCGATCTGGAAGGACGGCAAGCCGCTCTTCGCGGGCAATGGCTACGCGGGGATGAGCGAGCTCGCCCTCTACTACATCGGCGGCATCATCAAGCACGCGCGGGCGCTCGCGGCGATCACCAATCCCACGGTGAACAGCTACAAGCGGCTGGTGCCGGGCTACGAGGCGCCGGTGAACCTCGCGTACTCGAGCCGGAACCGCTCGGCGGCGATCCGCATCCCGATGTACTCGCCGAGCCCGAAGGCGAAGCGCATCGAGGTGCGCTTCCCGGATCCGTCGTGCAACCCGTACCTGGCCTTCGCGGCCATGGCGATGGCGGGCATCGACGGCATCGAGAACAAGATCCACCCCGGTGAGCCGCTCGACAAGAACATCTACGCCCTCTCCGCGGAGGAGCGGAAGAACGTTCCGTCGATGCCGGGCAGCCTCGACGAGGCGCTCGCCTGCCTGGAGGCCGACAAGGACTTCCTCCTGAAGGGCGACGTCTTCACCGAGGACGCGCTCGACACCTGGGTCGAGTACAAGCGCGAGAACGAGGTCGACGCGGTGCGCCTGCGGCCGCATCCGCACGAGTTCGAGCTCTACTACAACTGCTGAGCCCCGCGGCGTACCGCAGCGCCGCCGCGCAAGCGGCGGCGCGAGGAACGCCGCGCTGGGGCCGCTAGCCGGCCCGGGCAGGAGACACAGCGCGCGGCGGCCGGGCGAAAGCCCGGCCGCCGCCTCTGCTTCATCCCCCCGCGCCTCAAGTCCCATCCTCCGCGCGACGATGCCTGCGGAGGAGGTTCTCCCGATGCCCGAGCCGCGGATTTTCGCGAGCTTCGTCCAGGGATCCCTGGACACGCTGGCCTCGCTCGACGCTGCGGTCGCCGAGAAGGCGCGCGCGCGCATCAAGCCCGAGACCCTCGCCGCAGTGAAGGAGGCGGGCGCCTTCGGCTGGCTCCCCGTCTCGCTCGACGTCGAGATCACCGAATGCCTGTTCTCGGCGGCCGGCACCGAGCGCGCCTGCCAGGCGATGCGCGAGAACCTGGTCGCGACCTGCGACCAGCCGGTGCTGCGCCCGCTCGTGCAGGGCGCCTTCGCCATCTTCGGCCGCTCGCCGGCGCGCGCCCTCGCCTGGGTTCCGCGGGGCTGGACGCTGCTCTATCGCGATTGCGGCACCATGCATTTCGAGCCCGGCGCGCCGGGGGAGACCTGCGCACGGCTCGTGAGCGAAGGGCTCCCGCCCGAGATCACGTGCAGCCCGAACTATCTCGTCGGTAGCGCCGCGGCGTTCTCGGGCATGTTCAAGGTGCTGCGCGTCGAGGGCCGCTGCGAGCTTGCAAAGCTCCAGGGCGCGCGCGCCGAGTTCGCGCTGCGCTGGTCCGCCGGGGCCGCGTGACCCGGATCACAGGAACCGGTCGCGTACGCACCGACACTGAAATCTGACCTCCAGCACGAGGAAGACCGCCATGATCCGCCCGCTTCTCGTCGCCGCCGCTCTCGTCCTGCTCGCCGCCTCGCCGGCTGCCGCCAAGAAGAACGGCCACGACAAGGGGAAGGGGCACGGCGGCGGAAAGAATGGCGGAGGCCCGAGCGTGGTCGAGGTCGACGTCAACGTCGTCGTCTTCAGCCCCCAGCAGCGCGTCGTCTACCGTGCGTACCGCGAGCAGCGCTACGGGAAGAACTGTCCCCCGGGCCTCGCGAAGAAGCACAACGGCTGCATGCCGCCGGGCCTCGCGAAGAAGCGCTACCAGGTGGGGCAGCCCATCGAGCACGCGATTTTGCTCGCGCCGGTCCCGCCGGAGCTCGAGATCCGTATCGGGGTTCCCCCGGTGGGCTACGTCTATGGAATGCTCGATGGCGACCTCGTGAAGCTCGCCGCCGGCACGCTGATGGTGGTCGACGCCATCGAAGGGCTCAGCGACTAGCCGGCCCGCTCAAGTCGCACCTGTCGTGCGTCGATGACCTCCGTATGGCATCTCCCGCACGCAGCCCCGACCGGCGCAAGTTCCCGCGCGAGAAGCATCGGGTGCCCTGCGACCTCACGATCGACGGGAAGGCCAGCACCGGCTTCGTGACCGATCTCTCGCCCCGGGGTCTCTTCGTGCAGACCTCGATCACGGCGAGCGAAGGTACGGCGGTCTCGATCCGCCTGCGCGAGCCGGACCGGGACGCCATCGAGCTGCAGGCGCGCGTCGCACGAGTGCGTCGGGCGCATCGGGCGATGGTGGCGGTGACGACGCCGGGGCTCGGGCTCGAGGTGGTCCAGGCTCCCGAGTCGTACTACGCGATGCTCAAGCGCCACGGCCACTGAGCGCGCTCGCCTTCAGCCGAGACCGAGCACCTCGTCCATCCCGTAGAGGCCGGGCCCGCGTCCGGCGACCCAGCGCGCCGCGCGGATCGCGCCGCGCACGAAGTGGTCGCGCGTCATGGCGCGGTGGGCGAGCTCGAGGCGCTCGCCGCCGCCCAGGAAGAGCACGGTGTGCTCGCCGGGGTTGTCGCCGCCGCGCAGCGCCTGGAGGCCGATCGAGCCCGGCGCCCGCGCCCCCGTCTCACCAGCCCGCGCCATCACGAAGCGTTCGCGCGCCGCATCGCCCGCGAGCCCGCGCCCTTCCGCCACGGCCATCGCCAGCCGAAGCGCAGTGCCGCTCGGCGCGTCGCGCTTCGCCGCGTGGTGCAGCTCGACGATCTCGGCGTCGAAGCCGGCTCCGAGGCGCTGCGACGCCTCGCGCACGAGGTGCGCGAGCACGTTCACCGCCACGGAGAAGTTCGGCGCGAACACGATCGCGACGCTCTCGGCAGCGCGCTCGATCTGCGCGCGTCCTGCCGCATCGATGCCCGTCGTCCCGATCACGCACGGCACGCCCGCCTTCACCACGTGGGGCAGCAGGGAGAGGGTCGCGGCGGGCACGGTGAAATCGATCGCCACGTCGCTCCCGGAGAGGGCGGACGCGGGATCGGCCGAGAGCAGGACGCCGGGCGCGAGGCTCTCGCCGAGGCGCGGCGCGCCCGGCGCTTCGAGCGCGGCGGTCAACCGGAGCTGCGGCTCCTCGGCCAGGAGCTCGCGGATCCGCACGCCCATGCGTCCGAGGGCACCGGCCACACAGACGCGGGCGGGCGACGTCATCAGAGGATCCCGAGCTCCTTCAAGACGACCTGGAGGCGTTCGCGGCTCGGCGGCGAGATCGGCGTCAGTGGCAGCCGCAGCTCGTCGCGGATCAATCCGCGCATCGCCAGCGCCGCCTTCACCGGGATCGGGTTCGTCTCGACGAAGAGCGCGTCGAAGAGCGGGAGCAGCCGGTAGTGGATGTCCCGCGCGCGGGCGAGATCGCCGGCGCGGAACGCTCGCACGAGACCCACCATGTCGGCCGGCGCCACGTTCGAGCTGGTCGAGATCACGCCGCGTCCGCCGAGCGCGAGCAGCGGCAGCGTGAGCGAGTCGTCACCCGAGAGCACTGCGAAATCCTCGGGGCAGCTCGCGATCACGTGGGCCATCTGGTCGAGATTCCCGCACGCCTCCTTCACGCCGACGATCTGGTCGATCTCGGCGAGGCGCGCAAGCGTGGCGGGCAGGATGTTCGACGCCGTGCGTCCGGGGATGTTGTAGGCGACCAGCGGGAACGCGGCCTCGCGCGCGACCTGCGCGTAGTGCGCGACGATGCCCTCCTGCGTGGGCTTGTTGTAGTAGGGCGAGATCAGGAGCGCGCCATCGGCGCCGGCCTCCTTCGCGTGCTGCGTGAGCGCCACGGCCTCGGCCGTCGAGTTCGAGCCGGTGCCGGCGAGCACGGGCACCCGACCGCGCGCCGCGCTCACCACGACCTCGATCACCCGCCGGTGCTCGGCGTGGGAGAGCGTGGCCGCCTCGCCCGTCGAGCCGCACGGCACGAGGCCGTCGATTCCGGCGGCGATCTGCAGCTCCACCAGCTCCTGGAGCGCACGCTCGTCCACCGCGCCGTCGCGGAACGGCGTCACGAGTGCGGTGTAGACGCCTTCGAACATGGTCACTCCTCTCCCGCAAGCGGGAAGCGGCCGGTGTAGACCTCGGCGGCGGGGCCGGTCATGAAGACGTGGGCGGAGTCGTCCGCCCACTCGAGGAGCAAGGTACCGCCGCGCAGCGCGATCTCGACCCGGCGCTCGCAGGCGCCGCGCAGCATCGTCGCCACGGCCACGGCGCACGCGCCGCTGCCGCAGGCGAGCGTTTCGCCCGTGCCGCGCTCGAAGGTCCGCTGCCGCAGGAGCCCGCGCGAGACGATCTCGACGAACTCGACGTTCGTCCGATTCGGGAACGCGGAATGGTGCTCGAGGGCCGGCCCGAGCGTCTCGACCGGCGCGCGCTCGACGTCGTCGACGTAGACGATGCAGTGCGGGTTGCCCATGCCGACGCTCGACAACACGAGGCGCTGGCCCGCGACCTCGAGCGGCACGTCCAGCACGGGTCCATCGCCGGCGCCGAGCGTGGTCGGGATCTTCGACGGCGCGAGGAAGGGCCGGCCCATGTCGACGCGCACCTGGTCGCCGCCGGCGGCGCGCGGCCGCATGATGCCGGCCAGGGTCTCCACCGAGATCTCGTCCTTCGTCGTGAGGCCGCGGTCGCGCACGAACTTGTAGAAGGCGCGCAGGCCGTTCCCGCACATCTCCGCGCGCGAGCCGTCGTTGTTGTAGATGTCCATCCGGAAGTCCGCGTCCTCGGACGGGCGGACGACGAGGATCTGGTCGCAGCCGACGCCGAAGTGGCGGTCGGCGAGGCGCGCGGCGATCGGCTCGATCGGCGGCAGCGTCTGCGACACGCCGTCGAGCACGACGTAGTCGTTCCCGGCGCCGTGCATCTTCGTGAAGGCGAGGAAGGCGGGCTCTCGGCTCATGGCGTCCTCCGCGTCATGGGCGGTTGCCCTCGAGGCGCGGGTCGGTCTCGTCACGATACTTCGGTGCGGCCGGCGCGGGAGCGCTGCCGCCGTCCGGCGTGGCGGTCGCGGGCGCCGGGGTCGCGGCCGGCGCGCCCGGCGTCGCCGCCGCCGCCGGCGTTTCGGGCGTCGAGCGCGAGGGCTTGCCGTACTTGCCGCAGGCGCCGCCGAGCGCCAGAAGGGCGAGGAGCGGGAGCAGGGCGGTCAGGGAGCGGAAACGTCGGGTCATCGGGCGGTCTCCTCGGCGTCGAGCGCCGCAGCCTCGTCGGCAAGCTCTGCCTCGGCGCGCTCGAGCGCGGAGGCCACCGTGGCACGAGCAGTTCCGCCGACCAGGCTGCGCTCCTCGAGGGCGCGCTCGAGGCGCGCGAGCTCCGAGGCCGGCGCCGGGAAGGCGGGATGGAACGCGCGCAGGTCCTCGCGCGAGAGCGTGCGCAGATCGGCGTCCTTCTCGACGCAGTGGGCGACCACGCGGCCGACCGCCTCGTGGGCCTCGCGGAACGGCACGCCCTCGCGCACCAACGCCTCGGCCAGGTCGGTCGCGAGCAGCATCGGATCGCTTGCGGCCTCGCGCATGCGCTCGACGCGCACGCGCAGGGTCGCGATCGCGCCCGCCATCACCTCGAGCGAGTCGCCGAGCGTGCGCGCCGTGTCGAAGATCGGCTCCTTGTCCTCCTGCATGTCGCGGTTGTACGCGAGCGGGAGGCCCTTCATCACGGTCAGCAGCGCCACCAGATTTCCGATCGCGCGGCCGCTCTTGCCGCGTACGAGCTCGGGCACGTCCGGGTTCTTCTTCTGCGGCATCAGGCTCGAGCCGGTCGAGTAGGCGTCGGAGAGCTCGACGAAGCCGAACTCCGCCGTCGACCAGAGCACGAGCTCCTCGGCGAGGCGCGAGAGGTGCACCATGGAGATCGCCCCGGCGGCGAGGAACTCGAGCCCGAGATCCCGCGAGGCGACGCTGTCGAGGCTGTTCGCGGTCGGCGCGTCGAAGCCGAGCGCGCGGGCCGTGTGCTCGCGGTCGAGGGGCAGGGTCGTGCCGGCGAGGGCGCCCGCGCCGAGGGGCGAACGCGAGAGCCGCGCCCGCAGGTCCCGGAAGCGCCAGGCGTCGCGGCCGAGCATCTCGACGAAGGCGAGCCAGTGGTGCGCCAGGCGCACGGGCTGCGCGCGTTGCAGATGCGTGTAGCCCGGGAGCACGGTGTCGAGGTGCTCGCGCGCGCGCGCCGCGAGCACGCCGCGCAGCTCGAGCAGGCCGCGCTCGGCGGCGCGCGTGGCGTCGCGCAGGTAGAGGGCGAGATCGGTCGCGATCTGGTCGTTCCGGCTGCGGCCCGTGTGCAGGCGACCGGCGACGGGCCCGACCAGCGCCCGCAGCCGCGTCTCGACGTTCATGTGGATGTCTTCGAGGGCCGGGTCGAAGGGGAACTCGCCGCGCTCGATCTCGCCGGCCACGGTCTCGAGCCCGCGAACCAGCGTATCGGCGTCGGCGTCCGACAGGATGCCGACCCGGGCCAGCATCCGGGCGTGCGCGATCGAGCCGCGGATGTCGTGGCGGGCGAGGGCGCGGTCGAAGTGGATCGAGGCGGAGAAGCGCTCGACGGCGGGGTCGGTCGGCAGCTGGAACCGTCCGCCCCAGGGCTTCCGGCCCCCCTGGGTGCTCATGGCCGCAAATCTCGGAAAGCGCGACCGTTTCCGCAAGCGAGGCTAGACTGCGCGCGCTGCCGGCCGGGGGGCGGCGGCCGCCGGGAGGGGTCGCGCAGCGCGAGCCCTCCGGAGCCCGCGGAGCCGGCTGCCAGCTTCCGACTTCTGGCTTCCTACGGGCCCCCGCGATCGAGGTTCGACGCCAGCATGATCATCGTGATGAAGGCGGACATCCGCCCCGACGCGCCGGAGGCGCAGCGCGTGATCGCGCTCGCCGAGAGCTTCCCGGGGGTGCGCACCGAGGTGCACCACATCCAGGGCGCCACGCGCTCCCTGACCGAGATCTATCTCCTGGGGCCGACCGGGGTCGTCCCGACCACCCCCTTCGAGGAGTTCGAGTTCGTCGAGAAGGTGGTCCGCGTCACGGAGAAGTTCCGGTCGATCGGTAGCCACGGCGGCAAGCTCGACGCGGTCGGCTTCGTCTACAACGGCGTCCACATCTCCCAGGACACCTTCCACGTCTTCCCGGGCGTCTGCGCCGTGGACACGCCGAAGAACCTCGACGACACCTTCGCGGCCCTGTCGCGGGCCGGCATCCAGACCGCCCGGGCCGGCGTCTACAAGCCACGCACGAGCCCCTACGACTTCCAGGGGCTCGGCGCCGGGTGCCTGCCCTGGGTCTTCGAGAGCGCGGGCCGCCACGGGATCAAGATCGTCGCCATGGAGGTCACCCGGGAGAGCCACATCGAGGAGATCCAGCTCGCCCTGGCCGCGAGCGGTGGGGCCACCGGCGTGATGCTCCAGATCGGCACCCGCAACGCCCAGAACTTCGAGCTGCTGAAGGCCGTCGGCTCCCAGACCGAGCTGCCGGTCCTGTTCAAGCGCGGCATGGGCATCACGCTCGAGGAGTCGCTGAACGCCTGCGAGTACGTCGCGAGCGGCGGGAACCGGCGGATCGTGTTCTGCCTGCGCGGCATGAAGACGAACTTCGCCGACCCCCACCGCAATCTCGTGGACTTCGGGCAGGTGCCCGTGGTGAAGCGGCTCACGCGCCTCGCGGTCTGCATCGACCCGTCCCACTCCGTGGGACGCCGCTCGGTCGGTCCCGAGGGCATCCTCGACATCTTCCACGTCACGGCCCAGGGGGTCGTGGCCGGCGCCAACATGGTGCTGGTCGATCTGCACCCGCGGCCGGAAGAGGCGCTCTGCGACGGGCCCCAGGCGCTGCTGATCGACGAGCTCGGCTACCTCCTCGACGACATCAAGATCGTGCGGCGAGCCTACGAGGAGCGGCTCGCCCTCGCGTCGGCCCGTGGGAGCCGGTAGCCAGCGCAAGCGCGGTCCGGGCCGGCGCCAGCGCGGCACGGGGGTCGGCCTCGGCCGCACCCTGTTCCGCAGCGGGCTCGCCCTCGCGACCCTCGCCGCCCTCGTCGCCGGGATTCTCGTCGGCTCCGAGCTGCGCCGTCTCGACGCCCTCGTGCGCGCGCGCTTCGAAGGCCAGCGCTTCCAGGTGCCGTCCCGGGTTCTCTCGGCGCCGACCCTGCTGGCGGCCGGCGTCGACTGGAAGCAGATCGACCTGCGCGACGCGCTGATGCGCCTCGGCTATCAGGAGGTCGGCGCCGACGCGCCCGAGGTCGCGCCAGGCCGCTTCAGCTGGCAAGGCGAGCGCGTTCGCGTTCACCTCCGGCCCTTCGATCACCCGAGCCGCTCCGAGGCCGCACGCCTGATCGAGCTGCGCCTCGAGGGACGTGAGATCGCCTCGGTGCGCGATCTCGAGGAAGACCGCGAGCTCGGCGGCGCGCTGCTCGAGCCCGAGGTCGTGGGCTCGTACTACGGCCCGCATCGGCAGCAGCGCGAGCTGGTGCGGCTCGACGAGGTCCCGCGTCACGTCGTGGACGCGATCCTCTCGGTCGAGGATCAGCGCTTCGAGGAGCACCACGGCCTCGACCCGATCCGGATCGTCGGCGCGTTCGTCGCGAACCTCCGCGCCGGCGGCACCGTGCAGGGCGGCAGCACGCTCACGCAGCAGCTCGTGAAGAATTTCTTCCTCACGCCCGAGCGCAGCCTGCGGCGGAAGCTGCGGGAGGCGGCGCTCTCGGTGATCGTCGAGCTGCGCTACGCGAAGGACGAGATCCTCGAGTGCTACCTGAACGAGATCTACCTCGCTCAGCGCGGCGGCACGGAAGTCCACGGCGTCGGGGAGGCGTCGCGCCTCTACTTCGGGAAGCCGGTGCAGGAGATCGGCGTGGCCGAGGCCGCGCTGATCGCAGCCGTGATCCCGGGCCCGAACGCGATCTCGCCCTACAAGAACCCGGAGCGCGCCCTCGCACGGCGCGACCTCGTGCTCGACCTGATGCACGAGCAGCGTCGCATCGACGACGCCACCTGGGCCGGGGCGAAGGCCGAGCCGCTACGCCTCTCCGCCGTCACGCTCGAGCCGAGCGAGGCCCGCTACTTCCTCGACGTGGTGCGGCGGCAGCTGCCGGAGGTGTACGCGAGCGACGTGCTCTCGAACGAGGGCCTGCGCATCTACTCGACCCTCGACCTGCGGCTCCAGCGCGCGGCGGCGCGCGCGCTGCGCCAGGGCCTCGAGGGGATCGAGAAGCGCTTCCCGCGCCTGAAGAGCGACGACCCGGCGAAGCGGATCCAGGGCTGCGTGCTGGCGCTGCGGCCGCAGACGGGCGAGGTGCTCGCGCTGGTCGGCGGCCGGGACTACGGCCAGAGCCAGTTCGATCGTTGCACCCAGGCGCGCCGCCAGATGGGGAGCGTCTTCAAGCCCTTCGTCTACCTCGCGGCGCTCGAGCCGGGCCCGAACGGTCCCGCGATCACGCTCGCAAACCAGCTCGACGACGATCCGGTCGCGATCCAGACCTCGAGCGGCGTGTGGGCGCCCGTCAACTACGACAAGAAGTTCCGCGGCATGGTGAGCGTCCGGAGCGCCCTCGAGCATTCGCTCAACGTGCCGACCGTGCGCCTCTCGCAGCGCGTCGGCATCGACCGCACGGCCGACCTCGCGCGCCGGCTCGGGATCGAGAGCCGCCTGCCGCGCGTCCCGAGCCTCGCGCTCGGCGTCGCCGACGTGGCGCCGATCGAGGTCGCCCGGGCGTACGCGACGATCGCGAATGGCGGCGTCCGTCCGGAGATCCACACCTTCGACGACGCCTTCGACGCGAACGGCAACGTCGTCAGCCGGCCCGAGCCGCGCCCGCAGCGCGTGCTCGATCCGGGCACGGCCTTCCTCGGCATCTCGCTGCTCGAGGGCGTGGTCGATCGCGGCACCGCCGCGTCGATCCGCAGCGCGGGGATCGAGGGTCCGGTCGCGGGCAAGACCGGCACGACGGACGACGGCCGGGACGCCTGGTTCGCGGGCTTCACGCCCGACCTGGTCGTCGTGGTCTGGGTGGGCTTCGACGAGCCGCGGAAGACGGCCCTGACGGGCGCCTCGGGCGCGCTCGCGATCTGGACGCGCTTCCTGCTCGATGCCACGGGCGGCCAGGTGCGCGGCGACTTCCGTCCGCCCGACGAGGTGGTGCAGGTCGCGATCGATCCCGGCAGCGGCGCGCTCGCGCTCGACGGCTGCCCGGTACACGCGAACGAGTGGTTCCTGCTGGGCACCGAGCCCACGCGCACCTGCCCCGAGGGCTTCGGCGGCTGGTTCGGCGGGTCGGACGATCAGGACGACGGACGAGGCGATCGCGGCGGCCCGGGACCGGCCACCCGGGCCACGCGCAAGATCCTCGACTTCTTCAAGGACCTGTTCTGATGCGCCGATCCGAAGGTCCCCGGCGGGGCTCCTGCCGGCGTGATAGGGTGCCCGACCGATGAGCCCGAAGCTTCGCGTCTTCCTGCTCGCGCTCCTGACGGCGTTGCCGCTCGACCAGGCGACGAAGATCTGGATCGATCGCAACCTCACCTACGCGGATCGCATCCCGGTGATCGAGGGCTTCTTCTACCTCACGCACGTGCGAAACCCGGGGGCCGCGTTCAGCATGTTCGCGACCATGGACCCGACGTTGCGGATGGCGTTCTTCGTGAGCGTCTCGCTGGTCGCGATGGCCATCGTCTTCTCGTTCTACCGCAAGCTTCCCGCGGGCGACCGGCTGTCGTCGTTCGCGCTCGGCTGGATCCTCGGCGGCGCGCTGGGCAACCTGATCGACCGCCTCACGCGCGGCGAAGTGGTGGACTTCCTGCGCTTCCACCTGTGGAGCGGGTACACGTGGCCCGACTTCAATCTCGCCGACAGCTTCATCGTCGTCGGCGTGGGGCTGCTGGTGCTCGAGCTGCTCGCGAGCGAGGGCGAGAGTCGGGGTGGCGACGCGCCGGCTTCCGGCGGTCCCGCCACTCCTCGCGCGTAATTTTTTTTCGCCTTGCACCGCGCCGTCCGCGCGAGCCGAAAGCGATTCTCGTTCGCGGGTCCTCGGCATGCGGGGCCAGACACTTCCTGACGTCGGCCGGAAGTTTGCCCACGAACATCGCCTTTCGTTTGCTTGACACCCTTCGCGCGCCTGCGATAGAACCGCCGAGCCCCGTCAGTGCCAGCGCAACGCGCGACGGCCCGCGGGGAAACTCGACGCACCCGTCGACAATCAGCACACGGATCACCGGTGAAGCGCGCGAAGAGCGACTACTCGATCCAGACCGTGACCAATGCGCTCGCGCTGCTCGAGGCGTTCGAGAGCGCGCCGTCGCTCGGCGTCTCCGAGCTCTCGCGCCGGCTCGCGCTGCACAAGAACAACGTGTTCCGCCTGCTCGCCACGCTCGAGGAGCGCGGCTTCGTGGAGCAGGAGCCCGGCGGCGACCGCTACCGCCTCGCCCTGCGCTGCCTCGAGCTCGGCCAGGCCTTCGTGCGCAGCCGCAACCTGCTGCGCGAGGCGCAGCCGCTGCTCGACGCGCTCGCCGCGGAGCTCGGCGAGTCGGCGCATCTCGCGGTGCTCTCGGACTTCGAGGTCGTCCATCTCGCGGGCGCCCAGCCCGACCAGCTCCTGCTGGCGGGACTGCGCGTCGGGCGGCGCCTGCCCGCCCACGCCACCGCCCTCGGCAAGGCACTCCTCGCCTTCTCGCCGGAGCCGCTGCGCCAGGCCTACGACGCGCAAGTGGTCTCCGCCGGGCTCGCGGCGCGCACGTCCGCGACGCTCACCGACCGGGCGAAGCTGCTCGAGCACCTGCACGCGGTGGCGAGCCGTGGCGTCGCTCTCGACCTCGAGGAGTGCGAGCGCGGCGTCGCCTGCGCCGCCGCGCCGGTCGTCGACGGCACGGGCCGTCTGGTGGCCGCGATCTCGGTCTCGGGCCCGAGCTCCCGCCTCGTCGAGGACGCCCTCGCGGGTCCGGTCGCGCGGCGCGTGGCTGCGTGTGCGGACACGCTCTCGGCCCGCCTGGGCTGCGCCGCCGCGCTTGCCCGCGGTTCCCTCCTCGCCTAGCTTCGAACTCGCAAGTCCCCGTTTTCAAAGAAATATTGACTCCGGGTCACACGAGTCACGGACGAGGAGCCCCCATGGACTTCGGTCTCACGGACGAGCAGCTCGCGCTGCAGGACACCGCCCGCCGCTTCGCGCGCGAGGAGATCGCGCCGGTCGCTGCGCAGCACGACCAGAGCGGCGAGTTCCCGCGCCACATCATGCAGCGCGCCTGGGAGCTCGGGCTCTCGAGCACCTGCATCCCCGGCGACTACGGCGGCGTGGGCCTCGACTCGGTCGGCGCCGCCCTCGTGACCGAGGAGCTCTCCTGGGGCTGCGCCGGCATGGCGACCTCGATCATGTGCAACGACCTGGGACTCATGCCGATCCTCCTCGGCGGCAGCCCGGAGCAGCAGAAGGAGTGGCTCGGCCAGTGCGCCGACAGCTTCAAGATGATCTCGTTCTGCCTCTCGGAGCCGGCCGCCGGCTCCGACGTCGCCGGCCTGCAGCTGCTGTGCGAGAAGGACGGTGACCACTACGTCCTGAACGGCACCAAGTGCTGGATCACCAACGGCGGCGTCGCCGACCTCTACACCGTGTTCGCGACGCTCGACCGCTCGAGCCGCCACAAGGGCATCTGCGCCTTCGTCCTCCCGACGAGCACGCCCGGGATCACGATCGGGAAGAAGGAGGACAAGATGGGCCAGCGGGCGAGCGACACCCGCGTGATCCACTTCGACAACGTGCGCGTGCCCATGGCGCAGCGCCTCGGCCAGGAGGGCGAGGGCTTCAAGATCGCCATGAAGACCCTCGACCGCACGCGCCCGTCGATCGGCGCCCTCGCCACCGGCATCGCCCAGCGCGCGCTCGACGAGAGCGTGAAGTACGCGCAGGAGCGCAAGGCGTTCGGCTTCCCGATCGCGGGCTTCCAGGCGGTGCAGTTCATGCTGGCCGACATGGCGAAGGACATCGAGGCCGCGCGCCTGCTGACGATCCAGAGCGCCTGGATGATCGACCAGGGCCTGCGCGCTTCGAAGCACTCCTCCTTCGCCAAGTGCTTCGCCACCGACGCCGCGATGCGCGTCACGACGGACGCGGTCCAGGTCTTCGGCGGCAACGGCTACACCAAGGAGTACCCCGTCGAGAAGCTGATGCGCGATGCGAAGCTGATGCAGATCTACGAGGGTACGAACCAGATCCAGCGGCTCGTGATCGCGCGGGAGCTGCTGAAGGGCTGACGGAGCGGCCGGACCGAGGGGAAACCCGCGGCCTCGCGCCGATAGACACCCCCGGGCCCGTTTCGTAGACTCGTTCATCCACCGCGGCCAGTCCGCCGCGAGGCAAGGCAAGTCCGACCTCCCCCTCCGGACGCAAGAGGTATCTCGAAGTGGCGATGATCACGAAGGAACAGGCGCTCGCGTATCACTCGGAGGGGCGCCGAGGCAAGATCAAGGTCGTCCCGACGAAGCCGACCGTCACCGCGGCCGACCTCTCCATGGCCTACACGCCCGGCGTCGCCGAGCCCTGTCGCGCGATCGCCGCGAACCCGGACGACGTCTTCAAGTACACCGCCCGAGGCAACCTGGTCGCCGTGATCTCGAACGGCACCGCGGTGCTCGGCCTCGGCAACATCGGGCCCGCCGCCGGCAAGCCGGTGATGGAGGGCAAGGGCGTCCTGTTCAAGCGCTTCGCGGACATCGACGTGTTCGATCTCGAGCTCGACACGGAGGATCCCGCGGAGATCATCCGGACCTGCCAGATCCTCGAGCCGACCTTCGGCGGCATCAACCTCGAGGACATCCGAGCTCCCGAGTGCTTCGAGATCGAAGAGCGCCTGATCGACACGATGGACATCCCGGTCTTCCACGACGACCAGCACGGCACCGCCATCATCTCGGCCGCCGCGTTCCTGAACGCCCTCGAGATCACGGGCCGCAAGATCCAGGACGCGAAGGTCGTGTTCTCGGGCGCCGGCGCGGCGGGCATCGCCTGCGCCAAGCTCTACATCGACCTCGGCGTGCAGCCCGAGAACATGGTGCTCGTCGACTCGAAGGGCGTGATCTACAAGGGCCGCAAGGAAGGCATGAACAAGTACAAGGAGGGGTTCGCGCGCGAGACGCCGCTCCGCTCCCTCGAGGACGCGCTGCGCGGCGCCGACGCCTTCGTCGGCGTGTCGAGCGCGGGCCTGATGACGCAGGCCATGGTGAAGAGCATGGCGAGCCAGCCGATCATCTTCGCGATGGCGAACCCCGACCCCGAGATCGAGCCGAAGGACGTCGCCGCGGTCCGCAACGACGCCATCATGGCGACGGGCCGCTCCGACTACCCGAACCAGGTCAACAACTGCCTCGGCTTCCCGTTCCTCTTCCGAGGCGCACTCGACGTGCGCGCGCGCAAGATCAACGAGGCGATGAAGCACGCGGCGGTGAAGGCTTTGGCCGAGCTCGCGAGGCTGGGTGAGAGCGGGATCTCGGACGCCGTGCGCAACGCGTACCCGGGCGAGAAGTTCGACTTCGGGCCGAAGTACATCATCCCGAAGCCCTTCGATCCGCGCGTGCTGCTCCACGTCGCGCCGGCCGTGGCCGAGGCGGCGATGGAGTCGGGCGTGGCGCGCGAGAAGGTCGATCTCGCGGAGTACCGGAAGAAGCTCGAGCAGACCTCGCGGGAGCTGGCGCAGCTCTGAGCCCCGCAGCGGAGTCCAGCGACCGACACCGGGCGCGGCGCGGCGAGAGCCGCCCGCGCCCGGTCCTCTTCGACACCGACATCGGCAGCGACGTGGACGACGCCGTGGCGCTGGCGCTGCTCCTCGCCTGCCCCGACGAGCTCGCCCTCGTCGCCATCACCACCGTCGCCGCCGACACGGCGCTGCGCGCCCGCATCGCGGCCCGCCTGCTCGCCATCGCGGGCCGCCGCGACGTCGAGGTCTTCGCCGGCGCGCAAGACGCCCTGCTGCGTCGCGAGCGCTTCGCGCTCTGGGACCACGTCGGCCAGGGGCTCCCCGACGCGCCGCCGGGCGGCGACGCGCCGATCCGTGACGAGCCCGCGCCCGAGCGCATCGTGCGCGCGGCCCGGGAGATCGACGGCCTCGAGCTCCTCGCCGTCGGCCCGATGACGAACCTCGCCCGTGCGCTCGCCCTCGATCCCGAGCTCCCGCGCCGCGTCGCCGGCCTCACGGTGATGGGCGGCCACGTCCGTCGCGTCGCGATCGGCCGCAAGATCTTCGGCCCCGGCATCGACTACAACCTCTGCTCCGACCCCGAGGCGAGCGTCGCAGTCCTCGGCGCCGGCTTCCGCACCACGCTCGTCCCCGCCGACGTGACGCTCGAGACCTGGCTCCGCCCCGCCGACCTGGCGCGCTTCGACGCCGCCGGGCCGCTCGGCCGGGCGCTCGCCGCGCAGATCCGCATCTGGGACCCGATCCAGCGCAAGCTCTTCACGGACCTGGGCGGCGAGATGGCGGACGACAACGTCGCGTTCCTGCACGACCCGCTGACGGCCCTGGCGCTGGTGGACGAGAGCCCCTTCGGCTTCGAAGAGCTCGAGATCGTGACGACGATCCGCGACGGCGTCCTGCGCACGCTCGAAGCGGCAGCGGGGAGCGGGCTCGGCACGCCGATGCGGGTTGCGACGCGCATCGACGCCGGCGCCGCGGAGCGCGCGATGGTGGAACGCATCGTCGCGGGGCCGCCGCGCGCATAGCGGGCGCGATGTCGCGCGCGCTCGCGGCATCCCTGGGCGGCGTCGGACTCAGGCCGGGGTGACGCCCGTCTCGTCGCCGGCCTCGTCTGCCGCGGGTCGTCGCGGGGCGAAGATCCAGGCGGCGCCGACGCCGAGCAGGTAGAGCAGCACCAGAGGCCCGGCGAGCAGCGACTGGGTCACGATGTCGGGCGTCGGCGTGAGCACCGCCGCCAGCACGAACGCGCCGAGCACCGCGTACTTGAAGCCGCGCAGCAGGCCTCGCGCGTCGACGACCCCTGCGACCGCCAGGAAGAACACGATCACCGGCAGCTCGAAGGCGACCCCGAAGGCCAGGAACATGTGGACCGTGAAGGCGAAGACCTCGCGCATCGTCCAGGCGGCCTCGACGAACTCGCTCCGGAAGCCCGCGAAGAACCCGAACATGATCGGGAACACGACCTCGTACCCGAAGATCGCGCCGCCCGCGAAGAGCAGGGTCGAGATCAGCACGAAGGGCAGCGCGATCCGCTTCTCCTTCGGATAGAGCCCCGGCGCAACGAAGGCCCAGAGCTGCCAGAACACGATGGGCAGCGCCAGCACGAAGCCCGCGAGCACCGCGCACTTCATGTAGGTGAAGAAGATCTCCGCAGGCGCCAGGGCCTGGAGCTTCCCACCGTCGGGACCGAGCGATTGCAGGGCCGGGCGCAGCAGGAAGGCGAAGACCTGCTCGCGGTAGTTCCAGGCCGCGACGCTGCCGACGAGCATCGCGAACAGGATCTTGAAGATCCGATTGCGCAGCTCGGCCAGGTGCTCGGTCAGCGGGAGGCGGGCGTCATCCACCGGCGGTCGGATCGGGCCGGGCCGCGTCGCTCGCCGGGCTCGCGCCCGTCGGCACGGCATCGGGGGGCGCCGAGGGCGTCGCGGCGGTGACTGCGGCGGGTGCTTCGGGGGTGTTGGCCGCGATGCGCGGCGCCGGCGGCTCGGGCGGCGGATTCATCACCTGCTCGCGGAGGTCGTTCGAGGCGCGGCGGAATTCGGCGAGCCCCTTGCCGATCGAGCGCGCGAGCTCCGGCAGCTTGGTCGGTCCGAAGATCAGGAGCGCGACGACGAGGATGAGGATGAGCTCCGGCATCCCGATGCCGAACATGGAGGACCTCGACCACGCCGGGGGGCGTGGCCCGATCCTACGCCAGCGCCCGGGGCGGTGCTACGCGCCGGTCGCGACGCGCATCGTCGCCGTGCGTCGCACCAGGCGCATGCCAGGGCGCCGTTCGCCGACGAGCTGCAGCCCGACCAGGAAGCGGCCCTCGGCATCGCAGTCGCACCAGCTCACGCGCGCCAGCGTCTCGAGCGTCGGTCTGCCGTCGACGCAGCGCATGGTGACGTGCAGCAGCGATCCGACCGGCTCCGCGCTCGTCGCCCCGAGGCAGAGCCCCGACGGCGAGACGTCACGCGTGAACGCGATCCGTGTGCGCTGCTCCGCGCTCGAGCGCGGAAACGGCGCGTACTCGACCAGCCGCACCAGCTGCTCCCGCGTTTCCGCGCGCGCCGACCGCGGCGCTGCGGAAGCCCCCGCGCCCTCGAGATCGAGCGCGAGCTGTCCCCCTTCGAATGCCACCCTTCGTCCCCCCAGAACTACGAACGCACCGACGGCGTCGCAGCCCCCTTGGACGCGGCGAGGACCGGCGCCACCCGACGCCCCGCCCGATCGTCCAGCCACCAGAGAACCGAATCCGCTTCCAGGTCCGACTCCCCCGCCTTCACCCCGGCGAGGAACCGACTCACGAGATCGGGATCGAGCTGCGTCCCGGAGCGGGCGCGCAGCGCGAGCGAAGCGTCGTCGGGGCCGAGCGGCAGCCCACCGGTCCCGCGCAGGCGACCGAGGGCCGGCCGGAACGGCGGCGCGATGAGCGCGTCCCAGGCGTCGGCCACGGCGACGATCCGCGCCGCGAGCGGGATCGCGTCGCCGGCCAGGCGGGCCGGCACTCCGCGCCCGTCGAAGCGTTCGTGGTGGTGGCGGATCGCGTCTTCGACCACGTCCGACACGTCGAGGCGTGCGGCGAGCCGCGCTCCCGCGAGCGCATGGAGCGCGCGCCCGGAGGCGCCGCCGGCGATCGCCGTCGCGACGCCGATCTTCCCGACGTCGTGGAGCATTCCGGCCATGCGAACGCGCTCGCACGCCTCGTCGTCGAGACCCGCGTATCGCGCGAGGAGCGCCGCGTAGGAGCCCACGCGCCGGCCGTGGCCGGGCACGATCAGGCCCTGATCCTCTGCGGTCTCGACGAGCTGCGCGAGCGAGCGCTCCCCTCCGCGACGACGAGCGAGCCGCTCCTGCTCGAGGGCCGTGCGCTGGCCGAGGGCGCGGTCGATCACCGCGCGCCCCCCCGGCAGGTCGAGGTCGAGGGTGACGACGTCGATCGCGCCGCTTTGAAGATGGTCCGACGCTTCGTTCTCGTCGGCGGCCGCGAGCACGCGAAGCGCCGGGGCCAGGATCATGTGCAAGGCCTCGCGCTCGCCGCGTTCGGCGTCGATCACCAACGCGGTTCGGCGCGGTTGCAGCATCGGCTTGGCGGTAGCCACGATCGGCATCGGGAAATACAGGGAGCAAGGCCCGTGCCACGCTTTCGTCCGCGGACAGAACTCGTTCAACCAGACGTTGCAAAAGATGTTTTACGAAATGGACGACAGAACGGGTTCGAACGTGATGCCGCTCACGCTGTTCCGAACGGAACGGCGGACGTGCTCAGTGATCGTTCCAGCGGGGTAAAGCCTGCGCCGACGCTTGGCTTTCGCGTGGTGTTCCGGTCGGAACGGAACTGGGGCGTGCCGGAGCGGCGAATGCACCGGAAGGAACGACCGGGACGGCCCCGGCGGGCGCGAGACCGAAACGATCGATCTTCAGCTTGAGCAGCCGCCGCGTGATCCCGAGCAGCTCCGCCGCCCGCGTCTGGTTCCAGCCCGAGCGCTCGAGGGCCTCGAGCAGCAGCGCCGACTCGAAGCGGCCCACCGCCTCGTCGAGGCCGAGCTGCCCGGTTCGCACCGCGTCGTGGAGCTGCCCGACGCGGTCGGCCTGGACCAGGTTCTGGGGCAGGTCGTCCGTCTCGAGCACGTCGCCCTCGGCGAGCGCCACGGCCCGCTCGATCACGTTCTCGAGCTCGCGCACGTTCCCCGGCCAGGAGTAGCGCTCGAAGGCCGCGAGCACGGCGGGCGCGAGGCGCGTCGGGCCCCGGCCGGCGTCGGTCCGGGCCCGCGCCAGGAACTCCTCGGAGAGGAGCCGCACGTCCTCGCGCCGCTCGCGGAGCGGCGGGAGCGCGATCCCGACCACGTGGATCCGATAGTAGAGATCGCTGCGGAAGCGTCCCTCCGCGACCTCGCGCTCGAGCTCGCGGTTCGTCGCCGCGACGATGCGCACGTCGATCGGCACCGGTGCCACGCCGCCGAGGCGCTCGACCGAGCGCTCCTGCAGCACGCGCAGGAGCTTCGCCTGCACGGCGCTCGAGAGCTCGCCGACCTCGTCCAGGAATACGGTGCCGCCGTGTCCGGCTTCGAGGCGCCCGATCCTGCGCTCGCGCGCGTCGGTGAACGCGCCGCGCTCGTGGCCGAAGAGCTCGCTCTCGATCAGCGCGTCGGGAATCGCGGCGCAGTTGATCGCGACGAAAGGGCCGGCGGCGCGAGGGCCGAGCTCGTGCAGCGCACGCGCCACCAGCTCCTTGCCGGTGCCGCTCTCGCCCGTCACCAGCACGTTCGCCTTCGACTGTGCGAGCCGCTCGACGGTGCGGAAGACCTCCTGCATCGCGTCGCTGCGGCCGACGAGGCGACCGAGCCGCGTGCGACGCTGGATCTCGTCCCGCAGCCGCAGCACCTCGCGCTCGAGGTCGCGGCCCGCGAGCAGGCGCTGCACCTTGATCCGCAGCGCACCCGGCTCGAATGGCTTCGTCACGTAGTCCGCGGCGCCGAGCTTCATGGCTTCGACGGCGGTCGCAACCGTGCGCGTCGCAGAGATCACGACGACCGGAGGCAACGGCCCACGCTCGGCGAGCTCCGTCAGGAGAGCGAGCCCGCTTCGTCCGGGCAACACCAGATCGAGCAGGATCAGATCGACCGGCGTGCGGGCGAGCAGCTCGAGGGCCTGATCGACGGTGCCCGCCGTCACGACATCGCACGCGCCCTTCAGCAGCATGCGAATGGATTCGCGGACGCCGGGCTCGTCGTCCACCACCATGACGCACGACATGGCGCGCACCATACCATGACGCTTCCGAGGTAAAGCCCCGGATTACGCGGGTATATCCACCAAGAGCAAGGTCTCGTCGGATTCCGTGGCGTCGATCGTGAGGCGGCCGCCGAGCCCGCGCAGGATGGACTCCGCCATCACGAGCTCGAGGGAGTTCTCGGCGACCGAGACGCCTTCGACCGCACCGTGCCGCGCGATTCCCGCCGGAGTGTGGTGACGAAGCAGCACCCTCACCGACGGCATGCCCCGCAGCCCCGACGCGTGATGCTTCGAGGCGAGGTAGAGATCGCCTCGCTCGGGCGCCCGGGCGAGCGCATCGCCGATGATCCCCGCCAGGGCGAAGCGCAGGTGCTCGGGGTCGCAGTGCACGAGGGGTTGGCTGCGGTCGAGCTCCTTGAGCACCAGCAGCCGCCGCTCCTGGATCGCGCTGCGATGGGATTCCAGGATCTGGTCGAGCAGCTCGGCCACGTCCGCGACGCCGGGGCCCGGAGGCCCGAGATCGGCGAAGGCGGCCATACGGTCGATCACCGACGCGATGCGCGCGACGTCCTCGCCCACCTGGCTCGCGAAGCGGCTGCGGAACTCCGGATCCTCGAAGCGCTGCGGCAGGAGCTGGGCGAGGGTGCGGATCGGGACGAGCGGGTTCCGGATTTCGTGGGCGATCGCCGCCAGGAAGCGCCGCGCGAGGGCATCCGCGGAGTCGTCGGGCGGCGGGGGTAGCGTGCTCACGCCGCGGTCCGAGACCAGGAAGCCCGGCTCGGGCTCGGCCGCGGCGGGCGGCGGCTCGGCAGGCGCGGCCGAGGTCGGGCGCGCGGGCTCGCCCGAGCGCGGCGGCGCAGGCGTGAACGGCGACGCAGCCGTGGGCGACGGCGCGGCCGTGGGCGACGGCGGGGCCGGGCGTGGCGTCGTCGCGCTCGCGGGCGCGCGGAGCTCGTCCGTCCGCAGCACGCGGCCGGGCTCGGCGATCTCGGGGGCCGGGGGCTGGTACGGGAGCGCCGGCGCCTCGTCGCCGAAGCGCAGGGCGGCGGCGGGAACCGGGTCGGAGGCGTCGCTCGCCAGGGTGCGCACCACGACGCGCTCGAGCTCGCGCAGGTTCCCGGGCCACGGGTAGTCCTGCAGCGCCGCGAGGGCCTCGTCGGAGAAGCGGCGGGTGCGCTGACCCTGGGCGTTGGCCCAGTCGAGGGCGGTGTCGGCGACGAGCGCCGGCACCAGCGCCGGGCGCTCGCGCAGCGGCGGCAGCTCGAGCGTGACGCCCGCCAGCGCGGAGACGATGGGCGCCTCGCCTTCGCTCGGTGCGTCGGGCGCGAAGGCCGGGCCGGCGGTGCCCATCCAGCGGAGCGCGGCCCCGGCGCAGACACCACCCGGCGGCGCGAGCTCGATCCAGGAGCGCAGCTCGTGCTGGACGCCGAGGGGCAGGCGGTCGGCGTCCTCGAGGCAGATCGCGACGGCGCGCTCGGCGCCCGGCGTCGACGAGGCGCGCTCGAGCCGCACGAGCAGCGCCTCGGGGCTCACGACCTCGTCGCAGGGGACGCTCAGGAAGGCGCCGCCGGTGGTGCCGCCGAAGGCGTGGACGTAGCGAGCGAGGAGGCCCCGCCCCGAGCCGGGCTCGCCCCGCACGAGCAGCGGCACGCGCGCGAGCTGCGGGTCGAGGGCGCGCAGCAGGTCGGGAAGCTCGAGGTCGCCGAACCAGCGCGCGAAGCGCGCGGCCAGCACGTCGCGGGCGCGTCGCTCCGAGAGCGTGTCGGCGAGGCGGCGCTGGCGCGCGGCCCGCAGCCGTCGGCGCAGGGCGATCGCGTCGGGCGGGTAGGCGAGCACCTCCGCGGGCAGCGTGTCGAAGAGACGCCGCGTCTCCGCCAGGTCGCCGGGCTCACAGATCAGGATCCAGGCGGCGCCGCGCAGCCGCGGCGCGAAGCGGTGGGCGAACTCGAGCTCGGCCTCGAAGTCGCCCTGCACGCCCAGGAGCACGATCCGCGGCGACTCGGCCTCCTCGAACTGGCGATCCGTCGGCGCGCCCGCGAGGGAATCCGGCTCCGCGGCCAGGCGCAGGAGCGCGGCGCGGCGGGCGGGGTCTCGGTGCACGATCCAAAGAGCAGCCATGGCTCCCAGCACTTCGCGGAAGACGCCTTCGCGGCGGACGGACGTATCCCGCGCAGCGCGGGCTGCGAAACGCGGTGACGTCGACCCTGCGGGCGGCAAGTCGCGTGCCAAACGAACTCCGCCGGCACCTGTCCGGCAGGGGAGCGACCCAAGCGCCCGGGGGCGATGGGGAACAGTTGGATGTGCGGGCTGTTCCGGGGCGCATCTCGCTTGCGCGTTCCGGTTCACCCGATGCGCATTTTAGGGAAATCCCGGTGCACCTGGCGCGGCTTTCCCGCGATCGGAAGCTGCTTATTGCTGGCGCGCGGGGGCTCTGTCAGATTGGCGAGGCCGATCCTCTTCGGAGCCCGATTGCCTCCCTTCGATCCCGCCGACCCTCGTCCGATCCCGCCTCTGCCCGCGCCCGGTGCTGCGAGCCGGCTCGACCCCGGCCTCGAGGTGCGGCTGCGGAACTGGTTCGAGCGCCCCTACGACGGCGCGATCTCCGCCGCCCGCACCTGCTACTCGCCGCGGGTCGTGTTCGCCGACGAGGTCACGGACAAGCAGCGGGCGAGCATCGGGCCGCTGACCTGGTTCGGCGGTCACCATACGGTGTACCAGCACGCGACCTTCGAGTTCGCGCTGTCGGGGCTCTCGCGTCAGGTCGTGTGGTCGTTCCTGCACGCGTTCCCGTTCTACAACAGCGAGCAGCAGAGCCAGCGCTACGTGCGGCTCGACGAAGCGCGGGCCCACGTGCCGCCCGCGCTGCGCGGCGAGGCGCGCGCGGTCTACGAGACGGCGATCGAGGGCGGCTGGGCGGCCTACCGCGAGCTCACGAACCGTCTCGTGCCCGTGACGCGCGGGATCCTCGAGGACCTCTGGCGCGTGAAGCAGCGCTCCCACGCCTTCGGGCGCTCGGTCGCGCGCGAGGCCGAGAAGAAGGCGATCGAGACCGCGCGCTACGTGATCCCGGTCGCCTGCCACACCGCGATGGTGTTCACCGTGTCGGGGCTGGTGCTGCACCGGCTGCGGCGCATGGCCGCCGCCTGCGACGCGCCCGACGAAGCGCGCGCCCTGGTGGACGCCATGATCGCCGAGGTCGAGAAGCGCGATCCCGCGTTCTTCCACGAGGTGGGCGAGCCGCCGCGCGGCTTCGACGAGGTGGTCGAGCGCAGGCTCGCGCCGCCGTCGCCGGCCTCGGCGGACTTCGTCGCGCGCTTCGACGCCTCCCTCGGCGGGCTGCGCTCGCGCCTCGTCGACCACGGCGCCCGCGCGCCGCAGGTCGTGGCCGAGGCCGTGCGCAGCGTGCTCGGGCGCCCGGAGCTCTCGGACGCCGACGCGCTCGAGGCCGTGCTCGATCCCGCGAAGAACGGCTATCGCCTCGACGTGCTCAACGTCTCGATGCACTCGCCGCTGATGCGCGCCCTCGACCACGCGCACTACACCTTCCGCAAGAAGCTCTCGCACAGCGCCGACAGCCAGGACCAGCGTCACCGCATGGTGCCGGCCTCGCGGCCGCTGCTCTCGCGCACCGTGCCCCTCGCCCCGGACGTGATCGAGCCGCGCCTCGTCGCGGAGGATCCCGCCTGCCACGCCGTCTTCGTCGAGGCCGTCGAGGCCGCCTTCGACGCGCGCGCGAAGCTGCTCGCCCTGGGCGCGTCGCCCGAGAACGCGCTCTACGTGCTGCCCAACGCGCTGGCCGTGCGCTTCGAGGAGTCGGGGTCGCTGCTCCACCTGCTCCACAAGTGGACGATGCGCACCTGTCTCAACGCCCAGTCCGAGATCTGGCAGGCGAGCATGGACGAGATCGCCCAGGTGCGCGCCGTCCATCCCGAGCTGGTCCGGCACGTGGGCCCGCCCTGCGTGGTGCGCAATCGGCTCGTGTCGCCGAAGTGCACCGAGGGCACCCATTTCTGCGGGATTCCGGTGTGGCGGCAGTTCCCGGAGATCGACCGGAGGATCTGATGAGAAGCCTTGCCGCCGCCTGCCTGGCGCTCTGCGCGCTGCTCGCGCCCGTGCGCGCGCTCGCGCTCGACCTCACGGGCACCTGGTACCTGCTGATCCACTACACGGACGACAGCTCGGGCAAGCCCGACCAGCAGCGCTGGGACGAGCGCGTCTGGCGCTTCGAGCGCAAGGGCGACGCGCTCGAGTGGAGCGAGTGGACGATCGTGAACTTTGCCGACGACACGGGCCGCTTCGAGCGCGACGGCGGCCACTACGCGCGCGTGCTCGGGGCCTTCGAGCCGAGCCCGGCGCAGCTCGCGCAGATCCAGCAGGGCCTCGAGGTGAATCCGCGCGGCAAGAAGACGAAGCGCCTGCGCGGGAGCGACGCGAACGGCTGGAGCTCGGGCGGCGGCGGGGCCGCGACCGGCGCGAACGTGCTGACCTACGTCGAGACCTGGTCGATCGACGGCAGCGCCGACAAGCCGGTCTTCACGCGCCTCGATTCCCTGGGCGGCGGCAGCGCCGAGAGCCTCGACGGGAAGACGGTCTACGCGACGCAGTCGGCGAGCGACGCCGAGCTGCGCGGCAGCTTCGAGCGCGACGGCACGCGCCACGGCACGTTCCGCCTGCTGCGCAGCGGCGCGACCAGCGACGCCGGCGGCGACGGCAGCAAGACGCCGAACGAGCGCATGCGCGAGCGCTGGGAGGCCGAGGCGCGCGAACGCCTCGGCAAGAAGCCCGGCGAGGCGATCACGCCGGAGGACTGGGACCGCGCGCTGCAGGACGTCGGCCCCAAGGAATGAGCGCCTCGGCGCCGGCGCCGCCGCCGCTGCGTCGCGCCACGGTCGACGACCTCGACGTCGTTGCTGCGCTCTGGACCGACCTCACCGCCCACCATGCGCCGCTCGATCCCGCGCTGCGCATGCGCGCAGGAGCGGCGAGCGAGATCCGCGAGCTCTTGCGCGCGATGTTGCGCGATCCCGACGAGGCGACCT
>Ga0209706_10000316_pt1 | contig 27440 bp, 17 predicted proteins | sample PPLLaktember2015_6_FD_187263 | JGI IMG/M metagenome (GOLD analysis project Ga0209706, IMG submission 187263) | Freshwater sediment microbial communities from Prairie Pothole Lake near Jamestown, North Dakota, USA - PPLs Lake P8 Core (1) Depth... | ecosystem: Environmental > Aquatic > Freshwater...
CGGAAGCCTGGGTTTGCATGGTCTTGTCCATGGCCGTCAAGTTGACCTTTTTCGTTTGGACGGCCGTCGAATGGACCCAGCCGACGACGCCGGCCTGGGTCTTGACCTTGACCCAGCCGCCCCGAGCCTCGAGCTTCTCGAGCGGCTCGCCGGCCTTGAGGGCGGCGACGGCCGCCGAGGTGAACTTGGGGTCCCGCCGGATGCTTGTCGTCTTGACCTTGACGACGACCGTCTCGGCCAGGAGAAAGACGAAAACGACGAGGACCGCCGCGAAGAGAAACGCCAGACGAGTCGGCTTCTTCATCCTTGCCTCCTTTTTAACTGAGTGAGTTTTCATCATAGGGTGAAGTCGAAGGCCAAGTCAATGACCCCGGCGGCGCCGGCCCCGGGCAGGATTGACTTTCGGCTTCTCGCGGACTACGCTGGCCGCAACGTCCATCGGGAGGGACCTCCATGACCAAGAAGACCTTGTGCTTGATCTTCGTCGCCATCTGCGTGCTCGGGCTTGCCGGCTGCAAGTCGAAAAAGCCGGCCGCGGCCGCGCCCGCGCCCGAGGCCGAGCTCGAATGGTACCGTTATATCAGCGCCTTCACCTCGGGAACGGTGTCGCGCAAGTCCGCCGTGCGCGTTCTTTTCGTTGACAACGCGGGCGCCGGAAAAGCGGCGGCCGGGCTCTTCGAGTTCTCGCCGCCGATCGACGGGACGGCCGAATGGGCGAACCCGCGCGAGCTCGTTTTCACGCCCAAGGGCGAGCTCAAACCGGGCCAGGACTATCGGGCCGTTCTCCACGTGGGGAAGGTCCTCGACCTGCCCAAGGCCTACGCCCGGTTCGAATTCCGCTTCGGGGCCGTGCGCCCCGACATGGAGGTCACGCTCGACGGGCTCTTCGCCGAGGATACGGACCGGCCGCAGGTCCAGGTCCTGCGGGGCCGCGTCGTCACGGCCGATACGGAGGAGAAGGCCCTGGTCGAAAAGATCCTCGAAGCCGTCCAGGACGGCCGGGCGCTCCCGATCGAATGGAGCCACGCCCAGGACGGGCTGACGCACTCTTTTTCCGTCAAGGACGTCGCCCGCAAGGAGGCGGCCTCGGCCGTCACCCTGACGTGGGACGGCGCTCCGGTCCGCATCGATAACCGGGGGCGGCGCGATGTCGAGGTCCCGGCCTTGGGGGACTTCGCCGCCGTCTCCATCGAGCCCGTCCTGGGCGAGACGCGGCACGTCCTCGTGCGCTTCTCCGACGTCCTGGCCAGGGACCAGAAGCTCCAGGGGCTCATCGACATCGGCGACCGCCCGCTGACCTTCGAGATCGACGGCAACGTCGTCCGGGTGTATTCGACCCAGGAGTTCCTCGGCAGCGTCAACGTCAGCGTCCAGCCGGGCGTCCGCAACTATCTCAACCGCCGGTTGAAGGACCGGCTCGACCGGACCGTCACCTTCGAATCGATCAGGCCCCAGGTCCGCTTCGTCGGCCGGGGGCTCATCCTGCCCCGCAAAGACCGGCTGACGGTGCCCATCGAGGCCGTCAACCTGAGGGCTGTCCAGGTCGCGGCCTTCCAGATCTACCCGGGCAATATGGCCCAGTTCTTCCAGGTCAACAGCCTCGACGGGGCGGAGGAATTGGCCCGCGTCGGCCGCTATCTTTGGCGCAAGACCGTCCCTCTCTCGGACGACCCCGCCGTGACCGGACGCATGACGCGCTTCGACCTGGACGTGACGCCCCTGTTCAAGGAGAATCCGGGCAGCCTGTTTCGGCTCGTCCTGACGTTCAACCGCGGCAACTCGACCTACCCCTGCGCGGCGAACGATGCGCCGGCCGCGACCGAACCGCCGGTCAAGAACATGGACGACGCCGGCTACGGCCGCTATGCGAATTGGGATTATGATGACGAGGGCTACGGATACAATGAAGGCGATTGGTCCCGCCGGAATGACCCTTGTGCCGACGCCTTTTACATCCCCCGCTATAACCACGAGGCCGCCGTCGGCCGCAATTTCTTTTCTTCGGACATCGGGCTCGTGGCCAAGCTCGAAGAGAACAATACCCTTCACGTCGTGACGACCGACATCGGCACGGCCCGGCCGCTCTCCGGCCTCCGGGTCCGGGCCTACAACTACCAGAACCAGCTCCTCGGCGAAACGACGAGCGACGCCAACGGGTTCGCCGTCTTCGCCTTCAAGGACCGGGCCTTCTATGTCTCGGCGGAGGGCGGGGGCGACATCGGCTACCTCCGCATCGCCGGCGAAGGCGCTCTGCCCCTCAGCCATTTCGACGTCGGCGGCGAGGTCACCGAAAAGGGCGTCAAGGGCATTATTTACGGCGAGCGCGGCGTCTGGCGGCCGGGCGACACCCTCCATCTGACGTTCGCCCTCTTCGACCGCCAGAAGTTCCTGCCCGCCGGCCATCCCGTGCTCCTGGAGATCTCTAATCCCCAGGGGCAGCTGGTCATGACGGTCAAGCCGGATAAGGTCGTAGCCCCGTTCTATGCCTTCCGCGTCGAGACCGGCGAGACGGCGCCCACGGGGAACTGGCAGGCCCGCGTCCTCGTCGGCGGCCTGACCTTCAGCAAGACACTCAAGATCGAGACGGTCGTGCCCAACCGGCTCAAGATCGCCCTTGACGCGGGGCGCGAGGTCCTCGTCCGCAAGGACATGCCTTTCGAAGCCGCCGTCACCTCGCAGTGGCTCCACGGCGCGCCGGCCTCGAACCTGAAGTTCGACGTCTCCGTCCGGCTCACACGGCGGCCGACCCGCTTCGAAAAATACCCGGATTTCAGCTTCGACGACCCGGCCCGGGACTTCGAAGGCGCGACGGTCGAGGTGGCTAAGGGCACCCTCGATGCCGGGGGCCGCGCGACCGCGCGGATCGACATCGACCCGCAGCAGCCCAGCCCGGGAATGCTCGACGCCGCGTTCACCAGCCGCGTCTTCGAGGAAAGCGGCGATTTCAGCATCGATATGTTCTCGCTTCCGTTCCATCCCTATGACGCCTATGTCGGCATCCGCGCGCCCCGGGGCGATCGGGATCGGGACATGCTCGTGACCGATAAGGCCCATGAGGTCTCGATCGTCACTGTCGACAGCGCGGGCCGGCCCGTGTCCCGCGACAAGATCATCGTCTCCCTCTACCAGATCGAGTGGAAGTGGTGGTGGGACAGGACCGGCGAATCGCTCGCCCAGTACGTCTCGAGCGTCCAGACCCGGCCCATCACCAGGTCCGAGGTCTCGACCCGGGACGGCGCCGGCAAGTGGTCGTTCCAGATCCGCTACCCCGCCTGGGGCCGCTACCTTATCCGGGCCGAAGACCCGGTGAGCGGCCATGCCTCGGGCCAGATCGTCTACGTCGACTGGCCGGATTGGGCCGGCCGGGCCCGCGAAGAAGGCGGGCCCGGGGCGACGGCGCTCAGCTTCACGGCCGACAAAGCCTCTTACAGGGTCGGCGAGAAGGCCGTCATCTTCCTGCCCGAGGCCGTCCAGGGCCGGGCCCTGGTGTCGATCGAAAGCGGCACCTCCGTCCTCGACAAGTTCTGGGTGTCGACGGTCAAGGGCGAGAACCGCTTCGAGGTCCCGCTTACGGCGGCCATGACGCCCAACGTCTACGTCCACGTCACGCTCATCCAGCCGCACCGCGACAAGGCGAGCGACACGCCCGTCCGGCTCTACGGCGTCATCCCCATCCTCGTCGAGGACCCGGGCACGCGCCTCGAGCCCACGATCAAGACGGCCGACGAGTTCCGGCCCAGGGAGAAGTTCCGGGTCGAGGTCCGCGAGAAGGGCGGCCGGCCCATGACCTACACCCTCGCCGTCGTCGACGAGGGACTCCTCGGTTTGACCCGGTTCGCGACGCCGGACCTGCGCAAGGGGTTCTACGCCCGCGAGGCCCTGGGGGTCACGACGTGGGATCTTTTCGATATCGTCGCCGAGGCTTACGGCGCCGAGATGGCCCGCATCCTGGCCCTCGGGGGCGACGAAGGCGCTGAGTCGAAAGACAAGGCCAAGCAGCCGCGGCGCTTCCCGCCGGTCGTCCTGTTCGAAGGCCCGTTCGACCTCAAGGCCGGCGGGATCGGCATCCACGAATTGACGATGCCGCAGTACTTCGGCGCTGTCCGGGTCATGGTCGTGGCCGGGCGCGAGGGCGCGTTCGGCCTGGCCGAGAAGTCCGTGCCGGTCAGGCGCGACCTCATAACCCTGGCCACGCTGCCGCGGGTCGTGCGGCCGGGCGAAGATGTCGTCATGCCCGTCACGGTCTTCGTCACCAAGCCGGAGATCAAGGAGGTCACGGTCAGCGTCGAGACCAACGGCCTCTTCGAGGTCGTCGGCGAGCGCACGAAGACCGTCGCCTTCGCCAAGCCCGGCGACGACATCGTCCCCTTCGCGCTCAAGGCGACGGGCGGGATAGGACAGGGCGAAGTGCGCTTCCGGGCGGTCGGGGGTTCCGAACGCGTCGAAGACGCGATCGCCATCCCCGTCCTGGCCAGCAACACCGCCATCACCCAGACGACGCGGCTCCAGGTCAAGCCGGGCGAGACGGTCCGGCAGGATGTCGTCCCGTTCGGCCTGGCGAACACGAACACCGTCATTCTCGAAGCGTCGCCCCTGCCGCCGCTCAATCTCGAAAAGCGCCTCGATTTCCTCATTCAATACCCCCACGGCTGCCTCGAACAGACGCTCTCGGCGGCCCTGCCCCAGCTCTATCTCAAGAGCCTGGTCAAGCTCGATGAGCGGCAGGCGCGTGACGTCGAGGAGCATGTCAAGGCGGCCATCGGGAAGATGCCCGGCTTCCAGATCACCAACGGCGCCTTCTCTTATTGGCCGGGCAGCCGCGAAGGGCACGAGTGGACGACAGCCTACGCCGGCTACTTCCTGCTCGAAGCGGCCCGCCTCGGCTACCACGTGCCTCAGTCCATGCTCGACGCGTGGCGGGCGAACCAGAAGATGGCGTCCAACGCTTTTGTCACCGGCGGCGCCTCGGCCCAGCTCATCCAGTCCTTCCGTCTCTTCACGCTGGCCCTGGCCCGGGACCCCGACCTCGGGGCGATGAACCGGCTCCGGGAGAGCGTGGGCCTGCCGGGATTGGCCGGGCTCATGCTGGCCGCGGCCTTCCATATGACCGGGCAGGCCGATGCGGCGGCCGACCTGGCCGATCGGGCCAGGCTCGAATTCAAGCCCTATCGCGACGACAGCGAGACCTTCGGCTCCGACTTCCGCGACAAGGGCCTGGCCGTCCGGGCTTTTGTTCAGATCGGCCGGTCCGACAAGGCGCGGCCGCTTCTCGAGGACATGTCCAAAACGCTCGCGTCGGACCTGTGGCTGTCGACCCAGGAGACGTCGTTCGGTCTGATGGCCCTCGCCGCCTATTACGGGACGGCGGAGGTCAAGCCCTTCCGTTATCGGTTCGGCTGGGACGCGGACAAGGAGACGGACGTCGCTTCGACGACGCCCTTCGACCGGCATGAATACGCCGACTTTCCGATCAAAGGCCGGACCCTCGCCGTGACCAACACCGAGGCCGGGCTGCTCTACGTCAACGTCTACCGGCGCGGCGTGCCCGCGGCGGGCGTCGAGACGCCTTCATCCGAGGGCCTGTCGATCGACGTCCGCATGCGCGACATGAAGATGAACGGCATCGCCATCGACAAGCTCGTCCAGGGGCTCGACCTCGTCGCCGAGGTCCGGGTCAAGAACCTGACCCCGAGCCGGCTTCAGAACCTCGTCCTGACCCACCTCGTGGCCTCGGGCTTCCAGATCAAGAACCCGCGTTTCAGCGGAGAGGCGGGGGCGGCCGCGTCTGTCGATTACCAGGATATCCGCGACGACCGTGTCTTTACCTACTTCGGGCTCGAGGCCGGCCAGGAGAAGGTCTTCCTCGTCGTTCTCAACGCCTCCTACCGCGGCCGGTATTATCAGCCGGGGATCGCCGTCGAGGCGATGTACGACGCCGGACTTCACGCCAACACGAAAGGACAATGGGTCGAGATCGTGCAATGAACTCTCCGAACCGGGATCGTCCCCGCACGGGACCGTCCCTCATGAAAAGTGGACATGTACCTGAGGTACGTGTCCCCTCGCTGAGGCGCCGGCGCTTCGTTGCCCTGGGCGCTGCCGCGGTGATGATCGCCCTCCTCTGGCTGGCGGTCCCCGTCGTCCGCTTCAAGGACCCGGTCTCGCCCGTGCTCTTCAGCGCGGAGGGGCGGCTCCTCGGGGCCCGGACGGCGGCCGACGGCCAGTGGCGCTTCCCGCCCGGCGATCGCGTTCCGGCGCGCTTCTCGAGCGTTCTCGTCCGCTTCGAAGACAAGCGCTTCTTCGTCCACCCCGGGATCGATCCCCTGGCCGTGGCCCGGGCCCTGAGGCGGAACGTCCGCACCGGGAAGGTACGGAGCGGGGCCAGCACGATCACCATGCAGGTCGTCCGGCTGGCCCGCAAGAACCGGCCGCGGACGTATATCGAGAAGCTCAAGGAAGCCGTCCTGGCCCTGCGGCTCGAGACGAGCCGGTCGAAGAAGGAGATCCTGTCGCTCTTCGCCGCCCACGCGCCCTTCGGCGGCAACGTCGTCGGCATCGACGCCGCCTCGTGGCTCTATTTCGGCCGGAGCCCCGCCCAGCTGAGCTGGGCCGAGGCCGCTTTCCTGGCCGTCCTGCCTAACGATCCCGGACTCCCGGCCACGGCGGACGGGCGGGAGCGGCTTCTCCGGAAGCGGAACGGTCTTCTCCAGAAGCTGAAGGCGCACGGGGAGATGCCGGATCTCGAATGCCGCCTGGCCCTGGCCGAGCCCATGCCCGACCGCACGCGCGCCGTGCCGCGAGACGCGCCGCACCTCCTCGACACGCTGGCCGCCCGTCCCGGCGCCGCGCCGCCCTTCCGGTCCTTCCTTGAGGCGGACCTGCAAAGAACGGCGAGCCGGATCGCCGGGCAGCATGGTGCGCGGCTGGCCGACCGCGGCATCCGCAATCTCGCCGCTGTCGTCATCGACAACCGTACGGCCGCCGTTGCGGCCTACATCGGCAATACGGGGCTCGAGCGGCGCGAGGACGACGGCCAGAACGTCGATATTCTGCAGAGCCGGCGCAGCACGGGCAGCATCCTCAAGCCGTTCCTCTACGCCGCGATGCTCAAGGAAGGCGGGCTAACGCCGGTGACCCTCGTGCCCGACACGCCGGTGCGGTTCGAGGGCTTCAGGCCCGAAAACTTCGACCGCCGCTTCCGCGGCGCGGTGCCGGCCCGGGCCGCCCTGGCTTGGTCGCTCAACGTCCCGGCCGTGCGCGAGCTCCGCGAATACGGCATTCCCCGCTTCGAGAACTTGCTCCGAAGGTGGGGGATGACGACGCTCGACCGGCCGCCGGACGATTACGGCCTGACCCTCGTGCTCGGAGGGGCGGAGGGCAGGCTCCTCGAGATCGCCGGGCTCTATGCCAAGCTGGCCCAGCTCGCGTTGGGCATGCCGGGGGGCGGGCGCGAGGTGAGGCTGCTGCGGGATGAGCCGGAGGCGCACTCGGGGATGCGTGAACTCGGGGCCGCATCAGCCTACCTCACACTCCAGGCCCTGACCGCGGTCAGCCGGCCGGACGAGGAGGGCTTCTGGCGGAATTTCAGCTCCTCGAAATGGGTGGCTTGGAAGACGGGGACGAGCTTCGGTCTGCGGGACGCCTGGGCGGTCGGGGTCACGCCCAACTACACGATCGGCGTCTGGGCCGGTAACGCCGACGGGGAAGGACGACCCGGGCTGACGGGGCTCGGGGCCGCGGCCCCGGTCCTCTTCGATCTTCTCGGCGCCGTCGACGGCGGCGGCGAGGTCGTCCGTCCGCCGTCGGGTTTCAAGGCCGTCAAGGTCTGCCGCGATTCCGGCTATCTGGCGACCGACCTTTGCCCGGCCGAGGAGATCACGATGCCCGAGGAGAGCGGCTTCGACCGGATGTGCGCCTTCCACCAGGCCGTCCACCTCGACGCGTCGGGACGCTTCAGGGTCGATAGCCGTTGCGAGCCGGTCGACACGATGCGCCACGAGTCGTGGTTCGTCCTGCCGCCCATCCAGGAATATTACTACCGGGCCGACCACGCCGATTACCGGCCGCTGCCGCCTTTCCGGGCCGACTGCGGGGGAGGGCCGGCGGGCGAGCGGGGGACGCGGGTGATGAGCCTCGTCTATCCGGAACCGGACATGTCGGTCTATGTACCGGTCGGGCTCGACGGGAAAGTGGGCCAGGTCGTCTTCGAAGCGGTGCATCGTGAAGGCGGGGCGACCATCCACTGGCACCTCGACGAGACTTACCTGGCGTCGACGAAGGTCTTCCACCAGATCGGGGTGGCGCCCGAGCCCGGACCGCACCGGCTCGTGCTGACGGACGACGAAGGCCGGCGGCTGATGCGGGACTTCCAGGTCGTCAGCCCGCCCCGCCGCGGCGACCGGTGACACTTGACAAGAGCAATAAAAAGCATTAAATATATTGCATGAGACAAAAAAGCATAACGTTACGTCTTCCTGAAGAGGAATACACGGCTTTCACGGTTGTCTGCAGTGAAAAAGGCTACAGCAAAACCGGCAAGATCAGGGAGTACATCCGCGAAATGGTCAAAAAAGAGATCGGCGAGGTTGAGCTGAAGGCCGGCGAATGGAAAAAAATCCAGGCAGGCATCAAGGAGATCGAGGAAGGGCGATATTCCTCCTTCGAGGAGGTCAAGCGTGAAATCGCCCGCCGGAAGCTGGCGCATAAGCAAGATCGCCAATGAGGCCCGAAAGACCATCGGATCCCTCGATCCGGAAACGCAAGAACAGATCCTCATAAAGCTCGAATCGCTCCAGACGAATCCCTTTGCCGGGGACATCAAGAAGATCAAAGGGAAAACGGACATATACCGTTTGCGAGTCCAGTCTTTCCGGATCTATTTCAGGCTGGACATGGCGACAAGATCGATCGATATCGTGCTGATCGATAAACGCGGACAGATCAAAGCCCGATCAATCGAACGGCTTTAAACCTGTCTCATTTCTTCATGTCCTTGTCGAAGGCGACCTTGGACGGCGCGAAATTCATCTGACGGACGAACTCGAGGGATTCTTTGGCCCCGAACTCTCGGTCCATGGCGTTGTCCTCCCACTCGACCGAGAGCGGGCCTTCGTAGCCGGCGGCATTGAGCTCGCGGATGACGGCGTCGAAATCGACGTCACCGTGGCCGAGCGAGCGGAAGTTCCAGCCGCGGCGGACGTCGCCGAAGGGCAGGAACGAGCCGAGAATGCCGGCCTTGCCGTCGAGGGTCACGGCCACGTCCTTCATGTGGACGTGGTAGATGCGGTCGGGGAACTCGCGGACGAAGAGGTGCGGCTCGACGCCCTGCCAGACGAGGTGGCTCGGGTCGAAATTGAGACCGAGCGTCAGGCGGCACTTGAAGGTATCGAGCAGGCGCCGGGTCGTATAGACGTCGAAGGCGATCTCGGTCGGGTGGACCTCGAGGGCGAACTTGACATTCTGCTCGTCGAAGGCGTTGAAGATGGGCGTCCAGAGCGCCAGGATCTTCTGGAATCCGGCTTCGACCATCTCCTCGGTCGTCGGCGGGAAGGAATACCAGGCCTTCCAGATGGGCGAGCCCATGAAGCCATTGACGATGTAGCAGCCCATGGCGCGGGCGGCGCGGGCGGTGGTTTTCATCTCGTCGACCGCCCACTTGCGCAGGGCCTCCGGCTTGCCTTTGACGGCATCGGGGGCGAATCCGTCGAGGCGCGGGTCGTACTCGTCGCCGACGCATTGGCCGGCGAGGTGGGCCCCGAGGGCCCAACACTTGAGGCCGTGCTTCTCGAGAACGCGCTTCTTCTCGCGGACATAGGCCGGGTCGGCCGCGGCCTTGTGGACATCCATGTGGTCGCCCCAACAGGCGATCTCGAGGCCGTCATAGCCCCAGGCCTTGGCTTTCTTGCAGACTTCTTCGAACGGCAGGTCGGCCCACTGGCCGGTAAATAATGTGACGGGTCTGGCCATGATGTCCTCCTTAGGATCGCCTGAGGCTCCGGGATTTGGCTTGCCTGGCTTTTTCCTCAAGATACTTGAGATCCTCCAGGTCCTTGGGCCTTCCGCAGGCCTTCTTGTTCTTGATCAAAGCCGACAAACCGATGTAGGGGACTCGGAGGGGCATCTGTTTGATCATGTGGATCTGCGTGCGTCGGCCCTTCCAGGCTTCGGGGAATCCGACGCCCGAGATCTCGTTGATCAGGTCGATCCTATTCGGAGGATAACCGAATTGAACGACCGTTCCCTTCACAGCCAGGGCAGCGACCGTCTTAATCCCCGGGATCTTGCCTCCCCAGAATTCCGTTAGGGCCAGGAAGAGATGATCGCGGTTCTCCAGAGAAGGCTCATAGAAGATATCGACATCCCCCGTGAGCCTGGCGAATCCGTGAAAGATGACCGCCTCTGCGCCGACGATCACGAAGCGGACCTTATGCTTGAAGAGGAGGAAAATGAGATCCTGAACGTCTTGAGCAAAATGGGGAGGCATCATCTCGATTGACGGGATTCCCGGATGGGCCTCGGATTATCCCCATAATACCGAAGGCGCAGCTCCCGGGCGATCCTTTGTCGTTCCCGAGGCGTGAGGCGGATGTAAAAGCGGATGTCCGCCGCCTCTTGCTCCTTATAAGACCTGAAGATCTTGACTTCCCGGCGGATCTTCTTCATGTCGATATTATCTCATAATCAAGACTTCGAGAGGAATAGCCGCGACGCCTCAGTCGTCGCGATCGACGACGGCATATTCATAGACGCAGGCTTCGTCGAAGGGATCGACGAAGAACAGATGGTCGCCGTGCATGGTCAAATTGTCGAATCTGACGACCTCGGGCGGGAACGGGACGCGCGACAAGAGCACGCCCTCGGGGCTGTAGATCTCAAAAGCGACATGATCCCGGATCCTGTAATCCTTGGGAGGTTGGAGCCCGCTGACCTCCTTTTGAAAGCTCAGGACCCAGATGCGGCCGCGGCTGTCTATGCCGACCCCCCTGTTGACCGGCGTGAAGGCCGGTTGATCGACCTCGACGACCCGGCCCCGGATCTCCATGGAGGACTTTTCGTAGCGATGCGCGATCTCATAGGGCAGTACCCGGTCGATCGAGAGGACAAGCCGGCCGTCCGACGAATATTTCTCGATCCGGTTGAGGGAGGAGAAGGCCGCGTAGATATTCTCGTCCTCGTCGACGGCTAGGCTGAGGACATTGGCGTTCCAGGTCTTCCTGGCCGTATCGAGCAGGAACGGCTCTCCGAACTCTTGGCGGGCCTGCCCCCGGAAATCAAAGACGGCCAAAACGGCATTGGCCCGGCTGTTCTCTCCGTCGGCCTGAAACGCGTAAGCGACGATGCGGTCCGAGCCCAGGACGGCCGGGCTTATGCCCCTGTAGGGGGGCAGCCGGAACCGGTCGACGTAGACCCCGTCGTTATCGAACACATGGAAGTCCGAGGACATCGTCGATACAATAACCTGGCCGCTCGCGCTGACCTTGACGGTCATCGGGTATTCGAATTCGCCGGGCCCCTGGCCTTTCCGGCCGAACCGGCCGCGCAGCTTCCGGTCGGCACCGAACTTCTTGACGCAAAACTCCTTATCGTCAAGGATGAAGAGGTTCCCTGCGGCATCCTCGTCGGCGCTCATGGGGCGGGCGAACTGGCGATCCGGGTCTGTCGAATCGAGCTCGCCGATCTTCCCGACGAAGGCGAGCCCGGCCACCGGCCTCTCGGACGCCGGCTTGATGTTGTGGACGTACCGGACCCCGTCCCTGATCTCGGCCACGAAGGTCTTTTCCCCGCGGCAGCCCGGGCTCGTCAGCAGGAAGAAGATCAGGACCGTTCCGCAATAGACCGGCAGGACCGGCGCGCGTTTGCTCATCGTCGCCTCCTCCGAGCATTCCCCTGCCGGGCCCGGTCAGGGATGCTCCTGACGACCGGGTCCTCAGTCCATCCTCACCCAGACCGAGCCTTTGGCCGAGCTCTCGACGCATTTCTCGATGTAGCGGACGCCGCGGACGCCGTCGTCGACGGTCGGGAAATCGAGGTCGTCGCCGGAGAGGGGCTCGCCCCGGAGCTTCTTGCCGAGGGCGGTGATGAAGGTCGAATAGATGTTGGCGAAGCTCTCGAAATAGCCCTCGGGGTGGCCCGACGGGAGACGTGAGAGCGATTGGCCTCGGGGCCAGAGGGGATCGCGTCCGCGCGAGATCGTCCCCGACGGACGGTCGAGGAAGGAGACGCGGGCGGTGTTGGGCGTTTCCTGGAACCACTCGACGGCGCCCTTGGTGCCGTAGATGCGCAGGCGCAGGGCGTTGTCGTGCCCTGCGGCGATCTGGGAGCTCCAGTAGACGCCTCTGGCCCCGCCCTTGTAGTTGACCATGATGGTGGCGTTGTCGTCGAGGGGGCGGCCGGGGCCGAACCGGTCGAGCCGGGCGCAGAGCGCATCGATCTCGAGGCCCGTCATGTAAGCGGCCATGAACTCGATGTGGCTGCCGATGTCGCCGACGCAGTTGGAGAGGCCGGCGAGCTTGGGGTTGGTCCGCCAGGCGGCCTGCTTCTGGCCCGTGTCCTCGAGCCGGGTGGCCAGCCACTCCTGGGGGTACTCGCCATTGACGAAGCGGATGTCGCCGATCTCGCCGGCGTGGATGATGTCGCGGAGATGCTTGACGATGGGGTAGCCCGAATAAGCGTAGGTGACACAGAAGAGGAGCCCGGTTTCGCGGACGAGACAAGCGAGGTCCGCGGCGTCGCCGGAGCTCGTCGCCAGCGGCTTCTCACAGACGACAGAAAAGCCGTGCTCGAGGGCCATCCTCGCGGCGGGGAAGTGGGTACTGTTCGGGGTGACGATGCTGATGAAGTCCGGGCGGTCGTGCCGCTGGGCCTCGGCCCGGATCATCTCCTCGAAGGTCCTGTAGAGACGTTCTTTCGGAAGCCCGAGGGAGTCTCCCATGGCCAAAGTGCTATCGTAATTCTGCGAGAACACGCCGCAGACGATCTCGGCCTTGCCGTCCATGGCGATCGACTTGCGGTGGACGTCCCCGATGAACGCGCCCGGCCCGCCGCCGATCATGCCGTAGCGAAGCTTGGGCGACTTCCCGCCCGACGCCTGTCCTTCGATCATTTCAAAGCTCTCCGGATGCGGTCGGCGGCGAGCTTGGCCTCCTCGGCGACGGTCGGATCGGAGAGGAGGGACTCGGCCGCCTTGAGGGACGTGACGCAAGGGAAGCGCGCGAGAAGGCCCAGCACCAGTTTCCTCTCTTCAGGCCGGGGCGAACTGGCCATGGCCTTGAGGAGGTCCCCCGCGGCCCCTTCGGCCTGCCTGTTCGGCTCCATCCCGATCATGCGGATATAGGCCCGGAACGCCAGGACGCGGTGGTTGAGGGCGAGGGACGTGCGGGCGATCTGGAGGACATCGTCCCTGGGCGTGATCGTCGGCCAGTCGGCGAGGGCCCGGACGGCCGCATCGACGACCGTCTCATCGGGGTCGCCGAGGGCCGCTCTGACCAGCGGAAGGGCCGAGTCGTCGCCGATCTTGCCGAGGACGCGCAGGAGGTCCGCCCTTTTTCTCACGTCCTTCTCTGCAGCCAGACGTGTCTTGACCTCGCCCGCGCGGGCCAGCTCTCTCGGATTCGTCCGGGCTACTGCGGCGATCGAATCCTCCATCGCTTCGCGCGCCGTCTCGTCCTCGAGCCCGCCGAGAAGATCGAGAAGGTCGGGGATATCGCCTTGAGCGGCGATCGTCCGGAGCGCGGCCGCGCCCCGCGTTTTGAGCCCGGGCGAGCCGGAGCCGACGAGGTCGACAAGGGCCGGCTTGGCCCCGGCGATGCGCCGGGCGCTCGCGGCCTGGACGAGCTCGGACTTGATCGCGTCGTCCGAGGCCTTGGCGAGATGCTCGAGGACCGAGGCGTCGACGGCCAACCCCCTGAGCCGGGCCAGCGCCTCGCGGGCGGCTTCCTGTTCGGCGCCGGATGTCCGGGCCGCTTTAGTCGCCAGGAAGATGACGGACTTCCCGTCACCGGCCTGGGAGATGGAGCGGAGCGCGGCCAGCCTCAGATCGAGGGACTGACTCTCGGCGGCCGCCAGAAGGTAGGGCCGGGCTGTCTCGGCCGGGTATTTCGCCAGCAGCCCCACGACCTGGATCCTGGCGCCCTCGGTCAGACCCGCCATGAGGTCGGCGACCTTACCGATATCGCCCGCCGCGAAGTTGTCCGGCACCATGGCCAGGGCGGGCGCATAGAGCTGCGCGTCCTTCCCCGTCAGTGCCTTGAGAATGACGCCTTGGGGATCGGCCCCTGCGGCGATCTTTCCCTTGTACGCGGCTTGCCGGGAGGTCGGGGAGGCGTTGGCGGCGAGGACCTTGTCATAAGCGGATGCCGCCGCGGCCTTGTCTCCCGCCGCCATGACACCTTCAGCCGCCAGCAACAGCGCCGACGCGGCTTCGGACTTGAGGGGCGCAGGCTTCGCCAGAGCGGCCATCAAGGCCTTGATGGCCTCGGCGCCGCCGGTCTTGCCTAGCGCTTTGATCGCGTCCGACGCCAGCGCAAGGTCTTTGCCGCCGGCGAGGCGCGCCAGGGCCGGGACCGCGGCAGACGACTTCCTCTCGCCGAGCGAGAAGACGATGCCGCGGCGGACGTCGCCCTGGGCTTTATCCAACGCCGCGAGCAGGGCCTGGTCGGCTTCGCCGCCGGGGATCCTTTCGAGCGCGTATCGGGCCGGGTCCGCCGTTTCCGGCTTGAGGACGAGCGACGCGAGAACGGGCACGGAGTCCGGGCCGCCGATGAGCCGGAGGGCCCGGCAGGCTGCCATCAGCCCGCCAGGCGCGGGCGAGCCCTGAACGAATTTGAGAAGCGCCGCCTCGGTCTCTTTCCGCGCCTGGGGGTTGTCCTGGCGGGCGAAGACGTAAGCCCTGAGCGCCATCGGCGCGCCGACGCCGGCCGCGAAATCGTAAGTCTGGAGATCTTTGAGAACGGATTCCAACGAGTCATAGACGAGGCCCATGCCCTGTCGCGCCCGTTCATCCATCTGGCCCGCTGCCGGGCTGGCCGCGAGCGCCGATGAGGCCATGAGCAACAGGGCCGCGACCGCGATCGTCTTGTGTGTGTTCTTCATGATCGCTCTCCTCACTCCGGCAGCTGCCAGGGCTTGCGGTAGGAGTGGCCGAGGAGCCTCTCCGCCTCGGGATCGCCGATGATGGTCTCGGTCGCCGGGTCCCACTTGATCTTCCGGCCGGCCTCCATGGCGATGACGCCGAGATGACCGACGCTGGCCGACCGGTGGGCCGTCTCGGCCGGCGTGATCGTCTTGCCCCGGCTGCGGACGCAGTCGAGGAAATTCTGGTGATGGTCGCGGCTCTTATAAAGGCGGATCTCGTCCGGGCCGATGACCTCGCGCTTGAGGCTCGCGGGCTCGGTCTCGAACTGGCCGCGGTCGACCCAGATCCAGCCGTACTCGCCGATCCACTTCGTCCCGCTCCATATCTCGTCGTGGCCGCCGGCCAGGACCATGGGCGTCCCGTCGGCGTACTTGGCCTTGACATAATAGCGCGTCGGGCTGTTGTAGATCCCGGACGTCGGGTATTCGCCCGTGGCCTCGATCTCGACCGGGCCGGTCTCGTCCCAGCCCATTCCCCAGTGGGCGATGTCGAGGTGATGGCCGATCCAGTCCATGTACTGGCCGCCGCCGAAATCCATGTTCCAGCGCCAGTTCATGTGGACGCGGGCCTTGCAGTAGGGCCACCATGGCGCCGGCCCGACCCAGAATTCGTAGTCGAGGTTCTTGGGCGGCGCGACCAACGCCTCCTGGCCGAAGGTCCCGGCGAAATCGTAATGCCCGGACGGCAGCCCGACCTCGACCCTCGTGACCTTGCCGATGCGCCCGTTGCGCACCAGTTCGCAGGCCTGGTGGAAGTTCTCGACGGAACGCTGCCACGAGCCCGTCTGCCAGACGCGGCCGTAGCGCTTGACCGCGTCGCACAGGGCCCGGCCTTCGCGCAGGTTGTGCGTCAGCGGCTTCTCGCCGTAGACGTCGAGGCCGGCCCGCAGGGCCGCGATGCTGAGAATGGCGTGCCAATGGTCGGGGACGGCGAGGGACACGGCGTCCAAGTCCTTGCGCAGGAAGAGCTCGCGGAAATCGTGATAGGTGGCGCAGGCCTTGTTGCCGTACTTTTTATCGGCCATGCCTTTGGCCATGGCCAGCGGCTCGGTGTCGAGGTCGCAGACGGCCACCCACTGGACCTCAGGCTTCTCGAGGAAGCTCTCCATGTTGCCCGGGCCCATCATGCCGAAGCCGATGCCGGCCATGACGATCCGGTCCGACGCTGCGACGGCGCCGTTCTTGCCGAGGGCCGAGGCCTTGACGATGGTCGGGAATCCGGCCACGGCGGCGCCGCCCGCCACGGCGACCGTTTTGAGAAAGTGTCTTCGATCCATCTTTTTCATGAGTCCTCCGGATGTCAGGGATGCCATTTCCAGCCTCCGCCGACGTAAAGGAGCTGGCCGGTCAGCCAGCGGGCCTGCTCGGAAGCCAGGAACACGACGACGTCGGCGATGTCCTCGGGCCGGCCGACCCGGCCCAGCGGGGTCTTCCGCCCGATCTCGACTTCTTCGTCGGGGCGGAGCCAGCCCGTCTGGACAGGGCCCGGCGCGACGATGTTGACCGTGATACCGTACTTGCCGAGTTCGTGCGCGGCCGACCGGCTGTAGGATTCGAGGGCGTGCTTCGAAGCCGCGTAGCTCACCGCTCCGCTGTGGGCGTCGGCGGCGTCCGTACTGATGGCGATGATCCGACCCCACGCCGCCCCGCGCCCGATGTGCCGTTTGGCGAACTCGACCATCATGAGCGCGGTCGCACGCGCGTTGACGGCGTAATGCGCGTCCATGCGGGCGGCATCCGTCAGGCGCATGCCGAACTCGGCGTCGGAGACGCGGGCGGGGTCGAACGTGTCGTATTCGCAGTGGGCGTGATTAGCGACCAGGATGTCCGACGGCCCCAGCCCTTTTTCGCAGGCGTCGAGAAGGAACGGGATGGACGCGGGATCGGCGAGGTCTGCCTCCAGGCAGGCCGCCCGGCCGCCCGCGGCCGTGATCTCGGCGACGACCTGTTCGGGCGGTTGTTGCTTCCTGGCCTCATAGAGCTCCAGCCCGCCGATGCCGGATCTCAGAGCCTCGTCCCGCTCGGCCGCGCCGAGCGACGATGGCCCGCGATAGGATGTGACGAAAACGCCGGCCCCTTCGGCGGCCAGGGCCCTGGCCGTGGCCGCGCCGATGCCGTGGTTCGCCCCCGTGACGAAGGCGATACGGCCAGCAAGACGGGGTTCGGTCATGTCACCTCCTCGTGATCCGTCAGACGAGCGGCGTCACGCCCGGCACGGCCACGGGGTCGACCGGGTGCGGGCCGAATTCGAGCTTGGACGGCACGAGGTCGAGCTTCGAGGCGTTCATGGCCCAGTCCCAGGAGATGGCCCGGCCGGTGTAGGCGCTCATGCGGCCCATTATGGCGCAGAGCGTGCTCTCGGCGACGCGCCGGGCCTCGTTGAGCGGCTTGCCGGCCCGGATGCTCTCGATGAGGTCGGTGTGCTCGACGACGTAGGGGTTGGGCTCGTCGCCCTCGAACTTCCAGGCGTTCGGGCCGGAGATCTCGCCGTATCCGAAAGCGTGGCCCTTCGTCCCGACGATCTTCTCCTCGACCCTCTCGGCGCAGCCTTTGGTCTGGCGGCACTGGCTGGCGACCCGGACGCCGTTCGGGTACTCGAACTCGACGGCGAAGTGGTCGAAGATGTTGCCGTACTCCGGGGCCGTCCGGACCTGCCGCCCGCCCATGCCCATGACCTTGACCGGCGTCGCGTTGAAGGCCCAGTTCATGACGTCGATGTTGTGGACGTGCTGCTCGACAATGTGGTCGCCCGAGGTCCAGGAAAAGTAGAGCCAGTTGCGGCACTGCCACTCCAGGTCGCTCATTTCCGGCGTTTGCTTGATGACCCAGAGGTCGCCCTGGTTCCAGTAGCACTGGCCGCCGACGAGATCGCCGATGGCCCCATCGTGGATGCGCTTCAGCGTCTCGAGGTATTTCTGCTCGTGCCGGCGCTGGGTCCCGGCGACGATGGCCAGGCCCTTCCTGGCGGCCAGCTCGGAGCTGGCGATGATCGAGCGGATCCCGACCGGATCGACGGCCACGGGCTTCTCCATGAAGACGTTCTTGCCGGCCTTGATGCAGGCCTCGAGGTGGAGCGGCCGGAAGCCGGGCGGCGCGGCCGTGACGATGTAGTTGATCCTCTTGATGGCCAGGAGCTTCTTGTAGCCGTCGAAACCCGTGAAGCAGGTCTCGGGAGTGACCTTGACCGCGGCCGGGACCTTCTCCTTGAGCGCTTTGAGCGAGCTGTCGATACGGTCCTGGAATGGGTCGTAGAGGGCCAGGATCTCGACCCCCGGCGCGGATTCCACGGCGTTGATGGCCGCGCCCGTGCCGCGGCCGCCGCAGCCGATGACGCCGATGCGGATCACGTCGTCGCCCGCGGCGCAACGTCCGCCGGAGCCCGCGACCGCCGCCACGAGCGTGGCCATGGAGGCGGCCGACGCCGTCTTGATGAAATCCCTGCGGGTCACACCGCTGTCGTTCTTTTCGTCCATCGTGGTTCTCCTTTAGAAATTGTCAGCGTCGCGGTAAGCCGCGAGCAGCGCCTTCTCCCCTTCGAGACCTTTTTGGCTCTTGCCGTGCTCGAGGCAGAGAACGCCCGCATAGCTCTTGCCGTGGATGTGCTTGAAGATATTCCGGTAGTTCATCTCGCCCGTGCCCGGCTCCTTCCGGCCCGGCGAATCGCCGACGTGGAAGGAAGCCAGCTCGTCCCAGCAGGCGTCGATGTTGGGGATGATGTTCCCCTCTGTGATCTGCTGGTGGTACATGTCGTCGAGGATCTTGACCGACGGGCTCCCGACGGCCTTCGAGATCTGGTACGCCTGGGCCATCCTGGTCAGGAAGAGCCCGGGGTGGTCCTTGGGATTGAGAGGCTCGAGGACGATGACGAGGCCCGCCGGCTCGCACAGCGCGGCGAGCCTCTTGAGGTTCTCGACGACGTTGGCGGTCTGGTAATCCCAATCGAGGCTCAGGTTGAACCGGCCGGGCACGGCGAGTGTCCACCTGCATCCGGTCCGCTTGCCCGTCTCGATGGCGGTCTTGAAGCGCCCCGTAAGCATGTCGCGGATGGCGCCGTCCCGGGTGACGAAGGATTCGACGCTGAAGTCGGCGTAGACGACGAACGGCCCGATGGTCATCCCGAGGCGACTCGAGGCCTTTGCGAGCGATTCCTGCTCGGCCGCGGGCCTGCCCATCAGCCCGTTGTCGAACCAGGCCGTAAAGCCCTGATCGGCCATGAACTTGAGCTGGTCGGCCGCGTTCTTCCCGGCGTGGGCCTCGAACATACCGACGCCGGGCGCGTACTTGAGCTTGAAGCCGGCGCCCTTGGCGGCAGCAGGCTTGGCCTGGCCGGATGCGCCGAGAGGCGCCAACGATAAGGCCGCCGCCCCGAGCGCGGCCGATCTGAGAAAATCTCTCCTGGACGGACCGGACGCTGGTTTTCCCACGGTTACCCTCCTCGCTGGAAATCCCGGGCGGCGAACGGACGGGGTCCGAGACCAGGCTCAGTCAGTACGGAAGGGGAGCGTCCGCACTCGATGTGACGGCGATCCTCGGAACGTGCGTCTGTCGCCCACGGCATGACGATTCTATTAAAAGGAGAGGGGCAATTCAATTCTCTTTTCTTTCCGACAACCGGGATTAAACCCTACTAATATCATAGGAAAGAGGACAGCCGCTGTCCCCGTTATCGGACACAGTCCCCGACTTCCCTCCCGGCCCTCCCTCTCTTTCTTCCTTTCGGGCCTTGGCATGATGCTTGCACTATTGCTGACGTCGGGCCGGCAGCAAGCCGGCTCGACCAAGGCGGCCCCCCGGGGGATGAAGGGACCGCCTGACAGAAAGGAGACTTCGATGAAAGTCCTAAAGATCGCTTTGGCAGTGCTCGTCTTCGTGGCCGCGGCTTATCCGCAGACCAAGGACCTGGGAATGGGCGCGTTCAGCAACGAATCGGGGGCCATCCTCATGGCCGTGGACGCCTCCCTGGTCAACCAGTCGATCGACACCCCGTACGCCATGTTCGTCCTCTTCATGGCCGCCAACGACAAGGGCGCCTCGCTCACGGTCGCGGCCAAGGATGTCGTCATGGTCTACAAGGGGAAGGAGTACCGTATGCCGTCGCTCTCGGAGTTGCGCGAGGACTACGGCGGGGGCATCCGGGACCTTGATTTTTATCGCAAGCTCGGCAAGGAAGGGATCATCTCCTCCTGGGCCCGGCTTTACGAGTTCCCGGAGAGAGCCAATTTCTTCCCTCCGCTCACGCTCCGGTCCACCCTGGCCGTCACCGAAGGGCACATGTCCAACTTTTACGGCTTTATGACGCCCATCTATTTCAAGAACCCCGGGTTCGCCAAGGGGGACACGCTGACGATCAAGGTCAGGGACGAGAAGGACCCGGCCATCACGGGTGAGTGCGACGTCGTCCTGAAGTGACGTTCGGCGGCCGCTTCAGGGATTCGACGAGGTCGGCCGCGGATGAGACCGGCCTGAGACAGGCGCCCTCGGAGCAAACGTAGGCGGCGGCCCGGCCGCCGCCTGAGTCCATACCCTTGGTGAACGGAGCGAGGCGCTCGACCGCTCCCGCGGCCTCCGGTTGGTCGGTCGGCTTGAACAGCCAGGCCGTGTCCCAAGGACATGTTCCCCTCGAGACCGCGAGAAGCTGGCGTGTTTCCGCGGCATCGCACCCGCCCACGACGACCACCTCCCGCGACGGCCCCAGGGCATAATCCAGCCCGCAAAGGAACTCTGTATACATTCGGGGGTGCGCGGCGACATCGGGCGAGAACGCCGCCGCCAAACGCGATGCGCGGTCCTCGAGCTCGTGCCGCCCGGTGAGCCGGCCCAGCCGGAGAAGGTTCATGAACATCACCGAATTGCCGGAGGGCACAGCCCCGTCGTAAACGTCCTTGTGCCGGGCCAAGCCGTCTCCCTCGCCCGGGGCCGTGAAGTAGAACCCGCCGGCGTCCTCGTCCCAGAAGAGGCCGATCGCGTCCTCCGTGAGCCCGAGGGCGGTCTCGAGGCGCTTCGGCTCGTATCCCGCCCCGTAAAGGGCCAGCAGGCCCCTGACGAGAAAAGCATAGTCGTCGAGGAAGGCGGGGACGCGGGCCTCTCCGCCCTCGAAGACATGATAGAGCCTTCCGCCCGGGCCCCGCATCGCGCCCAGGACGAAGTCCGCCGCCCGGGCCGCCGCCCGCAGGAATCGCTCCTCGCCCGTCACCCGGAAGACGTCCGCCAGAGCCGCGATCATCAGGCCGTTCCAGTCGGAGAGGACCTTCGTGTCCTTGAAGGGCCGCGGCCGCTCGCCGCGCGCGTCGAGGAGCTTTCTCCGGATCGGCTCGATCCGGGCCTCCGTGGCCTGGAGAGAGCTCCCGGCCTTGGAGACATGATCGTCGGGGACCCGGCCTTCATGGAGGACGCACCGTCCGTCCTGCCGCTCAGCGGGTCCGCGCCCGGGACGCTCATCCTCGCCGACGCCGAAAACGCGGGCGGCGATCCCGGCGTCCTCCCGGCCCAGCACCCGCTCGAGCTCGTCCCGCGTCCAGAGATAGAATCTCCCCTCTTCGCCTTCGCTGTCGGCGTCTTCCGCGGTGGCGAATCCGCCCTCCGGGCAGAGCATCTCGCGCAGGACGTAGTCGGCCACCTCGGCGGCCGTCCGTCTGAATTCGCGCCTGCCGGTCGCCGCATAGGCCTCGGCGTAGACCCCGGCCAGAAGGGCCTGGTCGTAGAGCATCTTCTCGAAATGCGGGACTAGCCAGTCGGCGTCGGTCGAATAGCGGTGAAACCCGAAGCCGAGGTGGTCGTAGATCCCGCCGCGCCGCATGGCCTTGAGAGTCTTCCCGGCCATGCCCAGGGCCTCGCCTTTGCCCGTCCTCCGCCAGTACCTCAGGAGAAAGGCGATATGGTGGGCGATGGGGAATTTGGGCGCGCCTCCGAATCCGCCTCGGGACCGGTCGAAGTCGGCCGCCAATTCGCGGAAGGCCTCGTCGAGTGTCGCCGCCGTCAGCCTGTCTCCGCTCCGGGCCCTCACCTGGACCGGGGCCCTGCCGATCGCCGCTTCGACAGATTCGGCCGACCGGAGGACCTCCTGCCGGCTGGTGCGCCAGGTCTCGGCGATCATGGGCAGCAGCTCGAGGAGGCCGGGCCGTCCCCAGCGGCGCGACCGGGGGAAATACGTCCCCGCGAAGAACGGCCGCTTGTCGGGGGTCATCACGATCGTCAGCGGCCAGCCCCCGGCGCCGGTCAGCGACTGGCATACGGCCATGTAGTGCTGATCGAGATCGGGCCGCTCTTCCCGGTCGACCTTGACGGCGACGAAGCTCGCGTTGAGGACGCGCGCCGTCTCCTCGTCGTCGAAGGACTCCCTTTCCATGACATGGCACCAGTGGCAGGCCGAATAGCCGATGGACAGGAATACGGGCTTGTCCTCGCGCCTGGCCCGTTCGAAAGCCTCCTCCCCCCAGGCGTACCAATCGACCGGATTGTGGGCGTGCTGCCGGAGATAGGGGCTTTTTTCGCCGGCCAGTCGGTTGCTGCGCGTCATGGATGCCCCCTTTCCATGTTAGCACATGAGGGCCGGGCATTCCTCCTGCCCCGCCCCGACAACCTTTTCCAGTCCCGAGGAGTATATATGTGCGGCAAGCAGGTGCCCAGCCCAGGATCGAGGTGGACCTTGAAGAAGAGCCCTTTTTTAACGATATTCGCCGGTCTGGCCCTTGCGACCGTGGCCTTCGCCGACGCGCCGCCCGAGACCCGGATCTACCGCACCCACCACGTCAATCCCCATTCCCCGAAGATCGACGGCCGCATCGACGATCCGGCCTGGGAGAAGGTCGACTGGGAGGGCGGCTTCATCCAGCGGGAGCCCTACGAAGGCCAGGCGCCGACCCAGGCGACCGCCTTCAAGATCCTCTATGACGACGAGAACCTCTATGTCGCCGTCAAGGCCTTCGATACCGAGCCGGGCCGGATCGAACGGCGCATGTCCCGCCGGGACGACATCGACGGCGATTGGATCGAGATCGGCATCGACAGCTTCCACGATCACCGCACGGCTTTCTGCTTCGGGGTCAACGCCGCCGGCGTCAAGCGGGACACCATGGCCATCAACGACAGCAATTGGGACGACAACACCGACCTCGACTGGGACCCCATCTGGGAGGTCGAGACGGCCCCGGACCCCGAAGGCTGGACGGCCGAGATGCGCATTCCCTTCACCCAGCTCCGGTTCGCCGCGAGGGCCGAGCAATCCTGGGGGCTCGAGGTGACGCGGAAGCTCTTCCGCAAGAACGAGCGGTCCCTCTGGCAGCACATCCCCAAGGACGCGGCCGGCTGGGTCTCGTTCTTCGGCGAGCTCCACGGCCTCGCCGGCATCAAGCCGCCGCGCCAGATCGAGCTCTTTCCCTATACGGTCGGCAGCCTGCGTAGCTCCGCGGCCGAGCCCGGCAACCCCTTCGCCACCGGGCGCTCCGGGTCGCTTTACGGCGGGCTCGACGGCAAGTTCGGGGTCACCGGCGACCTGACCTTGAACTTCACCCTCAACCCGGATTTCGGACAGGTCGAGGCCGACCCGTCCGTCGTCAACCTGACCGCCTTCGAGACCTACTATGAGGAGAAGCGCCCGTTCTTCGTCGAGGGCCGCAACATCCTGAGCTTCAATCTCATGGGCGGGGACGGCGACATGTCGAGCGACAACCTTTTCTATACCCGGCGCATCGGCCGTGCGCCCCAATTTTATCCTGAGGTCGACGGCTTCGTCCGGACGCCCGAAGCGACGTCCATCCTCGGCGCCTTCAAGCTGACGGGGAAGACCCGGGGCGGATGGTCGGTCGGCCTCATCGAAAGCCTGACGGCCGAGGAGAGCGCCGTGACCTTCATCGACGGCGCGGACGGCCGCCTGGCCGTCGAGCCTCTGACGAATTACTTTGGCCTGCGCCTGCAGAAGGACTACAACCAGGGGGCGACGACGATCGGCGGCATGGTCACGGCCGTCAACCGCCGGCTCGACAACGCCCACCTCGATTTTCTCCACGACCAGGCTTATACGGGCGGCTTCGACTTCTACCACAGCTGGAAGAAGCGGACCCACTACTTCTCGCTGAAGCTCCTCGGCAGCTCGGTCCACGGCTCTCCCGAGGCCCTGCTGCGGACGCAGACCTCGCCCCTGCGCTACTTCCAGCGGCCGGACGCCGACCATGTCGAGCTCGATCCCACGCGGACGTCGCTCTCGGGCTTCGGGGGCACGGTCGAGCTCGGCAAGCAGGGCGGCGGCCACTTCATGTACAGCGTCGGGACCACCTGGCGCACACCGGGCCTGGAGCTCAACGACATGGGCTTTCTGATGGGCTCGGATGAGATCATGCAGTGGAGCTGGGCCGGCTACCGCGTCTGGAAGCCCTTCGCCGTCTTCCGCAGTCTCAACCTCAACTTCAACCAGTGGATGGGCTGGGATTTCGGCGGGACGCACATCTACACCGGCGGCAACATCAACGTTAACGCCCAGCTCAAGAACTACTGGAGCGGCGGCTTCGGGATCAACCGCAATTTCGAGGGGCTCTCCTCGGCCATGCTGCGGGGCGGGCCGTCCATGCGGATGCCCGGCGGCATGAGTCTCTGGGGGAACCTCCAAACGGATATGCGGCAGAAGGTGCGATTCACGCTCCAGGGCCAGAGCTTCTTCCGCGACAACGGCGAAGCCCGGAACCTCAACCTCCAGGCCGGCATCATCGTCAATCCGAGCTCGGCCTTCAACATCTCGCTTCTGCCGACCTTCGCGGTTTCCGCGAACGAGCTCCAGTACATAGCGACGCCGACCGTCGGCGGGGAGAGCCGCTACGTCTTCGGCCGGATCGAGCAGAAGACGGTCGCCCTGACGGTCCGCCTCAATTACAGCCTAACGCCGGACCTGAGCGTCCAGCTTTATGGCCAGCCGTTCGTCTCGGCCGGTAAATACTCTCGGTTCAAGGCCGTCACGGACCCGAAAACGCGCGTCTGGGCGGACCGCTACCACGTCTTCGAGGGGAGCGAGATCGCCTACGACGAGACGAGCGGGACCTGGCGCGTCGACGAGAACGGCGACGGCGCCGCCGACTTCAGCTTCGGGACGCCCGATTTCAACTTCCTCCAGTTCCGCTCGAACCTGGTCGTCCGCTGGGAGTACCGGCCGGGCTCGGCCCTGTTCCTGGTCTGGTCGCAGGGCCGGACGGGCTATGACTCGCTGGGCGACTTCCGTTTCGGCCGGGACTTCGGGAACCTCTTCGACGTCCGCCCCGACAACGTCTTCCTGATCAAGTTCTCCTACGGCTTTCAGCTGTAGCCTGACCTATTCATAAGAACGCCCTAAAAAAGAGAAAGAAACGGGCGTTTTTATGAATAGGTCAGGACAGCCGCCGTCCGGGGCCGGGGCTACTTCTTCCGGCCGATGTGCCGGTCGATGAACTCGAACGTCCGCTCGTAAGCCACCATCCGGTTGGCGTGGAGAAGGAACTCGTGCGGCTCGTCGGGGGCGATCATCAGCTCGATCTCGACGCCGCCCCTGGCCCGCAGCCGCTGGACGAGGTCGGTCGTCTGCTGGAAGGCGACGTTGCGGTCGTCGTCGCCGTGGATGAACAGGACCGGCGACGTCCATGTCGCCACTGAGGCGACGGGGGACGACTCTCGGGCGATCTTGCGCCGGGCCTCGTCGAGCCGCCCCCAGCGCATTTGCGACCAGTCGTGGACCCCGGCCATGTCCACCCCGACCTTGAAAATATCGGAATTTCGGGCCAGGGCCATGGCCGTGAGCAAGCCGCCGTAGGACAGTCCCCAGGCGCCGATGCGCGCCGGGTCGACCTCGGGGCGCGTCCTGAGATAGGCGACGCCGGCTAGGACGTCTTGGTATTCAGCGGCACCCTCCATGCCGCAGTTCGGCGCGTCCCGGAAGGACCGGCCGTAACCGATGCCGCTGCGATAATTGACGGAGATGACGACATAGCCCTGGCCGGCGAAATACTGGTTGATGCCGTAGGCCTCGGAGTAGAACTCCATGTAATGCCAGCCGAGGAGCATCTGCCGGACGGGACCGCCGTGCGTGAAGACGACGGCCGGCCGGCCGTCGCCGGCTTTGGCCCCCCGGGGCAGGAAGATCTGGCAGGGCACTTCGAGCCCGTCGGCGGCTTTCACGATCACGAGCCGGGGCGTCACGAGCTCGCGGGCCGGGAATTCGGCCGGGAGCTCGCGCGGCGCGACGACTTCGACTTTGCCGCCGCCGGCCGGGACCGTCGCGACCGAAGTCGGGTAAGTAGCGGTGGCATGGAGGAAGGCCGTCCTTTTCCCCGATGGCAGAGCGACGGGCAGGGTCCCGATCGTGTCCTTGGGTGTGATCGCTTCGGGCTTGCCGCCGGCCGTCCCGACCTTCCAGATGCGCCGGCCGTGGAGATCGCCCGCGTTGCTGGAGAAAAAGAGGGTCGATCCGTCATTCGAGAGCCCGAGGTGTTCGACGAACCCCTCGCCCGGCGTGAGGTCCTCCGGTGCGCCGCCCGTGAGCGGCATCGAGAAGACGTGGTTCCATTCCTCGCGCTCGGCGGTGAAGAGTATCCGGCCGTTGGCGGCGAGGTCGAAGCTTCTGAAGGTGTGGAACCGGGGCGGATCCTTGGGCGTCCGCCACAGCTCGCGGGCTTTTCCCGTCGCCGCGTCGGCCACCAAGATAGCGAGGTCGACCGGCCCGCGGGAGCGGAACTCGCTCACGGCCTCGGCGGCGAACATCAGGCCAAGGCGGCGGACGAACGCGATCTGCGTTCCGTCGGCCGACCAGCGCGGGTCGCTGTCGCGGTCGACGCTTGGGGCGACCCAGGTGATCTTGCGGCGGGCCAGGTCGAACACGCCGATGAGGCTGTGATCCTCCCTATTGCTGACGAAGGCGACGCGGCTTCCGTCCGGGGAGAAGCGGGGAGACCCGTTGCGGCCGGCCGCCCGGAAGAGCCATTCAGGCGCCGCCGTCGCGGCCGGGTCGGATCGAGGCGTCAAGGGGACCCGATAGATCAACCCGTCCTTGACGAGAAGAGCCGAAAGTCCGTCCGGGGCGAGGACAGGGTCGCTGCCCGCGGCGATCCTCCAGGGTTTCCCCCCGTCGGTCCGGACGGCCCAGACGGCCTGCTCCCGCCCATCGGGATCGCTGTCGGAGTTCGTCACCCAGCCGGCGGCGTTAGGCCGGCCGCCCTTGACGAACACGGCGGTCGCGCCGTCGTCGGTGATCAAGACCTGGTCGATCTCGAAGACCTCGTCCGGTCCGAAACCGGTCAGGTTGACCGGCCGGAAATCCGGTCCCCCCGCGGTCCAGACGTTCCGTGCGCCGCGGT
>Ga0209706_10000318_pt1 | contig 27343 bp, 29 predicted proteins | sample PPLLaktember2015_6_FD_187263 | JGI IMG/M metagenome (GOLD analysis project Ga0209706, IMG submission 187263) | Freshwater sediment microbial communities from Prairie Pothole Lake near Jamestown, North Dakota, USA - PPLs Lake P8 Core (1) Depth... | ecosystem: Environmental > Aquatic > Freshwater...
TCCGCCCCCTTGTCACATCGGTACCACGCGACCGCGGCCGCCGGCCGTGACGGCCCTCACCGAGGCAGCGAGGCGCGGTATCCTGCCCCAGGGGAAGGAGGCCCCACACCGTGAAGCTGGAGGGTGTACACCACGTCTCGCTGAACGTGGCGGACGTCGAGACCGCGCGGCGCTTCTACGTCGAGATCCTCGGGCTCGAGGAGCTGCCGCGGCCCGCATTCCCCTTTGCCGGCGCGTGGCTGCGCTCCGGCGCCCAGGAGATCCACCTGATCGCTGAAGCCGGTCACCGCGCGCCCGAGGGCCAGCACTTCGCCTTCCGCGTCGCGGACGTCGACGCCGCGGCCGCCGAGCTCGCGGCGCGCGGTGTCCGGGTGGGCGGCCCGATGGACGTCCCCGGCGCCGGACGCCAGGCCTTCCTGCGCGATCCGTCGGGCAACCTGATCGAGCTGAACCAGCCGAAGGCCTAGCCCGGGTTCCTCGGCATCTGCGCGATCCCCGCCGCGCGCGGAGCCCAGGGCTGGGCGCTGTCGGTCCAGATCTCGAGGGCGGGCTTCAGCCAGCTCGGGTCGTCGAGGGTGCCGGCCTTGATCACCTGGAGCGGACCGGCCGAGAGGCCGCTGAACACCGGCGTGCCGCAGGTCGGGCAGAAGCGGCGGCTCACGGTGCCGCCGCTCTCGCCCTTCACGTCCCAGGTCGTGAGCTCGCCGCGCAGCAGCTTCACCGCCGCGGTTGGCACCAGCAGCACCGTCGCAAAGGCGCCGCCGGAGGCGTACTGGCAGTCCCGGCAGTGGCAATGGAGCGTGGCGATCGGCTCCGCGGTGCACTCGTAGCGCACGTTTCCGCAGCGGCAGCCGCCGGTGAAGGGGGCGGGCATGAGGTCCTCCTAAGTGGGACGCGCCGGACCGTGGCCGGCGACGTGGGCGAGCAGGGCTTCGTAGGCCTCGCGCGTGCGGGGCCCGTAGACGCGGTGGCTGCGGCTCGCGCGCAGGCCGCCCTGCTCGCTGCGGATGCCGGCGATCGCGTCCTGCGCGATCGCGCAGCGCACCTGCTTCGGGTCGACCCCATAGAGCTCCGCCGCGTTGAGGCCGAGGATGCGCGCCTTCGCCTTCGCGCTGAGCGGCGGGTAGCCGAACTTCCGCTGCATCGTCTTCGGGATCTGGAGCGCCTTGAAGGCGTCGATCTGCCACTGGGGCGAGCCCCACCAGATGGAATCGGTCCCCCACACGATGCGCTTCGAGCCCAGCCGCTTCAGCAGCGAGCCCACCAGGTGGGCCGCCTGGTCCGGACCCTCGAGCAGCGCCGTCGCGAAGCAGCTCCCGAGCTCGGCGTAGACGCGCTTCCGGTGCCTGCGCTTCATCGAACGCACCACGCCGAGGAACTCGCCGATGCCCTCGCCGGGGAAGTAGCCGGAGTGGTAGGCGACGAAGTTCAGGTCCTCGAAGTCGGCCACCGCCTTGGGGAGGTCGCGGCTGCGCACGTACTCCGCGGAACCGGGGCCGAGCAGCGCCGGGAAGCCCTTGTGCACGTTGATCGTGCGCAGGCCGAGGCGGCGAGCCTCCTCGAGCATCGGGTAGGCGACCTTCTCGTCGTCGAGCCACCAGTTGCCGTTGCCCGTGTAGCACTTGAGCGCGCGCGCGCCGAGGTCGTTCACCTGGTGCTCGAGGCTGTCGACGGCGGTCTGCGAGCCGGGCGCCGAGGTGGGGTCGCACATCGCCTGGGAGAGCGCGCGCTCGGAGCCGGCGAGCTGGTTCACGAGGTCTCGCGTGGCGGCCATCGTCTCCACCGGGAGCGGATAGCCGTCCGGCACGCCGCTGATCACGCCGACCGCGGTCTCGCTGTCGACGAACACCTCCTTCACCAGGTTGGCCTGGGAGAGGAGCTGGAGGCCCTGCGGCGTGCACTGGTCGCCCGGCGGGTAGAAGCGCAGGCAGCCGAGGGAAGGCTGATCGCCGAAGGCCTCGAGGTCCACGTGGTGGAGCTGAACGTCCATCACGAAGTAGTCCGCCGCGAAGAGCTCGGCCGCGGCGGCGGGGTCGTCGCATTGCTCGGGGGTCACGGGGAGGGGCGCCGCGTCGCCGCTCGTCGGCAGGCCATTCACCACGCCGAGCACCCAGAACGCCGTCGCCGTGCCGGCGCTGGTGCGGAGGAACTCGCGCCGCGTCATGCCGAGGCGGCGGGCGCGGCGCTCGGCCTCCTCGGCGAGCAGGCGGGCGGCGGCGCGCTGGCGCGGGCTCGGCGGGCGCGGGCACCACTCCCCGTTAGAGACGTCGGAGAGGGGCAGCGGGAAATCGCGCTCGTCGTCCTCTTCTTCCATGCCGCCGCTCCAGCACCCTTCCCGGCGAAGGGTATCATGCCCGCCGTGGAAGCGAGCCGAGCCGCCATCGAGAGGCTGATCCTCAGCTACGCCGAGCGCATCGATCGGGGCGACTTCGCCGGCGTGGGCGAGCTGTTCGCCGACGGCGCGATCGCCGGCCCCGACGGCGCGCCGATCGCCCGCGGGAGCGAGGCTGTGCGCCAGCTCTACGAGCGCACCACGCGGCGCTACGACGACGGCACGCCGCGCACGAAGCACGTGACTTCGAACCTGATCGTCGACACCGACGAGACGCGCGGCGAGGCGCAAGCGCGCTCGTACTTCACGGTGCTGCAGGCGCTGCCGGACTTCCCGCTCCAGCCGGTGGTCGCCGGGCGCTACGAAGACCGCTTCGAGCGCGTCGCGAACCGCTGGCGCTTCGCCGAGCGGCGCATGTTCGTCGAGCTGGTGGGGGACCTCAGCCGGCATCTGCTGATCGCGCTGCCGAAGCCCTGAGCGTGCGCGGCTTCCTGTACATGGCGCAGAGCGCCCTCGCCTTCGCGGTGATGGGCGCGCTGGTGAAGAGCGCCGGGCAGCGCCTGCCGGTCGGCGAGATCGTGCTGGCCCGCGGGCTGGTCTCGCTCGCGCTCTCGCTGGTCACGCTCCGGCGCGCGGGCGTCCACCCCCTCGGCGTGCGGCGCGGCCGGCTGTTCGTGCGCGGCCTGATCGGGGCCTCGGGGCTGGCCTGCGTCTTCTACGCCGTGACGCGCCTCCCCCTCGCCGAGGCCACCGTGATCCAGTACCTGCACCCGGTCTTCACCGCCGCCCTCGCCGCCTGGCTGCTCCGCGAGCGCACTGGAGCAGGGCTCGCGCTCTCCCTCGCGCTGGGCATCGCCGGCGTGCTCGTGGTGGCGCGCCCGGCGCCGCTGCTCGGGCTCGCGGCCGCGGAGTACGAGCCCCTCGCGCTCGCCGCGGCCCTCGCCGGCGCCTTCCTCTCCGCGTGCGCCTACGTCGCCGTGCGCCACCTCTCGGCGACGGAGCATCCCGTGGTGATCGTGTTCTACTTCGCCTGGGTGACGGTGGCGGGCGCGCTCCCGCTGGTCGCGCCTTACCTGGTGTCGCCGACGCCGCTCGAGCTGCTGATCCTGCTCGGTGTCGGCGTGAGCGCGCAGCTCGGGCAGCTGGCGATGACCCGCGGGCTCCGCATCCAGCCGGCCGGCCGCGCCACGGCGCTCTCCTACCTCCAGGTGGTGTTCGCGGCGCTGCTGGGCGCGCTCTTCTTCGGGGAGCGACCGGGCCTCGCGACCGCGCTCGGCGCGGCGCTGATCCTGGCCGGCAGCCTGCTGGCGATCCGCGACGCCCGCCGCGCCGAAACGCCGCTGCCGGAGCCGGCGCCGTGAGCGCGCCGCTGCGCAGCGAGCGCCTGGCGCTGCGGCCCTGCGGCTTCGAGGACGTGCCCGCGCTGCACGCGCTGTGGACCGACCCCGAGGTGCGGCGCTGGCTCTGGGACGACGTCGCGATCCCCGAGGCCAGCGCCCGCGAGGTCGTGCGCGAGAGCCTCGCGAGCTTCGCGGAACGCGGCTTCGGGCAGTGGGCGATCGCCGACCGCGACGGCGGGCCGCTCTTCGGCGCGGTGGGGCTGCGCCGCTTCGAGGGCGGCCGGGAGATCGAGCTTCTCTACGCCCTCCATCCCTCGCGCCAGGGCGCCGGCCTCGCGACCGAGGCGGCGCGCGCGGTGCTCGAGCACGGCTTTCGCACCCTGTCGCTCCCGCGCATCGCCGCGCGAGTCGACACGCCGAACCGCGCCTCCGTGCGGCTGCTCGAGCGGCTGGGCCTGCGCTTCGAAGGCGAGCGCCTCGTCGAGGGACGCCCGACGCTGCACTACGCGCTCGCGCGCGACGAGTACCTGCGGGCGGCCGCGCCCCGCTGATTCCCCCCTCAGCCGCGGTCGTTCGCGGCCGGGTCGAGCATGCGGGCGATCGCGTCTTCGCCGAGGGGCTCCGGGCGCTTGACGCGCAGGCTCTCGGCCCATTCCGAAGCGAAGTCGCGCTGCAGCGCGCGGTTGATCGCGAGGGTCGCGGTCATGGCGAGCAAGGCGCCGAGGCTCGCGAGCGCCATGTCCTTGTGGGCGTCCCAGACGTCGCCCTGCGTGCCCAGGTAGGACTGGCCGAGCTCGCCGCCGAACAGCTCGGCGGCGCCCCATTCGATCAGCTCGTAGATCATCGAGGTGGACATCGTGAGGTCGAGCGGCAGGAAGTAGCCCCAGAACCCGCGCACCGCCGCGACGCGCAGGAACACCTCGCGAATGGGGTAGGCGAAGAGCAGGCCGTAGGCGAAATGGATGGCGCGATCGAACTGGTTGCGTTCGAAGCCGAAGGCCTCGTCGAGCGAGACGCCGAGCCAGCGCCGCGACCACGCGTCGTAGGGCACCAGCGAGTAGGTGTAGTGGGAGCCGACCTCGTGGAGGGCCAGGAAGAGGAAGATCAGCGTGTAGGAGACGCGCGAGAACGGGAGCACCCGGTGGCCGGCCACCAGCACCGCGCCGAGGCCGACGACGAGGGCGTTCTCGAGCAGCCACGTCGAGCGCGAGACGGGCGCGATGCCGAGCGCCACGAACTCCACGGCGAAGAGGACCGCGAGCACCCAGAGGGTGCCGCGGCTCCGGTCTCCGCCCGGGTGGGCCGGCGCCGAGCGGCTCAGTAGACGGCGCCAGTCTGCCGCGCGAGGCGGTTGGCACTGGCCAGGTTGCGCTGCACCCGGACGTCGTCCGGCCGGAGCGCGGCGGCGCGCTCCAGGAACTCGCGCGCCCGGACCGGATCCCCGAGGCGGAGGTGCGAGACCCCGGCCGCGTGCAGCAGATCGGGGTGCTGCGGCGCGATCTCGAGCCCCGCCCCGTAGGCCTCCAGCGCGCCGCGCCAATCGCCCTCCCCCTGGCGGACGCTGCCGAGACCGAGGAACGCCGCGGGCGTGGGGCGCAGCTCGAGGCTCCGCTGGTACTGCGCGCGAGCGGCCACGGGATCCTGCGGCTCCAGCAGCTGACCGAGCTGGAGCCGCCGCCCGCCGAGGTCCTGCCCGAGCCAGGCGAGGCGATCCAGCGCCACCGTCGCACGCCCGTAGTCGCGCGTCGCGAGCGCGGAGGGGACCACGACGTCCATCTGCCAGATCGCGAAGACCTTGAGCACGAGCGCCGCGCCGGCCACGCCCCAGACGAGCCTCGCCCAGGGAACGCGCGCGGCGGCGGCGATCGGCGCAGCGGCCGGCTCCGCAGGGCGGCTCTCGAGCAGCACGCCGCGCACCCGGCGGCTGCGCAGCTTCCAGACCGCACCGTCGAGCACGAAGTGGTGGAGGTTCCCGGCGGCGGTGACGAGGAGCAGCAGGCCGTCGTCGTAGGCGATGGCGCCCAGGGCCCCCGGCGCGAGCAGCGCGCCGGGCAGCAGGAAGACCGCAGTACCCGCCGCAGCGGCCTTCACGAGGTAGCTCGGGATCCCCGCGAACCCGCTCTGGGAGCGCGCGAAGTAGCTGGTGATCCAGAGGTACTGGGCCGCGTGGGCCAGCGCGATCCACATGAAGTAGTAGGTGCGGAGCTGCCAGTCGAAGGGCTCGAGGCCGGCCCGGACGCCGAGGCCGCCGACCAGCGCCGGCACCGAGAACCAGAGCGCCTGCGAGGCGACGAGGGCCGCGGCGGGCCCCAGCGCGCGCAGCGAATGGCGGCGCAGCAACAGGAACGCGGCGACGCCGAGCGCGATCGCATAGAGGACGAATACCCCGGCGAACAGCGGGCGGACCACGTCCAGCGGGAGGCCGAGCGGGACGAAGCGGATCGTCGGCTCCCCCACCTGCAGCACCATGTTGTCCCCGCGCCCCCCCTCCTGGTGCACGAGCAGGGCGACCAGCACGAACGAGAGGAAGAAGGAGGCGCGCAGCGCGCGGCGCGCGGGCTGCGGGACGGCGACGCCGCGCCGGCCGAGGAACATCATCGCGATGCCGAAGTTCTGACCCGCGTAGTGCCAGGGGCTCCAGGTGACGAAGAGCGTGACCATCGCGCAGCCGAGCGCAGGCGCGCGCAGCGAGACCAGCGTGGCCGCGACGATGGCGACGGTCGCCCAGAGGGCGACGATCCGGTGCTGGCGCCGATCCTCGGCGCGCTCGTAGACGCGGAGCAGGGTCGCGCCGTAGTGGGGCAGGCTCACCAGCAGGACGAGCGCCGGGAACACCCAGTCGGGCTGCTGCGCCCGCAGCGCGCTGCCCGTGAACGCGAAGAGAACCACGCTGAATGCGTAGAGGACGCCGCACCCCAGCAGGAGGTCTGGAAGCGGCCCGAACAGCCAGCTGCGAGCTTGCGGGACGGGAGCGGTCATGGCGCAGCCGCAGTATCGCACGGGGTCGCGCCGTCCTCTCCCGGCCGACACCCCGCGGGGACCGTCGCCGCCCGGGGTCCGTTCGCTCGAAATCGGACACGCCGGGTAGCCGAAGCATGGGCTACGGGTTGGGATGATGGACCACCGGCCGAGATAGATGGGTTATCTACCCGGACTCGACGGGCTACGGGGCGTCGCGATTCTCGCCGTCCTCGCCTACCACAGCGCGCTCCTTCGGGGCGGCTTCGTGGGCGTCGAGCTGTTCTTCGCGCTGAGCGGATTCCTGATTACGTCGCTCCTGCTCCGGGAGTGGCGCACGCACGGCGATCTCGATCTGCCGCGGTTCTGGGCCCGTCGGCTATTCCGCCTCGTGCCCGCCCTCGGCGTGGCCGTGCTCCTCGCGATCGCGGTTTCGTGGTGGCACGGCATGGAGCTCCGTCCGGCCTGGATCGCGTCGGCGCTCTTCTACGGGAGCAACCTCGTGATCGCCTACGCCGGCGTATATCCGCTCGGGGTGCTGTCGCACACCTGGTCGCTCGGCATGGAGGAGCAGTTCTACCTGCTCTGGCCGCTGCTGCTGCTGGGTGCGCTTCGCTTCGGGAAGCGCGGTGTGGTCGTCACAGCCGCGGCGCTGTGTGTGGTTCCGGCGCTGCTGCGGCTCCACACCGTAGCTTCCCATCCGGCGGATCCGCAGCTGTGGCTTCGCGTCTACTTCTCGCCCCACCTGCGCATCGACGCGATCGCGGTGGGATGCCTCGCCGGAGCGTGGCTCTCGGACCGGCCGGCCTGGGGACGTACCGGCGCGATCGGCGCCGGGATCGCCGCGCTCGCGGGGGCCCTCTGGCTCGTGGGCGTCGCGCTGCACGCCGAGATCCGAACCGTGGTTGCGACCCCGGTTCTACTCAGCGTGACCTCGTTGGCCGCGGCCGCCGTGGTGGTCGCTTCCGCACGCCTCCGTCCCGTCGCAGCGCTTCTTTCCTTCGCGCCACTCGTCTGGGTCGGCCGGATCTCCTACGGGCTCTATCTCGTCCATGTGATCGTATTCGTGGCGCTCGGCGACTGGTCCGTCTGGATCCGCTGGCTGGCCGCCTTTGCCGTCGCAGTGCTCTCCTATGCCCTCGTCGAAACGCCCTTCCTGCGCCGCAAGCACCGCTTCGACCGCCGGACTTCGCGGCTCAGCGAGGTCATGTCTCCTCCTCCGCCCGCTCCTGCTCCGGGGTGAGGCGTCCGGCGGGGACCTCGCGCGGGGCGGCCTCGAGGGGCGGCTCCGGGGTGGGAACGAGCTCGTTCAGGCGGTCGATCAGGATGCGCAGCCGGCCGATCGCGCGGCGGTCGACGTCGAGCGCCAGCCGCGACAGGTCCTGGAACTCGCCGCCTTCCTGGGGCAGGGACTCGGGGAGGACCTCGAGCGGGCCGCCCACCAGCAGATCGGCGAACTCGTCGGAGAGGCGCGCGAGGGTCTCGGCGTCGGGAAGGTGGCGCAGCCGCAGCAGCAGCCGGTCTCCCACGAAGCGGCTCGAATGGTAGTTGGCGTAGAAGCGCGCGATCTCGTCGACGGCCCGCTCCACGTCGTCGGTGACCAGGAACAGGCGCAGGTCGTCGTCGCCGATCAGCCCCGCGCCGTGCAGGCGCCGCTCGATCCAATCCCGCCAGTCCCGCCAGTAGCTGCCGCCGGGCGCGTCGACGCAGACGATCGGCATCACCGGCGACTTTCCGGTCTGCACCAGGGTCAGCGCCTCGAAGCCCTCGTCGTGGGTGCCGTAGCCGCCCGGGAAGAGCGCGACGGCGTGGGACTCCTTCACGAACATCACCTTGCGCGTGAAGAAGTAGCGGAAGTTGATGAGCTTGGGATCGCCGGCGATCACTTCGTTCGCCTGCTGCTCGAAGGGCAGGCGGATGTTGACGCCGAAGGAGGCCTCGCGGCCGGCGCCCGCCTGGGCCGCGCCCATGATGCCGTCGCCCGCGCCGGTGATCGTCATCCAGCCGAGCTCCGTCATGCGCGCCGCGAAGGAGTACGCCTGCTGCCAGGCGGGGTCCTCGCGCCGCGTGCGGGCGCTGCCGAACACCGAGACCTTGCGCCGGCTCGCGTAGGGAGCGAACACGCGGAAGGCGTGGCGCAGCTCCTTCACCGCGCTGGTGATGAGCTTGACGTCGCCCACCGAGCGCTCCTCGGCCAGCAGCCGGAGCGCGGTCACCACGATCTGGCGCGCGTGGTCCGCGCCGTCGCTCGGGCCGAAGCGCTCCTGGGCGCGCGCCACGAGCTGCTCGATCAGCCCGTCGAGCTCCGGCACGCCGAGCTCGAAGCGCCGCCGCCTGCCTCCCCCCATGGGCCGGAGCATACCCGCCGCGGCGCGCCCGGTCCCTAGAAGATGGCGGTGCCCATGTTGGCGTCGCAGGGACCCACCTGCTTCAGCGCGACGGGGCCGCCGAGCTGCACGTCGTAGGTCCCGCTGCCCTGGCAGAAGGTCGCGTTCGGCGCGGAGCCCGTGGCGTCCGGGTACACGTAGCCCCAGTAGTTCAGCACGCCGTTGCCGTCGAGGTCCGAGGCGGCCTCCGCGGTGAAGGACCTGCAGGGGCCCGACGCCGGGCAGCCGGCCGGCTCCCCCACCACTTCGTAGTTGAAGAGCGTCTCGCCCTCGGGCGCCCAGCCGAGCTCGCTGAAGCCGCCGTTGTCGATCCACGGGAGCTTTCGCGGCAGCACCGCCGCGTCCACGACGGGCGACTCGACAGCGGGCTGGAAGCCGCCGCTGCTGGCCGAGAACGCGATCTCCGCCACGCGAATCGCCGCGAGGTTCGTCTTCGCCTCGCTCACCCGCGAGCGGAGCTGGAAGCGCTGGAAGCCCGGAATCGCGATGGCGGCGAGCACGCCGATGATCGCGACCACGATCATCAGCTCGATCAGAGTGAAGCCCGAACGTCGTGTGGGGGTGTCCATGGCGGTCTCCGGAGAGCTGGCCTTGCAGGGATCCTGCCAACCCTCGGGAACGCGCTGAACGGCGTTTGGTGACCTCTCGCACGACGTTCTGCGTCACCCAGGGACGCAATTCGTCACCCTGGACGCGGCGGGCGGCCAGAGGCGCGAGCGGCGAGGTATTCCGTGGTCCGGGCGGCGGCGCCCGGCTCGGCTTCGAAGGCGGCCGCGCAGAAGTCGGTGACCCCCGCTTCCTCGAGGCGGCGGAGCGCGGCGTCGAGGGCGCGCTCGTCGCCGGCGATCGCCACGTCCGCGGGCCCCGCGGCGCCCTCGCGGTCGAGCATCGCGCGGTACGACGGGAGCTGACCGTAGATGGAGAAGTCCTTCGCCGCGCGCGCGCGCGCGGCATCGGCGTCGCGCGCCAGGGCGATCGGCAGACCCGCGACGACGCGCGGCGTCGGACGGCCGGCCTCGCGAGCCGCCGCGCCGAGCGTCGGCACCGTGTGGTCGGCGAGCGTCTTCGGCCCGGTCATCCAGGTGATCGTGCCGTCGGCGAGCCGCGCGGCGATGCGCAGCATCGCGGGGCCGAGGGCGGCCACCAGCACCGGGACGCGCGCGGCCCCCGGCACCTGGAGGCCCACCTGGACGCGGTACTCCTCGCCCTTCCAGTCGGCGGGCTCGCCGCGCAGCAGCGGGGCCAGCACCTCCAGGTACTCGCGCATGTGGGACGCGCGCCGCGCGTAGGAGAGCCCGAGCAGGTTCTCGATCACGATCTGGTGCGAGAGGCCGATGCCGAGCACGAAGCGGCCGCGCGACGCGGCCTGGGTGGTGAGCGCCTGCTGGGCGATCGCGACGGGATGGCGCGGGTACGTCGGCACCACCGCGGTGCCGAGCTCGATGCGGCTCGTCTCCCTTCCGACGATGCCGAGCGCGCCGATCGCGTCGAAGGAGAAGATGTTCGCCATCCAGAGCGATGCGAAGCCCTTGGCTTCGAGAGCTTTCGCCTGGGCGACGAGCGAATCGAGCCCGCCGTCGCCGTCCGCCGTCGCTCCGACCATCATTCCGATGCGCATGGGGCCCTCCTCGCTGGAGCGAGGATGCGCCGGGGATCAGGGCTGCGCCAGCCGCGCCGGCTCGAAGTCCCAGCTCCAGGTGACGGGCAGCTTGCGGAAGCGCTTCGGAGCGCCCTCGAGGGTGACGTCGAAGCGGATCCGGAAGCGGACCTTCGCCTCACCGCGGCGATTCACGCTCAGCGTCCAGCGCAGGGTCTCCGACCTCGGGTTGGCGGTGACGTCGATGTTTCGGCGGAAGGCGTCCTCGAGCGCGTACTCGGCGCCCTCGACCACGGTCTCGAGCCCCGCCAGCCAGCTCGGATGCGGGTGGAGCTCGAAGCGTCGGCCCGAGCGGCCGAGCTCGCGATACACCCCGACGAGGCAGCCGACCTCGTCGCAGAGGCTGAAGGTTCCGTTCTCGAGCAGCCCGAGGTGCCCCGTAACCGGCGCCTTCAGCGCGCCGAGCCCCGGGAACCGGAGGCTCTGGGTTCCAGTCAGGTCGCGCAAGGCGATTCTCGGCTCGCCGAGCGGGAACGGATCCCCGTTGTCCCCGATCCCGTCGCCGTCGAAGTCGCTCCTCTCCTCGGGATCCAGGGGAAAGGCGTCGGCGTTGTCGCCGACGTCGTCGCCGTCGCTGTCGCGCGCCTCGGCCGGGTCGTCGGGTCGCCAATCGGAGTTGTCGCCGACGCCGTCGCCGTCGCGGTCTCGCGACTCCGAACCATCGTCCGGGAACGCATCGCGATTGTCACCGACCCCGTCGCGGTCTCGATCCGACCATTCCGTGGCGTCGTAGTCGAAGGGGTCTGCGTTGTCGCCGACGCCGTCACCGTCGGAGTCCCGGCGCTCCGTGGGATCGTCGGGGAACACGTCGATCTGGTCTCCGACGCCGTCCTGGTCGCGATCGCTCCACTCCGTGTAGTTCAGGGGAAACGCATCCTCCGCATTCGGCACCTCGTCGCCGTCGAAATCGTCGAGGCCCAGGGTCCAGACGCGCGGCTCGCCCCATTCGTCGAAGCGCACCATCACCGCGCGATCCCCCGCGGCCACGATCGGGCCGGAGGAGCCAGGAAGACTCATGCGGGCTCGCAGGGTCGACTCGGGCGTCCACCATTCGACCCCGCTGGACCAGTCGGACGTGGTCAGCAGATCGAGACCCAGCCAGGCGGCCGGCCCGGCCTCGGTCGACCCCGCGAGGCGAGCGAGCGTCGACGCATCGTAGATCCCGCGGTCCAGCGCGAGCCGCGAGCCGTCGGGTGACGGCGATACGAAGCCAGCAGCGCGGAGATCCGTCGCGTGGACGTCTTGCAGGTGCCCGCCGACGTCGACGTCGATCCAGTGGAGATGGCTGCCCACGTTCGCATAGAGGCGCCGCTTTCGGGGCTCCCACACGAGTTCGCCGACCCGTTCGTCGAAGCGGAGCTCGGACAAGACGCCGCCGGTTTCGTCCAGCGCCAGCAGTCGGTACGGCTGCCCAGGCAGGCAGAGGGCGAAGGCGCTGCCCATCACCGCGCCGCCGCAGGACGGGCCATCGAGCCTCGCGAGCCGGGTCTCCTCTCCGGGAGAGGAGACGTTCACCCAGACCAGCTCCGCCGCCGGCTCCAAAGCGGGGTATTGGAGGAGCAAGCGGCCGTTGGAGGGGTCCAGGTCTAGGAGGTACGCAGGTAGCGGCAGGGGCGCGAGCCAGCGGCGCTCGTCGACCGACCACGGAAGCAGCACGCGCCCGCGGGAGTCCCCGAACCACGCGATCCCGTCGTAGAACCCGAGCGCCGTGGCCCCCCGCGTGATGACGTCGAAATCGAACGCGGCCCACGGGACGTGGGTCACCGTTGCGGGAGCGGGCTCCGTCGGCAACGAGAACACCACGACCTCGTCCGGCATCACGGCCATCGCGAACATCGTGGCCGGCGCCGCAGTCCGCGCCACGCGGGCGAAGGAGTCGTCGAGCAGGAACAGGCTGTGCGCCGAGCGGGCCACCATCCTTCCCGCGCCGGAAGCGAAGTCGCGGACCGCGAAGCCGAGGGAGCTCACCCCGGCGAGATCCTCTGCTCGGAAGACGCGACCTCCGTCGTCGACGTAGACGTCCGCCTCCGGAGCGATCCAGCCGGGCGTCTGGTTGTAGGGCAACGGGGCGACCGGTGCTGGAAACGCGTCTCCCAGCGCGCCGCTCTCGTCGTAGGGAATCGCGTACAGCTCTGCGTACCAGTCGAAGGCGACGAGTCGACGCGATGCCGGCGCCACGTGGAAGGCGTCCATTCCGGGCGGATACTCGCGCTGGTCGACGAGGGCTCCGGTCTGCTTGTCGAAGACGGACAGGGTTCCGGCGCCGCTCAGACCGAAGAGGAAGTCCTCGTCCATCCCGAGGTGCCAGAGAACCCCTGCGTCCGCGACGAGTGTCGTCTCCGCACCGCTGGCGTGGTCTCGGCGCACCAGGCGGCCGTCGTCGTAGAGCAGGAACGCGCTCTCGGCGTCGACGAGGAGCCAGCGCGCCGTCCCGCCGAGAGCGATCAGGGGAAGCCATTCGCGCGCGGCGAGGTCATAGCGATGGAGGGCGTCCTGGGATGCGAGATAGGCGACGCCCCCCTGGTCGGCGAAGAGCTGCAGCGCGCCGCTCGGGTGGGAATGGAGCAACAGGGCCGCGCAGAGGAAGACGATCCGCAGGAGCACCGCCGCAGTCTATACCGGGGCGCGGGCCGCCCTCCACAGAGAAATTCCAGACACCCGCAGCGCCGGGCCGTCCCCGAAGGAGCCGGTACCATCGCCGGGCGAAGACGTACCCTCCTCCGGAGACTCCGATGAAGTTCACCTGGTTCAACCTGATGCCCTGGCCCTACCTGCCCGACGACTTCCGCCAGAAGTACCGCTCGGTGTGGGTCGACATCCCGAGCAAGCTCTACGACCCGGTGAAGGGCCACGCGCTCTACCACACCTACCTCGACCAGCTCGAGTACGCCGACCAGCTCGGCTTCGACGGGATCGGCGTCAACGAGCACCACGCCAACGGCTACGGGCTGATGCCCTCGCCCAACATCATGGCGGCGGCGCTCTCGCGGCGGACCTCGCGCGCGGCGATCGTCGACCTCGGCAACTCGATCGCGCTCTACAACCCGCCGCTCCGGGTGGCGGAGGAGTTCGCGATGCTCGACGTGATCTGCGGCGGGCGCCTGGTGGCGGGCTTCCCGGTCGGCACGTCGATGGACACCAACTACTGCTACGGGACCATCCCCGCCGAGACGCGCGACCGCTACGCCGAGGCCCACGAGCTGATCCTGCGCGCCTGGCGCGAGGAGGAGCCCTTCGCCTTCAACGGGCGCTACACCAAGCTGCGCTACGTGAACTGCTGGCCGCGCCCGATCCAGAAGCCGCACCCGCCGATCTTCATTCCGGGCGGCGGCTCGATCGAGACCTGGGACTTCTGCATCGACCACGGCTACTCCTACTCCTACCTCTCGTTCTCGGGCTACCTGCGCGCGCGCCAGCTGATGGAGGGGTACTGGAAGCGCGTCGCCGAGCGCGGCGTCGACGAGTCGCCCTACCGGGCGGGCTTCGCCCAGATCGTCTGCGTGGCGGAGAGCGACGCGGAGGCCGAGCGGCTCTTCGCCCCGCACATCCTCTACTTCTTCAACCGCTGCCTGCACGTCTACCCGGGCTTCGCCGACGCGCCCGGCTATCGGACGGTGAAGACGCTGCAGGCCAACGTGCTGCCGCAGTTCACGCCCAAGGGCTTGCGCAGCTTCACGGAGATGACCTGGAAGGACCTCGTCGAGGGCGGCTTCGTGATCGCGGGCAGCCCCGACACCGTTCGCGAGCGCATGCTCGAGATGATCCGCGGCTTGCGCGTCGGCAACGTGTTCTGCCTGATCCACATGGGCGACATGCCCGACGAGAAGACGCGGCTCTCGACACGCCTGTTCGCCGAGCGGGTGATGCCGGCGATCCGCGACGCCTGGCCCGAGTGGAAGGACGACGGGCGCTTCTGGATCCGGCCGCTGCCGCCGGAGCAGCGCCGCGCCCCGGCGCCGGTCGGGGAGGCGCGCTGATGGAGTCGCGCACCCTCGAGACGCGCGGCGGCCGCACCAAGATCCGCATCCACGAGGGCGGCAGCGGCGAGCCGCTGCTGTTCCTGCACGGCGCCGGGGGCCTCTTGCCCGGCGATCCCTTCCTGGCGGCGCTCTCCGAGCGCTTCCGCGTGGCGGCGCCGCTGCTGCCGGGGTACGAGGACTCGGAAGGCGCCGAGAACCTGCGCAGCATGCTCGACTTCACGCTCTGGGCCTTCGACGTCGTCGACGCGCTCGGCTGGCGGCGGCCGCTCGTGGTCGGACACTCGATGGGCGGGATGATCGCCGCGGAGATGGCCGCCGTCTGCCCGCACGACGTCACGCGCCTCGCGCTGCTCGCCCCGGCCGGCCTCTGGCTCGACGCGCATCCGATCCCGGACCTCTTCGCGCTGCTCCCCTTCGAGCTGCCGCCGCTCCTGTTCCACGACCCCGCCTTCGGCGCGAAGCTGATGACCGGCGGCTTGTTGATGGAGGGGAGCGCTCCCGGCCAGCCGCTCGACTTCGCCGCCCTGCTGCAGCGTTTCGAGGACTCGAGCTTCCTGCAGGCCTTCCTGCTCGACCAGGCGCGGCGCCTCGGCACCGCCGGCAAGCTGCTGTTCCCGATCCCCGAACGCGGGCTCGCCGAGCGCCTCTACCGCGTGACGGCGAGGACGCTGCTCGTCTGGGGCGAATCCGACCGGCTGATCGCGCCCGCCTACGCCGACGCGTTCGTGCGTCACCTGCCGCAAGCCGAGCTGGTGCGCCTGCCGCAGGCCGGCCACATGGCGCCCTACGAGCGGACCGCCGCGGTGGTGGAGGCGATCGCGCGGCTGGCCTGAAGCCGAGGCCTAGGGAAACGGGGGCGGATCGGCGGCGGGGGCGACGGGCTCGGGGGCCGCCTCGCCCTGGAAGAAGCTGCTGCGCTTGTAGTCCTCCAGCAGCTCGTCGACGAACACCTTCACGACCGCGGCGGCCGGCACCGCGATCAGCAGGCCCAGGAAGCCGAACAGATCGCCGCCGATGAGCAGGGCCACGATGACGGCGCCGGGGTGCAGCCCCACGCTTCCGCCCACGATGCGCGGCGTCAGCACGAAGCCCTCGAGGTTCTGCACCACCGCGTACCAGCCCAGCACCGCGAGCAGGTGCCAGTCGAAGCCGAACTCGAGCACGCACAGGGAGCTCGCCAGGCCCACGGCCACCACGTTGCCGAGGTAGGGGACCAGCGCCATCACGCCCGCCAGCAGGCCCACGCCGATCGCCAGGTCGATGCCGATCGCCCCGAAGCCGAGCGCGTAGAGCACGCCCAGGATCGCGGCGACCAGGAGCTGGCCGCGCAGGAAGCCCGAGATCAGATGGTCGGCGGTGCGGGCCTTCTCGATCACGTAGTCGCGCTGGGCGCGCGGGATCCAGCCCCCCACCCGGCGCAGCACCTGGTCGAACTCGACCAGCAGGTAGTAGGCCAGGATCGGGATCACGAGCAGCCCGATCAGCACCGACACCGTTCCCGTGGCGGTGGAGAGCGCGCCCAGCAGGACGTCGCGAACGGCTCCGAGGGCGGTGAGCTCGAGCCCGCGCAGCCCGCCCAGCACCTCCTCGAGGGTGTCGGGCAGCTCGACGCCGAAGCGCGTCTCGAGCTGCGGGACCACCACGGTGACGAGACGCTCGAGATATACGGGCATGCGCTCGGCGAGGGCGGTGATCTCGCGCACCAGCCGCGGGATCGCGACCAGCAGGAAGGCGAGCACCAGAGCGCCGGCCAGCAGGAGCACGAGCAGGATGCCGAAGCGGCGGCGCACTCCGATCCGCTCCAGCCGGTCGATCAGCGGGTCGAGCAGGTACGCGATCACGAAGGCCGCGGCCAGCGGGGTCAGCGCCGCCTTCAGCACGAACAGCATTGCGAACAGCGCCGCGGCGACCGCCGCGCCGACGATGACCCAGCGCGCGGCGCGCGCGACGAAGTCCCGGTCGGCCTGCCCCTTGTCTGCGGCGGTCGAGCGGGTCTCCTGCGGGGATTCGTTCGGCGACGCCATGCGCGGCGAGCCTACCATGCGCGGAGGCCCCCGCACTGCGTCAAGCCGCGGGCAGGCCTTCCGGGTGCTGCGGCAGGTCGTCGGCGATCTCGTACCAGGGCGCCTTCGATGCCGTGAAGATGTGGCTGCTGGGGCGGATGCCCGGGTCGTCGTCGAGGGCTCCCATCGGCACCACCGCCAGCTTCCGCTCGGGGTCGAGGCGCGGCAGCTTGCCGCCGCAGTCGCGGCAGAACGCCTGGGCGAAGTAGCGCGCGCCCGGCAGCTTGTAGAGCTCCAGCCGATCCGCGCCGCGCGTGAAGCGCAGCCCGTCGTCGCGAGTGAAGCAGTTCGAGGCGTGGGCCGCGGCGCGCGCCTTGCGGCAGCGGCCGCAGTGGCAGTTCGTGGCGCGCTGCAGCTCGCCTTCGACGACGAAGCCGACCCGTCCGCACAGGCAGCTCCCGCGCAGGCGGCCCGGCGGGTCGCTCGGCGCGCGGTCGGCGACGATCGGCGCGGAGATGCCGGGGGGGAAGGCGTCGAAGCGCGGCAGCGCGTCGCGGATCTCGTACCAGGGCGCCTTCGAGCCCACGAAGATGTGGAACTCCGCCCGGATGCCGGGGTCCCCGTCGGTCGGGCCGAGCGGGATCACCGCCTGGCCGTCTCCGTCGTCGGCCTCGGGCAGCGGCGTGCCGCAGCGCCCGCAGAACTGGCGGGTGACGACCTTCGAGGACGCGAAAGGCACCACGCGCTCCTCGCCCCGCAGCATCCGGAAGCCCGCGCGCGGCGCCATCAGGTAGGTCGCGAAGGCCGTGCCGTGAGCCTTCCGGCACATCGAGCAGTGGCAGTGGTGCGTGTGCTCGAAGGGGCCGGCGGCCTGCCAGGCGACGTCGCCGCACAGGCAGCTTCCCTGAAGCAGGCCGCTCATGCGCCCGCCGCCGCGCGAAGCGCCGGCTTCGTCTCGAAGGCCGGGATGGTCTCCTCGACCAGACGCCGCGTCTGGAGCATCAGATCCTCCTCGCCGCTCGCCAGGGGAATCATCACGAACTTCGAAGCTCCCGCCGCGACGTAGGCCTCGAGGGCGGCGCGAATCGCGGCGGTGTCGCCCACCGCCAGCCAGTCGGGCGGCGCACCCCCCGCGGCGGCCCGCGCCGCGGCCATGCGGCGCACGGGGGCGTCGTCGAGGCTCCCGAAGCGGTAGGGGAGCGTCACTCCGTAGTGATCCGGGTCGATCGAGCGGCCCGTGCGCGCGAGCTCGCGGTGGATCGCCCCGACGAGCCGCTCCAGCTCCGCCGGCGGCACCAGGCCCGCGAGCCAGCCCGTCCCGACGCGCGCGGTGCGCCGCACCGCCGCGGGGCTGTGGCCGCCGATCCAGAGCGGCAGCGGCTGCTGCACCGGGCGCGGGGCGATCGAGACGTCGCGGTACTGGAAGTGGCGGCCCTCGAAGCTCACGCACTCCTCGCTCCAGAGCCGGCGCATGATCTCGAGGATCTCGTCGGCGAGCCGCCCGCGCTCGCGCGCGTCGCGGCCGGTGGCCTGCCACTCGGGGGCGGTGTCGTGCCCGGGGACGAACACCGGGAGCAGCCGCCCGCCCGAAAGGAAATCGATCGTGGCGCACTGCTTGGCCGCGACCAGCGGGTCGCGCAGCGAAGCCACCATCGCGTTCATCCCGAACTTCACGCGCTGGGTGGCGCCGGCCAGTGCGGCCATCGCGGCGAGGGACTCGAGGTGCGGCTCGCGGGAGACCAGCCGGTCGGTCTGCCAGATCGAGTCGACGCCGCCGTCCTCGCAGAGATCGACCCAGCGGAAGAAGGCGCGGGCGGTCTCGAACGGGAACGCGGCGATGCCGAGGCCGATGCGAACGCTCACGCAGCCAGCGTAGCGTCCTCGGCCGCGGCTGCGCTTCCCTCGCCATCCGGCGCCTGGACCACCACGAGCACGGCCACCGCTTCGCGCCGGCTGCGCGACGCGATCGGCACCTCGAAGACTGCCGCGGTCTCGTCGCTCGCGAATCGCTGGGGCTGGCTCATCTCGGTCCTCCCGGTGTGCGAGTCAGACTACGGCCGCCTGGCCTCCCTCTGCTATGAAGGCCTTCACAGATCCGCCGCAGATTCGCGCGGCGGGAGGAGGCCCCCCATGCCCGAGTTCTGCAGGATCGAGCGCGACGGCCGGATCCTGACCGTGACCCTCGACCGCCCGGAGCTCCTCAACGCGCTGCACCCGCCGTCCCACGTCGAGCTCGACGCCGCCTGGCGCGAGTTCGAGGCCGATCCGGAGCTCTGGGTGGCGATCGTGACCGGCGCGGGAGATCGCGCGTTCTGCGCCGGCAACGACCTCAAGTTCCAGGCTGCGGGCGGCCGCGTCGAGATCCCGGCGACGGGCTTCGCGGGCCTCACCGCGCGCTACGACATGGTGAAGCCCGTGATCGCCGCGGTGAACGGCGTGGCGATGGGCGGCGGCTTCGAGATCGCTCTCGCCTGCGACCTGATCGTCGCCTCGGAGCGCGCGGTATTCGCCCTGCCGGAGCCGCGGGTGGGGCTGGCGGCGCTCGCCGGAGGCATCCACCGCCTGCCGCGCCAGATCGGGCTGAAGCAGGCGATGGGCATGCTGCTCACCGGGCGTCGGGTGAGCGCGGAGGAAGGCCTGCGGCTCGGCTTCGTGAACGAGGTCGTCGCGCACGACGAGCTGCCGAAGGCCGCTCGGCGCTGGGCCGAGCTGATCTGCGAATGCGCGCCCCTCTCCGTGCGCGCGTCGAAGCAAGCCGCGCTGCGCGGTCTCGACGCGCCGAGCCTCCGCGAGGCCGTGGACGGCCGCTACGAGCAGCTCGCGGCGATGGTTCGCAGCGAGGACTTCCTCGAAGGGCCGCGGGCGTTCGCCGCGAAGCGCAAGCCGAGCTGGAAGGGCCGCTAGCCGATGCGGTCGAGCAGCGCCGGGAGCTCCGCCAGATCCGCGAGGGTGTAGTCGGGCAGCGGCCCCGCGTGGCGCCGGCGCGCCTCGGCGGGGTCGGCGACGCGGCGCGTGAGCCAGGCGGTGCGCATGCCGAGGATCGCGGCGCCGCCCACGTCCGCGTCGAGATTGTCGCCGACGTGGAGCACCTCCTCGGGCGACGCGCCCAGCTCCGCGAGCAGCGCCTCGAAGATCTCGCGCCGGGGCTTGCGCCAGCCGACGGCCTCGGAGATCGCGACGGCGTCGAGCGGCTCGCGCAGCGCCGTCTCGTCGAGCACCGCGAGGGCGGTCTCGGCGTCGGTGAAGTTCGAGCACAGGCCGAGCGGAACCCGCGCGCGCAGCGCCCTCAGCAGCTCGGGGTGGTGGGCCAGCGCGCGCACCTGCCCCTTCAGGCGCCCCATGTGCTCGCGCCGCATGCGCTCGACGAGCGGCTCCTCGGGCACGCCGAGCGCGCGCGCGAGGGCGCCGAAGCGCTCGCGGGTCGAGACCTCCCGCCCCTGCTGGTGCTGGCGGCGGCGCGCCTCGCGGTCGACTCCGCGCAGCGCCCGGGCGAAGGCCTCGAACGAGATCGGCGCGGCCTCGCCGAGGAGGGCGTAGAGCGCCGGCGCCGTCGGCGACACCAGGTCTCCGTCGATGCGCACGGGCTCGAGGCGCTCGAGCTCGAGGTCGACGAGGGTGTCGAAGAGGTCGAAGCTGATCGCCCGGATGCGCGGCGGCACCGGCGGAGCATAGCCGCCCCGCCGCCGCGAGTTTCTCGACTTCGAGGCCAGACGCCTTTCTCGAGGCGAGGCCAGACCCCCGTCAGAGCTGCTGGAGGCGGGCGATGCGCTCGTCGAGGGAGGGGTGGGTGGCGAAGAGGCGCGCCAGACCGGCGCGGCCGCCGCCCGAGATGCCGAAGGCGGCCATCTGGTCCGGCAGCGGCTCGCCGTGGGACTTCTTCAGGCGCTCGAGCGCGCCGATCATCTTCTGGCGTCCGGCGAGGGTCGCGCCGCCGTGGTCGGCGCGGAACTCGCGCTGCCGCGAGAACCACATCACCACGATGCTCGCGAGGATGCCGAGCACGACCTGGGCGAGGATCGAGATCAGGAAGAACGCCGGCCCGTGGCCCTCGCCTTCCTTGCGGAACACGGCGCGGTCGACGATGTCCCCGATCACGCGCGAGAGGAACAGCACGAAGGTGTTCACCACGCCCTGGATCAGGGTGAGCGTCACCATGTCGCCGTTCGCGACGTGGCTGATCTCGTGGGCGAGCACGCCGTCGATCTCGTCGCGAGTCATGCCCCGCAGCAGGCCGGTGCTCACCGCCACGAGCGCGGCGTCTCGGCGCGCGCCGGTCGCGAAGGCGTTCGGGTCGGGGGAGTCGTAGATCGCAACCTCGGGCATGCCGATGCCGGCGGCCTGGGCGTGGTGCGAGACGGTCTGGAGCAGCCAGCTCTCGGCCTCACCGCGCGGCTCCGTGATGACGTGGGCGCCCGTCATGCGCTTGGCCATCCACTTCGACATCGCCAGCGAGATGAACGAGCCGCCCATGCCGAAGACGGCCGCAAAGACCAGCAGATTCCAATAGTCGAGCCCGCTGCCAGTGCGGTCCAGGTAGCTGTCCACGCCGAGCAGGCGGAGCACGATGCTGAGGACCAGCAGAACCGCGATGTTGGTGGCGAGGAAGTAGAAGATCCGGCGCATCCTGGGGGTCTCCTGTCGCTCGTAGGGGACACCGCTCGCGCCGGCGAGGTTCGTCGATCCCCCCGCGGGTGGCGATGCGGCGCAGCGAGCAGACAGGATGAGGCCGCCCGCGCCTGCGTCAAGCGCGGTCGGTGCGGCCCGTGGGCGGGGGCTCAGGCGCCTCCGAGCCGCTGGAAGACCGCGTCCGGCGTGTCGACCTGGGAGCCCGCAGCCACGCTGGAGAGACCGGAGCGGATCTTGGCGCACAGCGCTTCGCCGCCCTCGACTCCGCGGGTCGTGAGCTCGCCGGGCAGCACCCGCTCGAGCACGACCGCCATCTGCTGGGCGGTCACCCCGCGCGCCTCGAGGCCGGCCTGCTTGAGCCCGATCCGCACCGTGCCGCGAACGGCGAGCCGGTCCATGCCGGTGGCCTGCTCGAGCTTGTCGCAGACGAAGTCGAAGATCGCCGAGTCGGCCATGCCTCGCCCCCCCTCCGGCAGTCCCATCGGGAACCCGGGCGGGGGACTTGAGCGCGCTTTGCGCCCGGGACCCGGAGGGCTCAGTAGACCAGCGTACCCTCGGAGAGCGGCGACTCGCCGACGGCGTTGTAGCTGCTGATCTTGAAGGTCCCGAGCGCCTGGCCGAACGACAGGCCCAGGGACACGTCCTCGGGGGCCGCCGGCACGCGGGTGACGAGCGCGTTGAAGGTGAACGGGCTGCCGCCGATCGTGACCGTGTAGGGCAGGAACTCGAAGTCGCCCTCCGCCACGATCGAGCCGAACTCGATCTGCGCGAAGCGCTCGAACTCTCCGGTCTGCGGCGAGGCGCGCCAGAGCCAGAGGCCGCGGACCTCCGTCGTCTCGAAGCCCGGGAGCTGGACGCGAAATCCCTTCACGTCGCAGGCCGTCGAGCAGAGTCCGAGCAAGGCGAGCGCGGCGAGCGCGGCGCGGATGCGGCTTCGCACCATGGACTTCGTTCCCCCCTCCTCCGCCGAGTTCCGACGGAGACGGAGCTGGGATCGTCCCCGTCGCGCGCGCTCCCCGTGACGCCACTCACGGGTCCCGTCGCGCCCGGCCGGCGAGGGTGAGCCACGTCACCGTCGCCGCCCGGGCGCGTCGGTGCTTTACCCGAGCGCGCTGCGCGTTATGCCGTAGCGTCCGCGGGCGCGGCGGAGCGGTCAGTAGCGAACGACGCCCGCCCGGTTCCCGTAGCCGAGGTACGCGATGCGACGGAAGCCGAGGTCCATGTCGGGCGCGAGCGTGCGCACGGTGCATTCGCCGACGAGCTCGAACTCGGGCAGCCGCGCGAGGTTCGCGCGCAGGTGCTCGCCGGGCGGCTGGCGCAGGTCGACCTCGATCTCGTAGGGCGCCGGCTCGCCCCGGTAGGGCGCCAGCTCGCCGGCGCGCGCCCGCTCCACCGCCCGGCGGGCGGCAGCGCGCAGCGCCTCTCGCGCTCGGGCGGGCGGGATCACGTCGGCAGCCACGTTGGAGAGCGCGCGCTTCACCTCGACGCCCTCCGCCTGGGGCACGCGCGCCCGGAGCTGCTCGACGGCGACCTGGTCGCCGCTCACGAGACCCACCGGCACGCCGAGCTCCCCGGCGCGGATCGCGAAGATCTCGGGCTCGCCGCAGTCGCGCCCTCCGACGCGAACGGCGCGGAACTCGGTGTAGGACACCGTGTGCGCCATGATCCCCGGGAAGGACGCCGCGCGCGCGTGATGACCGACCAGCAACACCACGCCGACGTCCGCGCCGAGCCCGGCCATGGTGGTCGCGGTCGGCCGCCCGGCGCCGCGCACCACGCGGCAGCGCGGGTCGATCTCGTCGATCAGCAGGTCGCAGAGGTCCTCGACGCCGTGGTTCTCCTCGACGACGACCTCCTGGGCGCCCCCCTCGAACGCCCCCGCCACGGCCGCGTTGGCGTCCTGGGTCATCAGCCGGCGGTTGCGCTGGAAATCCATGCCGTCGCGGATGACGTCCTGCCAGCGCACCAGGCCCGAGACGCCTTCCATGTCGACGCTCACGAAGACCTTCACGCGGGCGAGCCTACCAGAACGAGGCGCGGCGGAGCCCAGCGCACGACGCGGTCGGCGTCTCCGACGTCGGCCCAGCGGAACCCGGACAGCAGCTCCGCGGGCGTGCGCGGCCCCGGGTCGGGCCGGAGCCCGGCGGCGTGGGCGAGGAAGCCGCACAGCGCGGGCGCAGCGTAGTGCGCGCGGAGCGCATCCAGGCCGACGGCGCCGTGGAGCTTGGCGAGCTTCCCGCCGCGCTCTTCGAGCAACAGCAGGTGGTGGCGGTACACCGGCTCGGACAACCCGAGCAGGCGCCGCAGCGCCACCTGGAGCGCCGTGCTCGGCGCCAGGTCGCGGCCGCGCACGACGCGGGTGACCCCGGCGCGGGCGTCGTCCACGACCGAAGCGAGGTGATACGCGGCGGCGCCATCGCGGCGGCGCACCACCGGGTCGCCGAAGGCCCGCGCAGGATCCTGGCGCAGGTCGAGGCCGCTCTCCTCGCGCGGCGCCACCTCGCCCGGTTCGAGCCGCACCCGCAAGGGCTCCGGGGAGCTCCGCCAGCCGGCGGCCGGCAGCGCCCGGCCGCGGCAGGTGCCCGGGTAGCGGCTCGCGCCGTCGGGCGCGAGCTCGCCCCGGGCCCGCAGCTCCGAGCGCGTGCACGCGCACGGGTAGAGGCGGCCCGCGGCCGCGAGGCGATCGAGCGCCTCGGCGTGGGCCGCCGCCGCCGCGTGCTGCTCCTCGACGGCGTCGAAGTCGAGACCGAGCCAGGCGAGGTCGCGGCGCATTCGCCCCGACCACTCCGGCCGGGAGCGCACGGGGTCGAGGTCCTCGAGGCGGAGCACCAGCCGCGCGCCGCGCGAGCGCGCGTCGAGCCAGCAGAGCAGCGCGGCCAGCAGGGTGCCCGGATGCGCGGGCCCCGTCGTCGAGGGCGCGAAGCGACCGACCTCCGCCATGGCCGGCAGGCTATCCTCGCCCGCCATGGCCGACGAGCTGGTGCGCGCGCTCTCCGACGCGGGTGGGGTGCGCGCCTTCGCGCTGGTGGCGAGCGAGCTGGTGGCGGAGGCAGCGCGGCGCCACCAGACGACGCCGACCGCGACCACCGCCCTCGGCCGCGCCCTGATGGGCGGCGTGCTGCTCGCCGCGGGCGCCAAGGACGGCGAGACTCTCCAGCTCCAGTTCCGCGGCGATGGGCCCCTCGGGCCCGTGACCGTGATCGCGGACCCGGCCGGCGGCGTGCGCGGCTTCGTCGCGCGGCCCGATGCGGCGGTGCCGGCGCGCGAGGGGCGCGTCGACGTCGGCGCAGCGGTGGGGCGCGGCAAGCTCGCGGTCGTCCGCTCGCATCCCGCCTGGCGCCAGCCCTACACCGGCATCGTCGAGCTCGCGTCGGGGGAGATCGCCGACGAGCTGGCGCGCTACCTGGCCCTGAGCGAGCAGCGGCGCTCGGCCGTCGCGCTCGGTCTGCTGCTCGCGGGCGAGGGCATCGAGGCCGCCGGCGGCTGGCTGGTGGAGGTGCTGCCCGGCGCCGGCGAGGACGAGATCGCGCGCCTCGAGGGCAACATCGCCGCGGCCCTGCATCCGTCCGAGTCCGTGCGCGACGGCGCCAGCGCCGACGACCTCCTCGATCGCCTGCTCGAAGGCCTGGGCTCGCGCGCGCGCCAGCGCTCGCAGCCGCGCTTCGCCTGCGGCTGCAGCCGGGAGCGCGCGCTCTTCGCCGCCGGCCTGCTGGAGCGCGACGAGGCGCGCGAGCTGGCGGGGCGCGACGAAGGCCTCGAGGTGCGCTGCGAGTTCTGCGGCGAGCGCTACGTGCTGCGGGCCGACGAGCTGGCGTAGGGCTCGGCTGCGGCGCGCGCGTCGCGGCGCCGGCGGCTGCTCCAGTAGAAGCCGATCGCGGCGGCGAGCGCGGCGACGAAGCCCGTGGCGCCGACGAGGCCCACCACGAAGGGAGAGTGGTTGCCACCGCGGCTGCGGTACGCGCTCACCAGACCGGGCAGATAGACGAGCGCCACGGCGGCCAGCGCGAGGCCGTACAGGAAGAGGCCCCGGGCGTCCGGGTCGTCCTCCGCCGCGCCGCTCTCCCCCGGCCGCTTGCGCGACGCCAGGATCATCTCCACGGAACCCCATGCATAGGGCAGCCAGGAGGCGGCCCCGCCGAGGGCGAGCCAGCGCCGGTCGCGTCCCCAGGCGAAGCCGGCGGTCAGGATCTCCGCCAGGATGCTCCAGGCGATCACGAAGGTTCCCGCCGTGCAGACCAGCGCGGCCAGCACGCTCGCGCGCCGGAAGCGGCGCCAGGTCGCGACGTAAATGGAGGCCGAGGCGAAGCCGAGCCCGATCATTCCGGCCGCGAGCACCTGGGCGCGCAGGCCTGCCTCGAGGGGCACCAGCGAGGGCAGGAACGTGAGAGGGCAGCCGAAGCCGCCGGCGGCGAGGGTCACCACGGCGAGCGCCCAGTCGATCGCCGACCCGGTGCGACGCGCGGTCTGCACGGCCCGGATGCCGAGGATCCAGCAGATCCCCGCGAGGAGGCCGTAGCCGATCCAGATCGCCTGCTCCACCTTTCCCCCGCCCCGCGCGGGGCCGCGCTCCGACGGCCCTGCATCGGCCGGCGGAGCCCGAAACCGGAGCCTCCCCTGCGTCCCATCCTGCCGCTGCTGCTCGTCATACTCGCCGCTTGCGCGAACGACGAGGGCGTCTGGACCGCGTATCAGGCGGCGGGCGAAGCGGCCGCGCTCCACGCGCGCTACGAGAAGGCCGAGGGGCTCCTGGAGCGCGCGCTCGGGGAGACGGCGGAGCGCCCGGCCGAGCGGGTGCGCACGCAGCTCGCGCTCGCCCGCGTGGCGCGGGAGCGCGGCGATTTCGGCGCGGCGCGCGCCCGGCTCGGGGATGCGAAGGCGGGCGCAAGCGCGTTCGGCCCCGACGCGCCGGAGGCCGCACGGATCGAGCTCGAAGAGGCCTGGCTCGGCCTCGACGAAGGCGACTCGGGCGAGGCCGCCGCGCGATTCGAGCATGCCGAGCGCGGCGCGAGGCGCGCTCTCGGGGAGCTGGATCCGGCCGTCGGCTGGGCGCTCGCCGGCCGCGGCGAGGCGCTGCGCCGGAGCGGGGATCGCGCCGGCGCGCGCGCGGCGCTGGACGACGCGCTCGCCCTCTTCGCAGGCGCCGCCAGCGCCGATCACGTGCGGCCCGGCGAGCCCCTCGGCGTGCTGGCGGCGCTGACGTCGCTCGGCGCCCTGCTGCGCGAGCAGGGGGACCTCGAAGGCGCGCGCGAGGCGCTGCTCGCGGCGTCGGCGATCGGCGCCCGCGAGCTCGGCGCCGATCATCCGCGCTTCGCCGCGACGCTCGCCGAGCTCTCCCGCGTCGAGCTCGCGCGCGGCGACCGCGAGGCCGCGGCGCGCGCGGCGACGCGCGCCGTCGAGATCTCGCGCGCGCGCCTGCCCGAAGGCCACGCCACCCGCCGGGCCGCCGACGCGGCTCTCGCCGAGCTCGGCCCTCGCCCGGGTTTCTGAAGTTCCAGGCCAGACCCCTTTCTAAAGACCGCTGTCTAGAGGGCTGGGGGGAAGGAGAGGGTGACTTCGAGGCCGCCGCCGGGAGGGTTGCTGGCGGAGACGGTGGCGCCCATGCGCTCGGCGAGGCCCTCGACCAGCGCGAGGCCGATGCCGGAGCCGCGGGTCTCGCGGGTGAGCTCGTCCTCCCCGCGGTAGAAGGGCTCGAAGATCCGCGCGAGCCGGCGCTCCGGTACGCCGGGGCCGTAGTCGCGCACCGAGAGCACGACGCGGCCGCGCTCGCGGGCGCAGGCGATCCGGATGCTGCGTCCCCCCGCCGAGCGCGCGTACTTGAGGGCGTTCTCCACCAGGTTGAAGAGGATCTGCGCCAGCGCGTCGCGCTCGCAGCGAACCGGCGGCAGATCGGGATCGAGCGCGAGCTCGAGCCGGAAGCCCTGACGCTCGGCATGTGGGCGCAGCAGCGCCGCGAGCTCCTCCACCAGCGGCGCGAGGGACACGGCCTGGAGCTCGACGCTGCGCGTGCCGCGCTCGAGGCGCGAGAACTCGAGCACGTTGTCGATGAGGCGCGACAGGCGC
>Ga0209706_10000320_pt1 | contig 27251 bp, 24 predicted proteins | sample PPLLaktember2015_6_FD_187263 | JGI IMG/M metagenome (GOLD analysis project Ga0209706, IMG submission 187263) | Freshwater sediment microbial communities from Prairie Pothole Lake near Jamestown, North Dakota, USA - PPLs Lake P8 Core (1) Depth... | ecosystem: Environmental > Aquatic > Freshwater...
CGATGTCGCCCAATCCGGCGGCACCGAGAATCGCATCCGTGATCGCATGCAGCAACACATCCGCGTCGGAATGTCCGAGCAGGCCGCCGCTCTCATGCGGAATTTCCAAGCCGCCCAGCACGAGCCGACGCCCTTGCACCAGCGCGTGAACGTCGAAGCCCTGGCCGACGCGGATTCTCATCGTTGCTCCTGTTCCAGGTTTTGAGAATCCAGACGCCCCTGCTCCGCCAGGATCGACCGAGCGACCGTCAGGTCCTCGGGTGTCGTGACCTTGATATTCGTCGTGATTCCGGGCACCAGTCGCGGCGAGTTGCCGCTACGCTCGATCGCGCTGGCCTCGTCGGTGACGTCGTCGATCTCCGAACTCAGCGCCGCACGCAGGGATGCGACGCGGAAGAGTTGAGGCGTCTGCGCACACCACATTCCCTCACGCGCGACCGTCGCGCCGACCCGCCCGTCGTCGCCACGCTTCAGCGTGTCGGTCAGCGGGACCGCCAGCAGGCCGCCGCGGTCGTCATCGCCGACCTCGTCGATCAAGCGCGCAAGCTGGTCCTCAGCGAGACATGGACGCGCCGCGTCGTGCACCAGCACCCGATCGTCGTCCTCGGTGCGGCCTGCGATCGCAATCAGGCCGTTGCGCACGCTCTCCGCGCGCGATGCGCCGCCCACCGGCAGGAACTCGACGTGCTCGGAATCGACTGCGAGCGCCTGCCACTGCGTGTCTCCCTGCGCAACGATCACGAAGACCTTGTCGATGCGTCCGTCCGCCAGCATCGCATCGATCGAATGCTCGAGCATCGTCTTCGACCCGAGCTTCGCGTATTGCTTCGGTCCCCCCGCCCCCATGCGGGAACCGGTGCCCGCAGCGGGAATCAACGCGAAGTAGCGGAAGGTGCGGCGCACGGGAGCGGCAAGAGTGGAGTCCTCCGTATAATAGCGATCAGGTTCGGCAGCTCTTGAGCAACGCTCGGCTGCCGACTTTTTTTGTGAGCCAGGAAGTCACACTCGCCTCGCCCCCGGCAGTCACGGCGGGCGCCACTCCGCGGACGCTGCCGCCCGCAGGGACCCGCTTTGCCCTCCCCCGCCCACCGGGCTCAGGCGATGCGCTGCTGCTCGCCGGTACCGGGGCACAGGCGCGTGCGGACCGGCGCCTGCTCGTCGTCATCGCGGCTGACGCACTCGACGCCCAGCGTCTGGCCGACGAGATCGGCTACTTCGATCCGACGCTGGCGGTACGTCCGCTACCGGACTGGGAGACGCTCCCCTACGACACGCTGTCGCCACACCAGGACCTCGTGTCCGAACGGCTCGAGACACTGCACCGTCTCAGCCGCGCGCAGGACGGGACGCTTGACGTGCTGGTGCTGCCGGCGTCGACCGCGCTCTACCGGCTGGCGCCGCCGCAATATGTCGCCGGCCACACGTTCTTCTTCCGTCAGGGACAGGTCGTCGACGCCGAGCAGCTGCGTGCACAGCTCGTGTTCGCCGGCTACCAGCACGTCACGCAGGTGGTGGCGCCGGGCGAGTTTGCGATCCGCGGCAGCCTTATCGACCTGTTCCCGATGGGATCGGCGCTGCCATTCCGCCTCGATCTGCTGGACGAGCAGCTCGACTCGATCCGTGCCTTCGATCCCGACTCGCAGCGCGGGCTGTATCCGGTTCCCGAGGTGCGGCTGCTGCCGGGCCGAGAATTCCCGATCGACGAAACCGCACGGCAGGCGTTTCGACGACGCTGGCGCGACCGCATCGAGGGCGATCCAAGCCGCTCGAGTGTCTACAAGGATGTCGGCAGCGGCATCGCTTCGGCCGGTATCGAGTACTACCTGCCGCTGTTCTTCGACGAGACGGCGACGCTGTTCGACTACCTGCCGTCTGGCAGCGTGCTGGCATTGCACGGCGCGATCGAGGCGGCAATCCATCGCTTCTGGAACGAAACCAGCGAGCGCTACCGTTTCCTTTCGCGCGACGCGTCGCGCCCCATCCTGGCGCCGGCCGACCTGTTCCTCAACGCGGAGTCCTTCTTCGCCCGCGCAAAGGACTACAGCCGGCTCGCGCTCGGCGAAGGCGCGCACGAGGCGTTCGACAGCCTGCCCGCGCTGGCGGTCGAACGCCGGGCCGAGGATCCGGTCGGGAGGTTGCGCCGTTATGCGGATGCATTCGAAGGCCGGATCCTGATCGTCGCCGACTCGGCCGGACGGCGCGAGACGATCGGCCAGATGCTGTCCGAATACGGCCTGCCCCCAGCCGACAACGCGGACTTCGCGGCCTTCGTCAGCTCGGATGCGAAGGTCGCGCTGGGCGTCGCGCCGCTGCACGAGGGTTTCGTGCTGCGCGAGGCCGGCATCGCAATCGTCACCGAGACCGAGCTGTACGCGGCCAGCCCGCGCCGGCTGCGCGGGAAGCAACGCGAACGCGCGTCGAACGTCGAGGCGATGATCCGCGATCTCGCGGAGCTTCGCGTCGGCGATCCGGTCGTGCATGTCGAGCACGGAATCGGCCGCTACCTCGGGCTGCAGGCGATCGAGATGGACGGCAGCCCGACCGAGTTCCTCCAACTCGAATACGCGAATGAGGCAACGCTATACGTGCCGGTCGCGCAACTCCACCTGATCGGGCGCTACAGCGGCGCCGATCCGGACGCCGCCCCGCTGCACCAGCTTGGCAGCGGCGACTGGGACAAGGCACGCAGGAAGGCCGCGAAGCAGGTGCGCGACACCGCGGCCGAGCTGCTCAATCTCTACGCTCTGCGCGCCGCCCGCAAGGGCCATGCGTTCGAGTTCAGGCAGCACGACTACGAGGCGTTCGCCGACGGTTTTGCGTTCGAGGAGACGCCGGACCAGCAGGCGGCGATCGACGCGGTCCTGAAGGACATGGCTGCGGGCTTCCCGATGGACCGACTGGTCTGCGGCGATGTCGGCTTCGGAAAGACGGAAGTTGCCCTGCGGGCGGCCTTCACCGCGGTGGCCGGCGGCAAGCAGGTTGCAGTGCTGTGCCCGACGACGCTGCTCGCAGAGCAGCACTGCCAGACGTTCCGTGATCGCTTCGCTGAATGGCCGGTGCGGATCGCCGAGCTGTCGCGTTTCCGGTCGCCGAAAGAGGTGGCCGAAGCGGTCGCCGGCATCAACTCGGGCGCGATCGACATCGTCATCGGCACGCACAAGATCCTGACCGAGGCGATCAACTTCGAGCGGCTCGGGCTCGTCATCATCGACGAGGAGCACCGCTTCGGCGTGCGGCAGAAGGAGCGTCTGAAGTCGCTGCGGGCCGAGGTCGACGTGCTGACGCTGACCGCGACGCCGATCCCGCGCACGCTGGCGATGTCGCTCGAAGGCATCCGCGAGTTCTCGGTCATTGCGACCGCGCCTCAGCGGCGGCTCGCGATCAAGACCTTCGTTCGGAAAGAGAGCGCGTCGCTGATGCGCGAGGCCGTGCTGCGCGAGCTGAAGCGCGGCGGCCAGGTCTACTTCCTGCACAACGAGGTCGAAACGATCGACAATCGGCGCGCGCGGCTGGCCGAATTGCTGCCGGAGGCGCACATCGAAATCGCCCACGGCCAGATGCGGGAGCGCGATCTGGAACGCGTGATGCGCGACTTCTACCATCAGCGCTTCAACGTCCTGCTCTGCACGACGATCATCGAAACCGGCATCGACGTACCGACTGCCAACACGATCATCATCCACCGCGCCGACAAGTTCGGTCTTGCGCAGCTGCACCAGCTCCGCGGCCGCGTCGGCCGCTCGCACCACCAGGCGTATGCCTACCTGATGGTTCCGGATGCCGGCGGACTCACGAAGAACGCGGAAAAGCGGCTCGAGGCCATCCAGAACCTCGAAGAACTCGGCAGCGGCTTCTATCTCGCGATGCACGACCTGGAGATCCGCGGGGCCGGCGAAGTGCTGGGCGAGAGCCAGAGCGGCAACATGCAGGAAGTCGGCTTCGACCTGTACACACAGATGCTGAACGCCGCGGTGCGGGCGCTGCGCTCGGGACGCGAACCCGACCTGCTGGCGCCGCTGGCGGCAGTGACCGAGATCAACCTGCACGTCGCCGCGCTCCTGCCTTCCGACTACGTCGGCGATGTGCACCAACGGCTGTCGATGTACAAGAAGCTGGCGTCGGCCGACGACGAGGACGCGCTGATCCGGCTGCAGGAGGAACTGGTCGACCGCTACGGCAAGTTGCCGGAGCCGGCGAGGGCCCTGCTCGACACGCACCGGCTGCGGCTGACCGCCGAGAAGATAGGCGTGAAGAAGATCGACGCATCGGGCGACGCGATCGTGATCCAGTTCCTGCCCAATCCGCCCATAGACACCGCGCGCCTGATCCAGCTGATCCAGCGTTCGAAGACGATGCGATTGTCTGGTCCGGAACGGCTGCGGATCGAGGAAAAGATCCCCAGTGGGGACGCGCGGCTACAGCGGTTGCGCGAAGTGTTTCGGGCGCTTGCCTAGGAAGCGCGACTTCCCAAGCTCCAGGCCACTACTCCCACGCACACTGCGATCGAATGAAAGACCTCGTGATCCAGGGCGCCGCGCTCTCCGACGAAGCGCTCGACACCTTCAAGGTGGTCGGCATGCCGGAGCGCATCGTGCTGGGCGGAACGGCAGCGCGCTGCATCGCGGTGGACGACAACGCCGAGACGCGCAAGGCCGTGCGCGCCCTCGCCGACTACTGGAAGCTCGATGCGGCGTTCGTCGAGCCGGGTCTGAAGTTCGCGGACTTCCGCGTGCTCGCAATGGACATGGACTCGACGCTGATCAATATCGAATGCGTCGACGAGATCGCCCGTTGGGCCGGTCGCGGCGAGGAAGTCGCCGCGATCACCGAGGCTGCGATGCGCGGCGAGATAGCCGACTACAAGGAGAGCCTGCGCCGGCGCGTCGGCCTGCTCGCCGGCGTCTATGCGTCGGCGCTGCAACATGTCTACGACGAGAAGCTGAGGCTCAACCCCGGCGCGGAGCGGCTTCTTGCGGCTGCCCGCCAGGCCGGCATGAAGACGCTACTGGTCTCGGGAGGCTTCACCTTTTTCACCAACAGGCTGCAGCAGCGCCTCGGTTTCGACGCCACCCGTTCGAACGAGATCGAGATCGTCGACGGCAAGCTGACGGGGCGCGTCACCGGGTCCGCGGGCGGTGAAATCGTCGATGCCGAGGGCAAGGCGCAGGCCTTGCGCGATCTCTCTGCACGGATTGGATGCGGGACTGTCTCGGCGATCGCACTCGGCGACGGCGCCAATGATCTGAAGATGATGAAGCTGGCGGGAATTTCGGTCGCGTATCGCGCGAAGCCCGTTGTTCAGCAACAGGCGACCTACGCGTTGAACCACGCCGGCCTCGATGGCGTGCTCAACTGGTTCGCGGAGTCGGTCGCCTAGCGCGGCTTGCCGGGACGATCGATCCAGATCCGCTCGTCGCCAGTGTCGACGTGCACGAAGCTGCGGCCCGGGTACAGGCCGGTCCCGCCGCGGCTGAGCACGCTTGCCATGCCCGCGAGCTTCACGTTGGACACCCCTTGCACCGAGATGTCGGCGGCGCGACCGACCAGGTGCCTGGAATCCAGTGCCGCCCCCTCCGTGCGCTTGTTGGTTTTCTGCGTCCGGTAGCCCGAATGAATCGTGAGCGGGGCCTCGATTCCGTTGCGCGCAAGCCAGGTCTGCAGGCCGACCAGCACGTCGAGCAGCCCATGGTCGATCGGGAATACGCGATTGGCCTGCAGATCGCGCAACGCCCAGCAGACATTCAGGTACTGGTCGCGGTCGTATCCGGTTTTCGAAGTCCAGTAGGTCGCGCGCAGTTCTTCCTGGCCGCGCACGATCCACAGCGAGCGTCGGTCCGCGAGCAGCCCGCGCAGCCGATCGTTGCTGTCGGACGACGGAGCCGAGGTCGCAGCCGCAGGCGCGCTGAATGCCGCCCCGGCGGCGATCAGCAGGCGTCGGCGCCATGCGGAAAATTCAAGCGGGCCCATGCGTAGGTACTCCGAACCGCGAGCTTACCGGCGGCAATCCCGAAGAAGCAATCACGCGCGTTCGAAAACCGCAGCGATGCCCTGCCCGCCGCCGATGCACATCGTGACCAGCGCATAGCGGCCGCCGATACGCTCGAGTTCGTACATTGCCTTGACCGTGAGGATTGCGCCAGTCGCTCCGATCGGGTGGCCGAGCGAGATCCCGCTGCCGTTCGGATTGACCTTGTCGGCCGGAAATCCCAGATCCTTGGCGACCGCGCAGGCCTGCGCCGCAAACGCCTCGTTGGCCTCGATCACGTCGAGCTGCGCGACGCTCAACCCGGCGCGCTCAAGTGCCATCTTCGTTGCCGGCACCGGCCCGATCCCCATGAACTTCGGATCGACGCCCGCATGCCCGTAGCTGACGAGCCGGGCCATCGGCTTCAAGCCACGCTTCTCGGCAACGGCTTTGTCCATCAGTACCACCGCCGCCGCAGCATCGTTGATTCCCGATGCGTTTCCCGCGGTGACAGTGCCGTTTTCCTTCACGAATACCGGCTTCAGCTTTGCCATGTCTTCGAGGGTCGCATCGGCGCGGAAGTGCTCATCGGTTTCGAACACGACCGGGCCCTTCCGGCCCTTGACCTCGATCGGCACGATCTGGCTCTTGAAATGGCCGTTCTTCGTCGCGCTGGCCGCGCGCCGATGGCTTTCGACCGCAAGCCTGTCCTGCTCTTCGCGTGTGATACCCCACTTCTTGGCAACGTTTTCTGCGGTCACACCCATGTGGACCACGTCGAACGGATCATTCAGCGCTCCGATCATCATGTCGATCGCCTTGAAGTCGCCCATGCGCTGGCCCCAGCGGCCGGCAGGCACGATGTACGGCGCGCGCGACATGTTCTCGGCGCCGCCGCCGATCGCGATGTCGGCGTCGCCGAGCAGGATCGACTGCGCAGCCGAGATGATCGCCTGCAGCCCGCTGCCACATAAACGGTTCAACGTCAGGCACGGAGTCCCGTGCGCCACCCCGCCGTTGACCGCCGCGACGCGGCTTAGGTACATGTCCTTGGGTTCGGTGTTGACGACGTGGCCGAAGACCACGTGCCCGACTTCGGATCCGTCGACCTTGGCTCGCTTCAGCGCCTCGGCGACCACCACGGCGCCGAGCTGCGTCGGGGCGATGTCCTTCAGGCTGCCGCCGAAAGTCCCGATCGCGGTCCGTACTCCACTGACGACGACGACTTCACGCATGGCGTTCTCCTGGTTCGATGTGGTTCCGGCAAGTGATCATTCTGGCACGCGTGCGGCGCAGGATGCCGTGATCCCAGGTCTGGCCTCAAAAGCGGGCGCCGAGACCCAGCATCACCTCGCCCTGCGCCAGGCCGTCACCCTTGAGGACAACGACGCACCCGCCGGAACAGAAGAGCCCGCCCGAGCTGTCCAGCAACGTGAAATAGCCGCGCGCCTCGATACGGACAGTGACGTTCGTGCCCAACGGCCAGGCATAGCCGAAGCCGACGTTCATCGACGGCCGAACCTCGTCGTCGAATCCGTCGAGTCCCGGACTGAGCGAAGTCACGCCCACGCCGCCGACCGCATACGGCCCGGCCCCGATCGGGCCGTCGATGTAGAAGGTGCCACCGAAATGAAGGTGTCTCACCCGCAGGTCGAATGAGACGGGCGTCGGTCCACCCGTCGCGAGGCGAGTGTTCTGCTGGCTGAAGAACAGCTGCAGCGTGCGCCCGGGATCGAACGACCGGTCAAGCGCGATCGAGAAAGACGCCGAATCGTCAATGTCGGCTTCCTCGCCGGTGACTGCGTCGTCGATTCCGCTGCTGGCGCGCCAGCCGGCAAAAGCGGTGACGCTGTAATCGGCCGCCACGGCGGTCAAGGGGCCGAACAGTGACAGCGCCAAGATGACGGCAAGTAGATTCCGCTTCATCCCCAGTGCCTTGCCCACACGGGCGCCACTTCCGGCAGCGCATCTACGCGCGTCATCAGATCAGAGAAGCCGGGGTGTCGGAGATGCAGGTAATCGCGCATCTTCCACCAGCGCGACAGGTTCGCGAGATAGATGTCGCAGACGTACGGGCGCTCGCCCAGAAAGAAAGTTGTTTCCGCATGCTGGGCGGCAACGACGTCCCATCCCAGTTTCATGCGCTCGACAGCGGCGGCCTCGACCGCCTTGCGGGACGCATCGTCCCCGGCAGTCGTCCAGCGCGCCGGATAGTCGGCAACGCCGACTGCGCAGTAGACGGTCGCTGCTGCGAACTGCATCCAGCGCAGACACGCCGCGCGGTCGCGGGTCGACCGCGCCGGCACCCAGTCGCTCGGATGGCGTTCGAGCAGGGTCCACAGCACGGCCACGCTCTCGGTCAGAATCTCGCCGCCTGGCGTGATGAGCGTCGGCAACTGGCCGAGCGGGTTCACCTGTTTCAGTTCCTCGAAGAACGGCCCTGGCGGCTCGCTCCATGGCGTGGCGTCCTTCGTCTCGAACTCGAGCCCGAGCGCGTTCATCAGCACTTCGACGCTCGCCGCGCCGGAGCGGTTGGCGGTGTACAGCACGTACTTCGTCATGCAAGCCGGCCGTGAAGATCGTGCGCGTCGGCCGAGTCGATGGCGACATCGACGAAATCGCCGACGGCAATCTTGCGGCGGCCGGTCTTCACATAGACGACCCCGTCGATCTCCGGCGCATCGGCGCCAGAGCGTCCGATGGCGACGGTCGGGCCGACTTCGTCGACCAGCACGCGCTGTCGGCTGCCGACCTTCCGCTGCAGGCGGGCCGCAGAGATCTGTTCCTGAACCTGCATGAAAAGGGCCCGGCGTTCTTCACGGACTTCGTCGGGGAGCTGTCCCGGCAACTCGTTGGCCACAGCGCCGTCCACCGGCGAATATGCGAAGCAGCCGACCCGGTCCAGTTCCGCTTCGCGCAGGAAGTCGAGCAGATGTCCGAACTCGGCTTCGGATTCGCCGGGGAATCCTGCGATGAAGGTCGAGCGGATCGTCAGCTCCGGGCAGACCGCGCGCCAGGCCCGGATGCGCTCGATGTTCTTCTCGCCCGAAGCCGGGCGCTTCATCGACTTCAGTACCCGCGGATGCGAATGCTGGAACGGCACGTCGAGATAAGGAAGAACCCGGCCCCCGTTCATCAGCGGGATGACTTCGTCGACGTGCGGATAAGGATAGACGTAGTGCAGCCGCACCCAGGCGCCGTGCGCAAGCGCCAGCTGGCCGAGTTCCTTCGCCAGTTCGGTCATCCTCGTCCTGACGGCGCGGCCACCGACGAAGTCGAGCTTGTAGCGCAGGTCGACGCCATAGGCACTGGTGTCCTGCGAAATCACAAGCAGCTCGCGCACGCCCTGCTTCAGCAGTGCTTCCGCCTCGCGCATCACTTCGCCGATCGGTCGCGACACGAGGTCGCCGCGCATCGACGGGATGATGCAGAAGCTGCAGCGGTGGTTGCAGCCTTCGGAGATCTTCAGGTACGCGTAGTGTCTTGGCGTCAGCTTGATGCCGGCCGGCGGCACCAGGTCCGCGTACGGGTCGTGCGGGCGCGGCAGATGGCGATGCACATGATCGAGCACTTCCCCGGCGGAGTGCGGACCCGTGACGGCCAGCACCTTCGGGTGCACATTCGCAACCAGGTTCTCGCCGCCCTGCCTCTTCGCGCCGAGGCAGCCGGTGACGATCACCTTGCCGTTTTCCGCAAGCGCTTCGCCGATCGCGTCGAGCGACTCCTGCACCGCGGCGTCGATGAAACCGCAGGTGTTGACGATGACGAGGTCCGCGTCCTCGTAGGTTGCGCTGGTCGCGTACCCCTCGGCGCGCAGGCGGGTGAGGATCAGTTCCGAGTCGACCAGCGCCTTGGGGCAGCCCAGAGAAACAAAACCCACCGATGCGGTGGGCTGGACGGCGGCTCTGCGTGGCCGCTCGATGGTGGTTGCGGTCACGAGCCGCGTCCGCGCTATTTCTTCTCGCCCGGAAAGCCGGGAAAACCGGTGAACATCGAACGCGCCTGGTTCTGCATGTTCTCCTGCATCTGCACAAACAGGTTCTTCGACTGCTCGATGTAGTTCGACATCATCGACTGGATCATCGGTGCCTGCATGTTGACGAACTGCGTCCACATCTCGGGGCCGATCTTGTTGGTCTCGTAGAACGCCTTGCTCTGCTCGGTGAGCTTGCCCTGGATATCGATGAAGGCCTGGATGTTCTTCTCGAGGTACGAGCCCATCATCCCCTGCATCGCGTTGCCGTAGAAGCGGATGATCTGCGCCAGCATCTGGGCGGTGAACATCGGCACGCCCCCGGACTCCTCTTCGAGGATGATCTGCAGCAGGATCTGGCGCGTCAGATCCTCGCCGGCCTTGGCGTCGATCACCTGAAATTCCTCCTGGTCGAGCACGAGCTGCTTGACGTCGGCCAGCGTGATGTAGGTGCTGGTCTGCGTGTCGTACAGCCGGCGGTTCGGATACTTCTTGATCAGGCGAACGGGTGGTGCCATCTGTGTTCCTCGAGTTGTCGTCGGCGCGATTGATCGCGCGGCCTGTGCATGCAGGCGTGTCCCTCCTATGGGCCGCTGCATTCTAACGAATATGACGCACCGCAGCGGAGAGAGGTTTCCTGTGGTTGACCCTGCTCACGTCTGCGAGAATCCGTCCGCCCATCGCATCGGCGCGGCGTCGATTCCCGGGCCCAGAAACAGAAGGAGACCTATGTCCAGCCGTTCGTTTTCCCTGCGAGCCGGTGCGCTGGCCGCGGCGCTTGCTCTCATCTCGAGTACCAGCGTTGCCGGGACCGTGACCGTCATCACGTCGTTTCCGAAGGAACTGACCGCCGCCTACAAGGCTGCGTTCGAAAAGGCCAACCCGGATATCCGGCTGGAAATCCTGAACAAGAGCACCGTCGCGGGGATCGCGTTCGTGCGCGAGACCGCTGCCGGGCAACGTCCCGAAGTGTTCTGGGCGTCCGCGCCCGACGCGTTCGAAGTGCTCAAGCGCGACAACCTGCTGGTCGTTGCGCCCGACGTCGACAACAAGGCGATCCCGGCCAAGATCGGCAATTACCCGATCAATGATCCGCAAGGCTTCTACAAGGGCCAGGCGTTGGCGGGCTACGGCATCATGTACAACACGCGCTATCTGAAGGCCAACAAGCTGGCGGCTCCGAAGGAGTGGGACGACCTGCTGAAGCGTGAGTGGTTCGGCCACGTGGCGATGACCGCGCCGTCGCGCTCGGGCACGATGCACCTGACGGTGGAGACGATCCTGCAGGGCGAAGGCTGGGATAACGGCTGGAGCAAGATCCTGCAGATGGCGGGCAACAGCGCGCAGGTGACCGAGCGCAGCTTCGGCGTTCCCGACGGAATCAACAACGGTCAGTTCGGTGCCGGCCCGGTGATCGACTTCTTCGGCCTCGCCGGCAAGTATTCGGGCTTCCCAGTCGACTTTGTCTACCCGGCGATGACGTCGATCGTACCGGCCAACATTGCGCTGGTCGCCGGTGCGAAGAACACGGCCGAGGCGAAGAAGTTCGTCCAGTTCGCACTGGGACAGGCGGGACAGGAGCTGCTGCTGAACCCGAAGATCTCGCGATTGCCGGTGCTGCCGTATTCCAGCTTCGGCGGCAAGATCCCGGCCGGCTATCCCGACCCGCAGGCGATCGTCAAGCGCGCCAAGGTCAATTTCAACGCTGACCTGTCGGAGGATCGCTACTCGCTCGTGCATTCGCTGTTCGACCAGACGATCACGTTCCGACTGAAGGAGCTGCAGGCGGCGACGGGGGCAATCCACGATGCCGAGGCAAAACTCGCCGGAAGGAGCCATCCGCAGGCGGCCGACCTGATCAAGCAGGCGCGCACGCTGGCGTTCTCGCCGATCGTTTCGTCCTCTCTGGCGGCCCAGAAGGACTTTCTCAAGCTCTTTGCGTCGAACAAGAAGGAGGTCGCGATCTCCAAGCAGATCACCGGCCTCGAGGAAAGCTGGAACCGCAAGGCGCGCGAGAACTATGCGAAGGCCCTTGAACTCGCGCAGCAGGCTTCCGCGCTGATCAAGTAAGGCATGGCCGGCACGTTCGACGCCGCGGCCGCGACGGCCGGCCCGGCGTCACGCTGGCGACAAGGCTTCGGCTCCTGGCGCTCGTATCTGGTGCTGGGAGCGATCGCCGCGTTCCTCCTCGCGCTGCTGCTGATTCCCATCGGGACCGTGTTCGTCGTCGCGTTCCGCGATGGCGACGGCAGCTTCACGCTCGGACACTTCGGGACGTTTTTCACGACCGGCCTGATGCGCGAGTCGTTCGGCAACTCGCTGTATGTCGCGACGACCAGCGTCCTGGTCGCGTCGCTGATCGCGGTTCCGCTCGCCTACATCACGGTGCGTTTCCAGTTCCGCGGGGCGCTGCTGATCCAGACGCTCGGCGTGCTCCCGCTGATCATGCCGCCCTTCGTCGGCGCGGTCGCGATGCAGCTCGTCTTCGGCCGTTCGGGCTCGATGAACCTGTTGCTCGAAGATCACTTCGGCTTCTCCATACCGATCATGCAGGGACTGACCGGCGTGATCTTCGTCGAAAGCCTGCACTACTTTCCGTTCATCCTGATGAACCTGATCGTCGCGTTGCGGGCGATCGACGGCGCGATGGAAGAGGCGGCACTGAACCTCGGCGCGCGCGGCTGGCGGCTGTTCGCGCGCATCGTCTTTCCGCTTGCGATGCCCGGCTACCTGGCCGGTGCGGCGCTGGTGTTCATCAAGGTCTTCGACGACCTCGGTACGCCGCTTGTGCTCGGCCAGACGAACCTGCTCGCACCGCAGGCGTACCTGCGGATCACCCAGGTCGGGCTGGAAGATCCGCTCGGCTACGTGATCAGCGTCATCATGATCGCGTTCTCGATCCTCGCGCTCTGGCTTTCGGTGCGCGTGATGAAGGGCAAGGACTATTCGACGCTGCAGAAAGGCGGCGCCGGCATCGCGCGGCGGCGCCTGCAGCCGGCAGAGGCGCTGATCGCCTATGCGGTGATCGTCCTCGTGCTGCTGGTCGTGCTGAGTCCGCACCTCGGGCTGCTCGTGCTGTCATTCACGCGCATCTGGAGCTACTCCGTGCTGCCCGAAACATGGACGCTGGCCAACTACGCGACGGTCTTCGAAGACTCGAGCGGGATGATCACGAACACGTTGCTCTACTGCGGCCTCGCGGCGGGTATCGATGTCGTCATCGGCACCGCGATCGCGTACCTGATCCTGCGGACCCGCATCCCGGGACGACAGTGGCTCGACTTCGCGGCGAGCGCCGCGATCGCCGTGCCCGGCATCGTGCTCGCGATCGGTTACCTGCGGATGTTCCAGGGTGTCGAGATCGGCGGCGTGCCGGTCACGCAGACCTGGCTGCTGATCATGCTGGCCTACTCAGTGCGCCGCCTGCCCTACGCGCTGCGCTCCTGCATGGCAGCGCTGCAGCAGATCAACGTGAACCTCGAGGAAGCGGCCGAGATGCTCGGGGCCAGCAAGTGGCGAGCGGTCCGGCGCATCGTGATCCCGTTGATGGCCGGGGGCATCCTGGCCGGCTTCGTCTCGAGCTTCATCACGGCAGCGGTAGAACTGTCGGCGACGATCCTACTGGTCGTGAAGGAATCGCAGGCACCGATGAGCTACGGAATCTACCTCTACATGCAGTCGGTCTCCGGGCGCGGCGCGGGTGCGGCCCTGGGTGTCCTGCTGGTCCTGACCGTCGCGATCGGAACCTATCTGTCGCACATCCTCGTGGACCGCGCCAACCGCAATCTGGAGTGGAAGCGATGAAGGCAGTGGCGGTCGAATGCATCGGCATCGGACTGGCTTACGGGGTCAATCAGGTTCTGCAGGACATCACGCTTGCGATCGAGCCCGGCGAATTCTTTGCGCTGCTCGGGCCGTCAGGATCCGGCAAGTCGACGCTGCTGCGGCTGATTGCCGGCTTCAATCGCCACAACCGCGGCCGGCTGCTGGTCGATGGCCGCGATATCACCGGGGTGCCGCCGCACGCTCGGAACATCGGCATGGTCTTCCAGAGCTACGCGCTGTGGCCCCACATGAGCGTGTTCGACAACGTCGCATTCGGGCTGGTCGAACGTCGCGTGTCCCGCGCCGAAGTGAAGCGCCGGGTCGGAGAAGCGCTGGCGCTGGTGGAGCTCGCCGACTATGCGCAGCGCAGGCCGAACCAGCTTTCGGGCGGCCAGCAGCAGCGCGTGGCCCTCGCGCGCACGATTGTCATCGAGCCGCAGGTGCTGCTCCTCGACGAGCCCCTCTCGAACCTCGACAAGAAGCTGCGCGAGCAGATGCGGGTCGAACTGAAGCGGCTCCAGCGCAAGCTCGGTATCACGACGATTTTCGTCACGCATGACCAGGAGGAAGCGATGACGACGGCCGACCGCATGGCGGTGCTCGATGCGGGCGTCCTGCAGCAGGTGGGAACCCCGCGCGCACTGTTCGACGTACCGGTCAATCGGTTCGTGGCCGAATTCGTCGGCAGCACGAACCTGATCCCAGGCCGCGCCGATCCGGTTCGAAACGTCTTCGTTGCCGACGGGCTCGGCGAGTTGCCGTTGGCCGCAGGTGGAAGTGGCAGCGCGCTGTCGATCCGTCCCCACGCGCTGACGATCACGACGACGCGCGATGGTCGCCGGATATGGTTCGACGGCGCGATCCGTGAAAGCGAGTTTCTCGGCGAGTTCACCCGTTACGAAGTGCAGGTCGGACCGCTTCTGCTGACGGCGGACTCCCCGCATCTGTCGTCGTCGCCCATCTACACGCCGGGAGCGCGGGTCCAGGTCGGCATCGACCCCGCCGAGATGCGCCTGCTCGACTGAACCAGGGAAGAGAATTTCCGCAGGGCGCTGGAGCGTTAGCGATAACCCCCTCTCACTACCCCATATGCAGCCCGCCGTTGCACGAGAAGTCGGCGCCGGTCGTGAAGCCGGCGTCGTCGGTGGTCAGCCAGGTGCAGATCGAGCCGATTTCCTCGGCTTTGCCGAGCCGCTTGACCGGAATCGTCTGGATGATCTTTTCGCGCACGTCTTCCCGCACCGCCATCACCATGTCGGTCGCGATGTAGCCTGGTGACACGGTGTTGACCGTGACGCCCTTGCTGGCGACTTCCAGCGCGAGCGCCATCGTGAATCCGTGCATGCCGGCCTTGGCGGCCGAGTAGTTTGTCTGTCCGAACTGGCCCTTCTCGCCGTTGACTGAAGAAATGTTGATGATCCGTCCCCAGCCCTTGTCGAGCATGCCGTCGATCACCTGCTTGGTCACGTTGAACAGGCTGTTCAGATTGGTGTCGATCACCGAACGCCAGTCGTCGAGCGTCATCTTGCGGAACACGCCGTCACGCGTGATGCCGGCATTGTTGACCAGGATCTCGACGTTGCCGTGCTCGGCCTTGACTTTCTCGAACGCGGCCTTCGTCGACTCCCAGTCCGCGACATTGCCGACCGAAGCGACGAAGTTATAGCCATCCGCCTTCTGTTCGCCCAGCCACTTCTCGTGGTTGCGCGTGGGACCGCAGCCGGCGATCACCTTGTAGCCCGCGTCGTGGAACTTGCGGCAGATCGCTGTGCCGATGCCGCCCATTCCGCCGGTCACATACGCCAGTTTGCTCATTTGATTGTCTCCGTAATGTTCTTGTTGATCCGGTCCACCCGGGCGCGCTACGGACGCTCGGCACCTTGTCAGGCGAACTATCTCTCGACCGCCAGTGCTACGCCCATGCCGCCGCCGATGCAAAGCGCCGCCAGACCCTTCTTCGCATCCCTGCGCTTCATTTCATGTAACAGCGTGACGAGGATCCGTGCTCCGGACGCGCCGATCGGGTGACCGATCGCGATCGCGCCCCCGTTCACGTTGATCTTGCCGGTATCCCAGCCCATCTCCTTGTTGACCGCGCAGGCCTGCGCAGCGAAGGCCTCGTTGATTTCCATCAGGTCGACCTGGTCCGCGGTCCACCCCGCCTTCTGCAGCGCCTTGCGCGACGCCGGCGCCGGGCCCATTCCCATGACCTTCGGGTCGACCGCGGCCGACGCGAAGGCCTTGATGCGGGCGAGCGGCTTGAGTCCGAGCGCCTTGGCCTTCGCCTCCGACATCACCAGCACGGCCGCTGCGCCGTCGTTGATGCCCGACGCGTTGCCAGCCGTGACCGTTCCCTGTTTGTCGAACGCAGGTTTCAGGCCGCCGAGGGCCTCGGCATTGGTCTTGCGATTGACGAACTCGTCCGTCTCGAAAACGACCGGATCGCCCTTGCGCTGCGGGATGACGACCGGGACGATTTCTTCCTTGAAACGGCCGGCATCCTGCGCAGCCACGGCCTTGGACTGCGAAGCCAGCGCAAAGGAATCCTGCTGCGCGCGATCGATGCTGTATTCCTTCGCGACGTTTTCAGCCGTGATGCCCATGTGGTACTGGTTGTAGACGTCCCACAGGCCGTCGACGATCATGCTGTCGATGATCTTGGCGTCGCCCATGCGGAAGCCGTCGCGCGAGCCTTGCATCACATGCGGCGATGCACTCATGTTTTCCTGCCCGCCCGCGACGACGATCTCGGCATCGCCGTTGGCGATCGACTGCGCGGCCAGCATGACGGCCTTCAGGCCCGACCCGCAGACCTTGTTGATCGTCATCGCCGGCACCGTCACGGGCAACCCGGCCTTGATGACGGCCTGACGCGCCGGGTTCTGTCCAACGCCCGCCGTCAGCACCTGCCCCATGATCACTTCATCAACCTGCTCGGGCTTTACCCCGGCACGGGCCAGCACCTCCTTGATCACGATGGCACCGAGTTCAGACGCCGGGATCTTCGCGAGAGATCCGCCGAATTTTCCAACCGCCGTCCGGGCGGCCGCAACGATGACTGCACTTGACATTGACTTCTCCTAGGCCTTTTCTTTCACATAGCGACCGGGCGCGGGCTCGATCACCTTGTACTTCGCACTGCCGTAATCCCTGGGCGCTGCCTTCTGCGGCCCGCCGTACCGGGCCAGCCATTTGGCCCAGTCGGTCCACCAGCTTCCCGGGTATTCCGTCGCATCATGCAGCCAGGCCTCGGAGTCGGCAGGCAGGCTGTCGTCGCTTCCGGCCCAGTAGCTGCGCTTGTTCTTCGACGGCGGGTTGATGCTGCCTGCGATGTGGCCGCTGGCGCCGAGTACATACCGCACTGCGCCGGCCTTGCCGCCGCCCGGCAGCAGCCGCGCCGAGGCATAGCCGGCCTTCCAGGGAACGATGTGATCCTCGCGCGCGGCAAATACGTATGCCGGGACCTTGATCCGATTCAGGTCGACCGGCTGGCCGCAGCAGACGAGCTTGTTCGGAATGCGAAGGTTGTTCTCGAGGTACATGTTCCGCAGGTACCAGGCGTACATCGGCCCGGGCAGGCTCGTGCTGTCACCGTTCCAGTACAGCAGGTCGAACACCGGCGGCTGTTTGCCTTCGAGATAATTGTTGACGACGTAGTTCCAGATCAGGTCGTTCGGGCGCAGGCTGTTGAAGGTGCTCGCGAGATCCCGGCCGGGCATGATCCCGCCCTTGCCGATCGACTGCTCGCGCGAGCGCACCTGCGGCTCGTCGATGTAGACGTCGAGCGCACCCGTGTCCTCGAAGTCGAGCAGCGCGGTCATCAGCGTGACGCTCGCTACCGGTTCCTCGCCGCGCGCGTACATCACCGCGAGCGCATTCGCGACGATCGTGCCACCGACGCAGAAACCCAGCACGTTGACCTGCTTCTGGCCGCTGATTTCCTGCACGACGTGGATCGCCTTGATCGCGCCGTGTTCGAGATAGTCGTCCCAGGTGAGCTTCGCCTCGGGTTCGTGCGGATTCTTCCAGGAGACGACGAAGACGGTGTGGCCCTGCTCGACCGCGTGGCGGATGAATGAATTGTCCGGCTGCAGGTCGAGGATGTAGTACTTGTTGATGCAGGGCGGGACCAGGACGAAAGGCCGCGTATAGACCTTCGGTGTCAGCGCCTTGTACTGGATCAGCTGGAACAGCGCATTCTCGAAGACGACGGCGCCCTCGCTGGTCGCGACATTGCGGCCGACCTCGAACGCGCTCTCGTCGGTCTGCGTGATCTTTCCGCGCTGCAGGTCCTTCAGCAGGTTGTCGAGGCCCGACTTCAGGCTCTCACCGCCGGTCTCGAGCAGGGTCTGCTGCGCCTTCGGGTTGGTCGCGAGGAAGTTCGACGGCGATGCGGCCTCGACCCATTGCGAGACCGCGAACTTCACACGCCGCTTGGTCTTGCGGTCGACTTCCACGGTATCGGCCAGCCGGTTCATGAATTCGGAATTCAGCAGGTAGGCCCGCGCATAGAACGACGCGAGCGAGTTCTTCTGCCATGCCGGATCCGCGAACCGGGAATCCTTGATCGGTTCGGCCATTTTCTCGGGTTCCCGGAAGAAATCGGTCCAGAGATTGGCCAGGCGCTGCATGTAATTCTGCTGGAGCTCGATCACGCGTTCCGGAGAAATCGACATCAAAGCGGCGGCGGGAGCTGCCGCGTCCGTGACGGTCCAGGTCGGAGCAAACGCGAAAGGACCCAGATCCTGAGGCAGGCCGGTCGCCGCAGCGTGACCGCGAGTGGAGGTCGACTCCGATGCGTGAACGGCGCGGGCCGGCGCAATTTTGCCTTTCGCCCCTGCCCTCGGACCGCTTCGAACGGGTCGCCGCACAGTCTTGCGCGCCGTCGCCCGGCCATTGCGCCCTGCCTTTTTCGCTGCCATTTCGTCTCCTCGATGCGCTCCGTGCCCCGCTTTGCGCGCGGCGCATTCTCGCGTTGGATTCTCCACAGCCCATAGGCAGGGGTCAAACCGGATCTTCGTGACCGGACAGCTTCCAGATCATCGCGGCGTGCCGGCCCGTCACTCGATCACGCCGATAACTGTAGAACCGTTGAGGTTCACTGTACGTGCAATCCCTTCCACCATATATGCGGGAAACGCCGACTTGGGCAAGGGCCTGGCGTCCGAGCCCGGGCAGATCGGCGAAAAACTTGCCGGGCCCTGCGGGAACAAAGGCATCGGCCGCTCGCGGAAGCCCCTCGCGCATTGCCGTCATCACCTCGACGCCGACTTCGAAGTGCCCGGGCCCGATGGCGGGTCCGAGGTAGGCGAGCAGTTCCGCCGACGGATCGCCGATCCGTTCGCGCATTGCCCGAACGATTGCCTGGATCACGCCGGCCGCAAGTCCGCGCCAGCCTGCATGCGCGATTCCCACGCAGCGACCACGCGTGTCGGTCAGCAGCACCGGCATGCAGTCGGCAATCATCGCGGCAGCAACCACACCTGTTGTGTCAGTAAAGGAAGCATCGGCCGCCACCGGCTCGACGACGGCTGCGGCATCAACGACAGTCGAACCATGGACCTGGCGCAGCCACCGGGGCTCGCTGCCCAGTGCCGCATACAGCCGCGCACGGTTGGCGAGGACGGCGGCAGGATCGTCGCCCGCGCCCAGCCCCAGGTTCAGTCCCTGATCAACGCCTGGAGCGGCGCCGTAGGGAAAGGCCGATACGCCGCCGGCACGCGTCGTGATCAGCGCTCCGACACTCGGCGGAGCTGGCCAGTCAGGGCGTATCCAGCGGGGGTCCGGAGTCATAGCTGCGACTCGAACGCCCGGGACGGGCTGTCGATGGGTCCAAACCCGAGCTGATGCATCAGGCCGGCAAGGTCGGGTGGTGGAGCGCGGAACCACTGCAAGCGTTTGCCGCTCAGCGGATGCTGCAGACCCAGCCGACATGCGTGCAGAGCCTGTCGGCCAAATCCACTCCAGCCGCTCGAAGCATCGCGCGCCGGCAGCCGCCGCCGGTAGACCGGATCTCCGACCAGAGGGTGACCGAGATGCTCCATATGAACCCGGATCTGATGGGTACGCCCGGTTTCGAGCCGACAGGCGATCCAGGCGAGTTCGGCCTCATCGGCGCGCGCGGTCTGCAATCGCGCATAGTGCGTGCGGGCCGGCTTCGAGCCCGCGCCGTGGCTGACGCGGAATCGAAGCGGATTGCGCGGATCGCGACCGATCGGCGCGTCGACGGTGCCGCGCGGCCCAGGTGCTCCAAGCACGATCGCCCAGTACTCGCGGGTCACCGACCGGTCCTGCAACTGCCGCACCAGTTCAGTCTGCGCCGCAAGCGACTTTGCGACGACCAACAAGCCCGAGGTGTCCGCATCGAGCCGATGCACGATGCCGGCCCGCGGTACTCCCGCCAGCTGGGGGGCATGGGCCAGCAGGCCGTTGAGGAGCGTGCCCGACCAGTGGCCTGCCGCCGGATGCACGATGATGCCGGCCGGCTTGTCGAGCACGATGATCGCCTCGTCCTCGTGCACGATCGCCAGCGGAACCGGTTCCGCGCGAAATGCCGCGGCGTCCGGTGCCGGCTGCGGCTCGAGTTCGATCAGGTCGCCGAAGGCCATGGCGTGCCGCGGCCTGACCGCCGCGCCGTTGACACGCACTGCGCCGGCGACGATCCACTGCTGCAGGCGGCTGCGTGACATTTCCGGCATCAGCATTGCCAGCGCCTTGTCGAGACGCTCGCCGGCCAGGCGTTCATCGATGCTGAAGCTGAGTCGGAGCGGATCGCCGGCGTCCGAGTCTTCGGGATCTTCTGCGTCGGGGTCCGGCATTGCGTGAACGATATACTGCAAGGCTGATGAATCGATGCGTCCGTTGATGATGATTGCGCAAGTCCTGCAGCGGCTCGCCCGCACGCTCGCCGTCCTGCTCTTGGCCGCTCTGGCCGGCTGCAGCTGGTTCGGCATCGAATGGGGCCAGACCGACCAGACCGTAAAGTGGGACGCCGACAAATTGTACGCAGAGGCGCGCATCGAGCTCGCCAACGGCAGCTGGGGTAAGGCGCGTGAGCTGTACCAGAAGCTCGAATCCCGTTATCCGTTCGGACGCCACGCGCAGCAGGCACTGATGGAGATTGCCTACACCTACTACAAGGAAGGCGAGACCGCGCAGGCGACCCAGGCCGCAGACCGCTTCATTCGCCAGTACCCGAATCATCCGAACGTGGACTACGTGTATTACCTGAAGGGGCTCGCATCGTTCAACGAGGACACGGGCTTCCTCGGCAGGCTCATGAGCCAGGATGTTTCCGAACGGGATGCCAAGGCAGCGCGCGAGGCGTTCGATGCCTTCAAGGACCTCGTGACGCGCTATCCCGAGAGCAAATATGCGGAAGACGCCCGCGCCCGCATGCGCTACCTGGTCAATGCGCAGGCGCAGGCTGAAGTGAATGTCGCGCGCTTCTACTTCACGCGCAAGGCCTATGTCGCCGCGATACAGCGTTCGCAGGTCGTCCTGCGCGACTACCAGAGAACGCCCGCGACGGAAGAAGCGCTGGCACTGATGGCGCGCTCCTACGAGGCGCTGCAGATGAACGACCTGCAGGCCGACGCCGAACGGGTACTGGCGCTCAATTTCCCGCAGAGCAAATATCTGCGGTCAAGGTAGCCGGTTTCATTCGATCGCCGGCTCGCGCCGTCGCGTCAGGAAGCCGACCGCTTCCTCCTCGCTGCGGGTGCGGGCGAATGGCGGCAGGCTTGCCAGCACCACCTTGCCGTACGAACGCGACAACACGCGTTCATCGAGGATCATCAGCACGCCGCGGTCGTGTTCGTCCCGGATCAGCCTGCCCGCGCCCTGCTTCAGCAGCATCACGGCTCCCGGCAGCTGGTATTCGCTGAACGCATTGCGACCGAGGCGCTTCAGATGGCGAATCTTCGCCTCGACCACCGGATCGTCGGGCGGCGCGAAAGGCAGCTTGTCGATCACGACCAGCGACAGCGCATCGCCGCGGATGTCGATGCCTTCCCAGAAGCTCACGCTGCCGACGAGCACCGCGTTGCCGGAGCTGCGAAAAGTGTCGAGCAACGCCCGTCTCGTGCTGGTTCCCTGCACGAGCAACGGCATCTCGGCCGCGTCCCGATTCATCAGCTGACGCAGACGTTCGGCGACCCGATCGACTGCACGCAGGGTCGTGCAGAGCACGAAAGCGCGCCCGCCATTTGCGTGTACGAGGGGCCAGACCGCTTCGGCGACGCGTTCCGGAAACGCCGGGTCGGACGGTGACGGCAGTGAATTCGGCAGGTAAAGCAGCGCCTGTCGCTCGAAATCGAATGGACTGTCCCAGCGAACGGTCACCGCATCCTCGATGCCCAGCTCCGAGACAAAGTGGTCGAACCGGCCTCCTGTCGTCAGCGTCGCCGATGTCAGGATCCAGGCCTGTGACTGGGCTGCGCGCGCGCGGCCCAGCGCATGACCAGGAGCGAGCGGCGTCTTGTTGAACTGGGCCCCATGCGCAGAAACCGAGATCCAGCGTACCGAGGGTTCCTCGTCGTCCACCGGGCCCGCATCGACTTCCTCGACGACGCGCATCGCGTCGGCCCAGTCCGCGAGCTGCCGCCTGAGTTCAGTGATGCGCGGACCCAGCAGATCAAGCTCGGCATCCCGGCCCCGGTTGACCTCGACCGCCCGCGCCAGCTCCGCTCCGACTGATTCGAGTTCCAGCAGCGCTGCCTGCAGCTCGTCTCGCCGCGCGACCCGATCGAGCGGCGTGCGCGAGCCGGCAGCGAGGCCGGCATCACCCAGCGCCAGCCGCAGGTCGCGCACCGAACGTTCGTAGCGAGCGGTCAACGTGACCCAGGCAGCACCGTCTGCGGCGCGCGCCAGGCCGAGCGCCCGCGCATCCCGCCCGGCTTCAAGCAGTTGCGCCAGCGAAAGCGAGATGCCGAAGAAGTCCGCAGCGATCGCCGGCAACTGGTGCGCCTCGTCCAGGATCACCGTATCGACGGCCGGCAGGAAGTCGCGGATCGCGTCGTCGCGCAGCGCGAGGTCCGCGAGGAACAAGTGATGATTGACGACAACGACATCGGCGGCCTGCGCCGCGCGCCGCGCACCGAAAACGAAGCACTCGCCGAAACGCGGGCATTCAGCCCCGAGGCAGTTGTCCCGGGTTGACGTGACCAGCGGCCAGATCCCCGCGTTCTCCGGCACTGCAGCCAGCTCGGCGCGGTCGCCGGTCGCGGTCGACTCGGCAAAACGCCTGATCGTGCGCAGATGCCGGGCGTCATCGCGCGTCGGCAGCAGGCCGTCGGCCTCGGCCCGTTGCATCCGGTGCAGGCAGAGGTAGTTGGCGCGCCCCTTCAGCAGCGCCACGATCGAGTTGAGTTTCAGTGCCTTCAGTACCGCCGGCAGGTCCTTGCGGAACAGCTGGTCCTGGAGCGGCTTCGTGCCCGTCGAGATCAGTAACTTGCCTCCGGCGAGCAGCGCGGGCACGAGATAGGCGAAGGTCTTCCCGGTACCGGTGCCCGCTTCGGCGATCAGCGTGCCTCCGTCGGCAATCGCATCGTGAACCGCCAGCGCCATGTCCCGCTGCGAAGTGCGGGCGACGAAGCCACCGACTGTCGCCGCCAGCGGTCCCTCCGGCGCAAAGGCGGCGCGCACCCGCTGCCCAGTCGCGTCATCCGCGGCGCGCGCTGCGGGCAAGCGCTGCGTCACGCGGGGATGTCAGGCACGAGCTGCATTTCGAGCATCGCGACAGCGTCCTTGATCTGCAGCTTTCGCTTCTTCATCCGTCGCAAGGCAAGATCATCGATATCCGGCTGAGCGCTGAGCCGGAAGATCGCCTCGTCCAGGTCGCGGTGCTCGATCTGCAGCTCGATGATGCGACGCTTTATTTCTTCCTGATCCATGTGCGTGCAAACCATCAAAGAGAGCCTGAAAAGCGCGCCGCCATTGTCTCTCTGCGGCGGCCATCAGGCCCGATGATAGACTCACTCAAAAGGGCTTTCACCTCGTGTCGAGCTTCAAAGTCAACGCCTGCGTTGCGACGCACATCGGCGATCGCCACGAACAGCAGGACCGGGTCGCGATCATCACCAACCCGCGCAATCCCGGAGCTATGCTCGCCATCGTTGCAGACGGCATGGGGGGGCGGACCGGCGGTCGCCAGGCGGCCGACCAGGTCGTATCCACCGCGGAAAACCTGTTCGGCGACATGTCCGAGCACGACTCGACGTTCCGCGAAATGCTGCTGCACCTGGCAGCCGAGGCGCACACGGTCATTCGCCTGTCCGCGATCTCGAGCGAGAAGGAACCGCACAGCACGCTGTGCGCACTGGTGATCAGGAAGCAGCACGCGATCTGGGCCCACGCGGGCGATAGCCGGCTCTACTTTTTCCGCGATGGCCGGCTCGTGCACCGGACCGAGGACCACACCTACGCACAGCAGTTGCGCGAGGAGGGACGCCACGAGGACGCGGAAATCGCGACCCAGCGCTACAAGAACATCCTCGTCAGCGCGCTCGGCATCAACAAGAAGCCCAAGGTGGAGACCGGCGAAGAGCAGGAACTCGGCGTCGGCGACGTATTTCTGCTGGCCAGCGACGGCCTCTGGGCCTACTTCGAGGACGAAGAGCTTGCGACGATCCTGTACTCGATGTCTCCGCGCGATGCCTCCGAAGAGCTGATCGGGCTCGCACGGGAGCGCGCCGAGGGACGTGGCGACAACCTGTCGCTGGCTATCGTCAAGTTCGAACCGCCCGCGCCCAAGCGCGGCTGATCGATCAACGATCCGCGGCCTTCGCTGCCGCTTCCTCCGCCTTCTTGCGCAGCGCTTCGCGTTGCGCTTCCTGGGTTTCAAGCTGCTTGCGACGTTCGGCGCGCCTCTGCTCGTTCTTCTTTCGCTTCACTTCCTGCTCCTGCGCACGCTGCGCGGCCTCGGCCTGCTTGCGTTCATATTCCCGGACATTCTCAGCGCGTGCAGCCGCCTCCTGCTTCTCCTTCTCCAGGCGTTGTTCGTGGTCCTCGACGCGCTTGAGCTGTTCGGCGCGGTTGCGCTCGGCTTCCTCGGGCGTGATCTTGCCGCCCGCGCGCTGCTTGAGCTCCGCCTGGCGCCGCGCTTCGGCTTCCCGGGCCTGGGATTCGCGCTGCGTCTTGTTTGCCGCGTCCGCCGCCTCGGTCCGCGCCGCTTCCTCGCGCTGCTTCGCCGCGGCCTCGGCATCGAGACGGCGCTCGAGGTCACGCGCCTCAACTCTTACTCGCCTGACTTCGCGCTCCGCGAACTCACGGTCGCGGCGCACCTGTTCGCGGCAGCGGTTCACGAGGAATCGCTGGTAGCACTCGGAGTCGCGAGCGTTGAAGTCCTTCTCGATGCGCGCCTGCTCGGCATCTGCCTCCCTGAGCGCAACCTGTGCCTGCTCCCGGTCGCGCAGGGCACCGGTCGGATATCGATCTCCGAAATCGCTCGCCGCCACCGGCAGGCAAGCGATCAGTGCAATGGCCGGCAATAATTTCATCTTCAATTAACGCGCGCCGACCGACGAAGGATGACGCTGGACGAGAGCGGTCGACAGCAGCTAGTCTGCCCGCACCTTTGCATCGGAATGCTGTCTGACATGAGTTCATTCACCCGGAGAACCTCGCTCTTCATCCTGCAGGGCCTGCTTGCATGCCTCGTGCTGACCGCATGTTATGTGCCTGCGCCCGCCCCGCCGAGCACCTACGAGCGCGCGTTCAATGCGGTCGAAGGCGCGATGGTCGATCAGGGCGTCCGGATCACGGAAGCAAATCGCGGTTCCGGCATTGTGACCGGGGTCCGCGGCAATATCACGGTGACCGCGTCGGTCAGTCCGCGGGCCGATGGAAGGACGCAGGTCGCGTTCCGCACCAAGGGCGACACGAGCGAAGATCCGACACTGATCAATCGCATCACTGCTGCGTACAACGCGCGGATGGGTCGCTGACCGGTCACCGAAAGACGGCCAGCGCCCGAGCTAGACGGAAGCGACGGAACGTCGCGGCGATTCCAGGTATTCCCGGGACTGCATCTCGAGCAGGCGCGAAGCGGTGCGCGCGAACTCGCCGGCCAGCGCGCCGCTTGTGTAAAGCCGCTCCGGCGTAACCTCAGCCGACGCCAGCAGTTTGACCTTATGGTCGTAGAGCACGTCGACAAGCCAGGTGAATCGACGTGCTTCCGAGGCCTGGCCCGCCGACATCTGCGGGATGTTCGACAGCAGAACCGTGTGGAACTGCGCGGCTATCTCCAGATAATCGTTGTGAGACCGCGGCCCGCCGCACAAGACGGCGAAATCGAACCAGACGACGCCACCGGCGCGGCGCCGGGCGCGGATCTGGCGCCCCTCGATCGTGATCCGGGGGTCGTCGTCCTCGATCTCGGCAATGTTCTCGAACGCCGCCTTCAGCCGCTCCTCTGCCTCTGGACCCCACGGCGTCAGGTAGGCATCGATGCGTGCCATCGCAAGTTGCCGGTAGTCGACGCCCGCGTCGATCTGAAGTACGTCGAGTCTCTCTTCGAGTAACTCGATGGCCGGCAGCAAGCGATCGCGGTGCAGCCCGTCCGGGTAGAGCCCGTGCGGCGGGTAGTTCGACGTCATCACGAAACCGATGTTGAGTTCGAACAGTCTCGCGAGCAGCCGGTGCAGGATCATCGCGTCCGCGATGTCCGATACGTGGAACTCGTCGAAGCAGATGAGTCGATGGCGCGCGGCGATCCGCCTCGCCACCTCGTCCAGCGGGTCGACGGTGCCCTTCACGTCGTCCAGTCCGCGGTGCACGCTGCGCATGAATTCATGGAAGTGCACGCGGGTCTTGCGGATCACCGGAACCGCCGCGAAGAACGAATCCATCAGGAAACTCTTGCCGCGCCCGACGCCGCCCCACAGGTAGACGCCGCGCGGCACCGGCGGGCGTGCGATCAACTTCTTCAGCGCGTTCGAGCGCTGGGCCTTGTATTCCACCCACTCCTCATGGAGCCGCTGCAGGCGCTCGACGCCTGCCAGCTGTGCGGGATCCGCACGAAAGCCCCGCGCCTCGAGGTGCGCATTGAACGTGGCGCGGACGTCCATCCGCGGCTAGAGGTTCAAGGTGCGCTTGTCGACGGCGAGCGCAGCCTCCTTGGTCGCCTCCGACAGAGACGGGTGGGCATGACAGATGCGGGCGATGTCCTCGCTCGAGGCGCGGAATTCCATCGCGACGACGGCCTCCGCAATCAGTTCGGACGCGAGCGGTCCGATGATGTGCACGCCGAGGATCTCGTCGGTCTTCGCGTCGGCGACGAACTTGACCATGCCGGTCGTGTCACCGAGCGCACGGGCCCGGCCATTGGCTGCGAACGGAAAGGTGCCGGTCCGGTAGTTGCTCCCCTCGGATTTCAGCTGCTGCTCGGTGCGGCCGACCCACGCGATTTCGGGCGACGTGTAGATCACCCATGGAATCGTGTTGAAGTCGACGTGGCCGTGCTGTCCTGCAATGCGTTCGGCCACCGCA
>Ga0209706_10000321_pt1 | contig 27238 bp, 32 predicted proteins | sample PPLLaktember2015_6_FD_187263 | JGI IMG/M metagenome (GOLD analysis project Ga0209706, IMG submission 187263) | Freshwater sediment microbial communities from Prairie Pothole Lake near Jamestown, North Dakota, USA - PPLs Lake P8 Core (1) Depth... | ecosystem: Environmental > Aquatic > Freshwater...
ATAAAACTACTGAACTTTTACCTGAACCATGGCAACCACTTATGGCTATAACATTGTTTGTACCCATACATTTTATAATTCTGTAGTAATAATTTCTTTAAAGTCTTCCTGAATATACATTTTAGCAACGATATTCATTTGCTCTGCACACCACACAAAAACTTTCATAGCTTCAGGGTTTAGTTGCTGTGTAACTGTTAAATTAGTCCACTTCAAAGCTTCAGCAAAAAGAATATCTACCAACCCCTTCAAGCCAATCTTGCTTGTCATAATAAGATCAAGTCCATCTATATAACTATGCACATAAGCTTTTAGTTGATCTACAGTATAAGCCACAACCTCTGGTGTCTTGAAATAAACAATGGCAGTTTCTGTAACGTACATTACTACTGACGCCGCCTCTCTGTTGTTTTCTAGAAAAGCAGAAGTTGCTACTTGAATTGTAGTCGCAGCAAGCAGTTGTTGTGTTGGGTTCTGTGTATCGACAGTCGGGAAACAACCTGTCACACTAATCAAAACTCCAATAAAAAAAGAAGCCACCAACATTTTTATTTTTTTCTTCACATTCATTTTACTCCCCCTCTGCTTCAACTAAAAAACCACCGCAATCAGGACAACGCCCCTCTTCCCCAAATTCTACATCAAAACTCATAAATGTTTGATATTCACATTTAGAACATTTGAATTTTCTTGTTGTTTTTTTAGAAACTTCTTTCTTTGATTTTTTGGTACGTCCATTTTCTCTATAGAGCCCCTTCATCTGAAACCTCCACTTCTTCCGGCATCATATCATAAAAACCAGGCTCACGAGCAAGAATAACCGCCGGGGGGTATTCAAGAGCCTCTTTATTAATATCTATAAAATACTTATATTTTGGTTTATCTTTCCAAATTCTAAGCCGTTCTTTTATTATTCTTTGAGCCAAATCTTCTCTTTGGAGTGTGCTTAAAAAAACAGAACCATAGTTACTTCTTAAATAAGTAAGGTAACCTCCCCTCATTAAATCCCACAAGACCTTATATCTTTTATTAGTTAATTTATCACTAGCATAAATATAAATAAGTTTATAGTTAGAAAATTTTGCAGAAAGACGTTCGGACATTTCTGCCTGATTTGAAGTATTGACTCCTGAAATAATTATTCCAAACTCTGGTACCACATAAAACTTTGGAAGTTGTTTAGAGAAGAAATAAGATTTATAGGGAAGTCTGAAAGCTTTAAGCATTACTTCTATATCAACGTCAAGATCTTTAGAGATTTTGATTGCTGTGTTGGTCATACATCTACCCTTACCCAATACCAAGAGTTTTCTATAAATCTAGGTTCTATGTTTTCATAACGTGCTTTTATACCAAACTTAAAAGGATCCTTTACAGATCCTTTAGGTATCCAAACCCAATGCCCCCATTTATTTCTATAACACTCAAGTACCTCGTCTTCTGGAAATAAAACTTCATGTATTTTATATAATATTTTTAACTGTTTATCCAAATGTATTTTCTCCCAAAGAACTAAAAACATACTTTGAATTCTTTAATAAACCGATCCACCGTGTCGTTGTAATAAATATCCTCAATCTCTATTCCTATAAAATTACGGTTGTTATTAATACAGGACAGCCCAGTTGTTCCACTGCCCATACAGCAATCAAGCACAACATCACCCGGATTTGAGTAAGTTTTAATAATATAATCCATCAACCCTACAGGCTTTTGGGTAGGGTGCCCTTTTTTTATCCTTGGATTTGATATGTTTAATATACTTTTAGCATGCCTAAATCCATCATTAATTTTAAAACTAGAGGTTTGTTTACCGTAAATACCTTTCCTATAAGTACCCTCTCTATGAACTCGATAAGGTTCTCCTTTTGTCTTCTGTTCATTATAGGTAGAGAACTTATCATAAAATACAAGAATATGCTCATGTATCCTTAGCGGCATTTTATTTACGTTTAATTGCCCGGAAGCAAGTGTTTTTTTCCAAATTAAATCATACTTAAACCATTCAAGGTTACTCATAACAAGACGACTTGCAAAGGGCTGAGCCGCAGTAAACACCGCGATGCCATCTGGTCTTAAGACATGCTTAATCTTTTCCCACAAGGGCTCAAACGGAACTATCATGTCCCATTTATTATTAGTTATTCCATAAGGTAAATCAGTAGCAACAAGCTTAACACTTTGTTTAGGTAATTCATCCATCACAGCAATACAGTTTCCTTTAATTAAAGATACACTGCAATTCTGTACTTTAAAATTTAAAGTAGTATTTTCCATCATCAACCTTCTTCTAAAAGAAGTTGTTTTTCTTCTGCTGTTGGAGCCTTTTCATGTTTAATTTTTTTATTTCTGGTTTTATCTGCTTCCTCTTGTGTCATAAACTGAAAAGTAATGTCGTCTTTATCCGCACCGACTTGAACAACGGCTTTGTCTGAACTATACTCCGCCAAAACACACTTGGCAAGAGGCGTAGCTATTTTAGTTTCAATAAACCTCTTCAAGGGACGTGCCCCATACTCTGAATTAATACCTTGTTTGAAAACAAGATTCCGAACCTTGTGATCAAATCTAAGAAACAAATCACTGTACTCTGTGTCATTAGCCTTTAGATTATCGTTAAGTCTATATAACTCAAGATCGATAATTCTCATATAATCATCTTTTGTAAGCTCTTTGAAATAAATAATATCGTCTATTCTATTTAAGAACTCCGGGCGAAATTTCTTTTTAATGGCAGCATACAGAAGCTTATCCTTCTTTTCATCCGTAACTACAGTCACATCCCCAAAGCCAATGGTATTTTTTATACCATCTATGTCCTCTACCCCAATATTAGAAGTCATAATTATTATAGCATCTCTAAAGGACACAGCTTGTCCTTTGCCATCAGTCAGTCTACCCTCTTCTAAAATCTGAAGAAGTAATTGATGTAGTTTGTAGGAAGCTTTCTCTATTTCATCAAAAACCACCACCGAAAAAGGATTTGTCATCATAGCATTTGTCAGAAAACCACCTTGATCATAACCTACATACCCCGGAGCCGCACCAATGAGCTTAGAGTATTCATGATCAGAAGAATACTCAGAACAATCAATATTGACAAGATTATTTCTATCCTTTATTAAAGCGTCAGCAAGTATCTTACTACTTAAAGTCTTACCACAACCACTTCTACCTGCCAACAAAAAACTACCAATCGGTTTCTGCGGCTCTTTAAGACCGACACTGGCTCTCTGTATAGCATTACACATACTATGAACAGCCTCATCTTGTCCGATAAGAAAGACTTTCATATTGGTTTCGAGATTAAGAAGATCTTCCTTAGAGACGTCTGAAAACCGCTTCTTTGCTTTAGACTCCATAGCTTTACCCATAGCAGTAGTGGTTTTAGACTTCTGACAAGAATCTGAACTACAATCTTTATTCTTAGAGGCGTCTTCATCTTTATCAAAAAACTTCTTTGAGTTGTCATGGGTTAAGAATGGATTACAAGATACACACAATTCGTACAGTTCTAACATTAACAAAGGAGGAGCTACATGCTTTGGAATACCCATTTCATCTAAAAGCATAAAAAGTTCCTCATAATCAACGATACAAATACTTACAATAAATGTATTAAAATTAGTACGACTATGAAAGTATTTACCACCTATAAGGGAATAGACATCCTCCTCTTGGTACTTTTTAATTCTGACATACTGATTAATTCGTTTCCACCATTTCTTTTTTTCAATAAATTTCAACGAGCCTACAGGTTTAACAATACTAGACTCCTTACCTCCAGTTTTAGCAGACTTATCCTTTTTCCAAGCCGGAGTTTCTGTTAAAATTATCTCGCCGGGATGAGGGGCAGAATTCTCATTAGTAAGAAGCCTAAAAACACCGGCAGGATTAATTACCACATTGTCTGGATCAGTCAATGGATTAATATTCCAAACCTCTTGAACGGCTTTTATACGTAATTCCTTGGGGTCTATTACAGTGGTGTCTAAAGTTTTCAAAAAGGTGATAAACTCTTTTAAGTTCACAATCGTCTTTGCCAGAATATAATCAATATAGGCATCCGGCGATGTAATCTGAGCTCGCTCAGGAATACCATCAAACAACTGATCTAAAGCATCGTCACCTAGCTCTGCAATTTCAAATACAAAATCGGGAGCAATATCAATAGTTATTTTATGAATTTTGCTATTACGCATATACTCTCCTAATTTAATCCTTATAAGCCTTTGTGTGAGAATTTGCTACCATTTTAGAGGCTACAGTTCTATCGAGACTGTCCATCTCCTTGGATGTAGTTTCCGGATTTAAACCAAGCTCGGTTACAGCTTCAAGCCAAAGCTCCTCATATGTAACTTTACGTGTCCTTAGAGCATTATTTATAGCACTTTTCTGTACTTCATTTATTCCAGACCCTGGGGCTGGACGGCGGGGAATAGGAGGCATAGTTTCCACAGGCTTAGAAGCAACTTTCATGTCTTGTGGATCTCCCTGCACTGTCCCAGTAAACCCTGGTGGAACAGAAATCGGTGGCAAACTATGATTCCCGGCATCATAATTTGGAGAAGCAAACCCTGGAATCTCATCTTTTTTACTAGTAAGAGGTTTAGCCTTAGATTCCTGTGTTTGTTTCTCGTCTTGGGAATAACCAGGAGGAGGTGTTGCTATAATCTTTGTTTTTTCCTCCGCCTGAGAATCGTCTTCTGAAAGCACACGAAGCCCGAGAGATTTTGCTGCGTCTTTGATTGCTTTAGACTTAGCAGATTTGTAAGCACTGCCAACCTCTCCTTCAATGCGGTTACCACCAAATCCAGTATGAATAAGATTACCAACAATAAGATCTAGCTGTACCACTACATCATTATCTGTCTTAAAAACATTGATAACTTTTGACGACCAATTACCATCAAACACATCATTAAGACGATCTATAACGTCACTAGAAGATACATATTCAAACTGCATACCACGGCTTCCTGCTCTTGTTTTTACAGGAAGCGGAACTCTAAGGGCTGTTAGTTGATTTTTGTCCATGAACACACTCCATCATGTTAAATTTATATTTTGTACCCTATTTATAATCACTATTATACTAAGTTTTAATATCAAAGTCAAGTCTTTTATTTGGAGGTATCGGGAGTCGAACCCGAGTCTTTGACATGTTACTACTAAAGAACCGTTTTAGTATGATTTGTTCCGTGTTTTATACAGTTTCAAGGCTCAACTGGTTGCCAGATTACTGGCGTTTTTACTACAAGATGTAAGTATTGTGTTGCTAGGTTACTTACAACCCCAGTTACTTAAGCTGTAGCGTAAGCAACAAGAGCGACTTCGTCACTCTCAACTTCTTCAATAGAAGAAAGCTGAGAAGCAGCGTAGTCTAACATGCTATATTCGCAGGTTATTTTACTTGTGTGATGCTTTTTACGTTGATCATCACTTCAACGCATACCGCCTCTAAACGTTCACATTCAAATCGAAGCCATTTTACCCCCTTATATTTAAGGACAGATCCTACAATCTTTTCTGTCAATTGTTATTATATTAGGCCATAAAGGTACAGTATAAGAAAGTATGAAGTTACTGCCGTTTGACTGCACTTCAAATATTGCTCCACTATATTTATGAGCAGCATACCATTTGGTCTTGTCTTTAATTTCTTTTGAGTTCTTTATTTGCACATGCATGTGACGCCCTTTTGAAATCCTCCAAGGTTTGTTGGTAATAAACATTGGTTCCTTTCCCTCCTCCCTTCCGCAAAAGAAAGGATGGATGATATGTTGGAACAATTATATGTGATTGAAACACGTGGGGCTCCTTTCTAAGTTCCCCCATGCTTTTATTTTCTGACCCAGGAAGCAGAGCAAAGGAAGCATCTCTCCCTAAAGCAATTATAACCCGGGGACGTATCAATTCAAGTTGAGCTAATAAAAATGGAATACATGAACTTATCCATTCTGGCTGCAGCGGTTTTCCTGGAGCAAGAAAACATTTAACAAGGTTAGTTATATACACACCATCTAAAGTAAGCCCAACATCTTCCAGGATTTGGTCAAGAAGCTTTCCGGCACGTCCTACGAAAGGCAAGCCTTGTTTATTTTCTTCCTCAGCAGGAACCATACCGCATATAAAAATAGAAGAAGTGGGATTCCCTTTATCGAAAACTGAATTTATCCTTCCTGCACTCAACTCACACTCGGTGCAAACGCTTGCCATCAAACGAATAGATTCCAATGAAAAACTAGAAGCGTCGTTTTGCATAAAGCTTTAATCTTCAGCCTCACAGGCAAGATTACTAAAATCTAAATTCATTCCAGGACTTTTGTCTGCTTCTTCCACAAGAAACCTAGTGGTTTCAAAAACATCTGACGCAATCAATGCTTCTATTTCTTTATCAGTAAATGAATCCGCGGACTTTTCCTTCTTCACACAACCCAAAGACTTTCCTTTTCTCATTACACAAGCATGAATTTTTTTCTTTGTGCTGTCCGAAAACTTGGATCTGTTCAATAGTCTTAACGCCGCCGTGTAGTGGGCACAATCATTGACGGGAAAACTTTTACTAGGCCCACAAAATTGTGAAGTTTTTAGCTTTTTTCTTTCCTTAGTAGTAAGCTTCTTACCTATAACCTCATAGGCACGTTCAATAATCTTATCATACTCACCGATTTTTTTCATAATAATGCCTCATTCAATTTTAACTGGGTGATCAAAATCAAGATCCACAATTACTTTAACCCCCACCACTTTATTTTTATCAAAAATCTTAGTACCATCTTCGTGGGTACCAACAACATATTTTTTATATTCAACAGTTATTCCCCCACCAGAACTAACAGGAAGTACTGCTTCAAAAATTCTATCTAACTGAGCAGTAGCATAATCTTCCCAACTATCAAACAAATTATTACCGTCTTCTTTTACTTGAACATCGTTCTCTACTACCATAATAAACCCCCTAATTCTGATCTTCTTTTTGACTATAAATAGTCTCTACAAGGGTAGCCAGCTTAAAAGCCCAATCGGGCTTATCTACGTTCCTAGCAACCTCAACCCTAAAATCCTGAACATCGTGATCAACAGCTCGTAGTTTTCCTTTTTCATCTATAAAAATATGATTTAATTCATGCGAAATTAAACGACGTCGATCTTCTGCGTCCGCGTACTCCCATGCAACGGAATCGATAATCATTACACAATCATACCCATCCCCATCCTCAGTATCTTCTTTAGTTAAAAATCGCACTTTCTCATTAGATACTTCTATAGAAGCAAGGGTGATTGCCCCCTTCTGTACTCTTTTCTTTGTATCAAATATAAACTTAAAGGTAAGGGTTCCATAGGCAGGAAAACGAGAATGTATAACTTCATTAAATACATCATATACAGATTGGTCTACATCTAAATATCTAGTCATAATAAATCCTCTCAATTCTAATTCTTTTTGTTGTTTGTTTTCTTATTTTTCTTTTCTTCTTTGTTTTTACTTGGCTTAGAGGAACTCCTAGTATCAAAATACTCCTTAAGCTTCAGAATATCATTAGTTGTCACCTCAGACATTTTTACTACAACCTCCGTTATGTTTTTAGTTTTTGTCCACAAAAAGGACAATATTTTATAATAAGACCATAACGATCAGCCTTATAACCAACCCCTTGTTTGGTTAAAACGAGCCACGAAATGATCCATTTATTATGCTGAGCACTATAGCTAAAAACATCATAATCATTTTCAGCTAAATGTGCCCAGTCAGTACAAGAACATAAGTTTTGCATAAGTAGGTACATGGCCGGGTTTCCCCGGCCATGTCAGTGAATTACTTGCTAATTCTGTAATCAAACGGACCTGCTACTCTACCACCAAAAGGAATATATCCTTCTTCCGGATAGTTTAGAGGTACCGTACCATCGGCAGAAGGATTAGAAGTACGATTAGTGGACATAACATCAAACGCTGGAAGTGAAGCTGCGTTGGCGTTACGAGACCCTAAAGTCATAACCATTAATTCGTCATTTCTAGTCCTAAGAACCGTAGACCCCACCACAAGGGGGTTATGATTACGTCCGGACAAATCATCCATAGCAAAATTAGGTACTTCAGGGTTCTGAATAGCATCACTGAACTGTTTGTCCAATTTGGTATAATCACTAGAGCTTCTAGTACCATGGTCCAAAGCACCGAAATTGCTAATTCTTAAATCAAAGCCACGTCCTTGCTGCCCTTCTTCAGTCAAATGCCCACCAGTAACTCCGGTTGCAGGGATTTGAAAGTTGTCGAAGTTATACTTTCCCACTTTGCATCATCTCCTTGATGATAAAATTAATAAAGTAATTCCACTTTCCCTATAGTAACATAGTTAAATAATTTATGCAACAAAAAAATAATTAATTTGTTATACAATGAGGAGGTGTAGGAGGTTTCTGTTCTGGCTCAATCTTCACTTCAATATTTTTATTATATAGCCGAACTAAACCAATAAAAGGATTTTCTTCCCGTAACAACACCTCTCTCTTTTCCAAGTACTCCTCCAAAGCATCTTTAATTAGAAGAGAAGCATATTCCCTTAATTGTTCCACATCAGGAAAAACCTCTACCTCTATTCTTCTTGTATCAGGATCAAATTCCGTAAGTTTCCCCCCAATAACCCAAAGATCGTCTTCTAGTTTTTTTCTAAACTCCTTCAAAAGGTGTTTGATATCCATACTCCCCTCTTTCGTAACAAGTGTATTTACTAGTACACAGGTTACATTACAAAAAGAATTAATGGATTCTATTACCTTCCACAAAGAGCTCTATAGATTCCCAATACATATCAGATACCTCGCTTTTGAAAGTAGGCAAAATCATTTGTCTATTCTCATCGTAGCCTTTACAGGTTACACTAACTACTTTTCCAATCAAACCAGATGCGTTATCTGCATACTTTGATCGCAGATTTTTTTCCAAACCATTAGATAGCGTCTGTGTAATACCGTTTTCCATTCTAACAATAATATTTTTTATAATGGAATGAGGGGCTAATTTACCTTTCAGTGGATAGTTTATAGTATCTGTTTCCACAGCTACCACAACACAAGGAGCCTCTAGTTGAACAGAAAAAGAAGGCTGGTCTTTTATATCAACATCTACGATTCCATGCTTAAACCCCAGTAGATCATCTTTTGTCCTAATCTCCACAACCTCATACCCTAATGCAAAATACTTTGCCATAACTAAGGGTATAAATTCAGACTGTATAGCTATTATAGGTAATCTATGTAAATAAGTAATGGAACTCCAGATAGTGTTTATTTCTTTAAACGCTCCGCTGTCTTGAGCTAAGAAACCACCATAGCTGCCAACCAGAATAGGAGTAAAAAGAACATCTGTACTTGTATGCCCTTTTCTTAAGTAAAAAGAAACATCCTTTGTCTTTGAACAAAGCTTTCCTATAAATGAAAGTCCCTTCATGGACTTAACTCCAAGCTTTTCTGCTAAAACATCAAGAGACTTGTTAAGATATTCAAATCCTGTCAACACCCTTCCTGTTTTATATGTCAAGATCCAACCATCAGATGTGCGGTGGACAATACAATCATGTTTATTTGGTTGACTATATATAACAACATCTACCCCTTCCGAATATATAGGAAAACTATTTATAGTTCTGAGCTTATGGTTCGGAAATTCTATTTCGCTTATTAAAAACGGAAAAGCTTTATTGACCATACCTTTAGAGATACCACACTTTAGATCTCGGTACAATACATTTCGGACTAGTTCTGCAGATCTTGGTTCAAGTCTAGTAAATAGTTTCTTTAGTTGATGGCTTATAATGTCTTTACTATTTCCTTTATTCAAAGTTGAGTTCATGCCTATAAAGATCTGAGCAATATCTTCAAGAAACTGATCCCCTGTTCCTTTTAACTCCCCGGAGACTTTTATTTTATTTTTATTTAAGTAAACCTCCTTTAACAAGAAACGTAAAAACCAATCATCATTTGTTTTTAACAACTCCACTTTATCTTTAGGGGATTTTGTGGTGGCTAATGCGTCGAATAAATCTGTTAGAAGCATTGTTTGTTTACCTTAAAGTTCCTTTTATTGTTTTTTAATGGGAGGGGGAGGAAGAGATAGCCTCCCCCTATTTTGTTCTAGTTAGATGTAGTAAACTCAGCGTCTACAACATTGTCTTCTTGAGGAGTAGTTGTGGTGGGCTCCTCTGTAGGGGGTGTATTTGTATTTGCATACATTTTAGTAGCTATACTATGAAAGGCATTCAAAAGTTCCTCTGCCTTAGCCTTGATAACTGAAGCATCTTCCTGCTTCATAACATCTTGAAGCTCTGTAATAAGCTTCTCAACGGGCTCCTTGTCTTCTGTAGTAATAACGTCAGCTTTGGCATCCTTTAATGATTTAGTCACATTAAAAATAGTGGCATCTGCGTTATTACGTGCTTCTACAAGTTCTTTTTTCTTTTCGTCCTGCTCCTTATAACTTTCTGCCTCAACAATCATTCTCTCAATTTCTTCTTTGGACAGACCGCTAGAAGATTGAATACGGATAGATTGTTCCTTACCTGTTCCTAAGTCCTTTGCACTTACAGTAGTGATTCCGTTTGCATCTATATCAAACTTGACTTCTATCTGTGGAACCCCTCTTGGGGAGGGTGGAATATCCACAAGATCAAAACGCCCAAGGGTCTTATTATCGGTTGCCATCTGTCGTTCACCCTGCGTAACATGAATAGATACGGCAGGCTGATTGTCGGCTGCTGTACTAAATATCTGTGTCTTAGTTACAGGAATCGTAGTGTTCTTTTCTACAATCTTTGTAGCAATCCCTCCTAAAGTCTCTATACTAAGAGAAAGGGGGGTTACATCAAGCAGAAGCACATCAGAACCTTCTCCATAAAACACTCCCCCTTGAATGGCGGCTCCTTCGCTGATAGCCTCATCAGGATTCGCAGATTTATTTAGTGATTTTCCAAAGAAAGATTCTACCTTTGCTTGTATAGCGGGTATTCTTGAAGAACCCCCAACCATTATTATGCTATCTAACTCCTCGACGGTTAATCCTGAATCTTTGAGGACTACCTTACAAGGATCTAAAATACGATCTACAAGATCCAACGTAAGCTCCTCAAATTTGGCTCTTGATAGTTTCATACTTAAATGTTTTGGTCCGGAAGCGTCTGCTGTAATAAACGGAATGTTTATGTCTACGCTTACACTAGTAGAAAGCTCCTTTTTGGCTTTTTCAGATTCATCCCTTAAACGCTGCACAGCCATGGGGTCAGCAAGAAGATCAATTCCTTCGGATTTTTTAAACTCCTCAGACGCCCAGCTAATAATACGCTGATCAAAATCAAGACCCCCAAGATTTAAATCCCCGTTGGTGGCGATTACTTCCATAACGCCATCACCTATGTCTAAAATCGAAACATCGTGTGTACCTGAACCCGTGTCCAAAACAATGATTTTCTGAGAAACGTTGTCCGCAATTCCCATACTAAGCGCAGCACTTGTGGGCTCATTAATAATTCTTTTAACGTCCAACCCCGCGATAATCGCGGCATCCTTTGTGGCTTGTCGCTGGGAGTCATCGAAAAAAGCAGGCACAGTAATGACAGCTTCCGATACTGTAGACCCCAGGTAGGCTTCGGCTGTCTTCTTCAACTCTAATAATACCAAGGCAGAGATTTCCACAGGGGATTTGGTCTTCCCATCAACCTCAATTAGAGCTTCACCCTTAGCCCCTTCAACAATTTTAAAAGGGGTATGCTTGCTGAAGTCCTGTACTACAGGATCATTAAACTTACGACCAATAAGACGTTTTGCTCCATAGATAGTTCTGGACGGATTAACTGTCGCCTGCCGCTTAGCCGTATTTCCTACAAGAACCCCATCATCCGTAAAAGAGACGATACTGGGCATAATCCTATTGCCTGTAGAATCAATAATAACTTTGGGTTTTCCCTTCTCCATAACCGAAACACAACTAAAACCTGTACCAAGATCAATCCCAATACACTTCATAAATATACTCCTCCGTAAAAAATAAATTAGTAATTAGTTTGCAAATCCATTGCTTTTTAATACACCATAATTATCTTAAACAAAATGTCAACACCTAATATTAAAACAACCAATCAAAAAAGCTCTTATCTTCTTCCGGCATGTCTTCTGTGTTAACAGAAGCTCTATGCATAGCGGCTTCAATTTGAGCACAAGTAAACAAAGCGGGATACACATCTCCGTTTTTGTCTTCAATGTAGACAGGGTAGTACTCTGTGTCACTACCAAATCTACGTTCTGTGTTTTCTACCAACTCTTTCAAATAAATCTTGGAATCGATTTGTTTCATTTTTTTACTCCTAAATATTTTTTATTAAAGTGGCTTCAAAGACAGAAGCTTCCGCAACCAGTGTATTTATCTCTTTAAATTCAGCTAAATGTGCTTCGCATTCAAATTCAGCCTCCTCCAGCGTAGTTCTGAAAAGGAACTTCTCGTGTTTATTATAGCTGTCAGCAACGGTCATATATGCAAGGTATAGTTTCTCGCCCGCCATAGATTTTCCTCCAGACTTATTAAATATTTTATCTCAAGGCTACATAATAACAACTTTTTATTCGTTTGTCAAGTAATAATTTAACTCTCATATAGTGAAAGAATTACTTCTCGCAAATTCAGTAACAAAGGTGGCATCTATGGCTTTGGCTGGTTGGGATCCAAATAAGAAATTCAGATTGGAAATAGATTATAGTAAGATAGACAGCACTCTTGTTGACTTTCCTATAATGATAGATTTAGGATCTGAAAGCGGAAACAATTCATTTGACGCAGCTCCTCTTTTTGATGAGCTACAAGACAGCGGCTACAAAAAAATAGCAATTGAGTATGGAGACACCGGAGAGCAGTGTTTTGTAGAAGTTGATCGTTGGCTTTACAATAATACCCCCTCTGAATACACCTACATGGGAAATCGGGGAATTGCGGAACGGTGTTCTGCCTCAAGTATATATTCTACGAGTTATTACCCCCTTGAAGCATGGAATGGTGGGGTTGTGTCCCCCGATTCCGATAGGTGGTTATCGGCAACAGGGTCATTCAATGGAACTACAGGAGCAGGCACAACAACTACCTGGTATCAGTGGGATTTTAAAAATGAAAATCAAATAAGAAACGTTACTGCAATAAGATATTATTGTGGTACTTTAAATGACTCTGGACCAAAAGATGTAGATTTTAAAATGTCTGATACCGGAGAATTTACCGGAGAAGAAACATTTATAATGTCTTACACATGGGAATTAGGAGGAAACAACGCATGGAATACACTGGCAACTTTCTCCGGAGCAACCGTAAACAAAAGATATTTTAGAATTTATATAAATACTATATTTCCTACCAACAATGGCTATGCGGGGGTATCAAACTGGGAATTAACCTTTCAACCAACACAAACATATGCAGCCACCCTATGGACTAAAGTTCCTTCTATAAGTTTTTCAGAAATAACCACCCTTTATTTGTATTATGATTCGCTTCAGGAAGATAATACACAATATGTCTATACCACAGCTGAAGTAGGAACAGCTATAAGAGGTGCATATACAACAGCAAAAGGTACTACTGAAGCAAGTGAGGCTACACAATGTAAAAGAATTGTAATAGCTACCTCTAATTTAACCACCTTTTCTGGTACCGGAAAAGTACGTGTATTATTTGAAGCACACACCACAGGGTATAGTATCTCCTCCTGTTATATAGGAACAGCCGCAGACTCAGGAGATGCTTATGACTTTGCAAGTACTCCAACAGCAGTTACTTTCCAAGGAGGAAGCTCAGGCACATCTGTGGAATCATTAAGAGCTGTATATTCAGATTGGGTGTCGCACACAGTAGACAGTGCGAAGAACCTTATCGTGTCCTTTTACCACGAAGCCGGTACTATGTGGTATAAGACAGCCCCAGCTGGAATAACAGCATATTACAAAGAAACTATAGATGAGTCTTCTTCTGTGGATGTTACAGGTTATTCCTCTGGTAACTTAACGTGCCTTGTAAGTATAGAAGAAAAACCCCAATCTCCCATCACCATGGTTTGGGATGATAATTATTATGGTGTATATCATACAAGTCAAATCCCGAACATTACACTAGTAGACTCATCCTCTAATAATTTGAATGCGGCTGCTGTAGGAATGGCAGCAACCAATTATGTAACAGGCCCAACAATAAATACTAGGGCTATAATTTATGACACCACCTCCACCTATCACCAAACTAATAACTCGCTTACCATATGTGGAAGTAACCCAAGAACAGTGGAGTATTTATATGGTACATACAAGACAACCACAGGGGGTGTATTTAGATACGGAACTGGTGCTACTAACCAAAGATGTGCCGTGATACATAACTCCGCAGAAACACATAGGGCAGATTATTATACCAACTACGAGGAGTTTTCTGCGGAAGACGGGGATCACTCTGGAGATTTCGTGCACTTCACCTATGCATTAGATGGAACAACTGTAGAAAATTCAAGACTATTCAAAAACGGAACGGAACTAGCCCAGTTAGGTGTAACCGGCGGAACAAATACCGTAAATACAACATATACACAACTATATATTGGTAAAACAGTGGTACCAGCATCAGAATATCCTGCTGAAGGAGTGGTGTTCGAATTTAGAGTTTCACGCACTGTTCGAAGCCCTGCTTGGATAAAAGCCTCGTATTACTCCTCAATGAATCAACTTGTGTCCATAGAAGAGTATCATTTGTTTGAACTCAACGGGTATGTACAAGTATCGGGGGAACCGGTGGTTAGAACCGTGTACTTATATGATAGAGAAAACGGAAGATTAATAGACAGCACAACCTCGAGTGGTGTGGATGGGAAATTTTCCCTATACACCTCTACTTCTGGAACTGTATTCATAAATATAATGCCAGAAGTAAGTGACTCTTACAACATAATAGCCCAAGATAAAATAACGCCAGTACAGCTTATATAATGACTATTCAAATATCATTAGGTACCTTTAATTTTGAGGACAATACTTACACTTCACAGGCTACAGGAGGGGTTTATAGTTTTGGAGTTATACCACCAGTACTTTATCAAGTATATACAGCAGGCGGTTATATTTATACAGCGTTAGATGTAGGACTTAAGGTATATGATTTACTTTCTTCTGATGAAATTGCGTACCTTAATTATTCTAGCGGATTTACTTCAGTGGGGGGAGATTTATTAAATATATATTTAGGCACAACTACTTCGGGAATAAAAACTCTCAATAAAGCAACTGTCAGTGGCACACCAAGCAGTATACAAGACCTATGTGTTGCCCTAACAGATTACGCAGATGTACCCAACCTAACAAGCAGCTGTGTTAGATATTTACACGGACATGATGATGGTATCTTTGCTGTAACAGACTCTGGGGTGGATTATTTTAGAACTACTGGTAACCCTCAATACAGAAGCTATGCAACTATTTCTGGTGGTTATAAATGTTTTGTCGCCGGGAGGAAAGGATATTATACAACTATATCTGGTACAACATATTCTGGAACTACTTCTTCCGGAACTACATATTCTGGAAGTAATATTTCTTATCAAATAAATAGAATAAACTCTCTTCTCACAGATTGGGCAATTCCAGATTATATTTATTCAAGTAACTATGGTTTATTAGAGGGGTGTGGAACAATAAATGATATTTTTGTAACAGAGGGTACTGCAACAGATGGAATAAATAATACTTTATTCTGTGCAACAGGTTCGGGTGTTTACATTATTGATGAATCAAACAATTCCTGTAGTGTTTATTATACTACTACAGTAGCTTAAAGAGGTTATTATGGTATTAGATGGGTGGGACTCAAGTAAAGTTATAAGGTTACAAATTGACCACACTAAAATAGATGCGGACCTTACTGATTTTCCAATTTTAGTAAAATTAAGCGGCAGTTCTGGTATAACAAGTACCTCATGTTTAAACATCCTTAACGAGTTTCCAATAACCACTACGTCAGGAAATATAGATAACAGAGACTCGTATGTAAAGTTGTTAATACAGAGTACTAGTACCGTTGCAGACACATCTTTTGTAGATAACTCCTCTGCACACAGAGCAGTAACTACAGTTGGGAACTGTCAAACAAACATAACCTCAGCTCTTTTATTTAACAAAGGTTACGGAATAAGCCATGACGGAACTGGTGATTACTTAGAGGTTGCTTACCACTCGGACTTTAATCTCGGTGCAAGTGACTGCACAATAGAGCAGTGGTTTTTTCCTTTGCACACAGACAAGTGGCAACGACTCCTTTGTAGTCATAACGGTACCACAGGTTGGTATCTTTCTATAAGTGACACAAATTTGATGGGATTTTCCTTAAGTAGTGGAATAACTGTATCTTTAACAAGTACTACACTCATAACAAATCTAATGGGCACCTGGATACATATAGCGGCGGTACGTTATGGAGATGTTTGGACCCTGTATATCAACGGTGTTGCAGAAGCAACTTCTACTGTAGCTGGTACTGTATCAGTAACCTCTTTATATGTTAGAACAACTAGGCTTGGTGCACAAACCGCCTATGATTTTTGCGGACTGATACAGGATGCCACGCTGTCTATCGGAATAGCGAGGTACACTTCTAATTTTACTCCAGCCTCGCAAAGTATTTTTGATAACAGGCTTTATTATACCTCTCCTCCCCCAACAAAGTTTGCTGTAATTCAACCATCCACACAAGAACATTATATACAAGAAGAATACAGTACTGTATTCTTACTACACTCTGACACAATAAGCGGGTCTACTACTTTTACAGATTCATCACCTACAGAATGTACCTTCACCTCTGTAGGAACACCTGTACATACGACGGTAAATCAGAAATTTGGAGCAACCTCTATCTATTGTGGACCCACCAACACAGCCTTATACACGAACGCAAGTAATGCTTTCGCCTTTAGTCTTAATGACTTTACGATAGACTTTTGGTTTCTAATGCCTTCTGTTGGAGATGGTAGGTACATATTCGATTTTGGGGCAAACGGTGTAGCCTTTTCTATGGATGCCATTTCAAGAATTAGAATATACTCTTCATCGCTTGGAACTGGAACTACACTTTACACCAACGGTCCAATACTACAAATTAACACATGGTATCACCTTGCAGCTGTACGCAAAAACCTGGTACTGACCGGTTATTGTAACGGAATTGCTTGGGGGTCAGCAACCTTTACTTTAAGTATTGCAGCATGTGCTGTTACCCTCGCCAGATACGGCGGAGGCGGTTATTATGCAGACGGTTATTACGATGAAATACACGTACAAGGTGGGGCTAAGTGGGATAATAATTTTGATGTACCCTCCTCGCCCTACACTGACGCCACCGATGCACCTTTTGTGTTAAAATCAGCTACTATACCTGGCGGTGACTCGAACTTATACTGCGAAGTAGACGCCTGGAGAGTGCATGGAATAGTCAACGAGGCGTATCTATGGGTTAAAGTTCCAAAAATACTGGCAGATCAACCAACAGATTTATTACTTTTCTATGACAATGACCATGCTGACAATAGTGAGTATGTGGGAGAAACTGGAAGTACTCCAGCTAAAAGTGTGTGGACAGAACACATAGCGGTATACCACTGTACAGGAATAACTTCTTCAGGAACAAGTAGTATGTTGGATTCAGCATCCCACGCGTTGCATCAGAGGAGTGGGCAATGGTGTCTAACCTATTCACCTGTTTATGGTTTTTGGTTAAACTGTATAGGCAATTCCAGCTATTTTTTATCTGAATACTATAGTGGAAATTTAACTACTGGTATATCTTTAGAGGCATTTATAAATCCAGCAGACACCAGCACAGACCACCTTATCAATTTCGGGGGTACAGCAAGCTATAGAGCAATCACATTGTATAATACTGGAATGCTAAGTTCCAGTAATGGGACTTCGTGGACATGCAATTTGACTACCCCAGCCGCATTAGCAAACACAGAGTATTACCATTATGGTGTATGGAACTCGGAGATAGCTAGATCCTCGCGATGGTCTAACTTTCTAGAGACGGTGGTTTTGGACACTTCTGAGGCATTTCCAGTTACCCAAGAAGTAAAAGTAATTCATGTAGGAACTACTTACGACCTTTCTGTTACAAATAAATTTTATGGAAAAACTAAAGAAGTGCGTATAACAAACACAGCCAAAACTGCGGCTTGGTTCAAAGCCACGTACTATTCACAGCTGGATCAATTAATCACTTTCATAGCAGATCCAATAACGTTGTATAAAGTTTCAGGCTACATAACACAGCAAGGATCTCCTGTACAGAGACAAGTGTGTCTATATAACAGAACTACTGGGGGACTGATGAGTAGCACTATATCAGACAGTGTGGGTTTTTACTACTTAGAGACAACGTCAAGTGGTTCCCACACACTGGTTTGTTATGATGCGGATGACGAAAACGAGTACAATGATATTATAGTATCAAAAGTATATCCTACTGAAGCAAGCTAATGACAACAACAGTAAACATAAACTTCCCTTTTGAGGAAACCGAAGCCGCGGTAGAGGGGTATGAAATAATTGGTGATTTACTGTATCTCTTCTTCGGAACAGGAATCTATACTTACACAAATTTACTCGGTACAGATAATAATTTTATTGCTATTTGGGCGGATGCTTCCTCCTCAATGAATAATGGAAAAGTATATATTTCAACCCTCAATTCCTTGCTTATAATTGACACTGCAAAGAAGATTGTGGTAGACTACTATACACAAACAGATAAGGGTAGAAGTGGGGATACCTTAAGTGCAGACGATATAGTAGATATCAATAAAGTGAACAGGGGTAGTTAGTTCTATTCTCCTCGGTCTGTAGACAAAAAGGGTAAAGACTTAAATACTTCTTTATCCGCAGTCAACACGGGGGTCTGATCAAATCCAAATCTTTTTATAATATCTGTTGTTCTTCTTGTTAATTCCCCCGATGGAAGATCAGGATCTTCCATTAAATTCTTCTGTACAGCAAAGCTTAAAGCCCCTTGATATCTATTATAAAAATGAGCATCTGCTGAAGTTTGATCATCCTGACAACCAGACAAAATAATAATATTTTGATCAACCGTTAGATCCTTGATACTGGATCTTTTCTTAAACTCAATATCCTTCCTTAAAATATCTTTGTTGTCTATATCCCAAAAAAACTCTTCCTTAAATGTAACAATACTATCAAAACCATGATGATCACTTTTATTTACTAAAGAAGTAGCCTCAAAGGATGGTGCTCTACACATCATATCTACGGGAGTTGGAAGACATCTACTTTTATAATGAACAGGGTTTCCAAAAAAACAATCTCTTGCTATGGTTCCTGAGTGACAACAATCAAACACCATGGATAATTTTGCTTGGGGGTCTAGTCTCACGGTTATTTCATGTATAGTGTCATCATCTATATATTTTCCACGCCAATCAAAATCAGCAGGACAAATAAGTTCATCCATACCATCATATTCATCGTCTGCATAATTTTGATTTGGAATTCTGGTACCATGACCACTATACCAGAAGAGAAGATTTTTATACATGCGTCCTTGATCCATCAACCAGGTAAGTCTTTCTAGTATAGCTTCTCTGGTGGCTGACTTGTCTGTAAGTACCCGAATATCTCCTTCTTCGAGTTTATATTTTATTTTTAGTATGTCCCGCATGTAAAGAACATCATTCACGCAACCATTGAGGTCTCCTTGACCACCGTAATCATTAATCCCAACTAAAACAGCTTTAAAGTTTGACATGGTTCTCTCCATTAAGTATGTTAATTCCAATTGATTTAAGATCCCTGCACAGAAACTGCCCACAAGCGGCTTTAATCTCAGATCCAGCAGAGATTTGGTACTTGAATTTAACTTTAGATCTAGCCAACCAAAGGTTGATTATATTGTCTGTTGAAACAGCCTCTTTATATTTAGATCCCTTACAAGAATTAAATCGCAGAACGCGCAGCTCACACTCTTTTAATACAGGATCTTTTTCAAATGTATACACTAAATCATCAACATCATCTATAAAGTCATTTACTTTATTTAAAAACAGAACATGAAAAATAACGTCTATATCTATTAACTGTACATACTTAATTATATTTCCAATAGATCCAGTAGCGGGCATAAGCATCTTACGTTTTTTATTGTCTAAAGTATGTAAAGAGATAAACAAACGCACCGGAGTCCGCCCAAAATCTACATCTCTGGATCCATACCTATACTTGTGATAAGGATTCATTACCAATTCTTCGCGTTCAACTGCCTCCCAAATGTAGAAATCTAACCACTCTATCTGATCTCGTGTCCACCCATTCTCGGTTTTGGGAAATACAGTTCCAATATCTACACCATCCAGCCCAGCTACTAACCCCTCAGATACAGCCTTTCGCAGAATTGTAAAGGCAGTATATCCAAACTCGTTCTCAGAGGAAGCAAAAGCATCACCCATTCCCATATAACTTATCTTAAGAAACTTTGTTTTAATTGAAGGGTCTACTTCTGCTTTTGCCCGTAAAGCATCTATACTATTTGTTATAATTTCTTTGTCTGTTAATGGATAAAATGGAAACTTTTTTGTAGTTAAATAACAAAAACCACACCTCATCATACACCCAACAGAACTAGATATGAATAAGGATACTTTATTGTGATCCTCCTCTTTAATATGCACCCCAGAAGCATCCACCACGTTTGAACAGGAGGATACAGTCTTAATTGTAGTTTCAGCACCGGAGTCATGTACATACTTAGACACGGTCCCTTCCTTATTATTATATGTTTCAACTATTGACATTTTGTACCTCTAAATATTCTTTTACCCCTCTAAATGTTTTTCTGTGGTAAGGACAGGGTCCATATAATTTTATTGCTGCTAAGTGCTCTTTTGTTCCATATCCCTTATTCCTATCAAAACCAAATTGAGGATATTCTTTTGCTATCTTCGACATTTCTGCATCTCTTGTAACCTTAGCAATAATGGAAGCACACGCAATGGATATTGATTTACAATCTCCTTTTATTATACTTGTATATTCTATAGGAGCATTTGTAATCTTCATATTCCCATCAATAAGTGCATGCGCTTTTTCTCCAACATAATTAAGCATTAAACTAACCACACCTTTCTTTGTAGCATTTAGCACATTTATCTTATCAACAGTTTTATGATCAACTAATACAACGCACCAGTCACAAAGATCAGTTATTTTTGAATATAATTCAACTCTCTTCTTTGGGGAAAGTTTTTTAGAATCATTAGCCTCATATAACAAATCCAAAGAAGTTACAGGTACTAATACCGAAGCTACAGCAACTGAGTGGACAAGTGCTCCCCTCCCGGCTTCATCAATTCCTATTATATGGGTATAGCCCTGCTCGGCAAGGCTATACTCCGATTCATATGTTGGTCTCATTCTTTAATTTTATCTCTAATCCCCGCCAAACAATCAGGCATCTTATTTATATACATCATATTATCCGGAGGCGGATTTGTTGTTGAATCTTTACCGGCAACCGAAAACAAGCTATCTGCTTCCTTAATTTTCTTTTTATAAACATCATACATTGAATCAGGTCTTAGCACCGAAGGCAATTCTGTTTTAATTCTAATTTTATCAGGACTATGTATAAACATGTCACACCATCTATGTTTATTTTTATGAATGCCTATATTCTTTACTTTACAAAAAGAGTCATTCTCATTAGCACAAACATTACAACTACATCTTACTTTTTTCATACAAATCTCCCTTCAAATTATTATCTATTTTTGTCTTTGCTATAAAAAGATCAAGTATTCCCTTTAATCTTTCTGCATCCCCGGGGTTCAAAACCCAAACATCCCAATGACCATACTTACATTTGTATCCAAAAATATATTTAATTCCTACCCAAAGCCTTTTCCAAAAAGACCTGTATTGATTTAAAAATATAGTCGTGTATATTTCAGGATAATCTTCTTCCATACTAAGTACAAACTTAAGAGTATGTTCATCTGCCCCACAAATACATTCAAAAAAATGAGAACCGTCTAACATAATAATCTCCTTTAACCACAACGAGAATAACCACAACCAGCGGTAATACATTCGATACAACCACTGGCATGTATAAGAGAATTTTCACCACACTTAGGACACTTATTATCTCCATCTTTTACTTCATATGTATCCGCATACTTAGATAACACGCGACTAACAGCCTTAGAAAAATCTGTAACCAAACCGTTCGTTTTTCTCATTTGTGATACCAAGAATTTGGGGGGAACACCATGTCTCAAACATAAAGAAAGAATACGTGTAAGAGCCCTTTGTGCATCAGACATTAGAGTTTGTGCCAAGTCTTGATAGACAACGGGAGACTTTCTAATCTCAACTTCTAGGGAATACTTTCCTCCCCCCGCCTTTACAATTTTACCAGAAGTGCAACTCTTTGGCAAGTACAAATCAGCCAATGGACCACAAAAAACCTCAAAAGGAAGGCTGTCATCAAATAAGCCAACAAGCACTACCCACGTTTCTCCATTAACACTAGTGTAGTGTATGTCACAAGGCAACATTTGAGGTCTCTTTGGAGCACAGTTAGGAACTATTGTTGTAGGGCGAGTCGTACAAACAGGGCGACTCTTGCCAGAGAATCTGTTTTTATTGGTAATTGGATCTTCGAAAATCAAAATACCTTCTCTCGAACCATCTACATAAATAGATACTGCACGCACTCCATGGTTATAAGCTGCCATATAAATATTACGCACATCCTCTGTAGTTGCCGTAACAGGTAGGTTATAGGTACATGAAATAGAAGCGTCTATCCAATCATACACGGACCCCATAAGCTTTATTTTCTGCATAGGATCAAGCTCATGCGCTGGTTTAAAAAAGCCTTTAGGAAGATTTCTTGAAATAACATCAGAAATTACTTTTCCTGCTATACCCAGTTCGTCTTGCACTGAACCCGGGAAAGCCTCTAATGTTTTATAGTCTTCTGAATCCTTGTCCAACTTGCTAAGCACATATTCCTTTATCCTACCAGGAACTACAAAGTAATAAGTGTACACTCCTTTTTCTACAGCCCTAGTTTTTCTCCAGTAAAACGGTGATATAACTGGTTCTATTCCCGAAGATACACACGGTTTAGGAAAAGTATTACTAAGCGAACCTGTTGGAGCAATGCTCATATGAGCCATGTTTCGCATGAACTTTATTAAAGAAGCATCTCCTCCATAGAATGTATCTACTATATTTTTGAAATAAGTTGTAGTCATATAGTCTGTTTTATCTTTCAACAAATCAAAAGCAGGAGCACTTCCCTTTTCTTGACCAAGAGCCATTGAACTACTAAAAACCACTCTTGCATAGTGTTTTATAAAGGAAGTAACTACTTTTATAGCCTCATCTGAATCATAAGCAATGTCCTGTTTGAGTAGCCAACCATGAACATTGGTAATTCCCATACCAATTTCACGGAGCTGCTCTACAATCCAACGTTGTTCCTCTAGAGGGCTAACTTTACTATTAAGCTCTACTGTAATAACATTATCTGCCATTCGAGTAATATGTGGAATAATATTTTCTAGTTCAGAGATATACTCAAGCTCATTGGTTGAAAACATTTCCATGTTTATAGAAGAGAGATTACAGACCGAGTAGGGTGCCATGAACTTCTCACTGCAGGCATTGCTACTGTGGGGCAAAAACCTTTCATCCCCGAGCTTATCAGCAATCGCTTTATACATGATACTATTTTGTAACAAGTTCCTATATTGGACACCCGGTTCTCCTGTGGTTTTCGCCCTCTCCGATAGCTTATTAAACAGCTCTTTTGCTTTTACAGTCTTTGTAAACACCTCCCCGGTGTCTGTAGATTCAAATCGTAGTTCCCAATCACCATCCTCTGATAAACAAGACATAAAATCATTGGTAATTTGCACAGAAATATTTGCGTTGTTAATCTTTGTAATATCTGCCTTACAGGAAAGAAACTCTTCAATATCAGGATGCCCTATATTCAAGGATAACAGTAAAGCTGGGCGACGTCCCGCTTGTCCTACATAGTCCCCTATACGACTAATCTTGTCCATCCAAGGTATAACCCCTGTAGACTCCATAGCAGCATTATTTAATTTACTTCCTCTCGGGCGCAACCTAGAAAAATCAACACCAACACCCTGACGATAAGCTGCTGCCTTCATTATATCATATTCACATTTGGCAATGGCTTCCAATGTATCCGCACCCAATGGAAGTGTACAACAATTCATCAAGGACATTTTTCTATGAGATCCAACCCCAGACATAATACTACCACCAGGACGAAACCAGCCATTCCACATAAGAGAAAACCAAATATTTTTGTAATAATTAACCTTCTCCTCTGTTTCTTCAACAGCAGCTAGATTAGAAGCAACACGCCAAAAAACCTCAGCTGGTGTTTCAAGAACACCATCATCCTTTGTCTGACAGTATTTTGCCTTAAATATATCCACAGCAAATGCATCTTTTGAAAAATATTCTTCAACAGACATATCCCGTACTAAATTAAAATCAACAAGATCTAACAAATCGGGTGTATCTTTTCCCATCATGACTCCTTTTATTTATTCTCTTTCCAAGATTGCTTAAACCACAAAGCAAGATTCTCCACAAAATTAACCAACAACATCTGTTGAACCAAACCCATTTGCTCCCCTATCCGAAGAAGGAAGCTCATCCACTACTTCAAAAAAAGCGGTGTACACCGGGTGAAAACTCATCTGTGCTACAGCATCACCCACATTAATATAAGCAGGATTCCTGTCTGTGTTGTGTAAAATAACTTTTATTTCGCCAGTGTAATCGTTATCCACCTGGCCAGGTCCATTCAATACTTCAAGTCCCTTTTTCCAAGCATTACCACTTCTAGCATGTATATGTGCACCAAATCCAGGAGGCATTTTTATTGAAATACCTGTTGGGACTAGGCGTCTTTCGCCGGGGGGAATAAAAATATCCTCCACAGAATAAAGGTCACAACAATTATCAGAGGGGTAGCCATACTGTGGACACTTCGCCTTTTTAGATAGATATTTAATGCTAACCCTAATATTATTTTCCATAGAATCTCCTATTTCTTTAACTCTATTAAATGCCCATTAAAAATTACATTCTTATTTGCTACAGGTGTAAATGTAGCTATAAATATAGGCTCACTATACAATTGGTTATCTGCACATCTTCCAACAATACCATGATTCCAATATAAAAACTCTACCGGCTCTCCCAAAACAGTGGTAAGAAAAAACCCAACACCTGAACCAAGCTCAAAATCAATCCCTGTAAAAACACCCAAAGAGCATTTTAACAGGTTGTTATGATTAAACAACACGACTTTCCCGTCCGGAGTAGAATCAATTAAAACCTTATCAGAATGCCTAGTAAAAAGCACTTTAATGTCGTTAAATCTTTTTACCATTATCTTTCTTTATTTCAACCTTATATCGCTTGATGGTATCCCCACAAACAGAACAACGAAGTGATCCAACCACATCACTTTGTGTATACTTTCCTTTACAGGTACCAAATCTACACTTTGTATTTATCTGATCAATAGCTACTCTTCGCATCAGCAGGAGCTCCCACATTTTGCACAAACTAATTTTGTTCCATAATGATCGTCTGGAATAAACTTAAACTCCACACCACCACATTTTTTTCCATCTGAATCAGGTTTCTCACAAGCACCCTTCATCCAACAAGGAGATACCAAAGTATCTGCCTCCATAGGTATTTTAGTAAAGAAATCACCAAATCCTTTAATCAAAGAATCAGACACAATAGGTGCAACTTCGTCAACAAGTTCTTTAGAACACTCAACGATAATCTCGTCATGCACCGTTAGTATAAGTCGGGCTTTATCTCCATATTGTGCTAAAGCATTAAAACAATATATCATAGCTTGCTTTACGGTATCAGCATTACTTCCTTGAATAGGATGATTCATTGCTTTACGTTCGATACTGGATATAATCCTGCGTCTGTCTGGGTTAGAGGCATAAGGTACTTCATAGAAGCGTTTTCTACCTGAGATTGTGGAACTATACCCGTTTGAAACAGCATCCCTTTTTGTTTTATCTAACCAATTCTTAACCCCACTGTTAGCTTTGAAATAAGAATAGATTAGTTTTTCTGCTTCTTGTTTAGATATACGTAAACGGGCGGATAATCCGTGGGCTGACAACCCATAAACCAATCCAAACGAGATCGCTTTGGATGCCTTACGTTGATCTTTAGTAACCTTATCATAAGAAACACCATAAATACGAGAGGCATTAATTGTATGCAGATCCAACCCAGACAGGTACGCTTCCATAAAAGCTGGGTCATTAGACACATTTCCCAAAATTTTAAGTTCGGCAGATTGCATGTCAGACGTCAATAAAACGTTTTGTGTCTCAGCTATATAACAACTACGATATTTTTGTTTGCCGGGGATGTTTTGTAAATTAGGATCACTACTGGACAACCTTCCGGTATCCACCATTTGAGTAAAAGAAGTATGAAGTCTCCCAGTTTTAGGATTTATCTTAGAGATAAGTTCCTCACCATATGTAGTGATAAGTTTATTTACTTGGCGCCATTCAATTATATCTTTTACAATATCATAACTTTCAAAGTTTTCTAAAGTTTCCTTTCTTGTATCTGGGACTTGAATTCCTAGTTTGTGTAAACACTCCAGCAGTTGTGGGTTACTTCCAACATTAATAATTGGAACATCAAATAAAGTTGATTGTCTATTTACTTGTTGTAACCCTTTTGATATTTTATAAAATAGTTCCTTCTCTGAAACCGCAGCTTCATTTATAATAATACGCCATTTATCCACATCTAATTTAATACCGTTCAGCTCCATCTCCACCAAAGGAGTTATAAATTCAAGCTCAAGTCTAAGAACTCTCTCTAGTTCAAACTTTTCAATCTGAAATAGTTGTTGATCCATAATAGAAGTAAGAGCACACACATCTGTAGCAGCATAATCTAATTGTGTACTATCAAATTTCTGATAATAGTTAGTAAAGGTAGCTCTTGCTTCCTTAGGTATATCCATACCAAGATATCTTTTTACTAAAGCCTGTAAGCTTGCTTTAGTAAACTTACCTAAAGTTAGAAGCTTCTCCGCTATAAAA
>Ga0209706_10000323_pt1 | contig 27141 bp, 18 predicted proteins | sample PPLLaktember2015_6_FD_187263 | JGI IMG/M metagenome (GOLD analysis project Ga0209706, IMG submission 187263) | Freshwater sediment microbial communities from Prairie Pothole Lake near Jamestown, North Dakota, USA - PPLs Lake P8 Core (1) Depth... | ecosystem: Environmental > Aquatic > Freshwater...
GCCCGTCTCGACCGAGTAGATCTTCTCGGCCAGCCACTGCGCGTCCTCGACCCTGTGGGAATCGACGTCGCAGACGGCCGTGACCCGGGCCCCGGTCTCGAGGCCGCGGTAGATCAGCTCCTGCATGTCGCCCTGGCCCTGGCGGCCGACGCCGATGCAGCCGAACTGGATGGTGTCGCTCGGGGCGGGCCGGGCGAAGACGGACGACGGGACGATGGCCGGGGCGGCGGCCGTCACGGCCGCGGCCTTCAGGAAGTTCCTGCGGTTCATGCGCGCCTCCATTCCTAATTCGGTGACACACAACTAAATTCACTTTATTATTGCCTGAGCCCCTGCCTTCGTCAATCCCAAAGAAGTCGTCGGGGACATGCACCCCCGTACCTATCCCCCATTTGCCTCCAGTTTTCCGGAATGGCCGGCGTCTGGGAGGCGCGACGGGGATATGTGCCTCCGCTACGAGGGAGATGGGGACATGTACCTCCGGTACGTGTCCCCACTTTTAGAGGAGCGAGAGGATCTTGACCACGGCCCCGGCGGCGACGACAAGGATGGCGATGACCAGGAGGAAATTCCAGACGGCGCCCTTGAGGCCCTTGTTGACATCGTCGCCGAGGTAGCCGCGCTTGTTCTGGAGGACGAAGAAGGCGACGTAGGCGATGGGCATCATGACCAACGCGACGGACGAGGCCAGGACCGGCAGCCAGAACGGCGTCGGATAGAAGGCGCCGAGGATGCCGATGTTAGCCGTCATGGTCGCCGCCCGGTAGCGCCACCCTCTCGGCTCGAAGCCCAGCATCTCGCTGAGGACGAACCCAGCGATAACCATCTCGATGGCCAGGGTCGTGAAGCACATGCCCAGGACGCCGAGCGAGAAGATGACCCGGCCGACGGCGACGCCGGCCACCGGGGCCAGGGCATGGGCCGCGTCGACCGCCTCGCGGATCCGGATCCCCTGCACGTGGAGCGTGTTGGCGCAGGCGATGACGACGAGGCTCGTCGTCAGGACGAAGGGCAGGAACATCGACGTCGCCAAGTCGAAGTTCTTGAGCCCCCGGTGCTCCCTCCCCCAGCCGCGGGCCAGGAGCGTGTAGGGGTAGAGGAAGGTCATGTTGACGCCTACCGCCGCGCCGAGAGCCCCGAGGACGATCGTCAGGCCTTCGCGGTCGCGGGGAATGTGGAAGCCGAAGAAGCCCTTGAGCAGGGCCTTGAAGTCGACCCCCGTCTTGATGACGACGAGGAGGAAGAAGAGCGCCATGAGCAGGACGAGGTATTTCAGGGCCCGCTCGAAGAGCCGGACCGCCCGGCGGCTCCCCTGACCGTAGCTCCAGCAGAGCGCCGTGGCCGCCACGAGGAGGGTCAGGGCGATGGGCAGCCGAGGGACGTCGAGCCCGGCCACGGAAAAGATATCGCGGCTGACGCTCGTGGCCAGAGCATACTGGGGGAACTGCCAGATGATGGAAGCGACGAAGACGACACCGCCCCAGGCATAGGCCAGGGCGGGGTGGAGCTTCTTCCGGAAGACGTCGTAAGGCCGGGCCTGGGTCACCAGCAGCTGATGGCCGATGGCCGAGAAAACGACGACGCCGAGGAACATGGCCACCGGCTGGACCCACAGCAGATCGTAGCCGAAGACCGCCCCGGCGAAGATGGAGGAGCCGGCCGACCCGGCGCCCAGGGTCAGGGCGCTCTGGACCCAGCCCGGCCCGGAGAGGGACCAGTAGGCGCGCCAGCGCCGCCAGCGGCCGGGCCGCGAATCGATCTCCCTCAGCCGCGCCTTCTCCCGCTCGAGGGCTTCCGGGTCCCGGGACGCGACCATGGGCAGGCCGCGGCGGAGACTGTCGGGCTTGGCCTCGTCCGCCATGGTGGCGCCCTATCGTCCCGGGGTGGCGCTCTTGGCCGGTCCCACCGCTTCGAATCCGGTCACGGGACGCAGGACGCCGCACATGCCCAGGGTCGTCTTTTCGGGGGGCACATGGAGGATGGGGGCCCCTTCGCCGGCCGCTCCGGGGAGGCTCTCGACCCTCTTCCGGAAACGATCGCCCCACGCGACCGGGCCGGCCTGGACGGCCTCCGAGAAGGCCGGACGCAGGCCGGAGGCGGCCTTCATGTGGACGTCGATGAAACGCCCGAGCTCCCGGAAATAGCCCTTCCGGTCCTTGGCCCAAAGCTCGAGCAGGCCGGAATAGGCCCGGATGGCCGCATCCCTCCGGTCGAGGGCGCCTTCGAGCCCCTTCGTCTTGGCCAGACCGGTGAGCCGGGCGAACTCGTCGGGGTCGTCGTCGACCTTCTGCCCGAAGTAGATCCGGGCGTCTCCCCGTTCGGCCAGCCCGGCATTGCCCATGACGACGAGGATGACGAGGCGGTCCGTGTTGACCAACCGATGAAGCGTGCCGGGCGGGAACTGGACATAGCGCCCGGGGAGGAGGTCGACCGACCGGAAGCCGTTCTCGAGATCGTGGAGCTCGACCCGGCCCGTTCCGCTGACGATATAGTAGCCTTCGTCGGTCACGGCATGGACGTGGGGCGAGCCCGACATCAAGCCGTCGGGGGCGAGGCGCTGGTCGTAGACGGTGAGCTGGGTCAGGCCGATGCCGCTGATCAGGTCCTCCGTGGAGGCCTGAGATCGGGAAGCCATCAGGGCGAGAGCCGCCAAGCCCAGGGCCGCGGCCAAGCAAGGCGCCGCCGCCGGCGATTTCAATTCTGCGAAGCTCTTCCGGGGCATCTGTCCCTCCTCACACGCCTCTTTTATCAGAAGGGACCAGGTTTTCGCAAGCATACCTCGGGGATCGCCGGGGCCTGAGGGGGACCGTTCCTCTCACGTGGGGACACGTACCAGGTACATGTCCCCCGCAAGGCGATCAGAGAGAGCCGATGAAGGGCACAGTGAAGAATGCCTCGACGGTCTCGCCCTTGGGGCTGGTCACCCGGCTCTTGAGCTTGGCCAGCTTCTTCTGGAGCGTCATGACCTCTGGCAGGCTCGGGTCGGCGTTTTTCCAGGTCTTCGCCAGGAGCTTGTATTGCTCGACGGCCTGATCGATCTTCCCCGCGTCTTCGTAGAGGGCGGCCAAGCGGAGGCGGCTGAAGGGGTGGATGAGGGCGTTCTCGCGGGCCGCGGGATCGGCGGACACCAGCCGCTCGTATTCCTTGACGGCCTGGCTCGTCTGGCCCTTCCCGATGTAGGCCCTGGCGACGAAATCGGCGACGTACGGCAGGTTCTTGCCCTGTACGGTAACCGCAGCGCTGAGGTCGATCATGATCGGCGGCGCCGCCTGAAAGACCTTGATCGCCCCGTCGAAATCGCCCTCGGCAAAGCGGATCTCGCGCTCCAGGTGGTTCGAGGCGAGCAGGTTGAACTTTTTCTCCTTCTCGTCGATCGACGCGGCGAGGGCCGTCATCTCCTGGAGGTTCTTCCTGGCGGACGCGAGATCCCGCGCCCGGACATCATAGAGGCCCGTGTAGAGGAGCTCGTAGATCCGGTTCAGTGTGTCCGTCCCCTGCTTCGTTTCGGCCCGATAGGCCATGCGCCTTTCGAGATTGGACTTGAAGAGATCCAGACGGCCCCAGTTGTAGCAGATCCAGAGCCGATCCCGAAGGATGATGTCGGCCAAGGCTTCGTTGCCCGAGCCCTTGGCCAGGGTTTCCGCCACGGCCAGCTCGGCGAGCGCTTCATCGAACCGGCCGAGCAGGGAATAATAGAGCCCTTTCCACTGGTGTCCATCGGCCCGCATGCCGTCGGTCTTGGCCCGGGTGGTCATGTCGTCGATCCAGCGCAGGGAGGCGTCGTAGTCGCCGTCCATGGCGTAGAGATAGGCCAGCTTCCAGGTCGACGGGAAATCGGGCCGGATCGCCAGCGCTTGCTGATACTTGGCCCTGGCCTTGTCGAACTCTCCGGTCAGGAAATAGAGGTCGCCCAAGGAGTCGATGGGGTTGGCTTCCCCCGGATAAGCCGCGGCATAGCGGTCGAACATCGCGATGGCCTTGACCTTCTCCCCCATCTCGGCGTAGGTGTAGGCCAGGAGGTTCAGGGCGTAGCCGAAATTCGGGTCGATGGCCAGGGCCTTCTCGAACTCGACCATCGCCTCGGGGCGCTTATTCTCCATCCGAAGGAACCAACCCAGGTCTGCGTGGGCGCGCTTGTCCTTGGGATCGGCCTTGATGATCTCGTTCAAGCCCCGGACATAGCCCTCGGCGTCCTTGTTGACCCACGCCGAAAGGGCGGTGACGTAGAGGGCTTCCTTGCCCTTGCCCGGACTCACTTTGCTCAGCTTCTTGAACTGGTCCATGGCCTGGCCGGCCCGGGGAGCGTCGGCCAGGTTGTTGTAGACCCGGGCCAGGTAAAAGTGCGGCAGGGCGAACGAGGGATCTTTCTCGACGGCCTTCTCGAAGGACACGCGAGCATCGTCGAAATAATAGCGTTCGAAGTCCTCCTGCCCCCTGACGAAGTACTGGTAGGCGTCCATCGAGGCCGTCGCCACCTCGGTGATGGGTTTCGTGTCCTTGGACGCACTCTCGGACAGGCCGACCCCGCGGGCGATCTCGCGGCTGAGCTCGTCGATCTGCGTCCGGAGGATGCTTCCGACCCCCTCGCCGCGCGAGCCGGCGCTCTTGAGGAGGTTCTTCGTCTGGACGTCGTAGATCTTGGCGTCCGTGGCGAACAGGTTATCGGCCTTGGTGAAGCTCCCCATGACGATCGCGTCGACGCCCGCGCTGCGGCAGGCGTTGAACCAGTGGTCGCGGTCTGCCGCGGTGGCGATGTCCCGGTCCTTCGGGCCGGCCAGATCGTTCAGCTTTTCCCAGGAAACGATGTCCAGGTATTTCGACTGCTCGAGGCTGGTGATGAGGAGGTTGGGGATGGCCTTCTTCAGGTACTCGTAAGCGCCCTCGCCGGTCAGGTTCTCGAAGCCGACGATGGCGACCGTGCGGACGGAGCCCTTGGCCTTGGGCAGCAGCTGACTGATGAAGACGCCCGCGGCCATGATGCCGAGGAAAGCCAGAACGGGGACGAGGGCCTTCCGCCAGGGGAAGCGCTGCGCGGCCGCCCGGAGGGCGGTCAGCCGCGTCGTCTTCCGGGTCGCCGGCCTGATCCAGGGCGTGGGCAGGGGCGTCGTATGCAGCGTCTCCTCGACCTGGCTGAGGTCCCGGCAGACGTCTTCGGACGTCTGGTACCTCTTGTCGCGGTCCTTTTCGAGACAGCGGAGGATGACGGAGCTCAGCTGGGGCGGCGTCTGGGGATTCAGCCCTTCGGGCGGCGGGGGCGCCTCGGACCGCTGCTTGAAGGCGACGACGAAGGGGGTGTCGGCCGCGAACGGCAGGCGCCCGGTCACCATCTCGAACAGGATGACACCAAAGGAATAGATGTCCGAGCGCCGGTCGGCCTCCTGGCCGTCGACCTGTTCGGGCGACATGTATTCGGGCGTGCCGATGACGCTCCCTTCGGCCGTGACCCCCAGGGCGCCGACGGCCCTGGCGATGCCGAAGTCGAGGATCTTGGCGTTGCCTTCCTTGTCGATCATGATATTGCTGGGCTTGAGGTCGCGGTGGACGATGCCCGAGTCATGGGCCTCGGTGAGACCGCTGCAGACCTGCTTGGCGATGGCCACGGTCGTGGAGATGTCGAGGCGCCGGGAGCGGCGGATGAAGCTCTTCAGGTCCTCGCCCGGGACATACTCCATGGTGATGTAGTGGAGACCCTGGTCCTCGCCGAGGTGGTACATCTTGCCGATGTTGCGATGGGAGATCCTATGGGCCAGCTTGATCTCGTTGACGAAGCGCTCGAGGGTCTTTTTGTCCTCGGCGATGTCGGGCCGGATGAGCTTGATGGCCACTTCTTCGCGGGTCTTGGTGTCGACGGCCCGATAGACGCGCCCCATGCCGCCGCGGCCGAGCTGCTCGATGATCTGGTAGCGGCCGCCGAAGAGCGACCCGGTCGGGAGGTCCCAAGCGCGGGTCTCGTAGGTGCGGGTGGCCGGATCGGAGTGAGGCCGGGAGCCGGGGGTGCCTCCGCCGGTGCGGCGAAGGTCCTCGGCGCAATTGCTGCAGAAGTTCGCCGTATCGGTGTTCTCGGTTTTGCAGGTCGGGCAGAGGGTGGCCATCTTGTTTCTCTCTTCCGATCTCGACCTTCGAGACCGTCCTCCTCGCGTCCTCCGAGCTTAAGCCCCGCCCTCATCAGCTAATACGTTTGAGACGGTTATAAAGTTGCGTTGCAAAGAATATGCCAACCGAATTGGAAGGTTTCTCCCCTGTAAACCTCTCCGGGCCGGCCGGAGCGGCAAATCCTTTTACACGCCTTTTTACAGCAATTAAGAACAGGATGGGGTCAAACCTACACGTTTCAAGTTCCCGGAAGACTTGAAACGTGTAGGTTTGACCCCATCTGGCTAGGGGCGGATCGACAGGGAGATCTTGATGACGCCGCGGTCCCCGAGCGGGGCGAACCGGCTCCGGGGGTCCCAGACCCTTTCCCAGTTCCTGTTGTAGACGAGATAGACCTCGTTGCCCGGAGTGATCTCCCAGCGCAGGCGGGCGTTCCAGCCCAAGGTGTTGGAGATGTCGTCGAACTGGACGTAGTTCATCAGACCCAGCTTCGGCGACAGGAAGATGTCGGCCTTGACCTGGTAGACCTTGTCGGTGAAGTTCCCCTGCGGCATGCGGCCCCGGACGAGGTTCGCGTCGATGCCCAGGGTGGCATAGCCCTTGAGCTTCAGCGTCAGGCCGAGGTTGATATCGTCGATATGGCCGGAATAATAGCCGCCGAAGTTCCAGCCCGCCTCGACGACGACCGGCCGGTGGCCGGCGGTGCTCGCGTTGAGGCGGAAGCTCGTAAAATCATAGGGGCCCGCGGGCAGGACGACCCCCTCCGACACCGTCCAGTCAAAGGGCAGGAGGTCGTGATTGTCGACGACGCTGAAGCCCAACGATTCCCCGCTCTGGGTCCTGAAGCTGAGCGGCGAGGCGCTGAGCGTGCTCGTCTCGAGACGGCCGGCCAGGTCCCAGTAGTAGTCCGCGCTCACGTCGAAGAAGAACTGCCTGAAGTGCCTGCCGAGGAAGCCTCCGGCCGGCCGGGGCTGGAAACCGACCCGGGCGAAGCCCGTCTGGATGCCCCGCCTCATCATGTAGCCCAGGCCCGGATTGAGCGCTTCGCCATAGTAGGCATAGGTCGTCTGGACGTTCCAGAGGTCGTTCGGGTAGTTGGCCCGGAAGCCGAAGCCGTGGTGGCGGCCTTCCTCCTCCTCGTTCCAGTTGTAAACGCCCCAGGCGGCCAGCATGATGTTCTTGTCGCCCAGGAACTTCGAAGACGAATAGTTGAAGTCCATCCCCAGGAGCGAGTTCCTCTCCCCGGTCTGGCTGCCGTTGGTGAAGATGAAGCCGACCTTGCTCTGGTCGAAGATGTTCTGCGTCACCCGGGCCGCCAGCAGGTTGCGGCCGGGCAGGCCGATCGTCCCGCCGGACGACGGATCCGGGACCGTCGCGGCGCGGGTCTGGACGTCGAGCAGGGTCAGGTTGGTGCTGCCGATCTTGCCGTAGAGCTTGGTCCCGAACAGGACCGGGATCTGGTTCCCTTGATAGAGGCCGACCGTGCGGCTGAAGAACGGCGTGAAGCTGATGCTCGAGCTGAAGCTGAAGTTCTCCGAGCCCTCCAGGAAGAACATCCGCTTTTCCGGGAAGAACAGCGGGAAGCGGGTCAGGTTGATGCGCCGCTCGTCGACCTCGGTCTCGGCGAAGTCCATGTTGTAGCTGACCACGCCGACCAGGTTGGGCGTGAAGCTCTTGTAGAGGTCGAAGCCGCCGTCGAACGAGCCGTCGTATCTCGTCGACACGGCGTTGACCTTGGCCGCGCTGGCCAATCCGTAGGGACGGAAGGTGATGCCCATCCCCTGCTTGACGCCCTCGATGCCGTGCATCGTGGCCGCCTCGTTGGGGTTGTTGAAGTTGGCGTCGAGGGTGGTGCCGGAGAGGCGGATGATCTCCATCTTGCGGGCGATCGTCCGCTCGATGTTGAGGCCCCAGACGCTGAGCCCGGGCCGGAAGGAGATCGTCTTGAAGGGGATGCGGATCTCGGTCGACCAGCCGTCCTCGAGGCGCGCGCTCGCGGCCTCCCAGATGCCGTCCCAGTTGAGGCTCGCATCGCCGGCATAGACGAGACCCTCGCCCCGCGCGCCCCGGGGGTTGACGAAGAAGACGTAAGCCGAGCGCTTGTCCTGAAAGGGGTCGAGGAGGATACGGACGAGGTCGTCGCTCGAGGTCGACGAGCCGTGATGGCCGAAGCCGTAGCCCATGTAGCCGCCGCCCCCTCCGCCCGCGCTGTCGTGGGCCATGGTGTTGGCCGCGATGCGGCCCGGCTCGCTGTCATAACAGTAAATGCCGATATAGAGGGAATGGTCGTCGTAGAGGACGCGGGCGACCGTCCGCTCGCTGGGGTCCTCGCCCGGCCGCGGCTCGACCATGCGGAAGCCCTCGATCGGCGGGGCGGCCTGCCAGGCGGGATCGTCGAGACGGCCGTCGATGGCCGGGCCGGCCCCGCAGCGGACGCATTGGACCTGCTGGGCCCGGAGCGTGAAGGGGGCGCTGGTCAAGGCGATCAGGCCCGCGGCGAGGGCGAGATATCGAAGGGAGCGGCGGATCTTCATCTTCATGATCGTTCGGTTCCGGTCCTTTCGTTTCTTGACGGTTCGGCCGCTCTCATCGGGCACAAAGCGACACCGCCTTTTTAGACGCTCTCGAGACCCGGTTCTTCCCGACCCGCCGGGTCACCGGGGCAGCCAGCTGAGGATGCGCCGCGCGGCCTGGCCGGCCGTCGGCGGATCGAAATTGGTCAGCACGATGACGATATAGCCGCTGGCCGCGTCCCACTCGACGACGGAGTTGATGCCGGGCGCCCCGCCGGCGATGCCCAGCCCGTTGGCGACATCGGGCAGGAGGATGGTCCGGTCCTTCAGGGCCAGGACGTACTTCAGCATGTCCGCCGCCGTGGAGTAGCCGCCGCCGGCCGAGCTGCCGCGCCCCGGGAGCGTCGCGAGATTGAGGACGCGCGGGCTTCCCGCCGTCTCCATCTCCCGGGTGTAGCCCCTGGCCAGATTGGCGACCTGGGCGTCGCGCGGATAAGAATCCGTGTCGGCCATGCCGCAGGGCTTGAAGACGTTCTCCCGGACGTAGGCGTAATAGTCGACGCCGGCGACCTTCTCGATGATGAGCCCCAGAACGAGGTACCCGCCGTTCGAATACTTGTTCGCGGTCCCCGGCTCGAACTCGAGCGGCCTGTCGGCGAAGAGCGGCAGGTAGTCCTGCAGGGTCCGGATCTTCTCCTTGGGCGTCGCGTCGTAGCGGTCCCCGAAGAAATCGCCGATGCCCGAGGTCATGGACAGCAGATGACGGACCTTGGCCTTCTCCCCGGCCTCGGCGTTGGGGTAATCGGGGAGGTACTTCTTGATCGGGTCGTCGAGGGCGATCCGGCCCTGGCGCACGAGCTGGAGCACCGCGGCCCGGGTGAAATTCTTGTTGATCGAGCCCAGATTGAACTTGGTGTCCTTCGCGTTGGGGACCTTCGCCTCGCGGTCGGCGAAGCCGTAGGCCTCATGGAAGAGGACCTTGGCGCCCCGGGCGATGAGGACGACCCCGGAGAACTCGTCGGCCCGGGCCTTGTCCTCGAGGAAGGTCTTGACCGCGGCGACGAGCTCCTTCTCGTCGGCCATGGGCTCGGGCGGGACGATGGCCTCCGGGTCCTCGACCATGTCGATCACGAGAGAGGTGAGGTTGTGGGGCGGTCCCTTTTCGACCGAGGCCGTGACGAGGAGGAGCGAGCCGTTCCCGGCCTTGATCAGAATGGACGCATGGGTGGGGCCGTCTGAGACGGTTTTTTCGACCGTGATGGACTTGAGCTGGTTCTTGGTCGCCCGGAACCGGACCACCCGCTTCTCGAGGGGGAATTCCTTGAGCGCGGCGTCCGTGAAGTGGGTTTCGAAGAACGTCTTCATCCTCCCTTGAACCCCGGAGTTGAAAGCCTCGACGTAGGCGTTGAGATGCGCCAGGGGCGGCTTGACCGGGGCGGCGGCCGCGTCCTGAGAGTTCCCGGGGGGGGCAAAGAACCCGGTCAGGAGGCCGGCAAAGGCCGCCAGAACAAGGACTCCGTTTCGCCTGCGCATCTGTCCTCCTCCGGGCCAGGATGAGCCCGGGCCGTCAAGCATCGATTATAACACGGCGGGGCGGCAAATCGTGCCGCTCAGCGGATGCCGGGCAGGTCGAACTCGCCGAGCCGGAGCGGATATCGCCCCGCTTCCCGGACGAGTCTGACGACGTAGTCGTAGCTCCGGGCCGGGACGTTCGACGGCACGGAGTGGTCGGACTGGAAGATGTATCCCCCGCCCTTGGCCGCGTTGAGCTTGGTCAGGACGGCACGCCTGAGCTCATCCTCCGTGCCGTGCGCCCACGTCAGGACGTCCATGTTGCCGCAGAAGGCGATCTTGTGCCCGTAGAGCTGCCGCAGCTCGACGACGTCGAGCCCGGCCTTGGCTTCGAGGGGATTGTAGGCGTCGACCCCGATCTCGATGAAATCGTCGAAGATCCGCCTGACGTTGCCGCAGCCGTGATAGATCACGGGCAGTCCGTGGGCATGGCCTTCGTCGACGATGGCCTTGACGATGGGCTTGAAGTGCCGCCGCCAGAAGGCCGGCGAGAACATCAGGTCTCTCCGGTAAGCGACGTCCCCCCAGATGACCAGGCCGTCGAGGAGGCCCGCGGCCGCCCGGATCTGGGCCCGGGCGAGGCCGAGGGCAAACTCGCCGATCCGTTCGATGAAGCGCCCGATCTCGCCCGGATAGAGGCCCATCCAGAGCAGCGCGTTCTCCGGGCCGACGATCCGCCAGAGCATCTCGTGGCCCTCGCAGACGCTGCCGTAGACGGGAAAATCGGGCCAGAGCGACTTGACCGTCCCGATCCAGGCGGGCGAGTTCCGGGCGAAGCCGTCGCCGACGCCGGCGATCTGGTTGTCCCCCGGACTGAGGTAGCGGCGGTCGTCGCCCGGATCGTCGAAGCGGAAAGCGGCCATCTTGTCGAGCGAATCCGTCTCGAAGGCGAGGAAGTCGGGCATGGGGTCGGCGAACTGCTTCCGGATCACGGCCCCGAAGCCGGTCCGGACGGTGACATGGTCGCCGCTCTCCTCGAGGATGTCGAAAGGCCCGATCTGCGGGTCCATGTTGGGGATCGTGACGATCCAGTCGAGATCGTAATAGCGGTAGATATCCGTGTCCGGGGCGAGGCCCATCTCGCGGCGCCATCGTTCGAGGAACGAGCCCCAGAAGAAATCGCTGATGGGGACGCGGTCCGCCTCCTCGTGGCGCAGGGTCTTGGCCATCCGGGCCAGCTTGGCCAGGCCGGTGGCCGTGCGCTCCAGGATCATCCCCCTCAATCCGTGTGGAAGACCTCTTCCATGGTCGCCCACCAGTCCCCTTCCGGCCGGCCCGGGACGGGGTCCTGCATGGGGTTCATGATCTTCCACCACTCCTGGGTCTTGGGGTCGGCGGCCATCTTGGCCATGTCGGCGGCGAAATCCGAGCCGTGATACTCGAAATAGGCGAAGAGCTGGCCCTGCCAGTGGAAGATCGAATAGTTGCGGATGTTGCAGAGCCGGATGGTCTCGAGGACCTCCGGCCAGACCTTGGCATGATAGGCCTTGTACTCCTCGAACCTCTCCGGTCTCACGCGGATGAGCTGGCCGAACCTTCTCATGGCGGGCCCTCCTCTTCTCACCGCGGATTCTATATCAAACCGGGATCGAATTATAGGCGAACCGCCATTGGTCCGGAAATTGGGAGATTTGGATGAGTCGCTGAGCGACGGGCAGAAAGGGCCTCAGGAGACCGTTGAGGGAATCTCCGCGTCTTTGCCGTAGAAATGCCTGATGAGCGTTACGATCGTATCGGGAATGCGGTGCAGGAACTCCACCCCGAAATCGTATTGTTCGTCGTGCTCGCTCTTCCGGGTCCAAATGACCTCGCCGTCCACGTCGAGGGGCGGTTCCTTTCCGTCGAGGTCGATGATGATCCTGACGACGTAGCCGACGGGGAAATCCCTCTTGCAGTGGATCCAGGCTCCGGACAGGGAGATGTCGTGGGTCAAGGCGTTGATGCCGCGGCCTGCCGCGGACTTGGCGGGCATGGACTTATCCTGAATGAGGACGTTATCCTGCTCCTCGAACCGCTTGTCTTTCCGGTTCTCCACTGCCCGTTCCTCCGAAGTCCCCAGGTTTTATTTGTAAAGCCGTATCTTCGGCTTCTGTAAGTTTGGCGTCAATCACCCCCAGGGGTCATCTGATGGGTGATATTACGCCCCTTCCCTCCGCCAGTCCCGGGCAAGCTTCGTTGGGATCATTTGCTATCTTAGCTCTACCGAATATGCCACGGAGGCTCGGGCCGTCACGTACTCGAGCTTGCCGGCTCCCTTGACCGCAAAGGATCTCACCCTCCCTGGAAGAAAGTGCTCATCTCTGCGGGCCTCGGTCATCAGAGTGCCGACAACCCGACCCGCCTCATCGCAGAACTCGACTTTGACAATGACAAAATGAAAGGTCTTTGTGCCTCTGTTCATGACTTCCCCCGTCGCGCCATAAGAAGAAGCCCCGGAGGACGATCGAGTCACGCTGGCAACAAGGTCGCGATCATGCATGGCCAAAAGAGAGGAGGGTTCCATGATGCCGTAATACGGTTGTTTGGAGCCTTGCTCCCGGGGGCCAGCAGGATGAGAGGGGGATGGTTGCCTGGGGCCCTGTTCCCAGCGGCCGGCGATCTGAGAAAGGGACGGTTGATCGGGCCCCTGTTCCGAGCGGCCGCCCATCAGAGAAAGGAGGAGCCTCAGAACGATCGTGACGCCTACAAGTCCGAGGATCGTATTGGTCTTACTGTGACTTGCCGGCCTCACCGGGACCGCTGATCCATCTGTCCGCTGCAGCCGGAGCTTCCGGGTGATGCCGCGCGCATTCCCTTCCTGACGTCGCGTCAGCTCATCCGACTTATTCGATGAGGACGCGCTTGGATCGCCGGCGCCGCTCTGTGCCGACCCAGGGACAGTGACCAAGAGACATCCGCAATCACAAGAGAACGCGCTATCCGTATTGGGACGTCCACAATCCGGGCATTTCTTCATCGTATTCAGGAAGGTTCCAGATTCTCTGTTAACATAAGTCCGTTGGTCTCGTCAACGGATGGACTCCCGCCAGGTCTCAAATGCGTCTCAAGACACGTTGAGACCGGCCTTATCCCGGTGAAAGGCGCGTTAAGGATAACAATACGATTCCGAGTCCCGGCCAAAAAAGGAGGCGCATTGTTTGACACGCTCCCCCCCCGCGCCTATGCTTCTTGGCAGGAAGGTAGAACGGGAATCGGGGCCTCTAATGGGGATCGAGCCGATGTTTCGTGACCGTATAAAAAGGTTATCGCACCCCCTGGGACTCGACGGCTTTTTACGGGATGCCTATGTAAAAAGCGGCCTGATAGCGGAAAAAGCATATTTTATGCTTGCGGGCCGACCCCAACCCGAGACATCCATTTTATTGGCAGGGTCAGGGCGCAGTGGAACGACCTGGCTGTCGAATTTGTTGGCGGCCATGCCTTCGACCCAGCTTATTTTCGAGCCCCTGTGGCCAACGAACAATCCCGCGATAAGAAAATTAACCGGCTGGAATGACGGTGAGCCGCGTGTGCGGGGCTATTATCTGACGCCGGACAAAGAACACCCTGAATGGGATCCTCTTCTCCAAGCTGTGTTCTCGGGCCGATGCCGCAATTATTGGACGGATAAATACAGGTTCACGCTGACTCCAAAGCGCTTTTTGATCAAAGAAATCCGGGCCAACATGATGATGGGGTACATTTACCGCAAGCTTCGGCCCCGCATCGTTTACCTAGTGAGACATCCGTGCTCCGTCATCGTGTCGCGCCTGACGATGCCGGTTCCCTGGGCGGCCTCCGTGCAGGATCTCCTGCGCCAGGAAGAGCTGGTTGAGGATCATTTGCGCCCCTGGCTAAAGGAAATTGAAAGAGAAAAGAGCCTTGTAGGTGCGCACGCTGTATGGTGGGCGGTGGAGAATCGCATCGCGCAAGGCCAGTTAGCGGACGTCCCTCACATCCGGGTTTTCTTTGAAGAGCTTGCCGCGTTTCCCGATCTCATCAAAACGCAGATCTACGCTCATTTCAACTCTCAGCCGCCTCCCGATAAGTTTGAAAGGGTCTTTTCATCCCCCAGCGGACTATCCCATCGACCATACAGGGACGTTTCCGAACGCTTGTCTCTCTGGAAAGGGTTCCTTTCGCAGGATGACCAAAGGGCGATCTTGACATGGGCCCGGAGATTCGGAGTCGACTGGTACACGGAAGATATCATGCCCTCAAGGACACCCTATTCGCCAAAGGCCGGCGGGGACCTACGGCAAAGGCTCCGTGTCCCGCATCACAGGTAGCCTGCCCAGAAGGTGACGGCGGCGGCGGCGAAGGTAAAGGAGCCAAAGGGACGCGGCGTGATCGCTGACCCACTCCCGCCCGTTATCTTTGTAATGCCTTAAGTGCTGACCGCTGCTTGAAGCAAGGAGAGCCGCCAGATAACAGTGGCGGCAGACGATCTTGACATCGACTCGTCGGAGCGACTCCGGAAAATCGGGCGCCACGGGGACGTGGACCGACGGGGTATGCCAATGCTGTTCGATGGTTCGGCCATGGCAGCACGGATATACGGAGCTGCCGACAACATACGAGCGCCGAAGGCTGCAATGTTGCGCCGGCCAGGCCAGCTGACGGCCGGACAATCGGCTGACCAGAGACGGATCGCCGAAATAGCGCCCATCGCTGACGAACACGTTGGGGTACGCCGAGTAGCGGCGAATGATGGCGTCGTTGAATCCTGGATACCAGGTAATCGTGAGCAGAGAGAAGGCCTTGACGATGTCAAAGGGGAGGGTGGGTAGAAGGCTGCCGTTGGTGATCAGCGTAAGGCGAGTGCGCGGCAGGTCGGAACCGATTCGGCGAACAAGTGTCGCGAAGTGGGGGTGAAGAAGAGGTTCCCCCCCTGTCAGGTTAAGAAAGGTCACCCTCTTTCCCTGGAGCGCCGACACGAGTCGGTCATATTGAGGCCAGGTCAGAAAGTCGTAGTCGCTGGTCTGTACCCGCTGGTTGCACAGGGGGCAGTGTTTGTTGCAGCGGTGAGTGATATCAAGGCCGATTTTCATGGAATCGGGCCCATCGCGCTCAGGATCAACCCTTCCCCTGCATAAGGATATGCCGGCCCGGGGGAGGTGTCAATTCCCGATTTCCCCGGGGAATATTGGGGAAAAGAGGAGCCCGCCTGGCCCGATTCGAACGGGCGACGGACTTTCCAGATCCGGGGCGAGGATCGCCAAGCCGGAGTTTGACAATCCTTTTTTTCGCTGATAGACTCCGGCTTAAGCAAAGGGGCGCCGGGTTATGATATGCCCTCATTGTCAAGCGCCGAACGACGCGGATACCCGATCATGTTTCAAATGCGCGACGCCGCTCCCCTGTCTTGAAGAGACGCTTCCCCTTCCGGAGGGGCGCTCCACGGCCGAAGCCAACATCAGCGTCGGGACCGTTTTTGCCGGTAAGTACGAAATCCTGGGAAAGCTCGGCCAAGGGGGGATGGGCGTCGTCTTCAAGGCCATGGATAGGAAGCTCAACCGCCGGGTGGCTCTCAAGTTCCTGCTCACCGGGTTGACCGCCAACCCCGAGCTCAAAAGGAGGTTCATCCAGGAAGCCCGAGCGGCGTCGTCGACCGAACATCAGAATATTTGTACGATCTATGAAATCGATGAAACGGCCGACGGTCGGATCTACATCGGCATGCCCCTGTATCAAGGGGAGACGGTCAAAGAGAAGATCCGAAGGGGACCTCTCTCCTTGGACGAGGCCATCGGCATCGCCGTCCAGTTGGCTGAAGGCCTGTCCAAGGCCCATCACCACGCCGTCGTCCATCGGGACATCAAGCCGGCGAACCTCATGGTGACTAACGATGGCGTGGTCAAAATCCTCGATTTCGGCCTGGCCAAATTCTCCGGACGGTCGGACTACACGAAGGTCGCCCAGGTCGTGGGTACCGTTTCCTACATGTCTCCCGAGCAGGCCCGGGGTGAGGATGTCGATCATCGGACGGACGTTTGGTCCGTCGGGGTCGTTCTCTTCGAGATGTTGACGGGGCAGCTCCCGTTCAAGGGGACCCATGAGCGGGCGTTCATTTATTCCATTTTGAATGATCGTCCGGCCCTCCCGACGGAGATCCGAGAAGATCTCCCGGAGGAGGCCGAGGACGTCATCTTCAAGTGCCTGGAGAAGTCTCCCAGGGACCGGTACGGCTCCGCGGATGAACTTCTGGAGGCCCTGGGCAAGCTCAGGAGGGCGTTGGCGAACAAGGCGACCCGGGAAGCGATGGGCAAACAGAATGCGCCGGAGAGAACAAGAGAAACAGAGAGACGCCTGGCCACGGTCATGTTCGCCGAAATCTCGGGGTACGCCGAGATGTTGAAAGCCATGGATGCCGAAGAGGCCCCTCAGGTCATCAGCCGCTGTCTGGCGATGCTCAACTCGAGCTGTCTGAAGTACGGCGGTCAGGTTGACAAGATCACGGAAAACACCTTGATGGTCGTTTTTGGCGTTCCCCAGTCGGTCGAGGATGCGCCAAAAAAAGCGATCAACGCGGCCATCGAGCTTCGAGAAAGCCTAGCCCGGTTCAATCAAGAAGAAGGCCTGAAGCGTCCCCTGGCCATCCGGATCGGGATCCACACCGGTACCTTGATCGCCGGGCCGCTGGGTCCGGGCGACGCACACGGGTATTCGATCATCGGCGAGCCCGTGGAGCTTGCGCTCGAGCTCAAAGACGCCTCTCCCGAGGGCGAGATCACCGTGGGCGCGCTGACCTTCCGCTCGACGAGGAATGAGTTCGATTATCAGGAGCTGAAGCCCCTGGTCCCGAAGGACAGGCAGGAGTCCGTCCCCGTTTACCGGCTTCTTTCGGGCAAGGCGAGAGTCTACAGGGCCCGCTTGGGCGCGGAACGGATGATCTTCTCGGAAATGGTCGGCCGGAGCGGGGAATTGGACCGGCTCAAGCTCCATGTCCTCAAAGCGATCAACGGCGAGGGATCGATCGTCAACATTGTCGGGGAGGCCGGCATCGGAAAATCCCGACTGATCGCGGAGCTAACGCAGCAGGACGAGTCGAAACGAGTGAATTTTCTGATCGGGCGAGCCCTCTCGTTCGGGCAGAACCTGAGCTTTCACCCCCTCATCGATATCCTCAAGAACTGGGCGGGGATCACGGAAGACGACACCCCCCTCGGCTCTTCCCAGAAGCTGGAGCTGGCGATCAGAAATGTCGATCCGGAGGGCGTCACGGAGGTCTTCCCCTTCATCGCCACGCTCATGGGGATCAAGATCGCCGGGCAGGACGCCCAGCGGATCGAGGCCGTCGCGGGGGAGTCCCTGGAAAAGCTGATCATGAAGAACCTCCGGGAACTCATCGTGAAAGCGGCCGCGAGCCGCCCGATCGTCTTTGTCATCGAAGACCTGCATTGGGCCGACCTCAGCTCGATCGAACTTCTCGGCTCTCTTTTCCGGCTGGCCGAGAACAACCGGATTCTCTTTATCAACGTCTTCCGGCCCAACTACGAAGAAACGAGCGAGCGTCTCTCGAGGACCATCCGGACGCGATATCCCCAATTGGCCTCCGATATCATCCTGGAGCCTCTCGATGACAGCCAGTGCGAGACGCTGATCGACAACCTCCTTCACACCAAGGACCTTCCCGAGCACATCATGGGGCTCATCGCCAAACGCGCCGAAGGCAATCCCTTCTTTATCGAAGAGGTCGCCCGTTCCTTCATCGACGACGGGGTCGTCGAAAAAAAGAACGGGCTTTTTTATGTGACAGAGAAGATCGATTCCGTCATCATCCCGGAGACGGTCCATGATGTCATCATGGCCCGCGTCGACAAATTGGACGAACAGACCAAGAATCTGCTCAAGATCGCCTCGGTCATCGGCCGGTACTTTTTCCACAGCATCTTGACCGAAGTGGCCAAGTCGGTCCATGAGATCGATGATAAGCTCGAGTACTTGAAGGAGGTCCAGCTCATCCGGGAACGGCGCCGACGAGCCGAAATCGAATACCTCTTCAAGCATGCGTTGGCCAGGGAATCGGTCTATTCCTCCATCCTGCTCAAGAAGCGAAAAGAACTTCATCTGAGCGTCGCACGCTCGATCGAGGCAATCTTCGGCGGCCGGCTGAACGAATTCTACGGGATGCTGGCTCTCCATTACAGTATGGGAGAGGATCTGGAGAAGGCCGAGGAGTATCTGGTCAAGGCCGGCGAGGAGGCCCTGAAAGCCGCGGCCTCCAGCGAAGCCATCCATTTTTATCAGGAGGCCTTGAGGGTCTATTTGCACACCCACGGCGACCGCGTCGAGCCCCAAAAGATCGCCGTCCTGGAAAAAAATATCGGTCTGGCGTTCCTGAACAAAGGGCATCATGTCGACGCTGTCAAGCATCTGGACCGGGCCTTGGAGATCTGGGGTTGGAAGAGACCTAAATCAAAGCTCCTCGGCGTTCTCCTCTTTGTCTTCAACATCGCGTACCTTCTAAAAGCCGTTTATCTGCCTAAGAGCCGGTCCAAAAAGGCGGCTCCCGAGAGATACAACGATATCTTTGCCCTCCTGGTCAAGCGAGCGACGGCGGTCGTCCTCTATGATCCCCTTCGCTTCTTGATGGATTCGGTGGCGACCGTCAAGGAATTGCTCGAGTTCGATTACACGAAGATCAAGAACGGGATCGCCCATGCCTACTCGAGCAGCGCCATTTTTGCCATCACCGGGACATCGGTCAAACTGAGCCGCAAAATCAATGCGAGTTTCTATTATGAGCCAAGGCACGAAGATGTGAAGACCATCCTGATCCTGAATTATTACAAGCTCCTTAATGATTTCCTCTCCGGAAATTGGAATGAACTTCCCAGCTATGACGAGAACATGATCGAACAGAACCTGAAGATCGGAGAGTTTTTCTTAGCCCCTGGCTATCACGTCTTCCGGGGGCTCCTGTTGACCGAGCGGGGCGACTTTGGGGAAGCGGAATTCTGCGCGGAGAAACTGAGGAAGATCGGCGAAGATTACGAGAACGATTATTCTCGTTCAAGAAGGAATTTTGTAAGCGCCCAGCTTTTGTTCAAGCAGCGAAAGCTCCAGGGGGCTTTAAAGGCTGTCGAAGAGGAACAGGTTTTACAGAAAACGGCTGGACACTATCCCCTGGTGATCCTCTATATGTTCGGCATCAAGGCCCGAGTCCAGCTTCTTCGGAGAGAGGTGACGGAGGCCAAAGAAACTCTCCGGTCCGCCCGGGAGATCACCCTCCACCAAAAGCATATCTATCCCTACTTCCTTAGCAAGTTCCTCATGGCGCAATTCGTATTCGACCTCTCCGCCTTGGAGGAGGCTGTCGGAGCTTCAGGACGACAGTCGTGCGCCGCATACAAAAAAAAGGCTTCTCAGAGCGGAAAGGAGGCCCTGAAGAATTCCGTCAATTACTCGGCGGACAAGACGGAGGTCTTCCGATGGATGGGAGTCTTTCACTGGCTTTGCGGGAGACAGAATAAAGCCCAGGATTGGTGGGAGAAGAGCATCCGGATCGGCGAGAAGCTGGGGGCTCGGCCCGAATTGGGCCGGACTTACCTCGAGGTCGGGAAACGGCTCTCTGAGGACGGGAGTCAGCTCAAGGAACTCAACGGCTTGACAGCCGGGGCCTGCTTCCTCAAGGCCCGGGCCCTGTTTGAGGAATTGGGCCTCGAAGAGGAACTTGAAGAGGTCAAAAAACTGGAGAGCACGGGACGATTCTAAGAAGAGAATCGCCCGGCTGAGTCTATCCCGTCCGTCTCTATTGAGAATTGGAAAATCCTGCGCGGGACGCCGCCTCTCGGAAACGGGCCTGGCACGGGGTCTCGGGTGTCCCGGGTTTTTTCAGGCGCCACGGGCTATAACCATTTGAGTGTTTCACGGAAGGTCTGCTCAACCCACTGGACTGCCTCCTGTAGCGAAAAGACTTCTACCCGTGTGCCACCGGTGTGCCAAAACTCGCTGAAAACCGCTGAAACTAGGGTTCTACAGTAAAAGACAACAGCACGGAAAGGCTAGAATAATAAGGGAATAAAAGAGCGCGCCTGGCCCGATTCGAACGGGCGACCTGCGGATTCGAAGGGCACAAATCGGCGACCGCAAGAGATTTAAAATAAATAACTTTCGGACCTATGACCAGGCGACTGTGCAGTAGGTGTGCAGCCAAAAGGGAACCTCACCGTATTTGGGCTAAGGCAATAGGTCATTATGTGCGGAACGCTTAGCGCCCGACCACCAAAAGAACGCGGGCGCTTGCCACTTGGCCAGTGACCTTATTACCCACATGGATATACAGAAGATACTTTCCGTTCGGGATGTCTTCGAGCGAGATCATTAACCTTTGTGTCTCGACTGTCTCATGCATCGCCGATTCTCGCAATTCGACCGGCACGGCCAGGTTCTCGCCTGTGCTCGAATTCACAAGGTTCGCCTTGAAAGTGAGGTCGGACACGCTGAGGCCCGGCGCGGAGTAGGGCAGGATCACGCCGATCTTTCTTTTTCCCACGGGTTCATCCCCGAAAACGGGAGAGAACGCTGCGGCATCATAGGCATAGATACCCCGCCAGGAGGGCGTCTCGGCCGCTCCTTTGACCACGCCCTCCAGGCTAAAGAGGCCGCCTCCCTCGACGACGAGCAGAGGAGAGAATAGAGAAAAGGCCTGTCGGCTCGATGGGCCGGAATAAGCAGTTGTCGAGGCGACCGCGCTCTGCCCCGAGTCCATATCTCGAACGACAATCCGGCACTTAGTAGGCCCCGTACGAGCCGATACGGCGGCGCTGAACAAGACCTCCTTACCGCGATACTCGGCAAACGGGACTGTGATTCGCTGGAGGCTGATAAGGCTCTCTTGGGCATCGAAGAAGAGGGCTACTATTTCGGCAGTCTGCCCCAAGAACTGCCCCCAGACCTCATCAGAGATTCGAACTAGGGCCCGAACTCTTGAACCCTGCCCGGGATCATAGGACAGAGCTGAGATCTGGAGCACCTTCGGCACCTGGAACTCCGACCGTTCGTTTAGGGCAAGCGCGAACAAATGGATGTTCTTCTCGATGTCCGTGTATTCGCGGAAGGGCTTCGGATTGAAATATCCAGGCTGCGTCCGGACCTGGCAGCCTTGCCGCCTGACCTCGACCTTGAGATCATGGAACTGGCCATCCGCGACCGTAGGAATCGGATAGCCCAGGACATAATAAGTCCCCGTTACCGCCGAAACCTCCTCGAGGTTCTTTTCATGAAGAGCGATATTCGAATAGTATTTTCCTCCTGTCTGCTTCGACAGGCGGCTCAAAGTTTCCATTCCGGTCGTCTTGTCGTCACGAAAAACTCCGCCGCTATCGGCCCCCAACAGCCCCCCCGAAGGCCTGTTCAGAAAGGCCATTTCGTCATACGTGAAAAGTGCCGGGAGTTTGGACGACTCCCGTGTGTCGAAGGCATAGAACGAACAGTTCGATGCGCTGAACTCTTTCAGCATCTTCTCTTGAAGGGCGCTGAGCACAGGGTCCCCCACTTGCCATACGGTTCCGGTCGACATCCATTGGGCCTTACCTGTATTGCCGATCTTCTTGTCTGTTCCCACGCTCCGGGACATATTGATCAGTGAGCTCGGCACACCCGTAGAGAAAAATAGAACGCTTTTCTGGCCTTGTACCAGCCGTAGGGCCTGAGCTAGACGTGTCAGGTCACCAAAATATTTCTTGGCCTGCTGCATGGAATCAAGGCGCTGCATATCCATCGATTTGATTTGGGCGGCCTCCTCACTGTTGATCTGTTTCTCCTCACCCGATGTGTTGGCCATCATCCAGTAGGCCTGCTCGACCTCGTCGGCCCGCCCCGCGATATCCTTTGAGGTAATCGCGGCCAGCGCCGTCTTCACCTTGTCATGATCGATGGTGAGAAATTCGTGGATCCTCAAACCTCTCGACATCGAATAAGACACGAAGCACAACTCGTCCTCCGGCCTGACCTCCTGGTCGAGGAAATGCCTGGCGGCCTCGACGCTCGCGACAACACCCCGAGCTGTATTAAAGGCAAAGTCAAAAAGAATGACGAACTTGCGGCTCAAAATGGGGGTTGTACCCGACGCGGGCGCAGGCTGGGTTTCGGACGCCGGCCCGGTAGGCACCGTTGCGATATCGCGTTTCTCGAACTCGGTGATCATGACGGGCTTGCCGTTGTCGATGAGGGTGAATTCTTCCCGCGTCAGATCCTTGACCGGGTTCCCGTCCTTTCCCGTCACATAGACCTGGATGAGCTTTAGAACGACGGACACTTCGTATTGGAGGGGCTTTGCGGGAACCTGAGCCGCTTGAGGCCATGGCGATATAGTGCCTACTTGAACCAGCAAGATCGCGCCGAAAAGGGAGATGCTCAACCGGGTAATAATCTTACTCATTGGACGAATTCCCCCACCTTACGTTTTCTGCTTCATCTGTTTCCCTATCTGGTGATATAGCACTATTTATGCCAAATTGCCATCCCTGGAAAAGAGAAGGCTTTTAGCTGTCCACGTGTCCTAAATCGAGGATTATGGCCTAAGAAATTAGGACGCTACCCTGGCCCGAGCTAAGGGGAGGGGAAACTCAATTAATCGAGGCCTGGGATGTATCAGGCATGGCTTTGGGCAGCTGAGGTATTGAGTTAGGGAGAAACGAAATGCTCAGGGCCTGAGCTAAAGGCCTGTCGAGCATCAGTATCGCTTCTCTAGTCTCTTCGAATTTCACGCCAAGATATCGCTCTGTTGTGAGTACTGACTTGTGACCTAGAAGCCTCTGGATCTTAGTTAATATAACTCCTTGGTTATAGAGCATACGTGCAAACGAGCGTCGGATATCATGGAATCTATATCCCTTCTCGGCCAAGCCTGACCTTCTCAAAGCGGCGCGGAATGCCGTTTTAATATCCCCTATCCCCTTCCCTTTCGAGCCTAAAGAAAAGACAAATTGAGATAGCCCCGCCCTTAATTTCATTTGCTCCAGAAGATCTCGGAGCATAGGTATCAATGGGATTTCGATAGGCTCTCCTGTCTTCTGCATCTGGACCGAAATGATGCCCCTGTCCAGGTCCACGTCTCTCCACTTGAGGTTCAGAATATCACCCTTTCGGAGCCCCGTTCCGAAGGCGACAGCTAGGATTGACCGGAGGTGAGGGGCCGAAGCGCCCATCAGCTTTTCAATCTCCGATTCAGAGAAGAAATACTTATGCCGCCAAGGAGCCTCGGGGAACTTCTTGAATCCCCTGGCCGGGTTATGGTCGGTGTAACCCTTTTCAATGGCGATATTGAAGAGGTGCCTGAGGAGAGCCAATTCCCGGTTGATTGTAGCCCCTTTGACCTTCTCAGCCCGTATCCTTGCATATGCTTCTATATCGCGTCTCATAATGAGATGAAGTGCTTTATGGCCGAATACAGGAGTAAGATTGCCGAAACTCGTCTTGTCCCTGCCTAGGGACCTCTTCCCCGCCTTTTCCTTGATATACTCTTTGGCCATTTCGGCAAAAGTCCTCCGCTCCTCAATCCTATGGAGTTGAAAGCTCCCTCGGACGATATCTCCTCGGATAGCCTGGAGCGCCTGTTCTGCTAGACGCCGATCGGGTCCTACCGCATGCCTGATGAGCTGACCTTGGAAGGAATAGCGAATCCACCAAATCCTCCCTCTTAGGTAAATACCTTTTGAATTTGGCTTCCTCTGGTTTCTTTTAGCCTGGCTAATCATATGTCGTTTAGTGCTTTTAAGTATTATTATATATTATTATAGGTCATCTCGACTTGTTGTCAAGTTTTTCCCTTTTGAGGGTCGTGGCAGCTTCTGTTAAGATTCCTTGTGAAATGGATAAGGATAAAAGCGCCAAGGACACTCTTCTCACTCGCCAGGAACTCATGGACTACCTCAAAATAAAGCAGGGGACGCTAAGAAAATTGATGTTGAACAACGAATTCCCGTACTTCAAATTAGAAAGACGCGTCCTATTTCGCAAAGAAGATATAGACAAGTGGCTTGAAACCAAGCGCGTTAGGAAGATAACAAAAGCGTCGTAGTCATTATTCCCTTGGCTGGGTTTAAAAACCCCCGATCCGAAGTCAGTATTAACGTTAAAAAAGTACATTCTTTAATTCTTGAATTAGCTGGAGAGAACGCAGGCGAAATGTGGATAGAAGTCCGGTTTGATTTATTGATTTTTTATCGTTTTGGCTTCCGTCTTTATCAACGCGCTTAGGATTTAAACCTTTATAAAGTGTCTCGCCTTTATTAGCCTTCATTTTGGGCTTTGAGATCTCGGCTTGGGCCTTACTGGCCTCCCTGGCACTAGCCCTGTCTGCTTTTTGACCCTCCATCATAATCCTGTAGATCCTTCGAATCCCCTTCCCTCGGGGTATGCGCCTGCCAAAGTAAGGCTTAGGATCAGGAGCCCAGGGATTCTCTTTGTAATAGATCGCTACTGGATTGTGTTTATGTTCTCCCATTGCTTTCATCCTTCACATTTTTCATTAATTAGGAGATTCATCGATGTTGTAGAGTAATCAAGTTGAGCCCGGGGGAAGCCCCCGGGACCCCCCGAAAAACCACCCCTTTTTAAGAGGATACCGGGGAGGGGGCACCTCCCCGGCTCCATGGACGTAGGGTTCGGGTGCCAGAATGGCTCCCTCCCCGTATATCCCCTCAAGCCGGAAGGGTAAACCGGCGTTGAGGACAAGACTATTCCCCGAGGCGCATGATGATTCGGTTTTGCCCGGCTAATAGCATTCATCAGGGATCATCCTCTAGACTTTCGGGCAAGAACCTTGCCCTTTGGTCCAAGAGCGTTTCGATCAGAGTCCAGCAGCATTCCCCGCAGACAGGGCAACGATAAGGAACTCGGAGCTTGATCCTGCTATACGCTCCGAATCCTTGGACTAAGCGACATCCACGGAAAAGACGATTGTAGGTCTCATGGTCTTCTGGTCTTATCCGAGGCTTCCCGCGAAAGTCCGAAAGAAGATAGCGAAGAGCAATATCCCATTTCTCAACAAGCTTGATATTTACGATATAGCTGTCTTTCGTAATATCGTGCCAAGCTTGGGAGATTTGCGAAACGGGAACGAATTGGCCTCTAAAGAGAACGTGAATATGGAGGTGCCAACCCGTGCCCGAATTCGTCACCTGAATGACGTAATAGCCATCCTTGAGGCTTGGGTTAAGGCGATACCTCAGCTTGGAGAAGGCTTCCCTGAGCCGTTGGATATGCCATCGAGAAATCTCGCTATTGGGAATATTCTTAAGGGTCAGAGTGAGGAAATAAACCTTATCCCAGCTTGAGATATGTTGTTTAAGTGCCCCATAGTGATAGCCGTACCACTTTCGCCGACAGGTAGGGCATGTCCGATCCTTGCAGGACAACTTCACTCGAAGAGGAAATCCACAATGAGAACAATAGAGAGTCCTTATCGGATGGTCGGGATCGTCATCGGGACGCGGATTCACGTGAGCGGAGGGAGCCACCCTAAACTGCGAAAGATTTCCTTCTATTTGAAATCCTAAGTTCTGGTCCATTTGTCTTACCTTCCCTGCTCTTCATCAGAGTCTTCTTTGATCCACTCTTCGAGGAGCTTGACGTCGAAGCGGATAACGCGGCCAAATCGGATATGGGGAATCGCATCGGCCTCGACGAGCTTGTACAAGAACGACTCCGAAAGCCCCAGCCATTCCCCAGCTTCAGCGATATTGAGCAGCCTCTTTTCCATCTGGCTAGGCCCTCGCTTTCCGTCTCGCTAAAGACCTGCCGAGTTCCCCGGGACCGAGCCCTTGCCGCTCGAGAAGCGCATCGAGTTCTCTTTTGTCTATCCTCACCCCGATCCCGGGAGCTCTAGAAAATGGGATTTTGCCTAGGCTGCAGGACCTATAAACGCTCTTTGGGTGCATGCCCAGGTAATCCCCTGCCTCCGAAACCTTGAGCCATCTTCTTTCTATCGACATAATCTCGTCACCTCGCTCTTTTCGTTCTTTCATCTTCCGTGAACAGTATAAGAGGGCGAAGTGGCCGTTTTCCGTACCACTACTGGCCTATTTTTTTGGGAATTGTGTAACGGAAGAAGGGCTAGAAGCAGGTACTAAAGAACGACCTGTCTGGGAATATTATCAAAGGGACCGGGTGTCTTAGTTTTATTCTATTTTCTATATAGAGTCTGGCCGCATAGCTGAGATATTCCGCGATTTCTGTGTCCTTATACGGAAGCTCTATGGTCTCGAGATCTTCCGCTCCTCGGGGGAACATCCATTCGAGGGAACGCAAAAACAGTTTGTTGCCGACTTTTCTTCCTTGCAGCAAATCTATGAACTTATAGCCCGGATCAGCGAGCGCCTGGTCCCTTGCGAATAATGTTAGCCCCTCGCGCCCTGCTAGATAATAATCGATAAATAAGTTCATAAAGAACTTGGGAAATTCGGAGCTCGAAAGGGCGAGTTTCTTTTCAAGGAATTCCTCACGCCCCCCAATGAATTGATGCGATATAAGCGTGCCGAGGATATTGATGACGTCCCTGAAATTCTTTAGACCCGCACGTTCTAGCGGCTGGCCGCCGGTCCATCTATGCCGGATATATTGATGTCTCAGGTATTCTTCTATTCCCTCCGAGGGCTTAAGCTTCCTGTAATGCTGATGACTCCCGACCTTTCCCCAAACCCAATAATATAGATCGCCTAGCATCGCCCAGTCCATTCTTCGGCCTTTGCCTGATATCAGATTCCCCCAGCCCACGGCAACGATACTCTTCTGGTTTATTCCACCCCCGCGCTTGCCTTGCAGACTCATTCTTGACGAATAGCTTATTGCCTTTTCGTGATTGCGGATATATTCCCCGAAAAAGCGCTCTAGTCGCATATGCTTGATCAACTCTTCATCGGACAATGCTTTGCTATGCCGATCATTTAGCCTATTCGTGATATCCAAAATTGATCGCCCTCTTTTAATTAGGGTGTTCTGCATTGTCGACAAATTGCGTTTTATTACCTCCAGCTCT
>Ga0209706_10000324_pt1 | contig 27111 bp, 16 predicted proteins | sample PPLLaktember2015_6_FD_187263 | JGI IMG/M metagenome (GOLD analysis project Ga0209706, IMG submission 187263) | Freshwater sediment microbial communities from Prairie Pothole Lake near Jamestown, North Dakota, USA - PPLs Lake P8 Core (1) Depth... | ecosystem: Environmental > Aquatic > Freshwater...
CGGCCTCGTCGACATCATGAAGTACTTCATCGCCCACCGCAAAGAGGTCATCCTGAGGCGGACGCGCTTCGAGCTGCGGAAGGCCGAAGAGCGGGCCCACATCCTGGAAGGCCTGGTCATCTGCCTCGACAACCTCGACGCCGTCATCAAGCTCATCCGGGCCTCCAAGACGGTCGACGAGGCCCGCAAGGGGCTCATGGAGAAGTTCGGCCTGACCCTGATCCAGGCCCAGGCCGTCCTCGAGCTCCAGCTCCAGCGGCTGAGCCAGCTCGAGCGGCTCAAGATCCAGGAGGAGTACGCCGCCCTGAAGAAGAAGATCCAGGAGCTGCGGCGCATCCTCAAGGACGAAAAGCTCGTCTACGCGATCATCGTCAAGGAGCTCCAGGAGGTCAAGGAAGAGTACGGCGACGAGCGGCGGACCGAGATCCGCGACGAGGCCGTCTCCGAATTGCGGCCCGAGGACCTGGTCAAGGAAGAGGACGTGGCCATCGTCTACACCTCGGGCGGCTACATCAAGCGGACCTCGCTTACCTCGTACAAGTTCCAGGCCCGGGGCGGCAAGGGCCGCCGGGGCATCGAGATGAAGGCCGAGGACATCGTCGAGGACCTCTATATCTGCTCGACCCACAGCTATCTCCTCGTTTTCACCAACCAGGGCCGGCTCTACTGGCTCAAGGCCCTCGACGTGCCCGACGTCGGCGTTTCGGGGCGGGGGAAATCCATCGCCAATCTCGTCGAGTTCCAGCCCGGCGAGAAGCCGGCCAGCGTCGTCGCGGTCAAGGAATTCAGCGAGAACCAGTTCGTCGTCATGCTCACGACCGACGGCGTCATCAAGAAGACGCGGCTTTCGGAGTTCCGGAACGTCCGGAAGGGCGGCCTCCTGGCCATGAACATCCGGCCGAAGTCGGAGCTCTTCTCGGCCCAGCTCTCGACCGGGAAGAACAACATTGTCGTCGGGACGAGGCTCGGCCGGGCCCTGAGCTTCAAGGAAGCCGACGTCCGGCCGATGGGGCGCACGGCCTCGGGGGTGCGCGGCATCCGCCTCAAACCCAAGGACCGGGTCATCGGCATGATCATCGTCGGCCCGGACGAGAAGTTCATCTTCACGGCGACCGACCGCGGTTACGGCAAAAAAACGGCTTCCGACATGTACCCCATCAAGCACCGCGGCGGACAGGGCGTCCTCAATCTCCGCATCACGCCCAAGATCGGCCACGCCCTGGGCATGGTCGGCATCAACGAAGAGGACCTGCTCGTCATCACCGTCGAGGGAAAGGTCATCGGCATCCCGACGACCCAGGTCCGCTCCTCGGGCCGGGCGACGCAAGGCGTCCGCATTATAAATCTCGACGACAAAGACCGCGTCTGCTCGATCGCCAAGGTCAAGGAGAGCTAGCCGGCCTCGGCCGCCGCCGTCCGGAGGCTCATCGCCGAGATGTACGGGGAATAAAGCTCGAAGCCATTCCGGCTTTTCCGGAGCTGCCTGGCCAGCCTGAGACGAGAGTCTTAGGTCAGATGCACGACGAGGTGGCACTGCTTTCCGCCTCGCCGGAAGGACTCGATCATCTCGACTTTATAGGACCGTCCCAGAGCCTCCTTGAAGATCAACTCGTGTTTGGCCCGGGTGCACTCGCAGTGTATGTCTTCGGGATGAGCCGGACGGTCCTGGGCGGCCGGACACCAGCAGCCGCCCTGGGGTGAAGGGCCGTACGTAATATGGACGAGGTCGCCCTCGCGCCGGATCCCGAAGCTCTTTTTGTAGACCTCGAGGAGCCTGTCCAGGTCGCCCTTCCCCGCGTTGACGATATCCTGGGTGAATTGGTGGCGGCGGTGGCATCCCTTTCCGCATCCGGCCATGAGCTCGATACGGGCTCCTTCGTCGAGCTTTTCGTACATCGTATCGGCCAGATCCGAAAGCCAGTCGTTCATGAATTGGTTCTTGTACTGAAGCTGCCGGACTTGATCTTGCAGCTGGGCCACATCTGCGGCGGGATCGGAGGAGGGCCCGGCGGCGGAGTCGGACCCGAGATCGGCTCCCCCGGCCGCGATCGCAACGCCGCAGCCCAGGCAACTTTTAAGCGATTTCCGAAGAAATTCTTTTCGGTCCATAAGCGCTCCTCTTCTTTCATCGGTCATGGACGTCGTCCGCAAGGATAAGTCTTAGGATACTCGGAGTCAAATCGACGGAGCGACAGCTCTGACGTCTTCCTTTCTGGTATAATCGACCGGGGAGGGGGCCATGAGACGAACTCTCTTCGCGACCTCGCTGGCGTTCTCTTTTCTGATATCCGCTTCTGCCTTTGCCCAGATGATCGTAGAGAATCCGGCTAAACCCGACGACCCTCGGGCCGGACGAGTCGTCACGCTCAAAGAAGTCATGCGGATCGAGGATAAGGGAGAGGATTTCTATCTAAAATCTGTATACGGCTTGGCAGTCAGCCGCGATGGTTCGGTCTTCCTCCAAGACGATCAGAAGCAGCTTCTCCGCTTCGATTCCAACGGCCGCTTCATCCGCGATCTCCTGAAGCTCGGCCAAGGCCCGGGCGAATTGACCGGCTTGATGAGTTTTCTCGTCGCGGATAATCAAGTCAACCTCTTTGGCAATCCGAGAAAGGTCGTGATTCTCGATTACGAGGGCCATTTGGTCCAGGAAGTGCCGCTCGATAAGGCCGGCCGTTACATAGACTGCTTCTTTCTCAAATACAGGGAAGGCAAAATCGCACAGAGCGCGATATTTAAGCGCTTCGTCTTCTCGGGCGGTTTTGTCTACTTCGACGACAAGACCGGAGACGATCTTGTCGTCATCCGCAAGTGCCGGCTGATTGGTCTCTAGGTAACGTCCGGGGCATCCGCCTCAAACCCAAGGACCGGGTCATCGGCATGATCATCGTCGGCCCCGACGAGAAGTTCATCTTCACGGCGACCGACCGCGGCTACGGCAAGAAAACGGCTTCCGACATGTACCCCATCAAGCACTGCGGCGGGCAGGGTCCTCAATCTCCGCATCACGCCCAAGATCGGTCACGCTTTGGGCATCGTCGGGATCAATGAAGAGGACCTCCCTGGTCATCACTGTCGAAGGCAAGGTCCTCGGAATCCCGGCTCGAGGCCGACAGGCGCCCTCAATGCCTTGCGCTCTCAAAGACCGGTCCGATTTTCGCGATATTGATTTTTCGTTTGATATCGAGGAATATGGCAATGGGGATTATAAGGATTCCCAAGTTATCGGTGCGCCATCGTGCTGTCCTCCAAAGAGCGGGAAGGACAAAACACCACGGGGGACGAGCCTTCGTCGAATCCGGGAAGGAGATTATGAAACGCAGGGAATTCGCCAAAACCCTCGGCCTTAGCGCGGCTGCGCTGGCCGTCCCGGATCTCCGGCCGATCGCTGGGCCCCGTTCACAGGCACCCACAGGCGCAGGGGCTCCCAGTTTCATTCTGATCCTGGCCGACGATCTTGGCTACGGCGATATCGGCTGCTTCGGTTCGAAGATCCATCGGACGCCGAACCTCGATCGCCTGGCGGCGCAGGGCGTCCGCCTGACGAGCTTTTATGCGACGAGCGGCGTGTGCACGCCGTCCCGGGCGAGCCTGATGACGGGATGCTATCCGCGCCGAGTGAGCCTGCATGAGGACGAAGCCGGAGAATGGGTCCTTTTTCCCGTTTCGCGAAAAGGCCTCAATCCGAACGAAACGACCATCGCGGAGCTCCTCAAAGAACGCGGCTACGCGACGGCCTGCTTTGGGAAGTGGCATCTGGGGGATCAGCCCCCCTTTCTTCCGACGAGGCAGGGATTCGACGAATATTTCGGCCTGCCTTACAGCAACGATATGGGCGCCGATCAGCGTCCTCAAAACCCGCCGCTGCCGCTCATGCGCAACGATGCCGTCATCGAGGCTCCCGTCGATCAGACCACCCTGACCGAACGATATACGGCGGAGGCCATCCGGTTCATCACGGAGCATAAGTCCAAGCCGTTCTTTCTTTACCTGCCCCATGCGATGCCCCATACTCCCCTTTATCCGGGCAAGCGATTCCGGGGCGAGTCCGCTGCCGGCAAGTACGGTGATGCCGTCCAAGAGATCGATTGGTCAACGGGCGAAATCGTCGCCGCCCTCGAAAAACTCGGCCTGGACGGCCGGACCCTGGTCGTCTTCACTTCGGACAACGGCGGTGTCCGCCCGGCAAACAATGCGCCTCTCTCGGGAACCAAGGGGGGGACGGCGGAGGGGAGCATGCGCGTCCCCTGCATCGTCCGCTGGCCGGGCCGGATTCCCGCCGGACAGGACTGCCGCGCCCTTGCGACGATGATGGATCTTCTTCCCACGTTCGCCCATCTCGCCGGAACAGCGGCGCCTTCGGAAAGGGTCATCGACGGAAGGGATATCCTGGCGCTCATGGAAAGGCCCAAAGTGTCCAAAACGCCTCATGAGGTCTTTTTTTATTACTATATGGGCCAGCTCCAGGCGGTCCGATCGGGACCTTGGAAGCTTCATCTCCCGCTTGGAGAGAAACGGCACGGCTGGCACAAGCCTCCTTATGCCGAACCAGGGCGGCTATATGATGTGGATGCCGATCCCGCCGAATCGGCCGACCTGATTCAGGAGCGTCCGGACGTCGTGGCCCGCCTTCTCGCTTTGGCCGAAAGGATGCGGGACGATATCGGTGACGGGGACTCTCCCGGAAAGAATCAGCGGCCCGCGGGCTGGGTCGAGAGCGCCAAGCCCCTCGTCAAGGCTGGCCCTTGAACTTGACTTATGCCTAGACTCATCAATAATCCCCGCGAATTGGCTGCCTAAGGACTATCGTCGAAGTCACCCTGTTCTGAACGCCATTCAAAAGACCACGCCCCGGAGGCGGACCATGAAGCCTTATCAGATCATCGCGCATGCGACAGTCGCCTTAGTCCTCATTTCGTTCGACCCGCCCTATCGGTCCGGGTGGTCTCGATAATCTTTCAGAGGCTCCACTCGGTTCCTGGCCGCATTCTCCGGTAGTTCGGAAACGATCCGGATCGCGACCTTGGCCTTGCTTTGAATGGAGAGGACACGATGAGGCAGAGGCCGGGGATGGTCGGCGCCGTGTGGCGGCAACCGCCTGCTGGCCGAGGCCTGAGGCCGACTTACCGCGGGCCGGACGGCAGGTGATCGAGCAACCAGCGCGTCATCATCATGCGCAGATGGAGCGGCGTGCCCCGGCCTTCGCTCAATCCGTGGTCGCGGTTGGGATAGCTCATGTAATCGAACGTCTTGCCCAGCTCGATCAAGCGGTCGATCAAACCCTCGGTGATCTGCAGGTGGGTGTTGGTCTCCCCCGTGCCGTGCACGATCAGGAGGTCGCCCCGCAGACCCTCGGCGAAGGTGATCGGCGCGGAGCGCTGGTATCCGTCCGGATTCTCCTCGCGGGTCCGCATGTAGATCTCCTGGAACCACGCGTTATAGAGATGCGGCTGGGGCTTGGGCGCCACGGCGATCCCCGCGTGAAAGACGTTCGGCTTGCGGAACATGGCGTTGAGGGTATTCGACCCGCCGCCGCTCCAACCCCAGACGCCGACGCGGGACAAATCGACGTAGGGCCGCGTACGGCCCAGCTCGAGCACGCCGGCGGCCTGCTCCTCTGTGGAGAGCGGCCCGAGGCTGCCGAAGATGACCCGCCGCCAGGCGGCGCCCTTCGGCGCCGGCGTGCCACGGTTGTCGATGGATACGATGAGATACCCGAGATCGGCGATCGTGCGGTGGAACGAACCGGTGCCTCCGGGCCAGGCGTCGAGCACGGTCTGGGAGTGCGGCTCACCGTAGACGTACACGAAGACGGGGTATTTCCGGGCGGGGTCGAAATCGCGGGGCTTGATCAGCCACGCGTCCATGATGACGCCGCCGCCGATGTCGAGCTGAAGGAACTCGGTCGGCCGGGCGATGAGAGGCGCCACCTTCTCCCGGAGGGCCCGATTGTCTTCGAGGACGCGGACCACCCGGTGATCGGGCAACCGCACGAGCTCGGTTACGGGCGGTGCGTCGAAGGTCGAATAGGTGTGGAACGCCCAGCGGGCGCCGGGAGACAGGTCATAAGTATGAGTGCCGGACCGGTCCGCGGGGGTGACCCTCTCTGGCCGGCCCCGCCCGTCCAGCCGGGCGCGATAGAGATACCGCTGGGTTGCGTTGTCCGGCGAGGCGTCATAGTAGAACCACCCGGCCTGCTCGTCGACCCGCCCGCGCGCGATGACCTCGCTCGGCCCCGGCGTCAGGAGCGTTTCCCTGCCGCCGTCCCGCGAGACCGCGTAGGCGTGCCGCCAGCCGTCCTTCTCGCTCAGCAGCACGAACGCGCGGCCGCCGCGGATCCACTCCAGACCGGCATTCGTCCGGTAGCTGGCGTCGACCCAGGCCGGGTCGGTTTCCCGGTAGAGGCTCCTTACGACCCCCGAGCTGGCGTCGGCGACCAGGAATTCGCGGGCATCGCGCCCGCGGCTCAGCCACTCGATCAGCAGTTCGCCGGGACTCCCCGTCCACTCGACCGGTCCCAGATAGAAACCTTCCGCCGGCTGGGGAATCGGGAGCCAGCGGGTCGGGCCGCCGCCCGCGTCGACGATCCCCACCCGAAGCCGGGGGATGGGCGTGCCGACCCGGGCGAAGCGGACCATCCGGACCTCCGGGTAGGACGGATCGCCGGGCTCGATCACCGGCCGCAGCCGGACGGCCGATGAATCGGTCTGAATGTACGAGATCCAACGCCCATCGGGGCTCCATTTGGCGCCGCCGTTGGACACGGCCTCGGCGCCATCCATGGTGAGGGGGATTGTCCGGCTGTCGCGCACGTCGCAGACGTGGAGATTACGATCGCGGGCGAACAGGATCCGCCCCCCGTCCGGAGAGACGCCATCCCTCAGGAACACGGAGGATACGCCCGACAGGATCTTCCGGAGCGATCCCGAGCGGCGATCCAGCACCCAGCCGTCCGCTCTCCGGCCGCCGCGTTCGCCGCCGGAGCCGTTCGTCTGGATCAGCACCAGGCTGCCGTCGGGGGTCAGCGCGTAATCCCCGATCGCCAACGGCTTGTCCTCCCCCGGAGGCACGAGCTGCGCCGATGAGGCGATGACGGTGCGCCCTCCGTCGGCGGCCGCGTATTGGACGATTTCCCGTCCGCTCGCCCCCTCCGGTGCTTCCAGAACCGTGTAGCCTGAGCCGTCTGGGAGCCAGGCCGCCCGGAACGATAGGGCGTTGAACTCGCCCGCCTCGAAGATCGCCCTCAACCGGGCTTCGGTTTCGGCGGGCACGGGAGCCGGCCTGTCCGTTGCCGCCCGCAGGGCCGGGATGGCCAGACACACGGCGACCAGGCTGATCGACGCTAGAATTCGATGTCTCATCCGATTCTCCTTGGCCGATTCTTATCGCTCCGGGGAGTCCCGCTCCACGATCGCCAGTGGGCCGCGGAGATCGATGCCCTCGCCCGCGACCCGGACCTCGTACTCGCCCGCCGGCGCGAATTCGCGGAAGCGGGTGAAATAAGGTTCCGGGCTGTCCACGGTCTTCGTGACCAGGTCCCAGCGAACCTGGTTGAAGCCTCGGTGCGCTTTCAGCCCGGTCGACCAGACCGTTTCCCCCTTCGCGTTCCACACGCTCAGGGTCACGTCCGCGGCCCGGGTCAGAAAAAACGTCAACGGCGTCTTTTCGGCCGTGCTCAGACGCGGGTTCCGATGCGAGTCGTTGATCCAGGGACGGCGGGCCGGAGGCGCGGCGAAGAGCCGGTCGGCGGCTGGCACTCCATCCGCGAACGCCTCCCGAATCGGCCCGATGTTCATGACCCAGATCCCCCGGCCATAGGTCGACGCGACCAGGTCCCGGGTCCGTGCCTGGATCGCCAGGTCGGAGACCGCGGCCGCCGGCATGTTCGGCCCCAGGAGCGACCAGGTCCGTCCCCGGTCGGTCGAGACGTAGACGCCTCTCAGCAGCCCGGCATACAGGATATTCTCGTTCGCGGGGTCCTCCAGGACGACGTAGGCGACCTCGTCGGGAAGGTTCCCCCGGATGGAGGTCCAGGACTGGCCGCGGTCCTCGGTGGCGTAGAGATGGCAGCCCAGGTCGTCGTCGTTGATGCCGGGCACGGCGACGTAGATCCGTTCCGGATCGAAGTTCGACGGGCAGATGCTCCGGATATAGCGGTTCGGGAGCCCGGCCGACCGTTCGAGCCAGCGCCGGCCGTCATCGAGGCTGACCCAGAAGGCGCCGCGGTCCATCCCCACGTAGAGGACGCCGGGCTCGAGCGGCGATTCGGCGGCCGCCCCGGCTGCGAACGAGAGCCGGTCCGGATCCGCGGACTTCGACAGATCTGGGCTGATCAGCCGCCAGGCATCGCCCCGGTTCAGGCTCTTGAAGACGTAGTTGCCCGCGTGATAGAGAGTCAGCCGGTTGTGCGGAGACAGGAAATACGGCGTGATGAAGTTGTACTCCTGGCGCCCGCCGTGGTCCCGAGGGAGCCGGGGCCGGATGGAGATCGAGCGGCCGGTGCGCATGTCCTTGCGCCGGGCCGCGCCGTTCTGGGACGAGAAGTAAACCGTGTCCGGGTCCTCCGGGTCGGCGAAGGTGACGCAGCCGTCCCCGCCCGACCAGGCGTCCAACCAGACGTATTCCCAGCCGTCCGGGAAGCGGGGGTTCCACTCCCGGGCCGGACCTCGGACCGAAGCGTCGTCCTGATTGCCGCCGTAGATCATATATGGATCCTGGTTGTCCACGGAAACGTCGTAGAACTCGCCGACCGGCAGGTTGTTGTGATGGAGCCAGCTCCCGCCCTTGTCATAGCTGACGTAGAGCCCGCCGTCGTTGGCGAGGGCTAGGCGGTCGGGGTTCCGCGCATCGATCCACAGCTCGCAGTGATCGAGGTGGAGGGGTTCGGCGATGCTGGGGACGAGATGGAACACGTTCCCCCCGATCAGGCCGAAGGTGCGCCCGCCATCCGTGCTGTGGGCCACCCGGACGCCCAGGGCGAAGATCTGCTCGTCGTCCGCGGGGCTCACGTAGACATCGGTGAAGTACCAGCCGATCCGCGGGAAGATAAGGAGGTCCGCCGCGTGGGTTCGCCCCCACGTCGCACCGCCGTCGGTCGTTTTGTAGACCTCCGCACCCCGGGTGTCGCCTTTGTTGAGATTGTCGATCAGAACGTAGGCCTTGTCCGGATTCGACCAGGATACGCTGACCCCGATGCGCCCGGTCTTCGGCCCCTCCGGCAGCCCGCCGCCGAGGCGGCGCCACGTCGCCCCGCCGTCCTCGCTCTTGTAGACGCCGCTCCCCGGACCGCCGACGCCCGGGTAGTTCTCCCAGGTCGTCGCGTAGAGGATATCGGGATTCGACGGCGAGATGACGACGTCGTTTCCCCCCGTCCGCTCGTCCACAAACAGAACGTGTTCCCAGCTCCGGCCGCCGTCCAGAGTCCGGTAGAGGCCGCGGTTCCGGTTGGCCGTCCAGTAGTGGCCGTGGACCGCGACGAACACCGTCTCGGGGTCCCGGGGATGCACGGCGACTTTGCCGATGTGGTAGGAGTCATGGAGTCCCGTGTTCCGCCAGGTGCGGCCGCCGTCGTCCGAACGGAAGACCCCCGTCCCCGGCATGGTGAAGTTCCGGGGCTTTTTCAGGTTCACGCCGGTGCCGAGCCAGATCGTCTCGGGCCGCGACGGCGCCAGAGCGAAGTCGCCGATCCCGAGCGCGGACTGGTTCTCGAAAACGGGTGTCCAGGTGAGGCCGTGGTCCGTCGTCTTCCAGAGGTTCCCGGGGCCGAAGGCGACGTACATCGTCCCTGGACGGGCCGGATCGCCCTGCACCGAAGCGGCGCGAGCGGAGTTCATGACCGGGCCCACGGAATACCACTGGAGCCCGAACTCCGAAGACCCCCGCAACGCCTGGTGCTGTCCGAAAGAAGTCAGGAGGGGGCTGGCCTCCAGGGGTGGGGCGCCCTGGACGGGGGTCTCCGCACCGCCGCTGCCGGCTGTCGAAAACACGGCCGCGGCCAGGAGACCGAAAGCGATGACGCGGCCGGAGACTGCGGCCGCCCGGCGAAATCCCTTCATTCGGACCCTCCTCCAGGCCCGGCCGGATCCGGCGCGCCTCCGACGATCCTGTTGCGCCGCGCCGGGGATCGTTTCGGTCCGATCCGAGCGGGCTTTCGAACGGTAAGTAATTATTGTATCTTCAATGGTAGTTAATGTATAGTAATTTTCAGGACAAATTTTTACGAGCACTTTCCCAAAAGGAAGGAGCCGCGATGACAGCAGCCCTCAGCCGTCGCCGTTGCCAGTTTTTCGGGCCTGGTCTGCGATCCAGGCCTCAGGATCGGACGCGCGTGCCCGTAACCCAGGCTTTCAGGGTCGCGTCCATCTCTTTTATAGCGGCAAGCTTCCTAGTGGCCGCGGCCCCGGCCGCATCCGTGCTGGAAAACCGGACCCTAGCCCTCGAGGTCTCAGGGCCTGATACCCTCCGCCTGTCGAACAAGCTCAGCGGGACATCTTACGAGATCTCCGGCGCCGCGTTCCAGCTTCTCCTCGAGGCGGCGGGCCGGAAATCCCTTGTCACCGCCGCAGATTTCGGTTTGAGGGCGGCGGACCGGCCGTCCGCGGAAGTTTTGAGGATCCGCTTCGACGGGATCGGGTCCTGGGCGGGGTTGGGAGTCGAGGTCGAGTACCGCCTCACAGAGAACGCCTGGTATGTCCGGAAACGCCTCGCCGTCTTCAATGGGCGGAAAGAACGGCTCATCGTCCATGACGCCACGGTCGACCTGTTCGAGATCAAGAACACGCCCTTTCCCGAGAAAGTCGACAACCCTGTCTTCCTCGATGGACAACTATTCTGGGGAATGGAATGGCCGATCGCAGAAGCGGCCCTGCGCGACGGCCGACTCGCCCTGACCCATTTTCCGGGGGCGGACGTCCCTCCAGGAGGATCCTGGACGAGCAAAACCTGCGGCCTCGGCGTCTCTGTGGCCGGCCGGATCGAAGAGGCTTTCGGCCGTTATATCCTGGACATCCGGGCGAACCGGGTCGATTTCTCCACCTTCTACTTCGACTGGCTCTGCCATGACAATTCCGGGCCCTTGGAGTCCGAGGTGCTAGCGAATTTCGCCGCCTTGCGCCGGCTCAAATCGCTTTATGGCCTCCAATTCGACATCTATAATTCCGACGCCGGGCTCGTCGAGTCGCAGGGGACATACTATCCGCAGTTCAAGCCAAATTTCCTGAAAAGATTCCCGGCCGGGCTGCGACCCGTCGCCGATGCCGCCGCGGCGCTCGGCATGCGGCTCGGGCTATGGATCGGGCCGGACGGCTTCGGCGAAACGCCGGAGGACATGGCCACCCGCCGCAGACAGCTTCGTTCGTGGGTCGAGGATTTCAACGTCGGCCTGTTCAAGATGGACACGGTCGTATCGGCCCTCGAACATCGGGACAAATATATCCTCGAGAAAAAATACCAGAGCCTGGAAGACGCCCTGGCCGAAGCGCGGACGATCGACCCGAAGTTCATCGCCATCAACCACCGGATCAATAATTCGCCCTATATGCTGACGATCACGGACTGCCTCCTCTGGCGCGGCCAGGAAACCTACATCGACGTCCATATCAGCAACCGGACGGCGAGCCTCTACAACCGGGACTGCTCCATCGGGCGGGAGCTGACCTCGGAATTCTATAAAACGGCGTTCCGTCTGTTCGAGGACCACGGCATCTGCTTCAACAGCTGCCTCGAGAGATGGGAGGACGATCTTGTCACCCAGGCGTTCGGCCGCGCTTCCGTCCTCTCGCCCGAAATGTACGGAACCTTCTTTTTTCTGGGCGATGAGGATTATCCGCGGCTCGCCCGGCTCATCCAACTCCATAAGCAGTCCCAACCGCTGCTCAAGAAGGCGTTCCCTCTGCCCGGCGGCGACATCGCCCACGGCGACGGCCGGTCGTCTCTCATCCTCGTGCGCAACATGTCCTGGGAGACCAAAACCAAGACGATTCCGCTGGACGGATCGATCGGACTCTCGGCCGTCCCGGGAACGCCTCTGACCGTCCGGCAGCGGCATCCTTGCGAGCTTTTGATCTCGAAAGAAGGGAGCGGCTTCACGTCCGGCGACTCCGTGTCCTTCGAAATGGACCCTTTCAGCCTTAGGATGATCCAGGTCGACACGAGTGCCCCGACGGAGCCCTATCTCGCCGGCATCCCCTACGAAATCATCCCCGGAGCCGATGACCGAAACTTCGGCCTTAAGCTTCTCGGCCTGCCGGGACAGGTTTACGACGTAGCCTTCGTCAACTTCGGGGACCGGACTCTCTGGACAGACGATGGAACCGCGGTCCGGACGGGAGAGAGCCCCTGGCGGATCCGGTTTCCCGGCCGGCTCCCGGAGGGAAAGCTCTTTTCCCGGAGGGCGGATTTCCAGGAGGACTCCACCGGACTCTCGGAGGGAGCATTCCTGGCCGAAACGGCGAAATTCGCCGTCGACGACGATGCGCTCGAAATCCGGGTAATGGAGGCGTTAAGACGGGAGCCTTCGCGCCTGTCCGAGATCGAGGCTTGCCGAAGCTATATGTGGAAAAAAGTCGTCATCGCCGAAGGGAGCGACGGCAACGCCTTCGACGGAGATCCCCTCACCCGGTGGGGCGACGGATATCCCAAGCGAAGCGCGTTTACGGGCAGCCCGGCCCCGTACCGCAGCGAGACATCGCTGTGGCGGATCGATTTGGGAGAGTCGGCCGACCTGGCGAAACTCGAGCTTCAAGTCGTCCGGAGGACGGAGGCCGCGTTCCTGGACGCCGTCGAGACATCCCCCGATTTGAAGACCTGGACCAAAGCCGAGGGTCTGAGCCTCAAGGCGGCCGACGGGATCCCGTTTTTCACCGAACTGCGGCAGCGGGGAAAGACTATCAAGATCTTCGATATCGAGGTTGGGAATAACACGCCTGTCTCGATCGAAGTTCCCCTGCCGAAAGGCTTGAGCCGCTATGTCCGGATCCGCGGCCGAAATTTCAGCGTCTCGGAAATTCTCGGATATGACGGGCGTGGCCGGGCTTTGGACCGAAGCCGGTGGCGGGCGACGAACTTCCTGGGAGAGACTCCCCTCCCCCGCCGCGTCCTGAAATCCGTCGACCTCGTGAAGGAATACTGGCCTGGTCAAGAGTATGCCGTCGCTGTTCACTCCGGACCGGCGAAGTTCGATCCCGTCGACGGCGCCTATGTCGTCGCCCTCGTGGACGGGAAACCGGCCGTCCCCCGGCATCGCGCTCCGAGCTATCCGTATCATAACTACGAATGGAACTCGGGGAATCCGAAGCTGGGAGGGATGACGTTCCGGCTCCCCGTCGAGAAAGAATGGTTGGGCAAAGAGGTGGAGTTCCGGGTTATGCTCTTCGGGGACGGCGCCGACGGCGCCGCAGCCGTGCTTCATCTCGTCACGCCGAACGGGATTTTCGCCGAGAAGACGCTCCAAGTCGGCCACACACACGGGAGATGGCGGGGTTTTGCGGCTGAAGAAGGGCACCTCTTTCCGATCCGCCCGGCCCGGCTGCATCAATCCCGCGATAATGCCGGCGATGGGTCGTTTGAAACACGCTGGCGGGAAACTCGCCCGCCTCAATTCCGCCCCGCCAAAAATCAAAACGCGGAGGTTTTTAAGGAGGACTATGAAAACGAGCTGGGTTTCATCGGGAACGTCCGAGGCGGCAACGGCCGCGATGGGCGTCCCTTACACCTCGCCGGCCGGCGGCGCCTGGGGCAAACCCGGCCCGGCCCGGGACCGTTCCAAGCCGATCTTGCCGACGGCTCGACCGTGACCTTTTCCTGGTATCGCTTTGTCGACCAACCGTCCTTCCAACAATACGCCTGGAGCGAAGCCAAGAAGGCGAAGCTGCAGGCCTTTGTCGAAAAGATCCACGCCGCTTGGCCGATCGACCGGGATTACATGGCCCCCATTCGCCGCGGGACGCTGGTCACACTGGATCCGGCTTTGCTCGTGACGCCGCCCAAGGGGCTGGAAGTCGGCTACGTGCCCATCGTCACTCGCCAGGAGGCCGGCGGCGGCGCAACCAGCGAGATGGGACCCGCGGCGAACATTGAGCGACGATAAGTGAGGAGGTCGAAATGGAGAGATTTTCGGTGTCCGTGATTCTATTGTTCGTCATCGCTTTATGGGGAGGGACGGCGCTCTCGGCGCAGGAGACATCCGTCGCCTCTTGGGACTTCGACGCTGTCCGGGAGGGCAAGGTTCGGGATGGCGCCGCCGCGATCGACGATCCCGTGACGGGGAATTTCCGTCTCGTTCCCGGCGTGAAAGGCCAGGCAATCGTCATGGACGGGTACACGACCCGCATCGTCCGTCCGGCCGCTCAGGTACCCAAGTTGGGCCGGGATTTTTCGCTCGAAGCCTGGATCGCCCTGGGCGCCTATCCGTGGAACTGGGCGCCGATCGCCGCCCAAGAGAGTACGGTCAGCTTGAATTCCAACTTAGACGCCGCTTCGTGGCCCGATGACATCACCGTCAATTCCCGCAAGGCCGGTTTTTACTTCGGCGTCGGACCTCAAGGCCATCTGGGACTTCACGTCGGCGCCGGAGGCTGGGTGGTCTGCCGATCCGAGAATCTCCTCCCCTTGCGGAAGTGGATCCATGTCGCCGCCGTCTTTCGCGGAGGCGAGGGAATTTCGCTCTACATCGACGGCCGAAAAGCGGGGGAGGCCACGGTCAAGTCGGACTTCCGTCAAGCCTCGAATGAAGACCTTCGAATCGGCATGAGCCGGCAAAAAATCGAGCCTTCGCACCCTGTCCGGGCATTCGCCACGCTGCCATGTTGGTATTCCGTGGACGGCATCGTCGATGATCTTCGGATATACGGCCAAGCCCTTTCCGCCGAGGCCGTGGCCGGGATTTTCGCATCGGCCAAGCCGGCCGCCGAGCCCGCCCTGCCGCAGCGGGTCATGCCGTCCGGCCCGAAGGGCCCCGGTGTTTTCGGCGCCTCCTACATGAAGCTCGCTTACTATCCCGAATGGGATAACCTATGGCCGGTCTCCTCCGATCCCGACATCGTCGTCCAATTCGACGACTCGCCCGTGAGGGTCGTGTTTTGGCGGGGAACGAGGTACTCGCCGGCATGGGTGATGGAAGGCGATCTCTGGATGGCCGATCAAAGCTGCGAAAATTTCAACAACAACGACGGCTGCGTCGAACATATGCTCGATCCCCGCAACCGTTATTCCCATGTCCGCATCATCGAGAACTCCCCGGCCCGGGTGGTTATCCATTGGCGATACTGCCCCACGTCGGCCAACGGCAATCACTCCCAGGTCGATCCGATCACGGGGTGGGAGGACTGGGTGGACGAGTATTATACCTTCTACCCGGACCAGGTTGGCATCCGCAAAGTCATCCTCCATACCGAAGGACGTCCTCTTGGGCCGGAGGAAGTCATCGTCCTCTGCCAGCCCGGGCAGAGACCCGAGGATGTTGTCGACCTCGCCGCCATGACCCTGGTCAACCTCAAAGGACAGAGCCGGACATACACTTGGGCAGAGAAAGCACCCGTCATCAATGATGGAGACAAATATCTTCACTTCGGAAGCGAGCCTGAGGGAACGCCGGTGATCATCCGGACGAACCTGAAATCGGAAACCAAACCCTTCCAGGTCTTCGAGATGGGCAACCGCGTCCGCATTTTTGCCCACGAGCATCGGCCGGGCGTTTCCCATTTTCCATGGTGGAACCACTGGCCCGTGGCTCAGATCCCATCGGACGGCCGGTATTGCCAGGCGCCCGACATGCCCTCTCATTTTTCCCTGGCCTGGGGCGGACCGCCTGCTCATAAGGAGGACGGCCTCTATTGGTGGGCATGGATGTATGGGGCTTCAAAACAATCGGCCGAGTCCCTCGTCCCCATAGCCCGGGCTTGGCTCAAAGCCCCCTCTTTGATGGGAGAAGGCGTGGACGGCCGCTTCGACGCGACCCAGCGATGCTATATCATCTCAAACGGCCAGCGTCCTTTAATGATGAAGCTTGAGGGGAGCGCCGAATCGCCCATTCTCAACCCTGCTTTCGTCGTCGAGAATTGGGGGCCGGGAGCCGCGGCTCTTCGCCTCAATGGCCGCGAGATTCCCGAGGGAAAGGATTTCCGCATCGGCCATGTCCGGCGAGTCAATACGTACGACCTCGTCGTCTGGATCAAGCTGGAATCAAGCGCGTCGGCGACCTTCGAATTGACACCGACCCGGGCGGAGCGCTGACGAGGGGCGGGACGGGGTCTTATTGAGACGCCGGGACTTCGCCAAAATCCTCGGGCTTGGAACGGATATGTAAAGAAATGCTTGAAACGCGGAGAATGCCTGGACCGGGGATGAAAACCTATCTGTTCGTTCCCGGGGATTTGCGGCAGAAGAGGAGAGACCTAGAATGAACCCTCAAAAAGTTTTGGCGTTACTGATCGGCATCGTCGTCCTTCTTTGTTTATCCTGCCCCGCGTTTTCGGCGGAGATCCCGGATCCGGAGTCATTCTTCGGCCACAAGCCCGGAGCCGACCGCCGGTTGATCCGCTGGGAAAAGATCTATGACTATTTCCAGGTTCTGGGCGAAAACAGCGATCGTATCAAGATCGAGAATTTAGGGAAGACGACGATGGGCCATCCCTTTATCCTGGCAGTCATTTCCTCTCCCGAGAACTTGTCCAACGTGACAAGATATAAAGACATCGCTAAGAAACTCGCTGCGGGCCGGATTGCGAAAGAAGAGGCGGAGCATTTGGCGGCAGAGGGGAAAACCATCGCCTTGATCACCTGCAGTATGCATGCGTCCGAATGCGGGCCCACCCAGATGTCTCCGGTCCTCGGGTATGCGATGGCCACCGATCAGTCTCCGTTGGTTCGCAAGATTTTGGAGAACGTGATTCTCTTGCTGATCCCCAGCTGGAATCCGGACGGCAATATCTTGACGACGGACTGGTATCGTCAAAACCTGGGAACCCCTTTTGAATCCGCTCCCATGCCCTGGCTGTACCACCATTATGTCGGCCACGACAACAACCGTGATGCCTTCATGAATACCCAGATCGAAACGCGCTACGTGAATCGGATCCTCTATCGTGATTGGTTCCCGCAGCTCTTCCTGGACATGCATCATATGGGCGCCTCCGACGCCCGGCTTTTCCTCTCTCCTTTGTACGAACCCCGTCATCCGTCCTTGGATCCCCTGGTCACGCGCCAGGAGGAGCTCACTGGAGCGCATATGCGGACATTGTTGGAAGAGAAAGGCCTGATCGGGGTCAGGCATTACGCCCTTTGGAACCACTGGCGGATGTCCGCGATCCACACCTGCGCCTTGTGGCATAATGTGACGACGATCCTCTTCGAGGCCGCTGGCGTCAGGATGGCCACGCCGATCTATCAAACGGCGAAGGACCTCAGCGCTCCCGACCGCGGGGGACTCGGCACCCAGGGCAATGCGCAAATGATGACCTACCCCAGTCCCTGGCCCGGCGGCTGGTGGCGGCTGGGGGATATCGTCAATTATGCGTATTGGTCGGCGATCGGATTTCTGGAATCCGGAGCCCTGATGAGAGAGAAATATCTTCTGAATATGTATCGGATGGCCAGGAATTCCGTGGAGAAGGGAAGGACCGAAGCGCCTTATGCCTACCTCATTCCTGAAAACCAGAACGACCCCCTAACGGCGGCAAAAATGATCGATATCCTCATCTCGGACGGGGCCGAGATCCATCGTGCCGGGCGGTCTTTCAAAGCACAAGAGAGAGAATATCCGGCCGGAACCTACGTCATCTTGATGTCCCAAGCCTATCGTCCGTTTTTATTGGATATCCTGGGGCCGCAGTTCTATCCGGACCGCAGACAATACCCGGGCGGTCCTCCTGAACGCGCTTTTGATGTCACGGGCTGGACTCTGCCTTACCAGATGGGCGTCCAGGCCGTCCCGGTGACCGTTCCGTTCGAGGCTGAGCTCAAGCCGGCGGACAAAGCAGAATTCCCCGCCGGAGAAGTCAAAGGAGAAGGGAATTGCTTCATTTTGGATCATTCCGTCCTGGACAGTTTCAAGGCCGTCAACCGGCTTCTAGCGGAGGGATACACTGTTCGTTGGGCGACCCAGTCGTTTTCGGCCCACGGGAAGAACTTTCCGGCGGGCGCCATCTTGGTTTCAGGATCGGGCATCGCCGGGAAGGTTCGATCGTTGGCCGATGAATTCTCCCTTCAGATCGAGGCCGGGAGCTCTCCCGGGGATTCGATGGAGCTCAAGCCTCTCAAGCTCGGCCTTTATCAGCCCTGGACGGCGGACATGGATGAGGGCTGGACCCGCTGGATCTTCGACACCTGGGAATTTCCCTATACCGTAATTCACAATGAGGACATCCGGAACGGCCGTTTGAGGAAATCCTATGACGTCATTGCCCTGACCAGCATTCCGCTTCGTCGGATCATGGAGGGGCATAAAGAAGGAACGGTCCCTCCCCCTTATGCGGGCGGGATCGGCAACCAGGGACTAGCCGCTCTTCTGGATTTTGTCAAGGACGGAGGGACCCTCATCACTTTAAATGCTTCGGCCGAATTGGCCCTGACGAATTTCCAAGTCCCCCTGAAAAACGGGATCGGCGATCTGAGCCCCATGGAATTCTACTGCCCCAGCACGCTCTTGAGGGTGGACGTGGACAACACCCATCCGATCGCCTTCGGGATGGAGGATAAGGCGGCCGTCATGTTCAATGATAGTCCGGTCTTCACGATCGTTTCGGATGGAGGAATATCCGCGGCTCCAGAGTCCTCTGCCCCCCATCTCAAGGTGGTGGCCCGCTATCCCGGAAGCAACCCGTTTATGAGCGGTTTTCTGCTTGGAGAAAAGGTCCTCTACGATAAGCCGGCTCTCGTCGACGTCAGCTTCGGCAAAGGGAAGATCATTATTTTCGGGTTCCGCCCTCAGAACCGAGCCCAGACCCAAGGAACCTTCAAACTCTTTTTCAATTCCCTTTACTACGGCCCTGCCGTGACATCCTCAAAGGAGCCGGATCATGCGCTTTTTCGGCGTCCGTCCTGAATTTCGTTTTCAACGCGCCGCGCCGATGGTGAGCGAGTCGTTCGCGGCTCCTCACAACGACCAGCCTTCCCGGTAATCCCGGCGGAGGTGTCGGTCCGCTTCAGGAACGTTCGGAAAGCGCATGTTCTCCGCGTCCCAGATGAGCTTTTCTCCGCTCCGGACCGCGGCGCACCCCAGTAAAACGATTTCGGTCAGGGGGCCGGCGTAATCGAAGTTCGAGCCTGCCGGGGGACCGCCTTTGCAGGCCGCGATCCATTCCTCGTAATGTCCGATCGACCGGGGAAGCGTCTTCGGAGGACGCTCGTAGGCAGCCATCCTCTCCTCGGGAATGATGCGCAATCCGTTGGCTCCATGGGAGCCGGTCAAGATCTTGCCCCTGTCGCCGATGTAAAGAGCTCCGCCGTACGTGTCGCCCATTTTCGCTCCGGGCGGCAGCTCCTCGGGCCGCGGCGGCATCAATCCCCCGTCGTACCAAGTCAGGGTCAGGGGCGGGAAGCCTTCCCGCTTCGGGAACTTGTACGTCACGATCGACGCTTGCGGATACGTTTCCTTGTTCTTGGGCTTGTCCCAGTTCATCGTGCCCGGGACAAAGATGGAATAGCTCGCCTCGACGCTGGTCGGCGCGCCGAGCTTCAACGACCAGACGATGTGATCGAAGATATGGCAGCCCATGTCGCCCAGTCCGCCCGTCCCGAAATCCAGCCAGCCCCGCCACCGTGCGGGGAGGTAGGCGGAATGGTAAGGCCGATAGGGCGCCGGGCCGAGCCAGACGTCCCAATCCAACGTTTTCGGAACGAGAGGCGTATCCGCGGGGCGGTCCATCCCCTGCGGCCAGACGGGATGAGGCGTCCAGGCCTGGACTTCTGTCACCGGGCCGATCGCCCCGTCCCAGATCCACTCGCACAGGAGCCGAATGCTCTCCATGGCGTGGCCTTGGTTACCCATCTGGGTCGCCACTTTGGCCTCCCGGGCGGCTTTCATCAGCACCCGCGTCTCGTAGACATTATGGGTGAGGGGTTTCTCGACAAAGACATGCTTGCCCAGCTGAATGGCCGCCATCGCGGCGACGGCATGGAAGTGGTCCGGCGTCCCCACGGTCACCGCGTCGATGTCTTTCTGTTTTTCGAGCATGATCCGGAAATCCTTATAGTGGGGAACCTTCGGATACTTGGCGAACATCTTGGCGGCCTTGGTCCAATCCGCGTCGCAAAGGGCGACGATGTTCTCCTTCTCCATCCGGGCCAGGTCTCCGCCGCCTTGCCCGCCGCAGCCGATCCCGGCGATGTTAAGCTTATCGCTCGGGGCGACGTGTCCCCGGCCCCCCAGGACATGGCGCGGGACGATCATCGCCCCTGTCGCCGCGGCGGCGGAACCCAAGAAACTTCTCCGGCTCATCTTCGTCATTTGATCCTCCTTCCCGACTAGGAGACATTCGACCGGCTGAACTGCGCGCAGGAGTGTTATGCCCAGAACGGAATGCCGATTGATTTCTTGCCTTTATTAATTAATCAAAATAATATTATATATCAACAAGGGCAGAGCGGGGAGCACTTTTTGCGCCCCTTGGAAGGCTGATCCCCGAGGGGGGTTGGATCAGGCGGCAAAGTCCCTGAGCGGTCAGGGGGTGCCTTCATTGACATCGTTCCCCGGCCGAATATAAGATGATTTTCATGGATCGACGGCGTTTTCTGAAATCCCTCGGGCTGAGCGCGCCCGTCCTGAACTTCGCCTGTAAAGGATCGAACCGCGCAGCAACCGCGCCGTTCGAAAAGCCGCCTCATATCGTCCTCATCATGGCCGATGATATGGGGCTCGGAGATCCCGGCTGCTACAACCCGGAGTCTCTCATTCCGACGCCCCATATCGACAGGATCGCCGCCGAGGGCGCGAGGTTCAGCGATGCGCACGCGCCCGCGTCGCTGTGTTCGCCCACCCGGTACAGTCTTCTCACCGGACGGTACTCCTGGCGGACGCGGCTTCAGAAGGGCGTGTTGATGCCGTACGAGCGTCCCCTGATCGAGCCGTCGCGGCCGACCCTCGCCTCGCTCCTCCGGAGTCAAAGTTACGGCACGGTGTACATCGGCAAATGGCACCTCGGCCTGGAATGGACGACGAAGGACGGCAGCAAAGCCGAAGAGTTCTATAAGCGGGACAAACCCTTCGAAACGGCCGAGACGCTTCAGTGGCGGGTCGATTTCAGCCTGCCGGTCGGCGGCGGGCCGACCCGCCTCGGGTTCGATTATTTCTTCGGGAACGCAGGATGTCCGAGCAACGATCCGCCGTACGTTTTCATGGAGCAAGACCGGACCGTTTCGGTGCCGACGAAGATGAGCAAGGAGGAATGGCGGGGGTTGCCGGGATTCCTTCCGGGGCCGATGGCCGACGGCTGGTCGGAAGAGGACATCGACGTCGTGCTCGCCGGAAAAGCGAAGGAAGCCATCGACGGCCATCTCCGTAAACGGCCGAATGATCCCCTTTTCCTCTGCCTCTCGCCCAATTCCCCGCACATCCCCTGGCTTGTTCCCGAATTCATGAAGGGCAAGAGCCGGGAAGGCCCGCGAGGCGATCTCGTGGCCCTGTTCGACTGGGCGGTCGGAGAAATTGACGCCCATCTCAAAACGCGCCGGATCGCCGACAAGACACTTTTCATCGTGACCAGCGACAACGGAGGCCAGAAAGGCGCCAACGGGCACAAATCCGCAATGGATTTCCGCGGATTCAAGAGCGACATCTGGGAAGGGGGCCATCGGGTGCCGTTCATCGTCCGCTGGCCCGGGAAGATCAAGGCGGGAACGGTCTCCGGCGACCTCGTCAGCCTGGGCGATCTGTTCGCGACGTTCGCCGATCTCGTCGGCGCGCCTCTGCCGGACGATGCCGCCGAAGACAGTTGGAGCATTCTCCCGGCCTTCCTTGGAACGGCCCAGGGGCGTTCGCTTCACGAGGCCCTGGTCTTTCAAGCCGGGAACGGCGATCTGGCGATCCGCCAAGGACGCTGGAAATTCGTCGACGTCATGACGAAGGCGGGGCGAGGCAGGCTTTATGATTTGGAAGCCGATCCGGCAGAGCGGCGGGATCTCGCGGCTGAAAATTCGACGACCGCGGCGGCCCTTGCCGCGCTGCTTGATAAATACCGCCGCCAGGGCTTCAGCCGGCCGATGCAAGGGGGATTCTCCCGCCCCGGTTGAATCGACTGCATCCCTATGTCACCGGCGGCGCGGGCTTCCCGACCGGCGTAAAGGCATCTCGGCACCCTTCTCAAAGCCGCAATTTCATCCGCGCGCCCGGGCACAGACATCCGCTCATGGCTGAAGAGACAATCTCGGCGAGCGTCCTCGAAGGCTGAGCCCCGAACAGGACGCCTTTTTCAACGTCGGCGGTCGAGCTCTGGATCCAAAAGCGCTTTGTCTTCTCGGGTGGTTTTGTCTACTTCGACGACAAGACCGAAGACGATCTTGTCGTCATCCGCAAGTGCCGGCTGATTGGTCTCTAGGTTGAATCCCATTTGCAGGGCGTCCGCATCATCAACCTCGACGACAAGGACCGGGTTCGCTCCATCGCTTCGTCCCCACAGCGGTGAGCCCCAGCCATGAGGCGCACCCGACGGTCCGGAGCCTGCTGGGTTGGCTGATCAGGCAGGGCCAGACGGCCCGCATCCATTACCGGCCCGTTTGGCGGCTCCTGTCCCTCGTGGAAACGACGCTGTGTCTCGGCACCCTGGGAGCGGCAGCCTGGGGTGGTTTCGAGCTGGCGACGAGCGGCTTCTCCTGGCAAGCGGTCGCCGCCCTGACTTCGGTGTCCCTGATCGCGCTCGGCGGCCTTTTAGTGAAAGCGCCCTATTTGGATCGCCAGGACATGCCGCTCCGGCTCTGGCCGCTTCTTGCGTTCTATGGCCACGCCATCGTGGCCCTTGCCTTCGGACTGGCCGTCAAGCCGAAGATGCGCTGAGGGAACAAGATCCTGGAGTTCAATAAGGACGGCACGATCCGGGCGGTCCGGCGCGCTCAAAGATAGGGAACGGATATAGGATTCCTGCCACGACCTTGGCACGTTTCTTGGTTATCTCATGGCGTTGGTATTTGCGACGTAAGGAGGATGAAGATGGGAACCACGATCCCCAAAACCATGAAAGCAGCCGTCATCGACAAGTTCGGCGGCCCGGGCGTCCTTCATGTGGCCAGAATCCCGGTGCCCGAGCCCGGTGAGCGGGAGATCCTGATCCGTGTCCGGGCCGCCGGCGTCGGCTCCTGGGACCCCTGGGTTCGCGAGGGTGGGATGGGCGGGACACGGTTCCCGCAAGTCATCGGGTCCGACGGCTCCGGGACCGTCGTCGCGGCCGGCTCCAAGGTGCGCCGGTTCAAGGCGGGGGACCGGGTCTATGCCTATACGTTCGACAATCCCAAAGGCGGCTTCTATGCCGAGTATGCGGCGGTCCCGGAAGACGCTGCGGCCATCGTCCCGGCCGGCATCAGCTTGGACGAAGCGGGCGGGCTGGCGGCCTGCGGTCTGACGGCCGTCGCGGGCATCGACCTTCTGGATAGCCCGAAAAGCGCGCCCGTGGTGGTCCTCGGGGCCAGCGGCGGCGTCGGCCACATCATGCTTCAGCTCGCCAAGCGGGAAGGCGCGCGGGTCCTGGCCGTGGCTTCCGGCCGGGACGGGGTCGCGCTCGCCGAAGGGCTGGGGGCCGACCTGGCGGTCAACGGAAAGGCCGCGGACGTCGCCAAGGCGGTCCGGGGCTTCGCGCCCGAAGGCCCCGCGGCGGCCCTGGTCTTCGCCAACGGGGACAAGCTCGCGGCGGCCCTGAAGCTCGTCCGCAAGGGCGGGATGATCGCCTATCCCGAAGGCGTCGAGCCGGAACCGAAAGGCCCGGCGGGCGTGAAGGTCAGATCGTTCAACGGTCAGTCGGCCCCCGAAAGCTTCGACCGGCTGAACGGGCTCATCTCTCGCGGGACGTTCCGCATCGAGATCTACAGGACTTACGGGCTCGACGACCTGCCGCAGGCCCACCGGGACGTCCTGAAGCACCATCTCGGCAAGCTCATCGTCAAGCCGCGCGCCTGAGCCGCAATGATCTCCATGGAGGTGACCGATCATGAGAAAGATCATCGTCCTGTCCTTCATATCCCTTGACGGCGTCATGCAGGCTCCCGGGGGGCCCGACGAGGACCGCTCCGGCGGCTTCGCGTACGGCGGGTGGACCGTGCCGTACTTCGACGATGTTCTCGGCCAGGTCATGGCCGAACAGATGGGCCGGCCGTTCGACCTGCTGCTCGGCCGGAAGACCTACGAGATCTTCGCGGCTTATTGGCCGCACCACGAAGCCGAGTGGCCGGGGATCGACAAGGCGACGAAGTACGTGGCGACCCGAACCCTCGAGAAGACGGATTGGGATCCCACGGTGCTCATCAAGGGGGATGTCGCGGGAGAGATCCGGAAGCTCAAGGAGCAGGACCGGCCCGATCTCCAGGTCCACGGCAGCGGCGACCTCATCCAGACGCTCCTGAAACACGATCTGGCGGACGAGCTCTGGCTGAAGACGTTCCCGGTCACTCTCGGCCCGGGCAAACGCCTGTTCGCCGCGGGGGCCGTTCCGGCCGGCTTCAAGCTGCTGGACAGCCGGATCTCACCGGCCGGGGTCGTCATTGCCGATTACGGTCGTGCGGGGGGCGTCAAAACAGGGTCCTTCGCCTAGGCGATCACCTCGACTGCATGCCGGCCACGGAGGCCTCGATCAACCGGTAGGCGGCCCGGAGCGACAACCCGTCCTTGTCCCGCGCGCCGAATGGGATGGAGGCCAGTCCGAGCGCCGCGGCCTTGGGATGGGCGAAGATCCTGCGGATGGCCTCGCCCAGCTCGGCGCTTGTCGGCCCTTCCGGCGCCGTCAGGGGGTGGCCGGCGACCTCGGCCGGGTCGAGAACGTCCATGTCCACGTGGACGTAGATCACGTCGGTCAGGCGGCCGAGCCTGCGGACCTGCTCGTCGATCACGCTCGCGCCCGCCCGGATGTCTTCGACGCTCAAGTATTGGCATTCCGACCGGTCGAGAAGCTCGCGCTCGAGAGGATCGACGTCCCGAAGCCCGCCGAAGACGACGTACTTCGTCGGCAAGGCTGGATCGAGGCCGGTCTTGAGCCGCAGGCGGGTCAGGCACATCCCGGCGGCGACGGCGACGTCCATGCCCCCCAGCATGCCGCTCAGCGTCGTCTCCGGCGTGTTGAAATCGGCGTGGGCGTCGAAATAGATGAGCCCGACGCGCAACGGCTTGAGGCCGGCCAGCCCTTCCCTCCGCTCTCCCTTTTCGGATGAGCCGGAGGAGACTTGAGCCGGGCCGAGATGCTGGAGCCCGGCCAGCATCCCGAGAAGGTCGGTGCAGTTCGTGAGCAGGCCCAGGACGAGCCCCGCCCCCTGACGGTTCTTGGCCACGAGCGCGCCGATCCTCCGGCTCTCCAGGGCGTCCCGATTCCACTCGCCGTACTCGGCCCGCTCCTCTTTCGTGAGGGCGATCGTCTCCGGGCCCAGGACTTCGCAGTCGAGTTTGCCGAGAAGAGAGAGAAGGCCCTCCTCGGCCATGTACTTGGGGCCATCCGAATCATTCCTGACGACGGCCACCTTGAGCTTCGGCCGGGCCTGAGTGCGGGCCGAGGCCGCCAGAAGGGGACCGGCGCAGGCCAAGACGAGCGCCAGCAGACCGCAGGAGGTCATGAGATTGTTCATGGCAGGATCCTTATGAAATGACGTCGACGGCGAGGGGGAACTTCGAGAGATGCTCGCATCCCTCCGCGTGAATGACGATGGGATTCTCGTAGCGGAATCCGATGCCCTCTTCCGGACACGCGTATTGCATGGCGCAGATGAGGAGCTCGTTCTCGCGGTAGAGGTGGTCGGGGTTCGTCCAGTAGGGGAAGGGCCCGTCGTTCATCCCGATCCGCCACTCATCCCCCGCGAGACCGATGCCGTGCTCGAACCCCGGGACCATGTAATCGGCGAAACCGCGGCTCTCGGCGAAGCCGATCATCTTCTCGGCCAGCTCGGATGGACTCGTCCCCGCCCGGTACGTTTCAAGGGTCAGGGCCACGATATCGGTGAAGTTGCGGGCGTGCCAGAGCTGGCGGTCCGTGGCCGGGCCGATGAGATAGTTGTGGGAGTGGTCCCCCAGGCCGAGCATGAACATGGCATGGATGTCGACCATGAGCGGTTCGCCGCTCCGGAGCTCGCGCCGGGTGGCCGGAGTGCAGGCGCCGCCGGTGAGCCCCGTCCGGTATCCCGAGGCGATCTCATTGCCCCCGGTGAACGACCACTCCCATTCGCTCCCCGCCCGGCGCATGGCCAGCGCCGCCAAGCCGGCGATCTCTGTTTCGGTCAGGCCCTTCCAGCCGCCGCCGCGCAGGGCCTCGAAAACGGCCCGGTGCCCGACGTCGACGATCCGCGAGGCCTCGCGGAAGCGGGCGATCGTCCCGGCGTCCTTGATGAGCGACAGCCGATCGACAAGATCGTGAGCGTTGACGAGCTCAGAGCCGGGAAGGGCGTCGCGGAAACGCTCGAACTCGTAATGGGTCAGATTGCCTTCGGGCAGGTAGTTGGACATCCCGCTCTCGATGCCGACCCGCCCCTTCCGGCCCTTGAGCAGGTCCTTGAGGAAATCGGCGATGAGCTCGATCTGGTCCTGGCCGCCCATCGGGGCGAACCCGAAAACGCGGTCCTCGGTGAGCCAGGTCTCGTCGGCGACGCGGGCGGCGTCGATGACGAAGGTGAAGGCCGCCGGAAGGCCCTCGGCAGGAATGACGACGAAGCTCCGCCAGGGACAGAACGCGCCGAGCGTCCACGACATCGTCCGGAGGCGGGACCCGAGGTAAGCGTCGATGCCGGCCTTGGCCATCTCCGCCTGCAAGGCGCGGACGCGGCCGGGAAAATCGATGAAGTAGGGGCTGGCGGGTTCGAGGGGCTTCATGCCGTTCTCCTCAGTAGACCGCGGGGATCCCGGCCAGGACCTTGTTCATCCGGTCGGCGATCGCGGCCAGCTTGAGGGCCTTGATCATATTGCCCTTGAGCTTGAGCTTCCCGGTCATGAGGGCCTTC
>Ga0209706_10000328_pt1 | contig 27030 bp, 42 predicted proteins | sample PPLLaktember2015_6_FD_187263 | JGI IMG/M metagenome (GOLD analysis project Ga0209706, IMG submission 187263) | Freshwater sediment microbial communities from Prairie Pothole Lake near Jamestown, North Dakota, USA - PPLs Lake P8 Core (1) Depth... | ecosystem: Environmental > Aquatic > Freshwater...
TTTTTAATTTGTTAATAACACACCCACCACCTCGTTTTTGGGAAGCGTGGGATAAATTGGAAGCCAAATAATGGTTTGCGACTTTAAAATAGCAACACAAATGAGTTAAGAGAGAGATGAAAGGCAACCTACTTTTGGGTTTGGGAAGGAGTAGAAGATGAACTCTTTAAAAAGTATCAATGAAATATTAAAGGCCCATAAGGAGGATCTGTATAGAAAGTATTCAGTAGTGGAAATCGGAGTTTTTGGATCTATTGTTCGAGGCGAGCAAAAGAAACGTAGCGATATAGACATCCTTGTGGATTTTGAGAAAGTCCCAGACCTGCTCAAATTCATCAATCTGGAAAGATATCTTTCAAGGCTTTTGAAGAAGAAGGTTGACCTTGTAAGCAAAAAAGCCATTCGACCAGAATTAAAGAATTCAATTTTAGGCGAGGTGGTATATATATGAAGCGAGATCATAAGCTTTTCGTGAAAGACATATTAGATTGCATGGAAAAAATCGACGAATTCATAGCGGGTATGGATTTTGAGAAATTTATGGAAGATGATAAAACGAAAAGTGCGGTAGTAAGAAAGCTCGAGATAATAGGCGAAGCCACTAAGAATATTCCAAAACAGATTAGACAAAAGTATAGAGAATTACCCTGGACTGACATGGCAGGAATGAGAGATAAGATTGCCCACTTCTATTTTGGCATCGACTATTCGATCGTTTGGGAAGTTATCAAAAAAAGACTGCCTGATATAAAACCAGTGATCCAAAAGATGCTTAAGGAGATGGAGGGATAGAAATGGAGGGTGAATTATGTCCTGTTCTATCAAAAAAGAGCTGATCGAAAAAACAATTACATTTCATGGGCATTCCTGCCCGGGTCTGGCCATAGGCATCCGTGCGGCTGAACTCGCCCTTCAGAAGCTGGGCGATCCTGACCCGGACAACCTCGTGGCTATCGTTGAAACGGACATGTGTGGAGTGGATGCGATCCAGTTCCTCACCGGGTGTACGTTTGGCAAGGGCAATCTTATCCATAAAGATTTCGGTAAAATGGCCTTCAGCTTTTACGACCGCAGCAAGAATATAGGCTTTCGGGCCGTTTTACGCAAAGATATTTCTGGAAAAATTGGTTCGGAACTTCGTAGTTTAAATAAGAAAGTGGCGAATGGTTCTGCTAATGAAGGGGCCCGGGTCCGATACGAAGAATTGAGACGGTTACTCAAAGAAAGATATATGAACGCTGAATTGGAGGAAATGTTCATCATTATGGAACCTGGCTTCCCGATTCCAAAGCCCGCACGTATTTTACAGAGCCTGCAATGTGAAGCATGCGGAGAGATGACCATGGAGTCCCGTACAAGGCAGCTTGAAGGAAGGACCCTGTGCCTGTCCTGTTTTGAAAAGGAGGAACAAAAAATATAAGCCTATGGATCACACCTTCTTGTTATAAGGTACTGTTTCAGATAAAATGATTTTATGGTATGATTTTTTTGTGGAAAAGAGAGAACCTGAGAAATTCTTTAACATTATCTTTAATAGCGTTGCCGATGGTGTTTTTACAACGGATGGCGAAGGTAGAATAACCTTTTTTAATAAGGCGGCTGAAGAGATCACCGGTTTTTTGAGCGAAGAGGCGATTGGCCGGTACTGCTACGAAATATTCAGGGCAGATATTTGTCAGTCTCGCTGCGCTCTGAAAGAAGTCCTCAAAACAGAAAAGGATATTATCGATCTCCCTGTCACAATTCTAAGTAAAGATGGGAAAAGGATTCCTATCAGCATCAGCGCTGCGGTCTTGAGGGATGAGAAGGGAGAGGTAATCGGAGGAGTTGAGACATTCAGGGATCTCTCAGCGATTGAGGAGCTCAAGAAGGAGCTCTCCCAAAAATACACGTTCGGCGACATTGTCAGCAAGAACCACTTCATTCATGATATATTCAATATCCTTCCTAATGTAGCAGGGAGTGACAGTACCGTTCTGATCCAAGGAGCCAGTGGAACGGGTAAAGAGCTCTTTGCAAAAGCCATTCATAATCTGAGCCTGAGAAAGAATAAGCCATTTATCAAAGTGAATTGTGGCGCTCTCCCGGACACATTACTCGAATCGGAGTTGTTTGGGTATGAAAAGGGAGCTTTCACGGACGCAAGGAAGGACAAACTGGGGAGGTTTGCTCTTGCGAACGGGGGGGCAATCTTTCTCGATGAGGTAGGCGATATGTCACCTTCGCTTCAGGTGAAACTTCTCCGCGTACTCCAGGAGAAAGAATATGAACCTTTAGGCTCGACCAGTCCAAAAAAGACCGATGTTCGAATTATTGCGGCTGCGAATAAAGACCTTTGGAAATTGGTCAACGAGGGAAAATTTAGAGACGATCTCTACTACCGGCTTAACGTGGTGAAGATTGATTTGCCTTCTCTCTCCCAGAGAAGAGAGGATATTCCTTTGCTAATCGATGCTTTTATTCGGAAGTTCAACGTGAAAATGGGAAAGAAAATCTCGGGTGTATCCGACAAGGTTCTACGTTTACTTTTGCAATATGACTATCCGGGAAATGTAAGAGAGCTCGAAAACATCATTGAACATGCATTTGTTCTCTGTGGAGAAGACCGAATTGACTTAGACTGTCTTCCCAAGGAAATTACAAGAGGCCAAATGGAGATAGCTTCATCTTTACCGATCAAAGAGGAAAGTCCGTTTGAGCAAGCAGAAGCAGAGGTCATAGAAAAGACACTGAAAAAATTCGGTGGGGACCGGATCAAGACCGCTAAAGAGTTGGGAATCGGCCGCACAACCCTCTGGAGGAAGATTAGAAAATATGGACTTGCATGAAAGGAGTTAGTTTCATTTCAGAAACTGTTCCATTTATTTTGTTTTATATTTGAAACATAACAACGCCTACCACAGAAACATTCCAAAAACATATCTGCTGTAACTTCTTGATATCTTAAGTTTTTCTACTCATATGGTGTTTGGCACTTTTTTTGCTCAATATGTTTTATGAACATGAAAGTTGCCTTACCTCTATTTAAAGATCGTATTTCACCAAGGTTTGACGTCTGCCCAGAGATATGGGTCGTCGAATTGAACGATGGAAAAATGACCAACCAGGAGAAGTGGCCAATGGAAAGCTTCAATCTCCAACAAAGGCTGGATCAATTGACTTCCAAGGGTGTGGATAAGATCATATGCGGTGGAATTGACAATTTCTGTATGGACCATCTTGGAAACATGGGAATTGATGTGATTCAGAATGTGGCAGGTGAAGCTGGGGAAGTTTTGAATCTCTTTATAAGAGGAGTGCTTCGACCCGGTTTTTACTGTGATGGAAATAGAGGAAGAGGCTTTTGTGGCTGGAAAAGAGGTCCTGGTGGAAGGAGGCGCCTGAATGACCAAAGAAAAATGTGAGAAAGATGTGACATGAGATACCTGTAATCAGTCCGGTTCTTGCAGTCAGCAGGAGAAAGAAGCTCATACTCAGGAGAGATTGAAGTCAAAACTTTCCCATATCAAACATCGAGTCATGGTGATGAGCGGAAAAGGCGGTAGTAAAAAGGTAGGGGTAAGAAATATGAAAAAAGGAGGGGGGAAATTATCTTCTATTGAAAGGAGGGATTGTTATGCCAGGATTTGATGGAACCGGACCAATGGGTCAGGGTCCGATGACCGGTGGAGGGAGAGGTTTCTGTGCTATGCCATATGGGTATGGAATGCAGGCACCTTATTATCCAACCTCCGGTGGTTATCCATTTTATGGAAGGCCCTTCTCCGGGCCCGTCTTCGGGGCAGGCCGCGGGGGCATTCCATGGGGTGGTGGCCGTGGCAGGGTCTTTGGTGGCGGGAGAGGGTTTCGTCGTTGGTAGTGGTAAATCATGGGGGAACCGCGACGGAAAGTGGGGGTCAATCTCTACCACAGGTTGACTCCCGATCAATCCCCAGATCTATACTGCGGAGAAAATAAAGGATCATAGTCAGCCGAATGTCAGAGGTGGAAAAAGAATAATTCCAGACCAGGAGGATGTTATGAAGATCATTGTTACAGCATCAGGACCAGATTTGGATTCGCCTGTCGATCCCAGATTTGGCCGGTGTCAGTATTTTATTTTTGTCGACTCCGATTCCTTACAATTTGAGGCCACTGAGAATGAGAATGTGATGGCGTCAGGCGGTGCCGGAATTCAATCTGCCCAGTTTGTCGCGCAAAAGGGTGCCGAAGCAGTTATCACTGGAAATCTGGGTCCCAATGCTTCTGCTGCTTTCAGTGCCTCAGGCATGAGGGTCTTTTTGGGCGCCACCGGAACTGTTCGGGAAGCCATTCAGATGTTTAAAAATGGACAACTTCAAGAAGCCTTTGGCCCTTCTGTACAGGCCCATTCCGGGATAGGACAACAGCCGGGAATTGGTTCTTCCACTGGTTTTAGCCCGGGAATGGGAAGAGGAATGGGAATGGGTATGGGTATGGGCATGGGACGGGGAATGGGAATGGGTCGAGGCATGGGTATAGGGAGAGGAATGGGGCGAGGGATGGGAATGATGGGTCTAACTCCAAGTCCTCCTCCTGCGATGAGCAAAGAACAAGAGATTCAAATGTTGAGGGAGCAAACCCAGGTTCTGGAGGACCAATTGAGAATGATCGGGCAGAGGATCGAGGAACTAAGTAAAAAAGGGAACTGAAGTTTGATCAAAGGGGGCGATAATTATGCCAAGAGGTGATGGGACAGGCCCTCCTTGGGGTGGCGGACGGGGTTCTGGAAGAGGCGTAAGAAGGTGCCTTGGATTGCGGAGCTCTATCAGCTCTAAAATAGGTGGAAGTCGAGTTGAAAGATACGTTGGGTTTATTGAAATGCTGGTCCCATTGGCTTCCACTTTAGTGACGCTGTTTAAGAAGCCCAAAGTCCCCAAGAGTAATATTAGTGCATTAACTCGTGCTGATGTCGAAGGAGATGATTCTAAAAATTTGGAAAAGAGGTGATGAATATACCGAGAGGTGACGGAATGGGCGGATCACGAAGAGGAACGGGAGGTGGTTCGAGAGCGGGTGCAGGTCCGGGAGGAGAATGCAAGTGCCCAAAGTGGGGAGCAATTGCTCTTCATGAAGCAGGAGCGCCATGCTACTTTGTGAAATGCCCCAAATGTGGTTCACCAACGGTAAAAAAAACGGATTCACTTTTGGATGAAAGGAGACTTCAATGGGTGAGATAGATAAGAAAAGCGTTGATAAAGCAACGCAAATAATGATCGAAAAAGCAGCGATAGATGGATGTGAGACGATTTTTGACCGAGCAGAGGCCATGAAACCTTGCCCTATTGGAGCAGAGGGGAGTTGTTGTAAAAACTGTGGGATGGGGCCCTGTCGGGTTCCCGCTCCCAAAAAGAAAGAGGGGGGTGCGGAGAAAACAAAACGGAGAGGCCTCTGTGGAGCCACTGCAGAAACCATTGCCGCCCGTAATTTTGCAAGGATGGTGGCTGCAGGAGCGGCTGCTCATTCCGACCATGCCCGTGGTGTAGCAGAACTCTTTCTGGCCACTGCTAAAGGCGAAGTCCCTGATTACCAGATAAAAGACGAACAAAAACTTTATCAACTTGCCATGGATTTTGGAGTGGAAATCGGAGATCGATCTGTCCAGGACGTCGCAATCGGTGTGGGTGAGAAGGCTTTGGCAGAATTTGGGCGTCAGGAAGGAGAGATTCTATTTCTTAAACGGGCTCCTCTGAAACGGCAACAACTTTGGCGAGAAACAGGGACTGCTCCGAGGGGCATCGACCGAGAGATCGTTGAGATCATGCATCGAACGCATATCGGTGTGGATCAGGACTACCAAAATATTCTCAAAGCCTCTGCACGTTGCGCTTTAGCAGATGGCTGGGGCGGTTCGATGATCTCAACAGAACTCCAGGATGCCATGTTCGGGAACCCCGTTCCTATAGCCGGTCAGATTAACTTAGGAGTTCTAAAAGAGGATCATGTCAATGTCATCACCCACGGCCATGAGCCGCTTCTTCCAGAAATGCTTGTAGTGGCTTCTCAGGATCCTGAAATCCTGAACCTTGCTAAATCCAAAGGTGCAAAGGGAATCAACCTTGCCGGCATGTGCTGTTCTGCCAATGAAATTCTAATGCGCCATGGAATTCCCTGCGCGGGAAATTTCCTGCAGCAGGAACTCGCCATGATCACAGGCGCAGTTGAGGCGATGGTTGTCGATGTCCAGTGCGAGATGCAATCTCTTTCCGATGTGGCTAAATGTTACCACACGAAACTCATCACCACGGACCGCAGAGCAAAGATTGAGGGAGCTATGCATATACAGTTCGATGAGCATGAGGCCCTCGGTATTGCCAAACGAGTTCTCAGGGAAGCCATCGAAAATTTCCCCAATCGAAAATCCCCAATCCTTATCCCTTCGGAAAGTATGGATACGGTTGTGGGTTTCAGTCACGAAACGATCAACTACCTCATGGGAGGTATTTATAGGGCATCTTACAAACCCCTAAACGATAATATCATTAACGGCCGGATTCGCGGCATTGCCGGCGTGGTAGGCTGTAATAACGCCCGTGTCACTCACGATGATCCCCATTTGAAGATGATCCTGGAGTTGATTAGCAATGATGTCATCGTTCTGACAACGGGGTGCAGTGCCATGGCTGCAGGGAAATATGGACTTCTCACCCCGGAAGCTGCCCATAAATATGCAGGCAAGGGATTGGCCTCCGTATGTGAGACGGTAGGACTCCCGCCTGTTCTACATATGGGTTCCTGTGTGGATAACAGTCGGATTTTGATGGCAGCCACCGCTGTGGTTAAGGACGGAGGGCTGGGGGATGACATCAGCGATCTGCCGGCTGCTGGTGCGGGACCTGAGTGGATGAGCGAAAAGGCCATCTCCATCGGCCAATATTTTGTCGCCTCAGGTGTGTTTACCGTGTTTGGCGTGACTTGGCCAACCTTAGGCAGTGAAGAAGTCACTAAAATGCTGTTTGAGGGATTTGAAGATATCTTTAAAGGAAAGTGGGCCTTTCAGCCTGATCCAATTAAAGCTGCCAGGATGATGATCGAACATATTGATAAAAAACGTAAAGCGTTGGGAATTGATAAGGCAAGGGAACGAATCCTCTTCGATATGGCCAAACGCCGGGAACTGGAGGCCGCATAATCAGACAAGCCCGTAACCCGTGATCTATGACTGGTAATCAAGAGCGAGACATAGCGGAACGGATTTAAAAATGAGGGAATTCATGAATGAAATGTTAAAGGGTCAAAAAGGAAAGGGAGAAATCAACCTCCACAGAAATTGTTTTGCATGTGGTTCAAATAATGGAACGGGTTTTGGGCTCAAGTTTTATGAGCAAGAAGATGGAACTGTTTTTGGGAACTTTTTCGCAGACCCAAAGTTTGAAGGCTATTCGGGCATCATTCATGGAGGAGTCGTAGCCACCCTGTTGGATTCTGCGATGACCCACTGTCTCTTAATGAAAGATATTCCTGCTCTCACGGGAAGATTGTCGATTAAATATTCTGCCCCCATTCGAACAGGAACAGTGGTGAGATTAGAAGCCAGGATTGTGGGGGAATCCCGTAAGATTTTTACTTTAGAAGGAAAAGCCTTCGTACTGGGAAAGAAGGTGGCAAGCGCCATGGCGAGGTACATGAGGCCTGTCTTTTCCGTGTAAACTGGAATCCAGAAACAGAATTTCAAAAAGAGAATTAAGAAATGATGCCATCCTCAGCGAAACACTCCTCATTAGAATACAGGATGATTGGAGGTATCGTAAAGAAATATCCTGAAATGGCTGGCATCATGGAAAGATATTTCGGTCAGAATTGTCTAAAAAAACCAGGGTTTAAAATCCAAACACTCGAAATGGCATGTCTTCTTTTTGGTGTCAATCAAGGACAATTGGTTCGAGACCTCAAGGAGGCACAAAATATTTTGATAGGAACGAATAAAAAATAGATAGTGTCTTTTTACGCGGAATAGTTTTTTAGTAAAGGTGTAAAATTCAAATGGAGGAGGCGGAGGAAAATGAAAAGGGTATTGACCATTCAACTAATCATGCTGAATTTGGTTCTTTTTGGCCTGTTTGGAAATCCCTATGGTCAGGAAATCAAGGAAGAAAACTGTTTCTTCCTATCGAGTTTACACTACACTGCAAAGGGAATGGAATATTGGTATGACAAGGCTAATGGCGGTTTAGAAATCCTATCCGGTGTTCCCTACTCTAACCTCACGTGCAAAAACTGTCATGTGCCCGGGTGTGATCGCTGCCATAAGTTGGAAAGTGATAAGAAGGCAGCCTATTTGACCAACGTAGCGAAAAATCAAACTATGTGTTTGGAATGCCATGCCCGGGAGGCGGCCATTACGGGTATTGATAAGGCCCAAAAACAGGAGGATGTCCATTTTGCTAAAGGGATGAAATGTATGGATTGCCATTCGTCAAGGGAGATGCATGGCGATGGAGTCAAATACATATCTCTGAAACAGCCTGGCGCCATGGATACCAAGTGCGAGAAATGCCATCCCTCTGTCAAATCAACCGAATCCCATACCGTCCATGGAGATAAGTTGGATTGCAAAGCCTGTCATATACGCCATGTGGTGAGCTGCACCAACTGTCACTTTGACACTCAAATTAGAGAAGGGAAGCGTACCGCTATCCCGGTGTCCGGGTGGGTATTCTTGATGAATTATGGAGGAAAAGTTTCTTCGGCAAACATGCAAAATTTCGTGGTAAAAGGAGATCAAACCTTCTTCATGTTTGCTCCGCATATGAGCCACTCCGTGATGAAAGAGGGAAGGAAATGTGATGGTTGTCACGGAACGAAAATTATGAAGGATGTTCAAAGTGGAAAAGTTACACTGACGTGGCTTGAGGGAGGAAAGACGAAAAATCTGAAAGGCGTTATTCCTGTCGTGAAAGGAGTAGACTATCAATGCATTTACCAGGATCGGAAGGAAGGGAAGTGGGTTCCAATTCAGAACCCGGCTAAGCCACTTTACCATTACACTGCATTTGGTGAACCGCTCTCGCAGGAACAACTCAATAAATTAGTTGAACGGATGGGCAAGTAAGAGGTCACTCCTGTTTGCTCATCTTCCCAAGGATTGGTATTTTGGGGATATGGTACAAAAAAGAAAGGATGGGGATCGAAATAACCATTGCATAGACCATAGTCGATTTGGAGCCATTAACTCTGAAAGGAGGGTAAAGAGATGGGAGATTACCCAGACAAGGTTTTAGCTCCCGCATTAGGAAGTGGCGTGGTCCAACCCTTGCTAACCCAAAGAGAGTGCTCCGCGAAAAAGATTCTGCTTGTGGAAAATGAAGAGGGGCAATGTTTGCTCTATGAACAGGAGTTGAACGAAGAAGGCTATATAGTCCTTTGGGCGAAGAATGGCAAAGAGGCTTTAAAGCGCCTCGAGGAATCACCCTGTGATCTCGTCATTCTTGATATTATGATGCCGGAGATGGATGGAATTGAAGTTCTGGGAAAGATCGTATCGCGTTACAAAAAAATGCCTGTCATCCTCCACACAGCCTATGCCCATTATCAGAGTGACTTTATGACCTGGTTAGCGGATGCCTTTGTTGTTAAGTCGTCCGACCTTTCAGTGTTGAAGAAAACCGTTAATGAATTGTTGAGGAAGAATGGCGAAGAAAAGGACGGTCGGGGAAGGTCCGCACAAGAAATAAGAGGATTCTATGAGACAAACCCATAAACAATTAGAAAAAAAGGGATGGCTCCGTCAATTCGTTGCGGATGAGGTTCAGGCAAAGGATGCAGTAGAGATATACGATCTCCTGGGCTACGAAGTTCATTTACAGCCCCCCAAACATGCTCATTCCAAGAAGAAGGGTCCTCGCTCTTCAGCGGGATTTCAAAGTCATTTTAAAATTGTATATATCAAGCCCAGAAAGTCATTGGATGATGAGGAAGAATAAGCTGAGAAGCGGATAAAGGGGGAAAACTGTGGCTAAAGAAATGACGATTGAAGAAAGAGTGAAGGAGGAGAACATTTTAGAAACTGGTTCGAACAATGTAAGGAGATATACGGTGAAGAGAATGTAGAGGTTGAAGAAATAAAACCAATTGGATTTAAGTGTTTTGAGGAAGGGGGCGAGAAAATATAGAATTTGGGAAAGGAGGTGATTCGGATGCCGAGGCGAGATAGCAAAGGCCCCCCAACTGGGGCGAAAGGGCCTCACGATGGTCGAGGCAGTGGTAAAGGTAAAGGCCGAGCACCTGGCAAGGGTGTCGGTCAGCGCAAAGGCGGTAAGAAAGGCCCCTGCAAGTAGAACAGTGCGCACTGCGAGGTTCCAACCCTTCTGGTGCATAACAAAGGGATGAATGCCGGCTGGGGTACACTCGCTGCGCTCGTGACCCCAGCGGTTTATCCCTGAGGATAGCAAGGCAGCCAGGTTGGCTGCCAAAAAGGTTAAGAAGATATGCAACTCAAACCTATTGGAATTATCCATTCCCCATATAAAAATAGGAAAAAATGCCCGCCCCAGGGTCGAGAAGAAATTTGCTGGATCGAAGTTTTTGATCAATATGCCGAAGGGCTGAAGGATATCGATGGATTTTCCCATCTCATCCTCATTTACTGGTTACATCATAGCAAAGACTCTCCCCTTTTGGTAAAGACTCCCTGGGATTCTGAGCTTCATGGCGTATTTGCTACTCGATCACCGAATAGGCCGAATGCCTTAGGCTTTTCTGTCGTTGAATTGATTGAAAGAGATGGAAACAAGCTAAAAGTGAAGGGTTTAGACGTACTGGAAGGAACACCTCTCATTGATATCAAACCCTATCTGCCTGAAATTGATTCAAAGACAAATGTCAGAGTGGGATGGGTCAAGGAAACAGATTTCTCAAAAGTTTACGGGAAATCTTTTAAGGAGCCGAAACATGTCCAATGATTTTGAAAAGACGGCAAACGAACTTCAAGAATCCATCATGGAAGATGCCAAAAAGATCTATTCTGAAAAGGTGATCGAACGATGGTTAAAGCCAAGGAACTTGGGAAAGATCAGGAACCCGGATGGTTTTGCAAAGATTAAAGGCCCCTGTGGGGACACGATGCAAATTTCCTTCAAGGTCAAGGACGGGAGACTTTCAAAAATTAAATTCAAGACGGATGGATGCGCCTCCAGCATAGCCGCAGGAAGTATGGCCACAGAATTGGCTCAAGGGAAAAAGATTGAAGAGGCGACGGAAATAAGCCAACAGATGATATTGGAGGCCTTGGATGGTTTACCTGAAGAGAGTGCCCATTGTACTCTTCTGGCATCAAATACCCTAAAAGACGCTATCAAAAATTACTTCGATTCTAAAAGAAACGATCCTGTTGAGCAACGGAATAAGGAATAATGGAGAATTATAAGGTTCGATACAAGAATTCTAAGGTTTCTGACGAGAAGGTCGAACTGGATGGGAAATCCTTTGTTCATTGTGAATTCGAAAACTGCATTATCATCCTTGAGAGGGGAGAAACGGAAATCTCAGGATGCAGTTTTAAAAACTGCAAATTGATGCTAAAAGGAAATGCTTATACCGTGGGGAAGATCATCAGGCTTTTTACCGGGAAGAGTCCTCTGAAAGTATTGGATATGGAAGAGCCTTTGTTTGAAAAAGGCCTTCTCAAGGAGAGAGAGGAGGAAGCGCCGTAATGCCTATCTATGAGTATGAATGTCGAAGCTGTAGGGAAAGATTCGAAGTTTTGCAAAAGATGAATGAGGATAACAGCCATCTTCGGTGTCCCAAGTGTCAAGTCGAAAGGCCACAGAGGGTTTTATCCCTTTTTAGCTCAGGCTCTGTCAAATCTTCTGACGGATGTTCAACCGGATCCACCTGAGCGATCGATTAGAAGGTCGTGTACCTCTTGAGGGAGTTTAAGAGTGCTTCAGAAAGATTATTACAAGATGTTGGGACTCAATCGAGATGCATCCGAGGATGAAATTAAAAGGGCCTACAGACAATTGGCCTTGAAGTACCATCCCGATCATCACCCTGATGATCCAGAAAGTGAAGAAATATTTAAGGAAATAGGCGAAGCCTATGCTGTTTTGAGCGATCCTGAAAAGAGAAGAGAGTTCAATCGATTTGGATACACTGGGTTCAGAAGAAGGTATACAAGAGAGGCCGTATTTAGGGATTTCAATTTCGATGAAATTTTAAGAGAATTTGGTTTTGAATTTGAGAAGTTTACCTTTCAGCAGTCCTTTTGTGGAAAAAGGGGCAGAGGCTGTGGTCGTAGAAGAGCCAATTTTACCCGTATGGGATTCTTTGATAAATCCACTGATGATTCTTTTTATGGAAAAGAAATAGACCGAATTTATGATCTCCCGCTCACACCACAGGAAGCTCTTTACGGAACTAAGAAGGAGATTATCGTCGAGACAGGGATCAATCAGAAACAATACTCTATTCAAATCCCCCCGGGGGTCGGACCCAACACTCGTCTAAGCCTTACCTTGGAAGAATTGGGGCAAGAGGAAATCCAATTTCGGGTGAAGATCATCTAAGTTGGGTGGGATAAAAGTGCTCAAGAGAAGTCTTATATTTTTGGTTGCTGGGTTAGCTTTTCATAGCCTTGGGATGATGAACCCTGTTTTTTCCGAATCGAACGACTTCAAGAAACACCTTATGACCATGACCATTCTCTACGATAATAATCCTTATAATCACCGTCTAAAGACAGCATGGGGTTTTTCATGCCTGATCGAATTTGAAAGAAATACCATTCTTTTTGACACGGGAGGAGATGGACGAACTCTCCTTGAGAACATGAGGATTCTAAATAAAGATACAAAGACCATTAAAATGATTCTTTTATCCCATATCCACGGAGATCATACGGGAGGTCTGGGGAGTTTGTTGAGAGAAAAATCAAATGTGAAGATGTATGTCCCGGGATCATTTCCTCGGGAGTTTGATCGGGCAGCGAAGGTTTATGGGGCGACGGTTGTGAGAGTAAATGCTCCATTAGAAATTTGTACAGGATTCCATTCAACGGGTGAAATGGGCGATGGGATGAAGGAACAATCTCTTCTCGTGAGTACTCCTAAAGGGATCATCCTGATAACGGGTTGTGCCCATCCGGGAATCATCGAGATCATTAAAAAAGCGAAGACGATTGCAAGAAAAGATATTTATATGGTGATAGGTGGGTGGCACCTCTCTTCAGCGGGTGAACGGGAGATAAAAGGAATCATTGATGCGTTTCTAAGGATGGGAATTCAGAAAGTTGGGCCCTGCCATTGCACCGGTGATTTGGCTATGGCCATGTTCAAAGATGCCTATGGGAAAAACTTTATTCAGGCAGGGGTTGGAAAAATCATTCAGATCGAGGGATCGATGTAAATTGAAAAGAGGTGGGTTATGGCAAAGTTATCTAAGAAGAATCTGAAAATAAAAAAAACAGAATTTAGTTTATTGGCACCTGAGGCAAAAAGGGTATTCATAGCCGGGAGTTTTAACCAATGGGATCTGTCTTCCCATCCACTGAAAAAGGATAAGCAAGGAGTCTGGAAAATCTCCCTCGATCTTGTTCCGGGCCAATACGAATACCGATTCTATGTTGACGGAGAATGGGAAAACGACCCCCACTGCCGTTCTTTTGTTGAAAATCCGTTCGGCTCCCCTAACTGTTTGAAGATTCTGAAAGAGTTTTAGGGTTTACAATTGTCGTAAAGGAAATACAGGCTTGTTTGTATTTTCGGTGCAAGGCCTTTTTTAGTTGGGAGGTATTGAAATTGAGAATCAAAATCCACCACTCAATCATGCAACCCCCAGATAACTCACTAAAAAACTTCCTGTTCGCAAAGGGTTTTAAAAGCACTAAAGGAAGGAGGACCATTCTCAAAGAGCTGGAAACCCGAGGAGACCATTTCAACGTAGAGAGCCTCTACTCCGGGCTCAGCCAAAAAAAACAGAGAGTATCAAGGCCCACCATTTACAGAACATTAAAGCTTCTTGAAAAACTTCATCTTATAGAAAGATTCGATATAAAAAAGAACTGTTTCTACTATGAGCCGGTGTTGCATAGAAAAGAACACGGGCATCTTATTTGTGAGGAATGTGGAAAGATCGTCGACTTCTCCGTAGAAGATTTCGATACGATTGAATCGGCGATCGTCAAGGAGAAGGATTTTACATTAAGCTACATTTCCATTCGTGCCTTTGGCCTGTGCCAAAGTTGCCTGAAGGCCATGAAGACGCCACGCGGTAAAACCTGAGGGAGGAAGAAGATGTCAGACAGAGAGAGTGTTGTCATCATTGGTGGATCGGCTGCTGGCCCCAGTGCTGCTGTCAGAGCAAAGCGAGTCAATCCTGATTTACAAAGCTACAAAGACGATGAAGCAGATTTTAAAAGAAATCGCATCGCTTTTTCCTATGTATCATACCCATACATTCTTGTTTTCTTTTAGGGGAGATCATGAAAAACATAGAAACTTCTGTTTTAGAAAATTCAAGGATGCAATTGACCGAAATCGTCACCCAAAACAGGTTACTGGATGCATATGTATCCGTCCTGGTTAAAACCCTGACTCCTGAAGAGGCTATTGGGGTGCCAGGGAGAAGGGACTTTCCAATTATTCTGGGAAAGGAAAGGGTTGTCGAAGCGGAAGTTCTGGGAGCTAAGGCTCATGCCTTTACCGATTCTCCCGGCGAGTTTTTGGGTGATTTAAAGGAGGTGCTCAATCTTCCCTTTACATCAAATAGAGAGCGAAGTATCTATGTGGCGACGCTGAATGCGATCCTCAAGTATTTAAATCTCATTGAGAATACAATCCATTGTAAGGACGAAGACCCCGAGAAATGCGGAATGGAAATAGCTTCTCAACTTTTGAAACGGTGGGGAAAAGTCAAAGTAGGTTTTATTGGTTTGAACCCAGCCGTTGCCGAGAACCTGGCCGAAACTTTTGGAGCAGAAAAAGTTAGGATTACCGACCTCAATGAACAAAATGTAAATTCTTTCAAGCATGGAATAAAGGTGTGGGATGGCAACAACATGACAGAAGAATTAATCAAACAGTCCGATGTCATTCTGATTACAGGGACAACCTTTGTCAACGGAACTTTCGATCCCATTATGCATTGCATCCAGACTTATAAAAAAGATTACCTAATCTATGGCGTGACGGGAGCAGGGATATGCAGGTTGATGGGATTAAATAGGATCTGTCCATATGGTAGAAACCAATAGGCCACAGCCTGGGTCTCGCTTTGGCAGGTCCAAAGTCGTTTTTTTCCGGAGAGATGAGATGGCACCGAAGATTTTAGAAGAGATCAAAAAGCATTTTAAACACGAGGTGATTGAATTTGATTGGGAACCCGTTCGTAAACAACCAAGAAGATATGGGATTCTTTATCCCATCATCGGTTATATCGTCTCCTTACTCGCCATTATTTTTATGGGATTGGGAGTTTTTATATGGCTCTTTCTGATCGGAGGGTCCATCCTCTTCTTTGGTGAAATTTATTGTGCCAATGAGATCATTAAGGAATATAGAAAAATAAGAGAGGTTACTCAAAGCCCGAAGCATTCTTCGGAGATAGAGTATCCTTCAGGACTCTGAATTTAGTAAAAATCTTTCAGGAGGTGGAAAATGGCAGTGATTATTGATCTCGAGAAATGTACAGGGTGCGGAACATGTGAGGAAGGATGTCCTGTAGATGCCATCAAAGTGGAGAATGAGAAGGCCGTCGTAGACGGGGAAACCTGCATCGATTGCGGAACCTGTATTGAAGAATGCCCTGAGAAAGCCATCGGCGAAGGAGCATAGAATGGTGAGTAAAGTTGTAAGCATGTGCATGAGCCAAAGAAAGACAGACCCCAAGAAAAATATGGGAAAAGGGTTTCTCCCCAAAGGACTGGGTTTAACGGGTGATGCTCATGTCGGAGCCGAAAAAGAGGTGAGCCTTCTGGCAAAGCAAAGTATTCTCAGTCTCTGCCAGGAGACGGGCATCTCAGCAGCACCTGGCTGTTTCGCAGAAAATATCACTACCGAAGGAATCGATTTGACTTCCCTTGCTATCGGAACACATCTAACGGTGGGCAATGCAAGACTTGTGATGGTTCAGGTTGGGAAAGAACCATCGCAAGCTCATACTTACAACTATCAAGGGTATTCCATCCTGCCAAAGCAAGGCATATTCTGCAAGGCGGTCGAGAGTGGAAAGGTAAAAATAGAAGATCCGGTTAGATTGATCAAAGACTGAGGAGGGCTGCTGATGAAAACGAGGATAACGATATTATGTGAAAATCTGGTGGGTCGGTTGGTGGGTTCGGGAGAGCATGGGTTTTCTGCTTTTATTGAAACCGACCAAGGCAATTGCCTCTTCGATACCGGCAGTGGCCATACTATCGTGGCAAATAGCCTTGTATTGAATAAAGATCTGAGAAGCATCCAGAAGATCTTTTTAAGCCACGGACATTATGATCATACCGGAGGACTGCCTGAAGTTCTGAAACTTAAAGGGGAAGTGGATGTCCTTGCCCATCCCCATGTAGTTTTAGATCGAATTGCAGTGCTCAAAGAAAATGAAAAAGAAACAAAACGATTTGTAGGAATTCCTTATAAGAAAGGTTACCTCGAATCTTTGGGTGCCAATTTCGTTCTAAATACGGATTTTATGGAAGTTGAGAGAGGAATTTTCTTAACCGGAGAGGTGCCGAGAAAAACCCCTTTTGAAAAACCAGACCCAAGGCTTTTCAGCGAGATTGATGGGAAAACGACTCAAGACATCTTCTTAGATGACCAATCCCTCATTTTGGAAACGGATAAGGGACTGGTTCTGATTCTTGGGTGCGCTCATTCCGGGATGATCAATATCATCCACCATGTCATTGCTAAAACCGGAAAAGAAAAATTCTATGCGATCCTCGGTGGAACTCACTTAGATTTTTTGACTCCTGAGCAATTGGAAGAATCTATAAAGTCTCTAAAAAAGATGGGGATTGAAAAGATTGGTGTATCCCACTGCACTGGCCTGAGAGCAGCATTCCGACTTCAGCAGGAATTCGGAGAGCGATTCTTCTATGGATGTGTTGGGAGTGTATTAGAAATTTGAATGATGGGACTTTACCTTTTGTCATTCTGAGGAGCAAGGCGACGAAGAATCTCTTTTTTAAGGTATGAATGAAAAGGGGGCTAATTTGATCAAGATTGATATACCAGGCTGGGGAAATATGGAAATTGAGAACATTCTTTTAGACCTTAATGGAACTATCGCTACAAATGGAAAAATTCCTCTTGATGTGAGGGAGAAAGTAGATCTTCTTTCCGAGAAAGTTACTATTTACATTTTAACCGCCGACACCCAGGGGACTGCCGAGGAAGAAGTTCGGGGTATGAATGCTGATATGATAAAGATAGCCGAAGAGGACAGCAAAAATAGAAAATTTGAATTTTTAAAAACTTTTGATTTCGAGAAGACCGTTGCCATCGGAAATGGAAATAATGACCAACTTATACTGAAAGAAGCCGCCCTCGGCATCGCTGTTTTAGGAGAGGAAGGAATGTCTGTCTTGGCGATGAAGAATGCGGACATCATTGTAAAGAATATTTCTGATGCCTTGGATCTTTTCTTGAAGCCAAAAAGACTCATTGCCACATTGAGGGAGTAAATCGGGAGATTGTTGTAATGAGTTCCCCGAGACAGATTTATTATGACCTTTTTTCAAAATTCTATGATTTTATCATCCGATTACATTCGCGGGATGTAGAGGGCTCGCTTAGAGGATTTATTATTGGGAAGGTAAATCTATCCAAAGGAGACAGGGCTTTAGACCTCTGCACCGGTACCGGTTCAGTAGCTGCGAAATTGGCCGTACAAGTCGGAGAAAATGGATTGGTAGTAGGTATTGATTTTTCACGAGGCATGCTTGAAAAAGCGAAAGAGAAGGCTTTTAGATTGAATTTCAAGCAACTGCACCTGGTCCAGGCCTATGCCGATCAGCTCCCTTTCAAAGACTCATCCTTCAGCGGCGTGACCTGCTCTCATGCTTTTTATGAATTGAAGGGAAAAGAAAGGACTATAGCCATTGATGAAGTCGCAAGGGTTCTAAGGACGGGTGGAAGATTCTGTCTGATGGAGCACGCAAAGCCTCGTAAACGAATTCCTCGTTTGCTCTTTTATGTCCGACTCTATTTTCTTGGCTCAAAGGATGCGAGAAAGTTTCTCGGAGAAGAAGAATCGATACTGGGGGAGCGTTTTATTAATATCGCGGGACAGATGAGTCCCACTGGGCAATCCAAACTGATATATGCAGAAAAAGGAGGATGAAACGAAATTGAAAATTCTGGACGATCTAATCGTGAGCTTATGGGGAAATGATTTTCAAGTTAAGAACGTTCATACGTGCGTCTTCTGGACTGCCGTTATGACGAAACATTGCGGTCTCTCCTCGACTTTCAGAGATGAAGGGCCTTCCCATGATCATGGCGTGAGGGATGTTGGGAACCTGACTCAAAAGACGGCATTGGAATTGGTTGAATATGCCAAATCGGAAAGTCTGCTGGAGGCGTCCATTGGAATGGCAACCATCAATTCACTGCTCGATATCGATGAATCAAAATGCATTGAAAAGAATGCCTTTGAGATAATTCTGGAAAAGGGTCAGGGGAAAAATGTAGCGATTGTGGGTCACTTTCCCTGGATTCCGAAATTGAGAGAGAAGGTAAAAAACTTTTGGGTTCTTGAGCAGAGGGTTAGGGAGGGTGACCTGCCAGCAAAGGAAGCCGATAGAATTTTGCCAGAATGTGATGTCGTAGGAATAACAGGGACCTCCTTCATCAATCATACATTGGAAGGTCTTCTTGCTCTCTGTAAAAAGGCTTTCGTTGTTTTGATCGGTCCTACTTCTCCTTTATCCCCTGTTCTATTTGAATATGGCATTGAAGCCGTTTGCGGGTCGAAGGTGGTTGTTGCAGAAAAGCTGATTCGATCTATCAGTGAAGGCGCCACCTTTAAAGAAGTTACCGGAGTGAAACTCCTGACACTAACTAAGACATAAAGGGGGTATGTAATGAACAGATGCCCCATAATTTCGGTCCTACAAATGGAGTTATAGATGCATTATCTCTATTATCCAGGGTGTACCCTTTATACCAAGGCAAAGAACTTCGATCGGACTGCTCGAAACTGCTCCCTTCTTTTCGGATTTGAATTAAAGGAACTCAACAATTGGGTCTGTTGTGGAGCGGCCTTCCCCTTAGCAACTGATAATCTGATGGCTCTGCTTCCACCAGCAAGGATTTTGGCCAATGCAAGGGAGGAGGGAACGACCCTCACTATTCTCTGCTCTGTGTGCTTCAATGTCATTAAGAGGACAAATCGGTTGCTTCAAAAGGATAGTGAAAAAAGAGATAAAATTAACAATTTCATCGAAAAGAACTATCAGGGCGATCTTCGAATCTTGCACTATCTGGAGTTACTAAAACAGGATATCGGGTTTTCTCAACTCAAAGAAAAGGTAAAGACACCGCTATTGGGGCTTAAGGCAGCCGCTTATTATGGATGCATGTTGCTTCGGCCATTTGAAGAAATGGGATTTGACGATAAAGAGAGACCAACCATATTTGAGGAGTTTCTGGCGACATTGGGTGCAGAGGCCATCGATTTTCCATTCAAAATCGAATGCTGTGGAAGCTTCCAATCCGTCGGTTCACCTGAAGTGGCCACGGAATGTGCCTATAAAATTCTCTCTTCTGCTATTAAAAGTGGAACAGAGGTGGTTGTTACTACTTGTCCCATGTGTGCCTTCAATCTCGATCATAAGCAGGCGGAAATCAAACAGAAATACCTTTATTTCAACGAAATTCCTGTTCTCTATTTCACTCAACTGCTCGGGATCGCCATGGGATTAGATTATCGAACCGTGGGATTTGAACAAAATGCCGTTGATCCTTTACCCCTACTAAAGGAGAAGGGTCTGCTGTAGACGAATGACATGGGGAGTTTTCTATGCAAGGAAACATGCCTTTCCAGTGCTCGAAATGCTGGAAAACATTAGAAAAACACGAATGTTACGAACACCAGGGTAAAGTATTTTGCGAAGATTGTTATATGGATATCCTATCTCCCCCGAAAGCCTGTGACCCATGGGCGGTCCATTCGGCCCAGACTTTTTTAAAAGGTAAGGACAAGCTTTCTACCTTGACAGCTTTGCAGCTCAAGATCGTCGACTACATCAGGGGAAGAGGAGAGGCCACGATAGAAGAGATGATCGAAAATCTTAAACTAACGGAGAAAGAAATAAGAAGAGAATTCGCTGTGCTGAGACACATGGAGATCGTGAAGGCAACTAAAAAGGGGGATAAGATTTTTTATATACTGTTTTAGAAACACTACCTCAAAGGGGTTTTTTTAAGATATGGCCGAGATCAGACAGAATCCCATCACGAAAGATTGGGTCATCATCGCCAGCGAGAGGACTAAAAGGCCTGATGATTTCAAAGAGCTTTCTTCCCACTCTCACCTATGCGAATATCGGCCTGATTGTCCTTTTTGCCCTGGGAATGAAAAGCTGACCCCGGAGGCTATTTTGGTTTATCCTGGCAGCATGGTTCAGGGCTGCCAATCGGAATGGAGCATTCGCGTCGTGGATAATAAATTCCCCGCACTCCTTCCACAGGGCACGGTAGAACGAAAGAGCATGGGACGATTCCATCTCAAAATGGATGGTTGCGGAAGGCATGAGGTCATCATTGAAAGCCCGAAGCACAATGCAACCATCGGCACACTTTCTGACCCGGAAGTAGAGATGATTCTCCGCGCCTGGCGTTCTCGTTTCCTGGAACTCGGCCAGGATGAACGTATCAGACTGATCACCCTCTTTCGTAACCATGGCCTCAAAGCAGGGACCTCCCTGGAGCACCCGCATTCACAGATTGTTGCCACGCCAGTGCTCTCCAGTCTGATTCGTCAGCGGATGGAAGAGGCCATGCGCCATTTGGACACGTATGGGACGTGCCTTTTTTGCGATCTTGTCCAGGAAGAACAAAGGCTCCAGGAAAGAGTTGTTTTAGAGAGCGAGTATTTTCTGGTTTTTGTCCCCTACGCTCCTCAGGCGACTTATGAGACATGGATTATCCCCAAAATCCATAAGCCTTCCTTCGGACTGATCGGTGACCCCGAGGTAATTGACTTGGCAAGGACCCTGAATCAAATCCTTGGCATCCTGTATCGAAGGCTGAATGACCCGGACTATAATCTGACCCTCAACACGCCCCCCATCCGAGAGGCGCGGCAGGAATGTTGCCACTGGCACATACGAATTCTCCCTCGCATGAGCTATTTATCAGGCTTTGAACTGGGTTCAGGAATTTACATTACTACGACTTATCCCGAAGAAGCCGCTCAATTTCTGCGAGAGGGTAAAGATTAAATGTTATGAGGTTCACTGGAGGTGTTGTGTAAAGATTCTATTTATCCGCCTACGCAGAAGACCACGGGCTTTCCCCATGGGGCTCCATTTAAAAGGTAATAAGGAGGGGCAATATGGAAAAAGGAGATATTTTTTATGTGGGTGATGAAAAATTTAATGAAGAAGTTCTCCAAGCCGGTCTTCCGGTTCTGGTGGATTTCTGGGCACCATGGTGTGGTCCCTGTTTATCTATTACACCGGTTGTTGAGGAATTGGCCAAAGAATACAGTGGGAGGATAAAGGTGGGAAAAATGAATGTGGATGAAAATCCCGGGACCCCTTCGACCTATGGGATTAAGGGTATTCCGACTCTTATTCTTTTCAAAGGAGGAAAGGCCATTAACCAGATTGTGGGAGCTGTCTCCAAGGCCCGATTAAAATCGATGATAGATGAGTCTATCAAATAGGAGGAGATAGAAAAATAGAAACAACAGCGATAAATCTAAAAGAAAAGGAATTGATACGTCTATTAACTATTTTTATGGATAAAGATAAGAAGGAGGCTCCACATTTTTTGCTGAAGGTAATAAAGCCCAAACTGAGGCCAAAGGGAAATCCAGCCCAGGATTTGCAGAAAGGGACTGGAATACAAAGATGAAATTTAGGGGATCGTTTTTTTAATTATTTTCCAAGAAAGGGGGAAAATCCTATGGAAGAGGTAACTATTAATTATGAAAAGATGAAATGGACGGATGCTCAGGGGTATCCAGAGGGCAGCAAAATCAAGATTCTTAGAGAGGGAGGACCTGGGGAAGGGAAGACCTTTTTACGAAAAATAAAAAGGGGATTTAAAATGGAAGGGCATAGCCATACCACAGTGGAACAGCATATTGTTCTAAAGGGTGGGTATGAGAGTGAAGGGAAAGTTTATAAGGCAGGGACTTATAGATTAATCCCCCAACATGAGACCCATGGCCCCTTTAAATCATCTCAAGGAGCGGTCATTCTGGTCATCTGGGATCCGGAGAAGGAGGTTATGCCCACAGATGCTGGAGAAATGAAGAAAGTGGTTCAAAAATTACCAAAAGAAGAAAAGATTAAGTTTCTGCAGGAAGTCGTGCCGGTGGTTTGTAAAGATCTCTCAGGTGATGAGGAATGTATCGATATGCTAAAAGAGGCTTTCGGTGAAACCTTTGTAAGAGAGATGATGAGGAGGTCTGAGGAAATAATAATAATTTGAAAATTACATAAAGCAACAGAAGAGGAGAAGATTAGGTCGAGATGAAAAGATCGAGCCCTATGCATTTGGAGGAGGAGAATAATAAACTTTTGAAGGAAATCGAAGAACTGGAGAGAGAAATTGAAGACATCAAAAAGAGGATTCCTCCTCATTCTGTCAAGTACGAGATCATTCAATTACTGGAGGAAAAAGAAGAAGAACTTACAAGAAAAAAATTGCTTTTGAAAACACGAAATGAAAGGGTAGTCAAATGACAGAGGAAATATTTAAGAAACCCAAATTGGGTGAAAAAATGATGAAGGGGATTGCTGCTTCCTCTGGGGTAGCCATGGGGAAGGTCTGCATCCATAAAGATATTTTTTCTCATGTCCCCACTTATGCCATCGAGGATAATCAAATTGGATTTGAGATTCAGAAACTTAAAAAAGCAATAGAAGAAGTTGAAGAAGCAATCCGGAGGGACCATGACAATATCAGAAGGCAGCTGGGATACGGGGGATATGGAGATGCCGAAATCTTCTCGACCCACCTTTCCATCTTAGAAGATTCCCATTTTTTATCAGAGGTTTTCGAAAAGATAGCAACCCAAAAAATGAATGGGGCGGCAGCTATCTCATCCCAGATACTGAAATATGAGGAAATCTTCTTAAAAATGGAGGATTCTTACTTTAGAGAACGTATTGTGGACATTCGGGATATTGGAAAAAGACTCCTGGAATCTCTGATGGGACCCCGGGAGTTCGATTGCCCTTTTGAGGAAGCCGTGATCATAGCTGGGATTGAATTAACACCCAAGGATACGGTTCAATTCAAAAGAGAGCGGGTATTGGCGTTTATTACAGAACAAGGGGGAAAGGAATCCCATGCCGCCATCCTCGCACGATCGATGGGAATTCCGGCAGTCTTAGGAATAGGAGGGTTGCTGTCGCGCATCGAGAGGGGGGATTTTTTAATCGTCGATGGAAATCTGGGTTTTGTCGTGATTAACCCTCCGGAAGAAGTGATTGAAGAATATCGCAGAAATCAGGATAAGATTAAAGCACATCGGAAAGATTTGGAGAACCTCATTACCTCTCCGGCAGAGACCCAAGACGGGCTTCGTTTCAAACTGATGGCCAACATTGGGAACATGATGGATCTGGAGTTTGCTATCCATTATCAAGCAGATGGGGTGGGACTCTTCAGGACGGAACTTCCTTTCATTATCGGGGACCATTTCCTCTCGGAGGAAGAACAATTCGAAATCTATAGGAGGGTCGTTGAGAGGATGAATCCGAGAGAGGTGACCATCCGAACCCTCGATTTTGGAGGAGATAAGTTTCTGGTATCCCTTCGTCCGGAAAGGAACCCGTTTTTAGGGTACCGTTCCACAAGGGCCTTTTTGAAAGAGAAAGAGATGTTGAAAATTCAGCTCAGAGCGATATTCAGGGCCAGCGCTTATGGGAAGGTAAAGATCCTCTTTCCCATGGTTTCAAGCATCGAAGAGGTGAGGCAACTCCAGGGGGTGGTTAGAGAAGTTGAAGGCGAGTTGATGAGCCAAAAAACCGATTTTTCAAAAGGGGTTCCCATTGGTGTCATGGTGGAAGTTCCTTCCTTAGCCATTATAGCGTTGAAATTGATGAAGGAGGTCGATTTTGTCAGCATTGGAACGAATGATCTGGTTCAGTTCACTCTGGCCGTGGATAGGGACAATGATTTAGTGAGTCACCTTTACCAGCCCCTCAATCCATCGATTCTATGGTTGATAAAAAATGTGGTTGATGCTGGGAATGCTTATGGCAAAAGTGTTTCCATCTGTGGGGAGATGGCTGGAGATCCAGCTTACTTTCCCTTGCTATTCGGCCTGGGTCTTAGAGAGTTCAGCGTGGTTCCTGTTGCAATCCTTGAGATAAAGGAGATTTCAAGGCTTGTAACCAAGGAGCAAGCGTCTCTTATTGCTAACAAGGCCCTGGGGATGGATTCGCCGCAAGAAATTGAACAGTTATTGGAGGGTTCCTATCCTTTAAAACACAGTTAGGTCTCGTCAGACCAAGAGGCCGAAATCATGAGATGCGAGATACGATTTTGAGAGAGAGGAGGAGCGATGAGTCAACACAGGGTCATTTTCTGGCCAGAGGGAAAAGCGGTGCCCGTTGAAGAAGGGAAGACCCTTCTTGAAGCCGCTGACATGGGAGGGATCCATATCAATAATCTTTGTGGTGGGCAAGGCGTATGCGGGCAATGCAAGGTCAAAATTATCAATGGGACTGTGGACAAAGATCTCAAGTCTATACCTCTTTTAAGCCTGGATGAGATTCAACAGGGGTATGTCCTGGCCTGCCAGACTCCAGTAAGAGATAACCTTGAAGTTGAAATTCCCTTGGAAGCTCGCCTTGAGGGAGAACAGATCCTCATGGAAGGCGAGACGTTGACATTCAGCATTCCAGAAGAAATAGAGAGGCCCGCACAGGAAGAAGCGGGGGTATCCTTTTATAGTCCCCTGACGATGAAGATGCATTTAAAACTGCCCTTCCCGACCTTAGAAGATAATTTATCAGACCTCGAACGTATCTATCGAGAGATCCAAAGAAAAGCCAATGTCGCAGACCCTGAGATCGAACTTAACAAAATCAGAGGTCTTGCGAGGATCCTAAGAAAAAATGAGATGAGAATTACCGTTACTTTAGGTAGGAAAAACAGTAAGTTTAAGATCATTCAGATAGAAGGAGGAGATACATTAAAGAGAAATTTCGGAATTGCCTTAGACATTGGAACAACCACAGTGGTGGCCCAATTGGTTGATATGAATTCGAAAGAAATCCTTGGGACGAAAGCCTCTCATAACAGACAGAGTCGATATGGGGAGGATGTCATATCGAGAATTGTTTATGCCTGTCATAGAAATGGAATGGAGCCACTCAATAAGGCAGTCATCGAAAACATTGGGGACCTCGTTAAAAGCCTTGCAAGAGAAAAGGGGGTTGATCTGAACGAGATCACAGCAGCCATGGCGGCTGGCAATACCACGATGACCCATCTCCTCCTGGGGATGGAGCCTTGTTTTATTCGTACAGAGCCTTATATCCCAACGGCCACGAGTTTCCCGGTGATGAAGGCTTCGGAGGTATGGATCCCTATCAATCCCGATGGGCTTTTCGTTTGCATGCCCTGCGTGAGTAGTTACGTCGGTGGGGACATTACTGCAGGCGTTCTGGCGTCGGGAATGGGTGATTCATCCCGATTATCCATGCTGATGGATTTCGGCACGAATGGCGAAATCGTTTTGGGAAATAATGAGTGGCTGGTTTGCTGCAGTGCCTCGGTGGGACCTGCTTTTGAAGGGGGAGGATTGAAATGCGGGATGAGGGCCACGAAAGGAGCGATCCAGACGGTTTCGATCTCAAACGGTGATGTCCATTACAACACCATAGGAGATGGAAAACCCAGAGGAATCTGCGGATCGGGGGTCATTGATATCATGTCTGAGCTTTTCAAAAATAAGTGGATTCAACCGGATGGAAAGTTCAATACAGAAAAAGACAATTCCAGGATCAGGCAGACGGAAGAAGGGAAAGAATTTGTCGTCGTCTGGGCGGATGAATCGGAAGGAGAAAATGATATTGCTATTACTGAGTGCGATATCGGCAATCTCATTAAATCAAAGGCTGCTGTCTTTGCTGCGGCGACTGTTCTTGCTAAAAGTGTGGGCGTTGACTTCAAAGATATCAACCAAATTTTCATCGCGGGTGGTTTCGGAAATTATCTCAATGTCGAAAAGGCCATTCTGATAGGTCTATTGCCTGATTTGCCACCCGGAAGGTTCCGGTTTATTGGAAATAGCTCTCTTGCAGGCGCAAGAATCGCACTGCTTTCCAACCATGCCTTTGAAAAAGCCCAGGAGATTGCAAAAAGGATGACTTACTTTGAACTATCTGTAAACCCGGACTTCATGAACGAGTTTATTGCGGCCTTGTTTTTACCCCATACGAATCAGAACCTTTTCCCTTCGTTAAGGGGTCTCATCTGAGACCGACCCATATCACGGAGGCACGGGTAGAAGGCGTAAAGGGTGAACGAGATTTTTTAGGAAGGTATAACTGATAGAAAGATGGTGCAATAGTTCTGTCTAGATGGGAGGAGCCTATGGGAAAACCAAGAGATCACCTCAAGAAATTATCAAAACTTTCCGAGAAGATTATGGCCCTCGGAGAATCGATCCATCAGGCGGAAAAAGATATGGAATCAACATGGGTGGATCAGATCGAGATGAGAGATCTAAGGAATGTAAAGCGTCGATTGAAAGAAGTAGAGGATGCCCTCTGTATGATGCAAGAGGAAGTGGGTCACATCGAGTCAAGCCATTGTAAGGAAGCCTAAAACAAATATGGGACCAAATCAAAATCCTGAGAAGAATACCAACGGTCCTTCAGCGATGGCC